>Ga0207648_10007977_pt1 | contig 10327 bp, 7 predicted proteins | sample KBSMisM32_FD_184310 | JGI IMG/M metagenome (GOLD analysis project Ga0207648, IMG submission 184310) | Miscanthus rhizosphere microbial communities from Kellogg Biological Station, Michigan, USA - KBS Miscanthus M3-2 (SPAdes) (version 2) | ecosystem: Host-associated > Plants > Roots > Rhizosphere... | reverse complement strand
AACAAAAACCTCGCTTTCGCGAGGTTTTGTAAACAATTTTCGAGTATGATTATGTCGATAACAAGTTATCGGAGATAATCCCAATTCCGGTAAACCGGAATCAGATTATTTAACCATGTCTCTGAATTGCTTTCCTGGTCTGAATCTTGGTACTGATTTTGCAGGAACCTTAACTGGAGCTCCAGTCTTTGGGTTTCTCTTTGTACTTGCCTTTCTTTTTACAGCAAGGAAAGTTCCAAAATTAGTAAGTGTAAGTGTGTCTCCACCCTTAACTGTTGTAACAACTCCTTCGATGATTGCATCTAAAGATGTTGCTACGTCCTTTTTTGTCATACCTGTTTTGTTTGCAACCCAGTTGACTAAGTCTGCTTTATTCATTTTAAATGAATAATAAATAAAATACTCTGAAAGCAATTGCTTACTTTCAAATATCATTAGTTTAGGACTTCTCTATTCAAGTGTCAATATCTATGTTGTGTTTGTGGTAAATTCAAGAGAAGTATTTTAGTCGTATCCCAATTAAGGAATGATGCCACTTTATAGGAACTATTTAGTATTTATCCTCTATAAGCTTTACAGGCTAGTGTATTTGGAGCTCTAAAAATAAAATCCTATAGGGTAAGGATTCTCAGGCTTCGAAGTAAGGGTGTAAATGGGGTTTACTCAGAATAGATATAAAATTCGTATTAATTGACCCTGTAACGATATTTTTTCACATGAAATTTAGCTATTCTGTATTACATTTTGGGCTTGGACGATCAGTGAAAGTGCCTATTGTAGCAAGAAATTGAGTACGCAACAAGTCAAGAGATTGTAAGAGAAGAGAGTAAAATAGATGGTAATATTATGAATAACTTACTTTCAATCTGGGATCCTTTGACGGCGCTCAGGAGGATTCACTAACTTTCCAGTAATTAATTTTAAAAACTGGTTTTTGCTTATTATTCCACGTGTTAAATTCTAAATTTCCTGCTAAATCGAGTAGAGTGTTGTCTAATTTATCGAATTCTTTAGCAAGATTAAATCCTACAGCTTCAAAACCGAACTCAGGAAAATCTATTTTAATATGAGTAGAGTCTTTTCCCATTGTTTTAAAGTCAGCAATATCAACCGCTAGTAAAGCTATTTGAGGCATTGGATTAGAATTACCAAAAGGAGCTAAAGAGAGAAGTTTAGTAATATTTTCTATATTAATGTCTTCTTTTTCTGCTATTGCATCAATATTTATAGTTCTTTCTAATTGTTCGGTGAGGATTAATTTATCTGCAATAGAAGAGAGTAGTTCTCTAAAAACTTCTACTTTATCACTATTTAAAGTAAGACCAGCTGCTTGAGCATGTCCACCATATCGAATTAAATGTTGCTCTGTTTCTTTTAAAGCATTAGAGATATGAAAGCCTTCTATGCTTCTAGCTGAGGCTTTAATATTCCCGTCTTCAAGTAAACTTCCAACAATTGTTGGTCTATTGTATTTCTCTGTCAACCTTCCAGATATCAGTCCCACTATACCTTCTGGCCACTCTTTACCGTAAAGAAAGTATATTTTTTTCTCACCTTGTTCTAATAAATCTTTCTCTGCAATTGCTAAATATTCTTTAGTTAAACTTTGCCTTTGCAAGTTCAAACTATTTAATTTCTCTGCTAATTCCAGCGCAAACTTCTTTGAAGTTGTAGTTAACAACCTAACAGCGTCTAAGGCAGATTCTAATCTACCAGAGGCATTTAAACGAGGTCCAATTACATAACCTAATGAATATTCGTTAACAGAGGAGAGGGATACTCCAGCGAGCTCTAGAAGCGATTTTAAACCTATATTTTCAGTCTTTCTCATTCTTTCTAAACCAAGTTTTACAATACTTCTATTTTGATCTACTAAAGGCATAATATCGCAGACTGTCCCCAATGCTACTAAATCAAGGTATTTATTAATATCTACTTTTTTATCACTCAACTCATTAATTGCCGAACAAAGCTTCCAAGATACTCCAGCACCACAGTATTCATTAAAACTTTTACTTAACTTAGGATGAACTACAGCTTTGGCACGTGAAGAAATAATATATTCACCTACTTTTTTAGAACCCTTAACTTTAACTCCTTTTTCTTTGCTACGTATGGTGTGATGGTCTGTAATTATAAAGTCAATCTTATCTGCATATTTGTCTACAAGTTCAATATCTTTTACTCCGCAATCCACAGAAATAATAAGATTTCCACCTTCTTCTATAATCTTTTCTATTGTTTCCTCATTTAAACCGTACCCATCAGTAAACCTATTGGGAATATGGGGTAGAGCATTAGCTTCAAGATCTCGGTATAAATAATTCCACATGATAGAAGTCGCAGTAATTCCATCTACGTCAAAATCTCCATGTATATAAATTTTTTGTTTATCTTTAATTGCTTTAATTACAACTTTAGCTGCTTTTTCAGCATCGTGGATGAGTAGAGGAGATTCCAAGTCTTCAATCTTTGGAAAAAAATAAGATCTATCTCCTGTAATTTTTCTAGTAGAGTATATTTGGTCTACAAAGTTCTTGTCTTTTTGTTCTGGAAATTGCCACTTCATTGAAAGAAAAATTTTTAATCAAGTGGCGTAACTTTAACTCAAAACAGGTCTAAGCACAAGAGTGAAATATTCTATAGGAGAATAATTACACAAATCTAATTTATATTACTAGATATAGAAAAAACTCCTGTTATGGAGCCTTAATATAGTGAAACAAACGGATGAGGTTTTAGGGTAGAGTGATTGGAGACTTTTCACGTGTTTTCCCAAGTTAGTATTTATTTTATCTCTGTTTTAATTTCATTATTCCCCTTTTCTAATTCATTTTTTATTTCTCTTATTATTTTATCTGGGTCAGAAAGAGATTTCGATATAACTATAACTGAGGGGTCATCAAATAACATTCTTACAAACTCCGACTGTTTTTCACTATAGGCTGATATTGTGTAAGTTTGACCTGTATATCCTAGTTCTTTCAATCTTTCTAAGGCATGTTTACCAGTGTAGAAGGGTATTTGTTTTGTATCAAACTGAGGAGAGAGATCGTGATCCAAGAAAGCTGCGGTTATTGTAGAAGGTTCAACTTCTTTTATTAGATCGTTAAATTCTATAGCATTCCTAACAATTCTTATTTGGGACATATCCACTTTTTCCACATCTCTTAGAAGGATCGTTAAAATTTCTGTAAAATCTCTTTCATTATCTAAAATTACAACCATGTGAAAATTCGTAAAATATACTCCGTAATATATGGAAAAAGTGTCAAAAAGTAAATAAGTAATTTTATGGAAAAGGAAAACCAGTAACCTGGGAGGCTGCTGGTTTAAATTATTCTTATAAACTGAGATAAAAAATCATCAATTTTAAGAAGTTACTATGATTGTCGAGGGTGACAACCGTACCTTGTGTGGTACATTTATAGCAACCAGCAATTCACATTTGTATGTGAACTAGTGGTTACTCTGGGAGAGGAAGTCTTTCAACTATCTCCCAGGGAACCTAACAAACTTCGAACAATCACCGAGTCACCACGACCGGGTGGGTGACTCTTTGCGTCAGCCTCTCAGCTACGCGGGCCTCCTCACAGGGTAGGCCCTTCCGGGCGGTTTTAACCTGCGGGGGTTTCAGTTGCTTCAGGCGTAGTTTCCACCGCTGGGGGCTTAACCCCAAACGTTGCGTCGAAAAACAGTGCGCCGATTTCGCGGACGGCAGCAGCTTCGTCGGTGGTGAACCACTTGGACTGATCGCCCGCACAGTTCCCATCTAGCCCGTAGTTCCCGGTGTTGACGATGTTATTCGTGACCTTCGCGGACACGCTGCCAGCCAATGTGACCGGCTCAATCATCAACATGCACTGAACTTTGTCAGCGTCGGCAGATTTCAGGAATACCTTATCCTGCTCCAGACCGATATTGCCAACATCCTGTGCAGTTGCGCCGCCGCTGTTCAATAAATAGTTCACCATAGTGTAAAAGGTGAATACCTTGAAGTGACCGCCCTCAGTGACCTTGATGTCAATGATCGGGTAGTCATACAGCTTCTGGCTCGTGCCTTCCGGGGCTGCGATGTCCAATTGGTTGGGCGTAGAGGGATTGACTGCGAGCGTCCATTTGACAGTCTCGCCATCCTTGACTTCGACCTTCAGGCCCTCAGTTGGGATGAACACCTTCAAGGCGTTATTCATGTCGCTCCGCACTCCACTCAAACGGTCTCCTCCTGCCGCCGTAACGGTCAGGCTGCCCACAAACATCATCGCCACGAAGACGATGAGCGCCAGCTGGGCACGCTGGCTGGTTTTCAATTGGTTCTGCATAATCTTTGACACACTCCTTTTGTATTGCCTACCCCGTGTCTAGAGTAGGTCTTTAATTGGGTTTAGAAACACCGTTGGTGGACTCAACGGCTAATTACATATTGGGTCACCCCGGCATTTCATTAAACTCTTTGCCATCCACGATCAAAACCTACGCGAATAAACTCAGAATTGAGTTTAATAACCACGTGACAATAGGTAAAGGTCGTGAACGGCAAAGGCTCCAATTTAAAGAGGAAATCTTTTGTTCTTGTTTGTTAGGTTTTTAAGGTTAATCGAACTTTTTACAGTATCGATGAATTGGGTATAATTAAGTATTTCTACATTAAAAATACTAGAATAATTATATCCTATATTGGGTGAGTTGTCAAGTTTTGGCAACAGAGACCAAGATGCAAATAACCATTACTTAGAAAGAGTATTTGGATCTTGTGTTGACGCTAATTCGTTCTCAAAAGTAACTTCAGGCTCTGTTTTAAGGTATTTTGTAATCCTTCTTAAAATCAGTAAAATTACACCTAGAATTGTAGCTACAACAACTACTAATAAAATTATGTTTTTTACTACAGATAAATTCTTAGCATTTGTGTAATCCGAGGTAATTGGGAGTATTTCAGCACTTTTATTCGTTGCAAAGTTCTTTCTAACCGTTACTAAGTAAGAACTATCAACATTTACTGCCTCTGCAGTGCCAAAAACCTCTGTAACGCCTTCTCCCTGTGGGATTATAGTAATTGGTATAGTGTAAGTTTGCCCTTTTTTTATGGTCAAATTAGTCCTTTTATCGTTATCATTGACTAATTTACTCGCTCCAGTAATCGTCCACTCGATTTTTACCCTGTCAGAATCTATACTCGACTTCAAAATCATCTGAAAAGTAGCATTTTTAGAGTCCGGGTCCTGTGTTAATTGCTTAAATTCGGCTCTCAAACCCTCGACATCCTTCACAACTGCTGGCTGGTCTATGTTTGCATCTGTTTGAGCATTAAGGCGACTAAAAGAGATTATAGGAGTAAATATAGCTAAAATAGCAAATGTTACTGTAAATGGTACGTATTTTCTCATAATTTATGCTTGAAAAGATATTTAAATCACCTTAGTATAAGTATAAGACACATTCTAATCTAATTTGAGGAATATTATAAGTATCCCAAATGCTCCATAAAGTAATTGATTTTACACAAACGATTTTAGGCACAGTAGCGCTAACTGGAGTAATTGCTTTCTCAGTAATAACAGTAAATGCTTTAAATCCTTCAATAAAAACTTCCTCCACAGATGAGGCAAAAGTCGCAGGACTTTCAACTTTACCCAAAGATTCCAATGCTTTGCCTGTACAATTTACAAATTCAATTAGAGAATCTAATAACAAAGGTAGCTTAAGTTATGTTTCCGATAATAAAACAACATATAAACTAGAAGTGCAATCTTTAACAGAAATCCAGCAATTAGACTTCTTAAATGTTGAAAATATAAATCACTTTTCTACAAGCTTTAATATTGCAATGTTTATGCCTCAAGAACTGGTAGAAAAATTAAAAGTGGAATTAATAGACAATATTGATTTATACGAATTAAAACAATCTCCAAAAACAATCGAACTAAATTCAATTGAGCAAAAAAGTTTAAAACTTAAACTATCACCGTTAGTTAATATAAACTTCCCTTTTGAATTAGATTTTGAAATAACTCAATAACTTACCATTAAAAAAGTTGAGCAAAAAATCATTAAGTTTGTCCTATAGAAGTAATTGAAGAGATTTAGTGCACCTATCTGCTATAATTGATATATTAATTCTTACTATCTCTCCATGAAGTCTTTTCTAAAAAAAGCTGGAAAAGTTGCATTAGTTTTTTTCATTTTAATTTTAGTTGGAATAATTGTAGCTTTAGGTATTGCTTTCTTTTTCAAAAATAGAGAATTAAACAATATTTATTCTGAATACAATCAAGCAACACAAAACTTAAATCAAAGTGATAAACAAAATCAAATAACAATAGGAAATCTTCAAGATAGTTATAAGGAATTAAACTCAAAAATCGATTCATTAACAAAAGAAAATACAGATTTAAAAGCTAAATTACTTCAAGAAGGATTTGGTGCTATTAAAGGGACAATATTACCTTTCTTAGTTGGAGATTCAACAACTGGTCAATATCAATTAGTTTGTGCTCAAAGCGTAAGTAACGGAAATATTAAATACTGTCTTACTGTCCCAGCATTGTCTCCAAAGTTTACTATGGCTTTACCAGAGGGGAAATATACAGCTTATGCGCAGATAATTTCAAACGATGGAAAAACTGTAGTGCCTAATTATCAAGCAAATTATACTGAATACATAAAATGCGTAGTTACAACATCAGTAGATAAATGTGATAAAAGTAAATTAACTAATAGTGTTCAAATAGAAGTAAAAGCTGGTCAAACAGCTACAGATATTAACCCTACAGATTGGGTTATGACTAAGGTAACACCGTAAATTTTTATAGGAAATTGTAAAGTTCAGAAAATTTGGTAAAATACCTGTTCGGACCCTTTACATCAATCTGTAAATTTGCTATCATTCAACCACATTTGGACTTTGTGTTCCTCTAAATGAGCCTAAAATCAATAAAAACGATCGATCTAAACCAATAATTAATTTAAGTGCATATCAACCCCCGTGAGGAAAAGGGTGGTCTGTGCGCTATTTTTTTGTCTTTAAAACTTCTACAATATGGCCAAAACAAAAAAAGCAAACTCATCTAGCAGAATCGTACTAACAAAGAACCCTATAAGTCATTTAGACATGGACTTTTTGGATGCTCAAAAGAAATTCTTTAGACAGTTTATGGAAGCTGGTTTTGAAGAACTATTCGATGAGATTAATCCAATTAAAGACTATACAGGAACTTCTTGGGAATTAACTTTCGAAGATGTAAATTGGGGAGAAAACAAGCTTACTTTTAGAGAAGCTCAAACAATCGGCCAAACTTACGATGCTCCAGTTTATGTAAATGTGAAGTTAGTTAACAAAAAGACAGGAGAAATTAAGAAACAAAAGATTTTCCTTTGCGATATGCCTTTAATGAGCGATAGAGCTTCTTTCATGGTTAACGGAAATGAGAGAGTAGTTGTTTTCCAAATCTTAAGATCTGAGGGTGTATTATTCTCAGAAAGCAAAGCTTCTACTACAAAAAAGAAGCTATATTCAGTTAAATTAATGCCTCATAGAGGAAATTGGTACGAATTTGAAGTTAATAAGTATGGAGTAATGTCTATTAAGTTACTTCAAAAGAGACCAAGAATTCTATTAACAACTTTAATGAGAGCTATTGGATATAGTTCAGACTCAGAAATTAAAAAGGCATTAGGTGCTGTTGATGATGGAGAATTTAGTTACTTAGATGCAACTTTAAAGAAAGATCCAACAAAAAATACAGAAGAAGCTTTAATAGATATCTATAGAAAGTTAAGACCAGAAGATGCAGTTTCTTTAGAGAATGCAAAAGCATTAATTGAAAATATCTTCTTTAATAAGAGAAGATTCTACTTAGGAAAAATTGGTAGATATAAAGTAAACAACAAATTAAAAATAAACGAAGACATTACATTAAACGACTACACTCTAAAAAAGAGAGACATTGTAGAAGTAATGAAATGTTTAATTAGATTAAATAATGGAACATTAGCTCAAGACGATATTGATTCTTTAACTAATAGAAGAATTAGAGGAGTAAACGAATTAGTTTCAGAAAAGATAAGAATCGGAATGTTGATAATGGAGAAAAACATTAGAGACAAGATGAGTACTTACTCAACAGACGAAAAAGTTACACCAGCAATGTTAATTAATACAAGACCAATAATGTCTGCAGTTAACCAATTCTTTGGAAGCTCAGCATTAATGAGATTCATGGATCAAACTAACATTCTTTCTGAACTTGAAGTTAAGAGAAAGATTTCTGCTGGAGGACCAAGAGGTTTAACAAAAGAAAGAGCAACATTCTCAGTTAGAGACGTGCACAATTCTCATTATTCTAGACTTTGTCCAGTAACAACACCAGAAGGACCATCAATCGGTATGGTTAACCAATTGGCTATTTACTCAAAGATAAACGACTACGGATTCTTAGAAGCACCTTACTACCCAGTAATTAATCAATTTGAATTAGGGAAAGATAAGGTAAAAGATTTTGAAAATAGATTTGTGGGAGCAGATGTAATGGATGGAGCTAAAAAGTTAGCTTCAAAAGGAGATAAGCTTACACAAGATATTGTTTCAAAAATTGAAAAAGCTGGATTAAAAACATTCAGACTTCAACCTTTTGTAAAGAAAGAAGTTACTTATTTAGATGCAGATTTAGAACAAACAAGAAAAATTGCAAGTTCAAGTACTCAAACAGATGAGTTTGGAAATATTACAGATTCAAAAACATACGTAAGAGATGGACAAGGATACGCAAAATTATCTACAGATGAAGTTGATGCAATCGACGTAAGTCCATCTCAAATTGCTGGATTAGGTTTAGCATTAATTCCATTCGCTGGAAACGACGACCCAAACAGAACATTAATCGGAGCTAAAACTCAAACACAAGCTGTACCATTAATTAGATCTCAATCTCCAATTGTTGGAACAGGATTTGAAAAAGAGGCAGCAAGAGCATCTGGAAGAACTGTATTTGCAGAGGATGATGGAGTTGTTTTAGAGGCAGACTCAATGAAAGTTGTAGTTGAATATAAAGGAAAAGAGAAAGCATACAAGCAAAGATACGATGTTGAGAAATTTGTTAGAACAAATCAGAATACATCATTTACTCAAAACACAGTTGCAATGCCAGGACAAGTTGTAAAGAAAGGAGAAGTTCTTATTGATGGACCATGTACAGATAACGGAGAGTTAGCATTAGGAGTTAACCTAAGAGCAGCTTACCTAGTTTACGATGGTTACAACTACGAGGACGGAATCTTAATTTCAGAAAGATTAGTAAAAGAAGACTTATTAACTTCTGTTCATATTCAAGAATATGTTCAAGAAATTAGAGAAACAAAATTAGGAAATGAATTAGTAACAAGAGACATACCTGGAGTTGGAGAATATACATTAAGAAATTTAGACGAAAACGGAATTGTTAGATTAGGAGCAAGTGTTCAACCTAATGATATTTTAGTTGGAGTTATTGCACCAAAGGGAGAATCTGAATTAACAGCAGAAGAGAAACTTTTAAGAGCTATCTTCGGAGAATACGCAAGAGATGTTAGAGATAACTCTTTAAGAATGCCAAACGGAGAACATGGAGTTGTTATCGGAGTTCAAGTATTAGATAGAGAGAAAGGAGCTAAATTAAATGCAGGAGCATTAAAGCAAGTAAAAGTATGGGTTGCTAAAACACATAAAATTTCAATCGGAGATAAACTAACTGGTTTCCACGGAGACAAAGGAGTTGTTACAAAGATTGTTAAAGAAGCAGACATGCCTTACACAGAAGATGGAAATCCTGTAGATATTATCTTAGGTCCATCATCTATGGTTAGAAGAATGAATTTAGGACAGCTTATTGAAACTCATGTTGGATCTTTAGCTCAAAGAGCTGGAGTGAAAGTAGAAGTTCAACCATTCTCAGAATACTCTATAGATGAGTTAGAGAAATATGCAAAAACATTAGGAGTTGATTATGAAGAGAAAGTTGATTTATATGATGGAAGAACAGGACTAAAGTTTAATCAAAAAGTAACTGTTGGAATGAAATATTGTTTCAAACTAGACCACTTGGCTGACCACAAAGTTCACGCTAGATCTACTGGCCCATACACTCTAGTTACTCAACAACCTGTAAGAGGAAAGGCTCAAAAGGGAGGAAGAAGATTCGGAGAAATGGAAGTTTGGGCTCTTGAAGCACACGGTGTACCAAGCGTTTTACACGAAATGTTAACAATTAAGTCTGACGATGTTGTAGGAAGAGCAGCAGCTTACAAAGCTATTATCTCTGGCCAAAAGATTACAGCACCAAATGTACCAGAA
>Ga0207648_10007974_pt1 | contig 10330 bp, 6 predicted proteins | sample KBSMisM32_FD_184310 | JGI IMG/M metagenome (GOLD analysis project Ga0207648, IMG submission 184310) | Miscanthus rhizosphere microbial communities from Kellogg Biological Station, Michigan, USA - KBS Miscanthus M3-2 (SPAdes) (version 2) | ecosystem: Host-associated > Plants > Roots > Rhizosphere... | reverse complement strand
CATCGACAAGCTGCCGCAGAGCAGCCGCAACTGGATCAACGAAAAGCTGATCTACACGCACGGCTACGGTGTGACGATGAACCCGTCGAACGGGTTCACGCCCGAGGGGCTCCCCACGCTGCTGCTGGGCAACATGCCGGTCCAGAGCACGCCGCCGGCGCCGACCGTGACGCGGCCGGAAATCTACTTCGGCGAGCTCACCAACACCGACGTCTATGTCAAGACGCGCCAGAAGGAATTCAACTACCCGCAGGGCGAGACGAACAACCTCACCTCCTACGAGGGCGACGGCGGCATCGCCGTCGGCGGATTCCTGCGGCGTTTCTTCATCGCGCTCGAGCGCGGCGACGTCGCCAAGCTCCCGTTCAGCGACGATGTCCAGGCAGACAGCCGGCTGCTGATGCGGCGCAACCTGCGCGAACGCGTCTCGACGCTGGCGCCATTCCTCACCTTCGATCCCGATCCCTACATCGTCGTCGGCGAAGACGGACGGCTGTGGTGGATGATGGATGCGTTCACTACCTCGGACAACTACCCGTATTCGCGCCACTACCGGCTCGAACGGACCCCGGTCAACTACATCCGGAACAGCGTCAAGGTGGTCATCAACGCGTACGACGGTTCCACCTCGTTCTACGTCTTCGACGAAGCCGATCCGCTCATCGCGGCGTATCGCGCAATCTTTCCGACGCTTTTCAAGGATGCGTCGGCCATGCCCGCCGATCTCCGAAAGCACGTGCGTTACCCCGAACTGCTGCTCGAGCTGCAGGCCGCCGTCTACGGCCTGTACCACATGACGAACCCGGAGGCGTTCTACAACCGTGAGGATCTCTGGACCGTCGCGAGCGAAGTTCGCGGGAACAATCGGGAGCAGGCCGCGCAGCCGGTCGAGCCGAACTTCGTGCTCATGACGCTGCCGGGAGAAACCGGCGTCGAGTTCGTCGAGATCCTGCCCTTCACGCCCGCGAACCGCAACAACCTCATTGGATGGATTGCCGGCCGCAGCGACGGCGAGCATTACGGGACCCTGGTCGCCTACAACTTCCCGAAGAACAAGCTCGTCGACGGCCCGCTGCAGGTCGAGGCGCGCATCGATCAGAACTCGCAGCTGTCGGGCCAGTTCTCGCTGTGGAACCAGCAGGGTTCGCGCGTGGTGCGCGGCGGCCTGCTCGTCATCCCGATCGGCAAGGGCCTGCTGTACGCAGAACCCATTTACCTGCAGGCCGAACGCAGCCCCATGCCCGAGCTGCGTCTCGTGGTGCTCGCCCTGCAGGATCGGCTCGCCTACGGCACGACGTTCGAAGCCGCGCTGGCCGGGCTGTTCGGCTCGTCGTTGCCGCAGGGCGGATCCACACCGGCTGCCGCGCGGCCGCAGACGCCGGCGCCCGAACAGCCCGCAGCCGATCTCACGTCGCTCATCCGCGACGCCGCCCGCGATCTCTCCGAATACCAGCGCCTGACGGCCGAAGGCAAGCTGGGCGAAGCGGGACAGCGGCTCGAAGGGCTCAAGCAGAAGCTCGAACAGCTGCAGCGGGCACGGCGATAGGCCGGCCGCTCCGCCCGACGCCACCGCTCAATTTAGGTACAATGCTGCCGCTGAAAGGACTCATCTGCATGCGCATACTGACGATGCTCGCGCTCACGCTGCTGACAATCGCGCCGCTCATGGCGCAGACGCCACCTCAGCAGTCCGTGGCCACGCCGCCGCCCGACGTGAAGGCCCCGCCCGCCGACGCCGCCAAGACGGCCTCGGGGCTCGCGTCGAAAGTGATCAAACCCGGAACCGGCAAGACGCATCCCGGGAAGGCCGACCTCGTGACCGTCCACTACACCGGCTGGAAGACCGACGGCTCGATGTTCGACAGCTCCGTGTTGCGCGGCAAGCCCGCGACGTTCCCGCTCGACAGGGTCATCGGCGGATGGACCGAAGGCGTGCAGCTGATGGTCGAGGGCGAGAAGCGCCGCTTCTGGATTCCTGAGGCGCTCGCGTACAAGGGACAGCGCGAACCCAAAGGCATGCTGGTGTTCGACGTGGAGCTGATCTCGTTCATGCCTTCACCCAGCGAACCTCCTCCCGACGTGAAGGCGGTGCCGGCCGACGCCAAGAAGACGGCCAGCGGCCTCGCGTACAAAGTCCAGCGTCCGGGCACGGGCGCACGACACCCGAGCGAGCGCAGCATGGTCACAGTGCACTACTCGGGCTGGACGACGGACGGAAAGCTGTTCGACAGCTCGGTCACGCGGGGTCAGCCGGCCAGCTTCCCGCTCGACGGCGTCATCAAGGGATGGACAGAGGGCGTGCAGCTGATGGTCGAGGGCGAGAAGACCCGCTTCTGGATTCCGGAAGCACTCGCGTATCAGGGCCGCAGCGCCCCGTTCGGCATGCTCGTCTTCGACATCGAGCTGATCAAGATTAACTAGATCAGTCGGCAGTCGGCAGTCGGCAGTCGCCAATCGTTAGGGGCGGGGCTTTCAGCCCCGCCCTGCACGCCTCGCTACCCCGTCTCGGAAATACGTTTGATCGCGCGCTGGAAACGGTCGGCGAGCGGACGCTTCGCCTCGTCGGACACCGGGCCGACGCGCGACCAGCTGGCCTGCGCGTGGCGGATCTCTTCCTGCGCGGCGCGGCGCCGGCTTTCGACGTCCACCTTGCCGCCGATCGTATTGGCCGCCAGGGCTTCCTTCAGCATCGCCGCGAGCTTCGTCGTCGGCGACAGCTCGGCGTCGGCTGAACTGCCCTTCAGCGAGGCCGCGAGATCTTCCACGCGCTTCACCAGGTTCTCGAGCTGCCTGCGGTTGGCGTCCGGGTCCATCTCCGTGCCGGCAAACGCCGCGGGCCACCGCGCGGTGACGCGGGCGACGGCCTCGGCGAACCGCCGATCGAGCGCTATCGCCTGTTCCCGTTCGACGCCGCGCGCGGCGAGCTCCTGCTGCCAGCGGCCGCGGAGACCTCGCACCGTTCCGACCAGGCCGTCCGGCGCCTGATCCGCCTCAGGCACCTGTTCCGTCGAAGCCGGGTCGATCGCGACCGGCGAAGGCACCAGCGCTTCGAGCTCGGCGCAAATGGCCTCGCGGGCCGCGACCCGCTCGGCACGGGCGACGTCGTGGCGCTGCGCGTGCCGGACGAAAAACGCGTCGCACCCGGCGCGGAACCGCTGCCAGATGGCCTCGGACCGGCTCTTCTTCACCGGGCCGATGGTTTTCCACTCGTTCTGCAGCCGCCGGATTTCTGCCGCCGTACGGTCCCAGTCGGTCGACGTCGAGAGCGCCTCGACGGCCAGGCACAGCGCTTCTTTTTTCGCGAAGTTCTCGTTCCAGAGCGTCTTGCGTTTGGCGAGATCCTCCTGGCGCCTGGTGAAGAACCGATCGCAGGCGGCGCGGAACCGTTCCCAGACCGCTTTTTCCCGTCCCCGCGTGACCGCCCCGACGTTTTTCCACTCGGCCTGCAGTCCCTTGATGGCGTCGGCGGTCGCGAGCCAGTTGGTCGAGTCGGAGAGCGCCTCGGCGCGCTCGCACAGGATCACCTTCTTCGCGAGGTTCTCCGCGCGCACGCCCGCCTGCGCCGCGAAGTGCGCTTCGCACCGCGTCCACAACTCGTCGTGGACGGCCTTGAAGCGGCGCCACAGGGCCTCGCCCTGCGCGCGAGGGACATCGGCCGCCTGTCGCCACTGCTCCTGCAGTTCGCGGATGCGGCGCGCGACGGCTTCCGAATCCTCGACCGTCCTCAGCGCCTCCATCTTTTCGCACAGCTGTTCCTGGATGCCGATGTTGGCCCACTGCTGCCACTCGGCGACCTCGCGCAGGTCCTGCACCTTCGGCGTGAGCGCCGCTTGCGCGGCCTTCAGCCGCTGCACGACCTCTTCGTAGTCGTGCCTCGACGGCAGCGGCGGGACGTCGGCGAGCGCGGCTTTCAGGTCGCGAAGCACCCGCGTCGCGGTCTTCAGCGAGAGGTCCGGCTTCTGGATGAGCGCGTCGGCGCGTCCGAGCAGCTGGTTGAGACGGTTGAGGCCGTCGCGGCGATCCCGCGCTTCGGCCTCGCTGGCCTGCCTGCGCCGCTCCGCCTCGCGGGCCGCCTCGGCCTCGTCCCGCGCGCGTTGCTCGGCAGCAGCCTGTTCGGCCGCGGCCTGCTGGACGGCGAGTTCGGCGGCGCGTTCCACTTCGAGCGCGGCCTGTGCGCGTTCGGCAGCCAGCGCGTGTTCTCTTTCCTCGAGCGCCCGAGCTGCTTCGGCGTCGCGCTCGGCGCGAGCGTGCTCGTCGATCTCGACTACTGGCGTCTCTACGGGCGTCTCGACCGGCATCTCTAGCGACATGACCTGCTCCTCAGTCTGTGTGGCGGCAACCGCGGGCGCGGCGTCGCGTGCGGCGCGCTCATCGAGCTCGCGCAGGACGGCGCTCGCCCGCTTGGCGGCGGCCTTGTTTTTCGCGCGTGCGGCCACCTGTTCGAGATCGGCTCGCTCCGCGAGCCGATCGACGGCGGCCACCGCGATTTCCTTGAACTCGCCGTTGATGGCCACGGCAAGGATGTCGGCTCGCTCGTGCACACCCGCGAACGCCGCCTGGCGGACCGGTTCGAGTGGCGCGTGCCTCGCAATTGATCCTAACAGGTGCGCGTGCGTGGTCGCATCGATCAGCCCCAGCGCTCGGAGGCCGATCGCCTCGCGCGTCGATGTCCTGGCAATCTGCGCCAGCGTCCTGTCCGTGCCGGCGAGGGCGTCAACGGCCGCGAGGCCGTCGCCTTCGCTGACGCCCTCGAACACGTCGAGCGCGATGTCGCGCAGCATGTTCAGCGCATCGGCCCGCACGCCGGCGTCCGCATCGTCGCGGGCAATGGCCGACAGCGCCGCGGGATCGAGCAGCTTCGCGACGGCGGCGCGGCGCACGCGGACGTCCTCGTCTTCGCGCGCGGCGGCGATGATCGACTCGCGCTCGCTCAGCGGGAGCTCGGCGACGTAGGCGAGCCGCACCGCCGGATCCGGGTGCTTCTGGCGCGACGGCGTGCGAAAGCGATCGAGCAGCGTCATGTGCGGCCGAGATCCCTCAGGCGGGCCACTACGTCGGGGCCGTGCGCGGACACATGCACCTGGCGGTCGATGTCGAGGATGCGGCCGTCAAGGCCGATGTAGAACGTCTGGCGAGACGGGAAGCCGCTCGAGGTCAACACGCCGTATGCGCGGGCCGTCTCGCGCGTCGCGTCGGAGAGAACCGGGTACGGGAGGTTCAGGGACCGCGCGAAGTCGGCGTTCGTGTCCGGCGAGTCCACGCTCGCCGCGAAGTACTGCACGTCAAGGCCGCGCAGCGCGTGATCGCTGGCGCCGAGCGATCGGCACTCCGCGGTACATCCGGGCGTGAACGCCCTTGGAAACCACGCGATCACGACCGCCTGCCGGCCCCTGAAATCGCTGAGCTTGTACACGCGGCCGTCCGACGCCGGCAGCGCGAAGTCCGGCGCGAGGTCGCCCGGCCGGAGTTCCACGCCCGACGGCTCGATGCGTCCCAGCGCGACGTTGGTCAGGCCCTCGGCCGCGGCCCGGGCCGTGGCGGCCAGCGTTCGAAAGTGCCAAGCATGTTTCACGCGCGCATCGACCTCGATCCGTGTCATTCTAATGACGGTTCCCCCGTCTGTGAGTGATCTTGGGCGCAACTTTTTCCTTCTTAAGCCGACCTTCTCCAATTTTGCGGATCGCGGTGCTCGTCGCGGGTATCGGTGCGGCTACCGCTGCATGCAGCAAGCTCTCGAATAATCAGACTCCCGCGAGTCCAAGCGGACCTCCGGCGGCAGGTTCCAGCATCGTTTACACAGCCGTTGGCGCCAGTGATGCCGCGGGCGTCGGCTCGAGCGTGGTCTGCGTGCCGTTCACCGACTGCCCGGGCGGAATGGGTTACGTTCCTGTCACAGTCCGGGCGCTGCAGGCACGATCGTACTCCGTGCGTTTGCTGAACCTCGGCATTCCGACGGCCGTTGTCGGCCGGGACGTTCAGGTCCTCGGCACGCAGTACGGCCGGACGATCCTCGGCAACTTCGTCGAAAACGAAGTGCCGTTCGTGTTGACGGACTCGACGGTCACGACCGTCTTCGGCGGCGTGAACGACGTCATCACGGTCGTCTCGGCGATCGGGCAGGGCGCGGGTGGCAGCGACGCGGCGGCGTACATCGACGCCCAGGTGCGCGCGTTCACCAGCGCGTACGCCTCGCTCGTTTCCGGCATCCGGGCGCGGGCGCCGGGCTCGCGCATTGTCGCGCTCAACCTGCCCAACGTCGGGGCGCTCCCCTATTTCGCCGGCGGGTCGCTCGATCAGCGCCGCGCGCAACAGCGTCTGGCGGTGGGGTTTACGACGGCCGCGGTCAATGTGCTCACGTCGCAAGGTGTCACCGTGGTCGATTTGATGTGTGATTCGCGGTCGTACCTGCCCTCGAACTACTCGTCCGACTTCCACCCCAACGACGCCGGCTACGCGTTCATCAGCTCGGAGGTGGTGAACGCCATCACGTCCGCCTCGTATCCGGCGCCCCAGGCCAGCTGTCCGGCCATGAGCGCCGTTCCGTAGACCGGGCCGGCGCACGGGCACGGCGTAGAATGAGCACAACCCGACATTACGCCGGACGTTAGCGTTTACGGTTTCCGTTCAGCGTTTCCAGTTGCCGCGTTCCTTTTCCGCCCTGATCGCCGACCTCTCTTCCGCGCTCGCAAGACCCCTGCCCGCGGCGGCCGCCCACGTCCTGATGGCGCCGACGCCGCGCCGCGTCTGGCCGGCCGGCGGACGGGTCCGCCACGCCGCCGGCCTCCTGTTCCTGTTCCCGCGCTCGGATCGCGCGCACGTCGTGCTCACGGTCCGGGCCGAGACGCTCGGCCGCCACAGCGGGCAGGTGTCGCTCCCGGGCGGCGTCATCGAGCCCGGCGAGGCGTTCGAGCAGGCGGCGTTGCGGGAAGCGGACGAGGAGATCTCGCTGCCGGCCGCGGACATCGAGATTCTCGGGGCGCTCTCGCCGATTGACATCCCCGTGAGCGGGTTCCGGCTGCACCCGGTGGTCGGCGCGAGCGATCGGGCGCCGGCGCTCGTGCCGGCCGACGGCGAGGTGGCGCGGATCCTCGAAGTGCCCGTCGACGCGCTGATGGCCCGGGGCGCGGTGATCCTGACGGAACGCGAGCGCGAGGGCAGCCGCATCACCGTGCCTGCGTTTCGTGTCGGGGACGACGAGATCTGGGGCGCGACGGCCATGGTGCTCGCGGAATTCCTCGTCATGCTCGGATGGACCGGTCCGTCGGATTGAGCGGCCGGACTCCGCCGACGAGTGAGCCCGCAAATATCGCGCTGACAACTCGACAGACCGGATTTCTGCGGTCTCTCGAGGCCTTCGTTTTCGTTGCACAAACAGCCGAAATCTGCAAATAATGCACGTTTTAGCCATCGCGCGATATCATGCGCAAACCACTTATTCGCGCAAGAAAATAGCCGCGACGAAAGGCAAAGGGGGCGAAGGTCATGGGCTCTGCAGTGCTCGGTGAGGCGATCAGCGCGATCCGCGACTGGTCAGGAAAGGCGCAGAGGGGCGCGACGGGCGGACCGCAAGCGGCCGAGACGTTCGGCAGCCTGGTGTTCAACGACAGCGTGCAGCAGGCGCGTCTGCCGAAGACGGTGTATCAGGCGCTGCGGCGGACGATCACGCACGGCGATCCTCTGGATGCCGCCGGCGCGGACGCCGTCGCGAAGGCGATGAAGGAGTGGGCCGTCGAACACGGTGCAACGCACTACACGCACTGGTTCCAGCCGCTGACCGGCATCACCGCCGAAAAGCACGACTCGTTTCTCAGCCCCAACGGCAACGGCAAGGCCGTGAACGAATTCAGCGGCAAGGAACTGATCAGGGGCGAACCCGACGCGTCGAGTTTCCCGTCGGGCGGCATGCGCTCCACCTTCGAGGCGCGCGGCTACACGGCGTGGGACCCCACGAGCCCGCCGTGGCTGCTCTATTCGGGCGGCGCCGTCACGCTCGTCATCCCGACCGCGTTCGTGAGCTGGACGGGCGAAACGCTCGACAAGAAGACGCCGCTGCTGCGTTCGATGCAGGCGCTCTCGAAACAGGCGATTCGCGTGCTCAAGCTGTTCGGCTCGAACACCGAGCACGTCGTCACGACATGCGGGCCCGAGCAGGAATACTTCCTGATCGATTCGCACTTCTACCTGTCGCGCCCGGATCTGATCAACGCCGGCCGCACGCTCTTCGGCGCGAAGCCGCCGAAGGGACAGGAGCTCGAGGATCAGTACTTCGGGGCGATCCCGGAACGCGTGATGGCGTTCATGAACGAGTCCGAGAGCGAGCTGTTCAAGGTCGGCGTCCCGGTCAAGACGCGCCACAACGAGGTCGCGCCGAGCCAGTACGAGATCGCGCCGGTGTTCGAGAACGCGAACGTCGCCACCGATCACCAGATGATCGTCATGGAGACGATGCGCCGCCTCGCGCCGAAATTCGGCCTCGCCTGCCTGCTTCACGAGAAGCCGTTCGCCGGCGTCAACGGATCGGGCAAGCACCTCAACTGGTCGATGAGCGACGATGAGGGGAACAACCTGCTCAGCCCGGGCAAGAACACCCACGACAACATGCAGTTCCTGGTGTTCTGCAGCGCCGTGCTCCGCGCCGTCAACAAGTGGCAGGGCCTGCTGCGCGCGAGCATCGCGAGCGCCGGCAACGACCATCGCCTCGGCGCGAACGAGGCCCCGCCGGCCATCCTGTCGATCTTCCTCGGCGACATGCTCACCGACATCTTCGAGCAGATCGAAAAGGGCGGCGCCAAGACGACCAAGAGCGGCGGCGAGCTCGACACGGGCGTGATGGTGCTGCCGAAGCTCCCGCGCGACGCCGGCGACCGGAACCGCACCAGCCCGTTCGCGTTCACGGGCAACAAGTTCGAGTTCCGCGCCGTTTCGTCGAACCAGAGCATCGCGTACCCGAACATCGCACTGAACATGGCCGTCACCGAATCGCTCGACTACATGGCGACCGAGCTCGAAAAGGCCATGAAGGGCGGCAAGACGCTCGCGCAGGCCGTCACCGAGCTCCTGCCGAAGGTGATCAAGGAAAACAAGCGAATCATCTACAACGGCAACGGCTACTCGGACGAGTGGCAGAAGGAAGCCGGCAAGCGGGGCCTGCTCAACCTGAAGAACACCGTCGACGCGCTGCCGCAGCTGGTCTCGAAGGAAGTCATCGGCCTGTTCGAGAAGTACAAGGTGCTGACGGGCCGCGAGCTGCATGCGCGGTACGAGATCATGCTCGAGACCTACAACAAGGTCGTCAACATCGAAGGCCAGTTGATGGTGCTGATTGCCAACCGGTACATCCTGCCGGCGGCGCTCGAGTATCAGCGCCAGGTCGCCGCCAGCGTGGCTGCCGTGAAGTCGGCAGGCGCGAAGTCGGTCGAAGGCAAGAAGACGCTCGACAAGCTCACCAAGCTGGTCGACAAGTTCAAGCAGTCGTCCGACAAGCTCGAGAAGGAGCTCGCGCACGAAGGCGCGGGATCGGAGAAACACGCCAAGCACTTCCGCGACAAGGTCGTGCCGAACATGGCGGCGCTGCGCGAGCTCGGCGACGAGCTCGAAGTCATCATGCCGCACGAAACGTGGCCGCTCGCCACGTATCGCGAGATGCTGTTCATCAAGTAACGGGACAGTTGTCAGAGATCAGCGGTTAGTGGTCAGGGATCGGGGGCGCGGCGCTGCAATCGCCGCGCCCCTGGTTTTTCGGTAAGATACCAGCGCCTTGGCAAAACGGAAGAAGCCCTCCGAGCAATCCCTTTTCGACAACATCGACGCGGACGGCGGTTCGGAAGCGGGCCGCGACGCCGCGATCCGTTCCTCCATCCTCTCGGGCGGCGGCGGCAACGGCACGACCGCCGTCGCGCTCCACGAAGCGGCCCAGGCGCGCTACCTCAACTACGCGCTCTCCGTCATCACGTCGCGCGCGCTGCCGGATGTCCGCGACGGCCTCAAGCCGGTGCAGCGGCGCATCCTGTACACGATGTGGCAGCAGAACCTGACCGCCGACGTCAAGCACCGGAAATGCGCGAAGGTGGTCGGCGACGTGATGGGCAGCTACCACCCGCACGGCGACTCGGCGCTGTACGAAACGCTCGTCCGCATGGCGCAGTCGTTCTCGCTGCGGTATCCGCTGGTGGACGGCTCGGGCAATTTCGGATCGCTCGACGGCGACAGCGCGGCCGCGATGCGCTACACCGAGTGCCGGCTCGCGCGGCTGAGCGACGAGATGCTCACCGAGATCGAGCAGGCCACCGTTCCGTTCCGGCCGAACTACGACGGCACCAAGACCGAGCCG
>Ga0207648_10007972_pt1 | contig 10331 bp, 14 predicted proteins | sample KBSMisM32_FD_184310 | JGI IMG/M metagenome (GOLD analysis project Ga0207648, IMG submission 184310) | Miscanthus rhizosphere microbial communities from Kellogg Biological Station, Michigan, USA - KBS Miscanthus M3-2 (SPAdes) (version 2) | ecosystem: Host-associated > Plants > Roots >... | reverse complement strand
AGGTGAAAAAGAACGGCGTAAAGATCGTGACGTAGATGGCGACCGCCATCGACCGCGACAAGAAACAGGTCGTGCTCGCCGGCGGCCAGCGTATTCCCTACGACCGTCTCGTAGTCGCGCCCGGAATCGACATCAAGTTCGACTCCGTGCCCGGCTATTCGGAGGCAGCAGCGCAGCAGATGCCGCACGCCTGGAAGCCCGGCGCGTGGCGATGGCCGCTGAGGACCGCAGCGCAGTTTCGCTGCGAGCACGACTGGTACGGGCTGCCGGTTGAAAAACTGATCGTCGACTTCGTCCGGCCGCCGCAGCAGGTCTCCTGATGGATATCTTGCTCGCGCACGGATACTTCCTCTCGCTCGATGCCGCCGAGCAGCGCGTCATGCGCCCGCATCCGCCGCTTGGCCTGCTGTATCTCTCGTCTCACCTGAAGCAGCGCGGTTTCACGGTCGGCGTGTTCGACAGCACCTTCCGAACGATCGAAGACTTTGCCGACATGCTCGATCGCGAGCAGCCGCCCATCGTCGGCATCGCCGTCAACCTGATGACCAAGCGCAACGCGCTGCGGATGATCGCGATCGCGAAGGCGCGGGACGCCAAGGTGATCATCGGCGGTCCGGATCCACCGCATCATGCGGAGTCGTACCTCGATGCCGGCGCCGACGTGGTCGTGATCGGCGAGGGCGAGCAGACGCTCGAGGAGCTGATCGTGTCCGCCTTCGCCAAGGCTTCGGCGAGACAGGCTCATGAAACTCATCGTCAACGGCAAGGCACGGATCGAGAACATTAAGATCGAAGGCGGCGCAGGAACGCTGCATCGCCCTTTCACCGATCAGGGAGTCGATGGGCTCTACTGCGCAGGATCGGTCTCGCTCGCCAACGTTCACGTCCGATCGTTCCCGGACACGGGCGTGTTCGTAACGTCGCGTGCGCTTCAACGGACGAGTCCACGGCCGGCCGCTCGCTCCCGGCCGGTACCTGATCGACGTGGTCGTCGTCCGCGGGAAGAGCCACAAGCGCGTGGGTCGCGTGGCTGTCGAGATCGTCAAGCCGGGCCGGCAGCTGACGAAAGCGCAGCTCGCTGCACCCGTCGGCGTCGCCTGCGCCACCTCGACCTCATCGCCTTCTCTACCGGCGGCGGCCGTCATCACGCCCGGTGCCGGCGCGAGCGGGCCGGGCGACCCGGCGAGAGGCGGCAAGAGTCTTCCCGGCCGTGTCCTCCGCGCGATCTTCAAGCCGCCGGGGATCCCCGGCATCACCGGAAGCAGCGACGGCGACGTCGGCGGTCTCGCATGGCTCGGGCTGGGTGTCTACGTCTTGCTGCTCGGAGCGTTCCTGGCGATGCTGCTCTACGTGGCGCGCTTCCTGCGCGGCACCTGGAACCCGTAGCGCCGGCCCGGCTAGCGTACGGCCCTTGATCGAGCAGCATTTCGGCGAGAGCGCCCTCTGGTCGCTCGGGATCGAGGAGGAGGTGCTGATCCTCGACGCGGACACCCTGGCGCTGTCGCCCGGGGTGGAGGCGGTGCTGGACGGCGTCGAGGGTCGTGAGCTGGCCGGTGTCCTGAAGATGGAGCTGCTGGCCTCGATGGTCGAGCTGTCCACAAGCGTCTGCGCCACCCCGCAGGAAGCGCTCGTCGCCCTGCGGGAGCTGCGCGCCGCCGCGGAGGAGAGCGCTCGGGCGAACGGCCTGCGCATCGCAGCCGCGGGGACGCACCCGTTCAGCCTCCCGCAGGCGCAGGACATCGCGCCCGACCCGCGCTACGGGGAGTTCGTCGAGTACGCCGGCATCACTGCCAGGCGGCAGGGCGTCTGCGGTCTGCACGTCCACGTGGGCATGCCCGGGCCCGAGCAGTGCATGCGTGCGCTCGAGGGTGTCCTGCCCTGGCTGCCGCTCGTGCTGGCGCTGTCGGCGAACTCGCCCTACCTGGCGGGTGAGGAGACTGGCCTAGCCTCGGCGCGGGCCGAGGTGCTCGCGGAGTTGCCCCGCGCCGCGGCGCCGCCGGTCTTCGGCTCCTACGCGGAGTGGGAGGCGTTCGTCGAGCGCTTCGTCCGCATCGGGCTCGCCGACGGCTACACACGATTCTGGTGGGACATCCGCCCGCATCCACGCTTCGGCACGCTCGAGGTGCGCGCGCCCGACCAGCCGACCGCGGTCGAGAACACGGCCGCCTTTGCGGCGCTGCTGCAGGCGCTCTGCGTGACCGTGCTCGAAGGCCCTGCGCCGGCGCCCGCCAACCGCGGCGACTACGCCCAGAACCGCTGGGCCGCGCTGCGCTTCGGGCCTCGGGCGGAGTTGATCCATCCCGACGGCGAGCGGCTCGTCGGGGTCGAGGAGCTGACCCACGAGCTGCTGGCGCTGATCGAGCCGGCCGTGCGCGTGCTCGGCAGCGCGAGGGCGCTCGAGGTGCTCGACCCACGCACGTGCGAGGGCGACCGGCAGCTCGAGGTCGGGCGCGAGCATGGCCTCCAGGCCGTCGCGGCGGACACCGCCGAGCGAACGCTACGATCGCCGTAGATGGCGACCCGCTCCGAGACGATCCAGGTCAGCGGCATCCGCTGTGAGCGCTGCGTCGGCCGGCTGGCCGGCGCGCTACGCGGGCACGAGGGCCTTGAGCTCGCGAACGCGAACCTGATGGGCCAGGTGCTGCTGGAGTGGGACGACGAGCAGACCGACCGCGACGCGATCCTGGCCGCGATGGCCAAGGCCGGTTTCCGGGAGCTCGAGGCCGTCTAGAGCGGGTCGTGCGGATTCGGCGGGATGATCGGCCGCCCGCGGACGCCCGACTCCTGGCCTTCGCGGCTCTCCACGCGTTGCTGCGCCGCCGGCTCGACGCCAGCCCGGAGGCCGTCCTGCTCCGCGCTCGAGTCCGGGTCGACCGGGGGCAGAGGCTCGTCGAGCCCGTAGTGCTCCGCGATCGCCTTGGGGTCGAGCTCACCGTTCTTGAGCGGCGGCGAGTCCTCGACCAGTCCCTTCGAGACGGTCAGCCGCACGACCTGCTCGCCGTCGTCCGGATGCGCGAATGCCTGCGGGATCGCGTGCCGCTTCTTGCGCAGCGTCCCCTCTTCGGCAATCACGAAATCGCCTTCGAGCGCGACCACGTGGCCGAGCTTGCCGTTGTCGCTGCCGATCACTTCGTAGCCTTCCATACGCGTGCTCTACCCGACGCGTCCGGACCCAAACGGGAATGACGAGCGGCCCGGAGGCGTTCCAAGGGCCTGACAACACGATGCTAGGGTGGCCGCGGTGAGCGAGACCACTCCTGAAGCGGATCCCAGGAAGCTGGCCGAGGAGGCCCGCGACCGGGTGCGCTTCGAGGAGGAGGCGCTCGATCTCGCAGACCAGGTCTACCGCGTGGCGCGGCGCTTGGTGTCCACCCGTGAGGAGGCGGAAGACCTGATGCAGGAGACCTATGCGCGTGCGTTCCGGGCTTGGCGCTCGTACACGCCCGGGACGAACCTGCGCGCGTGGCTGCTGCGGATCCTCACCAACCTGAACATCGACCGCGGCCGCAAAGTGCAGCGCTCGCCCGACCTGCAGCCGCTCGAGGAAGGCGACTACTACCTCTACAACCGGCTCGAGGAGTCAGGTCGCGAGCCGAACGCCGACCAGGACCGCGTCGACGAGCGGCTCTCGCAGGACGACGTGGTCGCGGCGCTCTCGGCCGTCCCGCACGACTTCCGCGACGTGGTCGTGCTCGTCGACATCGGCGACTTCAGCTACGCCGACGCGGCGCAGATCCTCGAGATTCCGATCGGCACCGTCATGTCCCGCCTTCATCGTGGGCGGCGTATCCTGAAACGAGAACTGGCAGACGAAGCAGTGGGGAGCGCCTGATGGCAGCAGTCGATCCCTGTGACAAGTGCGAAGAGCTCCTGCAGCCCTACCTCGACCGGGAGCTCTCCGACGCCGAGCGGGCTGAGGCCGAGCTGCACCTCGACGGCTGCTCGTACTGCCGCAGGCGCTATCGCTTCGAGGAGGAGCTGCGGCGGTTCGTCAGGCAGGCGGCGGTCGAGGAGATGCCGCCCGACCTGAAGCAGAAGCTCGCCGAGCTGCGCACGTCGCTCTTCTGACGGAAGCGCAGCGGGTCGACCGGCCTCCCGAAGCGCCGTAGCTCGAAGTGCAGGTGCGTGCCGGTGCACCAGCCGGTGCAGCCCGCGGTGCCGAGGCGCTGGCCGGCGGCGACGTGCTCGCCGACGCGGACGCGCCAGCCGGCGAGGTGTGCGTAGAGCGCGACCCAGCCGTTGCCGAGCGAGACCTTCACGAGGTTCCCGTAGCCCTCGAAGCCGCGGCGCTCGCCGACTGCGACCACGCGTCCCGGCTCGGCCGCGCGAACGGCGGACGAGCGGAGGATCCCGATGTCGATGCCGGGGTGCCACCGGCCGCCGTCGTCGCCGTACGGGGAGGTGACGGTTCCCTGGGCCGGCCACGCCGACCAGGCGGGCGCGGTTGAGGGAAGCGGCGCGGTCGACAACGCCAGCGTGGCGAGCAGCAGGGCCAGCATGAGCCGGTGGAGGCTAGCCGGTCGCGTGCGCGGGGCCGACGATCACGACCAGGCGGCGCTTGTTGTTCCCGCCGGGAAGCGGGTGAACGGGCACGCCGCCGAGCTGCGCGGCCAGGCGCTTGGCCAGGCCGACGCCGCCGGGCTCGAAGTAGACCGACGTCTCGCGGTAGTCGAACCGGTTCGCGCGTGTGACGTGCTGGATGCGGTAGCCGTAGGAGCCCACGCGGGTCGCCACGCGACGGGTGTAGTTGATGTCGCCGCTGCCGTTGAGGACGTCGATCGAGACCTTCCAGGGCGGCGGCAGCGTCGGGGCGTGGAGGGCTGCGGTCGAGGAGCTGCTGTTCCCGCCGCCGAGCGCGATCGCCAGCGTGACCGTGAGCGCGACGAGGATCGCGGTGACCGCTCCGGCCGCGACCCAGCGGCCGACCGGGCGACGTGCCGGCGGCTCGACCGGCATCCCCGAGAGCCGGCGCGCCTCACGGTGGTCGATCCCGAGCGCGGTCGCGTAGCGCAGCAGCGCCAGCACCGCGGTGTCCCCGCCCTGAAAGCGGTAGAGCTTGCCTTCCTCGAGCCACTCGACCTGCTCGGGCCAGAGCGCCGCGCGCTTGGCCGCCTGCTCGGTGGTCAGCTTGCGCTGCAGGCGCAGCGTCGTCAGCGGCGAGGTCTGCGCTGGCGGTTCGGCGGCTAGGGGTCGGGCGAGCTCCATGGCTTCAGTCTCTCGGGCACCTCATCGGCGAAATCGACGTCTCCTGGAGGGGATAGATCGTCGCAGGCGACGAGGACGGCGTCGAGCTTCTTGGCGCCCTCGTCGGGAATTCCTGCCCAGGCCTCGCGCGCCAGCAGCACCGGGTGAAGCCTCGTGCCGCCGTAGGTCGCCGCTACGACCGGGGCATTCTCTGCTCGCCAGGTCGTGATTACGCGGTCGATCGCGGCCGGGTCGAGCTCGGGGCCGTCGGCCAGGACGACGACCGCCGCTTCGGTTTCGGCCGGAAGCGCGGCGAGGCCGCAGCGCAGCGAGGCGCCCGGGCCGCGCTTCCAGTCGGGGCAGTCGATGGTTCGGGCGTCGGTCTCGAGCTCGTGGGCGCCGAGCACGACGAGCACGTCGTCGACGCTGCTCCTGCGGACGCGCTCCAGCACCGGCTCGAGCAGGAGCGCCTGCTTCGGCGAGCCGAATCGGCTCGACGCCCCGGCCGCCAGCACGACGGCCCAGATCATCAGCCGAGCGCTTCGAGCGCGCGTCGCACGAGCGGCCGCGCGAGGTCGACCTTGTACGCCGTGCCCGGGAGCGGGGTTGCCCGTTCGAGCTCGTCCGGCCCGTCCAGCAGCCACGGGATCGGCGCGACGCCGGCGAGCGCCAGGCGTGTCTCGCCGCCGGTGCGCGCGGCCGCGACGCCGACCAGCGCGAACGAGAAGCGGTTGCGCTCCATCGCCTTCAGGTACGTGCTCGCGTCGGGCCGGGGCACCTCGAGCTCGAGGATCAGCTCGCCCGGCTCGAGCGAGGTCACGTCGCGGTCGTCCTCGGTGGGCAGCCGGTACAGGTCGGCCACGGGAAGCTCGCGCCGGTCGGTGCGCAGCGTCGCCCCGAGTGCGAGCAGCGCCGCGGCCGGGTCGGACGGGTGCGCGGAGGCGCAGTGCTCGTTCCCGAAGATCGCGTGCTCGCGGTGCGCGCCCTCGCGCGCGTGACACTCCGAGCCTCCGTGCAGGAAGCACGGGTAGTTCAGCCGCCAGTACCAGCAGCGCGTCGCCTGTAGCAGGTTGCCGCCGATCGTCCCCATCGAGCGGAGCTGCGGCGAGGCTGCCAACGTGCAGGCCTCGCGCAGCGCGGCCGGGATCTCGGGGTCGCTCTCGAGCTCGGCGAGCGTCGTACCCGCGCCGATCGTCGTCCCGTTCACCCCACGCGGCACGACGCCGCGCACGTCCACGAGCGTGTCCGCCTCGACGAGCCGCGACCGGAGCAGCGGGACGAGCTCGGTCCCGCCGGCGAGCGCCCGCGAGCCGTTCCCGAGCGCCGCCTCGGCGGCCTCGAGCGACTCAGGCTGGACTAGTCGCAAGCTTCTTCTCACGATCGCGTGCTTCGTTGAGCGCCCGCAGCATCTCCTCGCGGGTGACCGGCAGCGAGCGCACGTCGGCGCCGGTCGCGTCGCGGATCGCGTTCACGATCGCCGCGGCGGTCGGCACGATCGGCGGCTCGCCGAGGCCCTTGGAGCCGAGGTTCGTCAGGTGCTCGTCCGGGATGTCGAGCAGCTCGACGACCATCTCCGGCACGTCGGCGATCGTCGGCAGCTTGTAGGTGTCGAGCGTCTGGGTCAGCACCCGCCCGCTCGCCGGGTCGATCAGCCGCTCCTCGGAGAGCGTGTGCCCGACGCCCTGGATGATCCCGCCCTCGACCTGGCTGCGGGCGCCGAGCGGATTGATCACGCGGCCGACGTCATGGATCGCCGCGATCCGCTCGACCTGGACGTCGCCGGTCTCGATGTCGACGGCCACGTCCGCGACCTGGACGCCGAACGTGAGCACGCGCATCCCGGTCGGGTTCGGTCCGCGTGAGCCCTTGCCGAGGATCTGCGCGTCCTCCAGCAGCCCGGTCACCTCTTCGAGCGGCCACGAGCCGCCGTCGGCCGAGACGATCTGGCCGTCCTTGAGCGAGAGCACGCGCTCCTCGACGTCGTGGCGCTGCGCCGCGATCTCGATGATCTGCCGGGCGGCGTCCGCGGCCGCGGCGCGCACCGCGGGGCCCATCGAGGGCGTGGTCGACGAGCCGGCCGAGATCGAGGCATACGGCCCGCGCGCCGAGTCGCCGAGCTCGCAGCGAACGCGGTCTAGCGGCAACCCGAGCTCCTCGGCCGCGATCTGCGCCATCGCCGTGCGCGAGCCGGTGCCGATGTCCTGCATCGCCGTGATCACGACCGCGCAGCCGTCGGAGCCCACGCGCACCCACGCGTACGAGGGTGGGCCGCCGCCGCCGTACCAGATCTGGCTCGCGAGCCCGGTGCCGCGGCGAACCGGGCCTTCGGAGCTCGCGCGCACCGCTTCGCGCCGGGCCCAGTGCTCGTCGGCGCGGTCGTAGCACTCGAGCAGCTTCTTGGACGAGAACGGCCGGCCGTCGGCCAGGTCGTTGTCGGCGTGATTGCGCCGCCGCAGCTCGAGCGGGTCGAGCTCCAGGCGCGCAGAGAGCTCGTCGAGCACGCATTCCAGCCCGAACGTCCCCTCGACGAAGCCGGGCGCCCGGAAGGCGGCGTTCGGCGGCAGGTTCAGCTTCGTGCCGTAGGTCTGCGTGCGCACGTTCTCGCAGGCGTAGAGCATCTCGATCGGCCCGTAGGTCGGCCCCGAGAAGCCAGTCCAGCCGATCGTGTTCACGTACTCGGCCTCGAGGGCGACGAGCGTTCCGTCGGAGCGCGCGCCGGCGCGGAGCTTCTGGATCGTGCCGTTGCGGTTGCCGGTGGCGAGGTTCTCCTCACGGCGCGTGAGCGCGCAGCGCACCGGCCGGCCCGTCTTCTCGGCGAGCGCGATCGCGATGTACGTGTAGTCGCCGGGCCCGTTCTTCGCGCCGAAGCCGCCGCCCATGTAGTTGCAGACCACCCGCACGCGGTCGGGCGGGAGGCCGAGCTGCTCGCTGACCGAGTGGCGGATCCCCCAGATGAACTGCGTCGAGATGTAGATCTCGAGCGTCTCGCCCTCCCAGCGCGCGAGCGACTGGTGGGTCTCCATCGCGTTGTGCAGGACGGTCTGCGTGCGGTATTCGGCCTCGACGACCACGTCCGCCTCCGCGAAGCCGGCGTCGACGTCGCCGCGCTCGTAGCTGCGCGGCTCGTCCACGAACGACTTCTCCCGGACGGCCTGCTCGGGGTCGAGCAGCGGCTCGAGCTCTTCCCATTCGACCTCGACCAGCGCGATCGCCTCGCGGGCTCGGTCGTAGCTGTCGGCGGCGACCGCGGCCACCGGCGAGCCGTGGAAGGGCGGCTCGGTCTGCAGCACGTGCGACTCCTCGGGCCCGACGGCGGCGAGCACGCCCGGCAGCTCCAGCGCACGGCTGAAGTCGATGCTCTTCACGCGCGCGCGCGCGTAAGGCGAGCGCAGCACGGCGGCGTGGAGCAGGCCCGGGAACTTGAGGTCGCCCGTGAAGAGCGCCTGGCCACGTGCACGCTGGGGACCATCCTGTCTCGCCGCGGGACGGCCGACGACCTCGCCCGGGCCCTGGGGCCACTGGTCGAGCGCGTCGTCGTCGCCCTCGACCACGACCCACTGCTCGGTGTACCTGCCCTCGACTTCCTTCTCGGTCCGGATCAGTCGCGCCACGTCAGCACAGCCTCCTCGATTCGCGGGTACGCGCCGCAGCGGCAGAGGTTGCCGGCCATCGCGTGGCGGACGCGCTCGGGGGTGGGGTTCGGCTCGGCCTCGACGAGTGCAGCCGCCGAGACGATCTGGCCGGGCGTGCAGAAGCCGCACTGCAGCGCGTCGGCGCGGACGAATGCGTCGACCAGCGGATGGTCGCGCAGGCCCTCGATCGTCGTCACCTCGCGCTCGCCGACGGTGTGCACGAGCGTGATGCAGGAGAGCACAGGCACGCCGTCGAGCTGCACCGTGCAGGCGCCGCAGTGGCCCTCGCCGCAGGCGATCTTCGTGCCGGTCAGCCCGAGCTCGTCGCGGAGCGTCTCGGCGAGCGTCCGCCCGACCGGCGGGTCCGCCTCGAGCACCGTGCCGTTGACCTTGAGGCTAAGCACCTGACGTCACCGCCAGGATGTCCGCCAGGTGCACGAGCCGAAACGTCGTTCGGCTGACGACCCGCTGCTCGCCCTCGTCCTCGACGTCCGGCAGCACGCGCCAGAGGTCGCGGGCGACCTCGATCAGCTCGCGGATCTGGTCGCGTTCCTCCTGGTGCCCGTCGCGGTCGGTGGTCGCGTTCAGCGCGAGCCCGAGCACGCCGATCGTGTCGGCCTGCCGCGTCCAGAGCAGCGGCGTCGCCATCGAGAGGTACTGGTGGATGCGCGCGAACGCCATCGGCTGCGAGAACGTCTTGCTCCCGATCGGCGCGCTCGGCTCGAGCGGCGGCTGCCCTTCGGCGATCCGGCTTGCGGTGCCGTACAGCATCGCCCGCAGCTGCTCATCGTCGAGCCCGGCGATCTGCGCCGTGCGGAGCGCGATCAGCAGCGAGCTCGGCTGCTGCCCGTATGGATAGTCGGAGGCGTACACGACCTGCTCGGGCGAAACGAGGTGGTAGAGGCTGAGCAGGTCGATCGGGCTCCACACCGAGGTGTCGAAGTAGACGCCGGCCATGCCGCCGAACGCGGCTGCCAACGCCGAGAGGTCGGCGATCCCGGCGTGCGCGATGATCAGCTGCGAGCCCGGATAGGTGTCGACGAGGCGGCGCAGGTGGTCGGCGATCGGCGGCAGTCCGCGGCCGCCGTGGATCAGGATCGGCACGCCGCGCTCGGCGGCGAGCTCGAACACCGGCGCGAGCCGCTCGTCGTTCAACTGGAACTTCTGGGCACGCGGGTGGAGCTTGATCCCGCGCGCGCCGAGATCGAGGCAGCGCGTGGCCTCCTCGATCGGATCCTCGGTCAGGTCGAGCCGCACGAACGGGATCAGGCGCCCGCCCGAGCGCTCGGCGTAGGCGAGCGAACGGTCGTTGGCCGCGCTGAAGGACGGGTGGCGGTCGACCTCGTCCATGCAGAACATGAAGCAGCGGGAGATCCCGTAGTGCTCGTTGATCCGCTCGAGGTCCTCGTAGACCCCGGTCATGCCGTCGATGTCGTGGCCGAGGTGCACGTGCACGTCGAAGACCTCAGCGCCTTCCGGCAGCTCGCGCGTCAGTTCCTCGTCGTAGCTGGCGAT
>Ga0207648_10007971_pt1 | contig 10332 bp, 12 predicted proteins | sample KBSMisM32_FD_184310 | JGI IMG/M metagenome (GOLD analysis project Ga0207648, IMG submission 184310) | Miscanthus rhizosphere microbial communities from Kellogg Biological Station, Michigan, USA - KBS Miscanthus M3-2 (SPAdes) (version 2) | ecosystem: Host-associated > Plants > Roots >... | reverse complement strand
CCAAGGCATGAACGAGGCATTTTCGACCGGATCCCAGAACCACCACCCGCCCCAGCCCAACTCATAATAGGCCCACCCGCTCCCCATCGCGACACCGATGGTCAAAAAGCACCAGGCCACCGTCGTCCAGGGGCGCGACCAACGAGCCCAAGCCGCATCCAATGTTCCGCCAAAGAGCGCGGCCAACGCAAAGGCAAACGCGACTGAAAATCCTACATACCCCATATAGAGCATCGGCGGATGTATCACCATGCCCGGGTCCTGCAATAGGGGGTTCAGATCCCGTCCGTCGAAGGCGGCTGGGATCAACCGCTCGAATGGATTGGACACCGTCAGCATGAATAAGAGAAATCCCACGCTGACTAATCCCATCACACCGAGAATACGGGCACGCATCGCCTCGGGTAAATGCCCAGAGAAGAATGAAACAGCGACCATCCAGATGGTGAGAATGAATACCCACAGTAGCAAGGAGCCCTCGTGCGCCCCCCAGATGGCGGCGAGTCGATACTGCAGGGGGAGTTGAGAATTCGACGTGGACGCGACATAGAGTACGGAGAAGTCCTTGACTGCAAAGGCATAGCCTAAGCAACAAAAAGCCAGCAGGACCAGAAGAAATTGCCCCCGCGCCGCCGGCTTTGCCACGGACATGAAGGAAGAGTTCCCGACTGCAGCGCCGTAAATGGGAATGGTTCCCTGTACGACCGCTACGCAGAGCGCGAGGATCAAGGCATAATGACCGATTTCTGGGACCATGGTGGTGGCTCCTAGCGTGGATTGACGACGAGCGTGCTGCTGGTTTGCGCCCCGGCGGCTGCTTTGGCTTTGGCCATCGCTTCAGCCGCTTCCGGCGGCATATAGTTTTCATCGTGCTTCGCCAGCACTTCACTCGCAAGGAAAGTCCCATCGGCCCCGAGTTGCCCCTGAGCCACCGCGCCTTTCCCCTCTTTGAACAGATCAGGCAGGATCCCTTTATATGTCACGGGTACGCGTTTCGCCGTATCGGTCATGACGAAATGGACGGTTAATCCATCGCCCTCCCGTGTCAGGCTGCCGTCTTCGACCATCCCGCCGATACGAAAGCCTTGGCCCTTCGGCGCCTCACCATTCGCCACCGCCGTTGGTGTATAAAAGAAGACGAGATTTTTCTGAAACGCGTTCAGAATCAACATTGACGCCCCTGCCAATGCGAGCAAGCCGAGGCCGATAAAGATAAACCGCTTGTGCCGAGGTTTCATCGTATCCCTACCCTCCTAGAGACCCGTCACGACTTTCTGCAACCGCGGCAGCATGTCGACGCCAGACAGCGAGGGCTTCCCCGAACATGCAGAGGGCTGTCACACCGAACGAGACCCACACGTAGAGGCCGTACCCCCCCATGGCGAAAAATTCACTCACGCTTCCCCACTGCATCAGCGTGCCTCCGCCACTTCTTGAATCGAGGTCTGGTTGCCCCACATCGGTTGCCGCTCACGATCGAGAATCACGCAACGCATGCGGGTGAGTGTGACAGCAAAACTGTACATCCAGAACCCCAGCATCATGATCAGCATCGCCGCGACCATCGGCGTCGCCATTTTCGATTCCGTCATGCTGACAGACGCCCCTTGATGCAACGTGTTCCACCACTTTACGGAAAAATAGATGATTGGGACATTAACCACTCCGACCAATGCTAAGACAGCGCTTGCCCGGTCAGCTCGACGCAGGTCATCAATCGCCGCCCGTAGCAAGATGATACCGATGTATTGGAACAACAGAATCAATTCAGACGTCAGTCGGGCATCCCACACCCACCAGGCACCCCAGGTCGGTTTGCCCCACATAGCCCCGGTGAGCAGCGCAAGGAATGTGAACATCGCTCCGGTCGGCGCAATGGCCTGGGCCATCATGAACGAGGGACGCGCATTCAGTCCCAACCCAACGCCAGCCCATGCAGCCATGATGACATACAGGAACATGGACATCCAGGCAGCTGGCACATGGACGAAAATAATCCGGTAAGAGTCGCCTTGCTGAAAATCAGTCGGTGCGACAAAGAACCCTATATACAGGCCAATGATGATCAACAAGCCCGCAGCGACGGAAAACCACGGAACCATTTTCCCTGCCAGGGGGTGAAAGGCCTGCGGTGACGAATACTTAAACCAGTTAATACCCATAATGATCTAGCTCAAGTTTCCGGACAGTCGACACATTAAACCTTGTCAGGCTTCCTTCTTATCACCAAACGGCAGGCCCGTCCGCAATGACCCACTGGAGGAAATCTGGGTGCTCAAATAGAATCTGTTATTCCAATGCAATTCGTAATGCAACAGCCGTGGCCCAGGGCGCAAAAGAAAATGACAGCAAAAAACAGGCTCCGAGTAGGGACAGATTCGCTTCGCTGCCGATTCCGGACACACTACTTGTAACGGCGCCGGCCCCAAATATCAACACCGGGATAAAGAGGGGGAGCACCAGAAGAGCAACCAGTAAGCCGCTTCCACGTAATCCAAGTGTCAGCGCAGCACCGATAGCACCAATCATACTTAACGTTGGCGTACCAAGCAAGAGCGATAACGTCAGTACCCCCAGCGTCACCCCATCCAGGCCAAACTGCAAGCCCAGAAGCGGCGAGAGCAGGACCACCGGCAGGCCAGAGACCACCCAATGGGCGAACACCTTTCCAATGACAAGAACAGCCAACGACTGAGGTATCAGTGCCGTCTGTTCCAAGACACCATCAAGATAGTCAGCCGTAAAGAGACGCCCCAATGACAACAGGCAAGCCAGCAGAGCCGTAACCCAGAGCACGCCGGGGCCGATCATCCTGAGAACTGCTGCCTCAGGCCCAACCCCCAACGGGAAAAGACTCGCGACGATGATAACAAAAAACACTGACATCGCCACATCCGAACGGTGCCGCATGGCTAGCAAGAGATCCCGCCGGACCACTCCACCCAACGCCTCAGTCATGCTGGGCTGACTCATCGACTCAGCCTCAGGTGCTGGACCGAATCAGTGGGAAGGGCAAGTTCCTGATGGGTAGATACGACGACCATGCCGCCATTACTCAGATGTGACTGCAGGCGTTTGGTCAAATAGGTGGTAGCCAGAGCATCGAGAGAAGCAAAGGGCTCATCCAAGAACCATAGTGGACGAGTGGAAAGCCACAAACGCGCCAGCGCGACACGGCGCTTTTGGCCTTGTGATAGGACTCTCGTGGGAAGAGTGTGAATCGGTCGCCCTAGGCCGACCGCCTCCAACGCCTTTCGCACAATTTCGCTAGAGCTGTCATCGCCTGCCAAACCAGCAGCAATCTTCATATTTTCTGCTGGAGTTAAGTCATCCTTGATCCCGTTGAGATGCCCAATATAGATGAGTTGGGCGCAATACAATTCCCTAAGTTGCCGAATGTCTTTCCCCTGCCAAAGAACCGCACCTTCATCAGGCGACAATAAGCCGCACAGCATGCGGAGAAAACTGGTCTTCCCACTGCCATTCTCACCCGCCACAGCCAGCAATGTCCCGGGCTTGATCGTCACATTGATGTCCGAGAACAACTGTCGTTGTCCACGGCTGCCTCTCAGTGCGACGGTTTGGAGCATATCTGGAGAAATCCGTCCGGGACTAAAGAAAAAGACTCTCCTACCGGCATCTTTTGAGAAGACGGCATGATGGGCGCGATTGTCTCCCATCTGATACCGGCAAGTCAAAATCGAGCGGCACAGCTTCGAATGAATAGCGTTCATTCTCTCTCATCCTAGTCTGATCATATTGACAAAGGGTCTAGAGCAGATGGGTCCGGCGGCAGGAAGCATTTTTGTTTTTTGTTCGCTTGCGCCGTATGGATGGGAGGGGGGTAGAATCTTGTCCTATTTTAGTGGCATCATAGTAGCGGCATCTGCTATGAGATAACGGTTTGACACTGTCACGTGTTACCTAGTGATGTCGTTGAGCCACAGCGCTCAGCGACCTACGGAAGTTCCCGATAGAGGAGGGTTCGGCACAATATGAGGAAATGGCACGGGATAGGGGCAGGAGCTACGATACTCATACTTGTAGTAGCCCTCTACCACCCCAACGTAGCCACAGCACACGGCGGCGCCGAGATGGAGCAAGACCCCTGTGTACGCAAGATGGGGGAGAGTGCAGTGCATTTCAGCGCCTATCAGCCGCAATACGAAATAAAAGATCAATACTGCACGGAAATTCCTCAGGAAGGCGATACGTTCCTGGTCGTGGATCTCGTGGACCCGGCATTGCGCAGCGAACCGGTTGGGATGAGGGTCACGAGAGGAAACGGGAAGAATGCAGCAGAGGGTGAGATTGTGGCGGACATCCGTCCAAGCACTCACCCGGACGGGGTGCTCAGGAGCGAAGTAAAGCTGGACGAAGGTCTGTATACCGTCACCATTGAGTCGGGACAGCGGAATCTGACACGGCACCCGCAGTACCTCTTGCGGGTACACATGATTGACTATCCAAAGGTTGTGATGTCCATCGCGGGACCGTTGATAGGGGTCCTGCTGTTTGCCTGGCTTGTCTATAAGCTCGTACGATCGAAGTGGCTACGGAAATGGTGGACTGCTGCCCCCAGTTCGTAGGGAGCCCGACGTTCCGGCCTGCGATCACAAATGGTTCACCATTCCAGAGGGAGGATCACGACAATGTCTGTGCAATTTCTAAGACCCGCAGGCCTGTGCCTTCTGATGCTGGCGATCGTGGTATGCTCCTCAACGCAGGCCCAGGCTCATGGGGGATTGGCTCTGGCAGAGGACATGTGCCGGCTCACCATCGGCCCCTACAACATGCACTTCACCGGCTATCAGCCTGACAACACCCGCAATAAAGAATTCTGCGAGGATATTCCAGCAACCGGCCGCACAGTCGTGGTGCTTGACTATATGGATGATGCCCTCCGCCCGCTGACTACCGAGGTTCGGGTCATTAAGGACACGGGTTCGGAACAAGATATTCAGGCCCTCACTGTCCTTCATTTGCCGCCCAAGGTTTACCCCAACGGAACGGTGAATTTTGAATATAATTTTGCGCAGCCCGGGAAATATGTCGGTCTAGTTACGGTGGGCGGGCCGCAGGAACATATCTCCCGATTCCCATTCTCGGTGGGTGCAGGGAGCACATGGACGCCTCCCTCCTACGTCATATACGGATTTGGCGGGGCTGCCATTGTCGTAGCAATTATATTTTTTGCGATGCGCGGACGGCGGAATACGTCAGATAGCGCCGCATAGTTGGGAACAGGCCATTCTGACCCTGCTGGACTATGTGCAGAAACGACAATGCCAAATGGCATGCCATTGCCGATGCGTACAATAGTCGGAGGACAGGACAGAGGCACTGAATCATGAGCTGGCCTCGCAGGATAGTACCGCTGAAATTGATAGACAAAAACGTACCCGAGTCGGAACGGCGCGGATGCGACTCGGGGACAGCGTAGGAATTGAGCGCGCCGAGATAGATGGTGAGGACACCGACGATGTCTTGGAAATATTTGAAACCTGCCGGCTTATGCGTTCTGCTGGTGACACTTGGAATGCCGCTTTCCGCACAAGCCCAACATACGCACGAATTGGAAAAAAACTTCTGCATCCTCAAGATCGGGCCCTATGGCATGCACCTTACCGGCTATCAGCCCGAACTCTCAGCCGGGAAAGAAAGCTGCGGAGAAGTTCCGGGGATTGGGCGCACGGTACTGGTGCTCGATTATATCGAGGGAGAACTTCGCTCTTTGCCCGTCGAGGTTCGGATCATCAAAGACACTGGTTCGGAACAGGATCTTCAGGCCATCACGGTCCTTCACGTGCCTTCTAAGGTGTACCCCAGCGGATTCATCAGTCTTGAACACAACTTCGATCAGCCCGGGAAATTCGTCGGGCTGATAACCCTGGGCGGGCCACATGAACATGTGGCGCGGTTCCCAATCTCCATAGGGGAATCGAACGTGGTTTCGCATTTCATGCATTACATTATGGTCATAGTCCCGCTCGCAGCAATCGCCGGTGGAGCGGTGATTTTCTTTGTCGTGCGCGGTCGACGCAAGCCTTCGGGCAACACAGCGTCATAGACAGCTGGCTATCAGGCGCTGGGGAATCCATGCATCAAGCCACGCAGGCCCAATAGTGACCACGCCACTCGAACAGGTCGTCTGGGAAAAGGAGGAGGTCTGAATGGAATCGTGGACGATTCATCCACTCAAGCACCTCGTGGTCAGCGCGATAGTGGCAATAACGATGTGCCTACACGTTGCCCCGGCGCTGGCTCATGCAGCCCTCGTCAAGGCAGAGCCGCCACGTCGGGCCGTCCTCTCCAAGGCGCCGGCTCACGTGCAACTCTGGTTCAACGAGGAAATTGAGAGCGCCTATGCGTCGCTCACTGTGCTCGATGCCGGCAAAAACCCGGTTACAGCAGTCAAACCCCAACTTGCATCGAATGACCTGAAATCCATTGTCCTGCCGCTGCCTGAGTTGGCGCCTGGGAAGTACTCCGTAAAGTTTCGGGTACTATCCTTGGATGGTCATGTAATTCAGTCATCCTTCGACTTCACAGTAAAGGGCAACCGACAAGAGAAATGATCGAGGTCATCGCAGCGCTTATCCGCTGGCTGGCGCTTGCATCCAACATGATCCTGATCGGCGGCTGCGTTTTTCTTGCGATCGCCGGGCGCGAGAGAGCCGCATTCGACAACCCATGGTTCGCTCGCCTGAAGCGGACTTTACCGTGGCTCGCGATCACGCTCCTGCTGGGTCTGCTAGGCTTACTCGCCGTTACAACCGCCCAGGTCACGGGCAATGTCGAAAGTGCCTGGCACCCCGGGACTTGGCTTGAACTTTTACAGAAAACTCGCATAGGCCTTATCTGGACATGGCGCACAGCCCTTGCGCTCCTTCTGCTTGCTGCCGCCCTCTATGCTCGGCTTTCCTCCAGAACATCTTGGCAGTATGTCTTGTGCGCAATCGTCGCTGCGCTCACGCTGGCTGTGGGATCGCTTGCAAGCCACTCTGCAGCCGAAGATCTCTCCGTGTTATCTGTATTGCCCTACATGCTCCATATCGTGCTGGCAAGCGTCTGGGCCGGAGGATTGCCAGCATTTCTCACCCTCCTGTTCGCCGGCACAGGAAACCAGCCGGACCTGAAAGCAGATCGGTTCGGCATCCAGACTTTAAAGCGCTTTTCAGCAATGGCATTGCCCGTGATGCTCGCGGTGATTGTCACCGGCGGCGTCGTAACGTATCGGATGGTGGATACAAGCTACGCCGCATTGGCCGCAACGAGCTACGGCTGGTTTCTCAATTCAAAACTCGCACTGCTCCTGGTGATTCTTATCATCGCCGCCCGTGCGCACTTCGTCTGGGTACCGTTACTCGGCCGGAACAATGATATGGCTGATGCAGGTGAGCGAGGGCTTCGACGGTGGGTGACCGTCGAAGTCGTCCTCGCATCAGCACTAGTATTGGCAGCGACATTTCTCGCGAACGCCGTACCTGCGAAACATGCCGTTATTGAAGATTGGCCTTATCCATTCCGTTTCTCTATCGACGCTACCTGGGGCGATGTCAGTGTGATGGTTCGTGTGGGGATCGGAATCACTCTCTTGTTACTGGCAGGCGGCGCAGTCGCGTTCGGTCGATACAAGCACTGGGGGGTTAAGTGGCACATTGTCATCCCATCTGTGTTGGCAGTTTGCGGGCTGGCCGTCGCACTCCCCTCCCTTGCCGTTCAAGCCTTTCCGGAAACCTATCGCAAAACGCCGGTCCCATTCGATGCAATATCCGTTCACAATGGCGCAACCCTATTCGCCGCAAACTGCGTACCTTGTCATGGACCCCAGGCCAAGGGCAATGGTGTGCTGGCCAAGACATTTGCGAAGAAACCGGTTGATTTGCTCACGGAGCCGCATACTGCGATGCATACCGCGGGCGACTTTTTCCATTGGCTGACTTACGGAATCCTGGAGTTTGGCATGCCGGCATGGGGCGACAAACTTTCGGAAGAGGATCGCTGGGATCTCGTAAATTTTCTCCATGCGATTTCCCGCGGCTATCAAGCTCGTCTCATCAACTTCTACGTCGCTCCCAATCAGCCTTACGTCGTCCCACAGAACTTTTCCTATTCCGCACATGACGGTGCAAGCGGTACTTTGAAAGACTTTCGTCAGAAAAAATCTGTGTTGCTGGCACTATTTTCATGGCCGGAGTCACGCGCGAGGCTCGATGAGTTGAAGCAGGCTTACCCCGCACTAAGCAACAGCAATACGATCGTGCTGGCGGTGCCTATCAATGACCTTAACCAACAGGATATGGCGGCGATTACCGCAGATCTGCCATTCCCAGTGGTGACTCAGGGTGCTCCGGAAATTGCACAAAGCTATGCCCTGTTCCGCAGAACTCTGAGTAATCCCGATTTGGCCGGTGAGGGGACAATGCCGAAACACATGGAGTTTCTGATTGACCGGTACGGTTTTTTGCGGGCGCGGTGGATCCCTGCAGTGGACGGAGCAGGGTGGACCGACAATAATCTATTGATGCAACAAATTGAGCAGCTCAATCGGGAAAAAGAGATTCGGCCGCCCCCGGATGACCATGTACATTGAGGTAAACGAGGAGGTGTGAATCGATGATTAGACATGGATTAGACTGTTTATCTAATAGAGAAGCTCCTCCGGGAATAGATAAAATTGATAGGTTCCCCGTAACAGGATGAGTTGCGGGGTGAGACCGCTCAGCTTACGAATTTTAGTACATAAGCTACATGAGCGAGTTCCTTTCTTACTCTAGTTTAGCGACAGCCCCACAAGAATAATTAATAAATACTATTAAAATCAATTACTTATGATGTACTTGGCGGTCATAGGAAGCCATATCTAATCCATCAGATCCCTGATTTCTTTAAATATGAAAGCAGCGGCTCGATGACGGCACGGATTTCGCTTGTATGGCTGATTCCTCTCCGACTTGACAGGTTGCACCATTATTGTTTATTTTAGCCCCTATGGACTATGCACTTAGCTCCAGTAATCTTATTTCTACTCTAGCTGCGTAAGTAAGATAGTGCCATTGTTTTAGTGGAGGGCTATTTGCGGACCCTCGCCGAATTCGAACAGCGCTTCGCCACAGAAGGTGCATGCCGTGCCTATCTGGCTCGGCTCCGGTGGCCCACCGGATTTCGTTGTCCTCAGTGCACAACCAACGGCAGCTGGACAACCACACGATCCCTCTTAATGTGTCGACAGTGTGGATACCAGGCTTCTGTCACAGCTGGGACGATATTCCATCGAACCCGCATTCCACTACAAGATTGGTTCCGAGCGTTGTGGTGGATGACTGATCATAAGAACAGGCTCAGTGCCTCCGGGTTGCAGCGTCTCCTAGGTCTTGGCAGTTATAGGACGGCATGGTTGTGGCTGCAGAAACTACAGCGCGCAATGGTGCGCCCTGGGATGGATCAGCTCGAAGGCCGAGTGGAAGTAGACGAAACATATATCGATGGCGTCGAGAGTAAAGGGAGTTCCCCATCCCTGGGAAACAAGGCCCTGGTTGCGATTGCCGCACAGGTCGATCGGAAAGGAATTGGGCGGATCAGATTACGGCGAATTCCAGCCGCCTCAGCAAGCCCTCTCATAGCCTTCGTAAAGCATGCAGTTGAAGCGGGCTCCGTGGTCATCACGGATGGGTGGGAGGCTTATGCTGGGTTGAGACAGGAGGGCTTCAAGCACCGACCCCGTGCAATCAACCCCAGCAGCATGACAGGGTCTAGTATGTTGCCACGCGTACAGAAAGTCGCCTCATTACTGAAGCGCTGGCTTCTGCGTACTCATCAGGGCCCGCTTTCCTGTGAACAGCTGGACTCTTATCTTGACGAATTCACATATCTGTTCAACCGTCGAACGTCGAAGTACCGTGGCAGATTGTTCCATAGGCTGGTGGCTCAGGTTATTGCAGTGGAGCCTTCCCCATTTTCCAGGCTGGCCACGGAAAGCTAAATGGGAGTGGGAGGACTGGAGTTAAGTGCATAACCGTTCGCACGTATTTTGCACTCAGAACCGGGTTTCAACCTTGGATATTCTACTTGACAGAAAGAAACCGTATCCGCTACTGTGCCGCCCGCAGGCAGAGGGTGGCAATGTTTCGCCGGAGTACATTTTCTCCGGAATAATACGTGCTGGGCTTTAATCAAGATGGGCCTCAATTACTGCAGCTGGTTTTCAATTTTTTAAAAAGGAGGTTCTGGTATGGCGAGTACAACGTTCGGAGGGAGCGACAAAGGGTATGACATGTCGCTCTGGTACGATTCGCGGGTCTTCAAGATCAGTTGGTTTGCGATGTTGTT
>Ga0207648_10007965_pt1 | contig 10333 bp, 9 predicted proteins | sample KBSMisM32_FD_184310 | JGI IMG/M metagenome (GOLD analysis project Ga0207648, IMG submission 184310) | Miscanthus rhizosphere microbial communities from Kellogg Biological Station, Michigan, USA - KBS Miscanthus M3-2 (SPAdes) (version 2) | ecosystem: Host-associated > Plants > Roots > Rhizosphere... | reverse complement strand
CATCAAAGCAAACAATGTCGCGCTTACGGAGGCGGCGAAGCTGCTGGCCGCGTCGGGTGTAGCGCTATCTCAAGGTACGACCGCTACCGGAAATGCGACAGTCGACGTTACCGCACGCGGTGTCGCAACCAAGCCCGCCCTGAACGGAACGATCGCGGCCAGCAATATCCAGGTGAGCGGGAAGGACATAGCCCAGCCGATTCAGATTCCGTCTGTGACGTTGAACCTCGCTCCCTCGCAAATTCAGTCGAACCCGTTCAACATGATTTCGGGTGGAACTACTCTTAATACGCAATTCACCGTTCGCGACTATCTTTCAGCGACACCGTTAATTGACGCGACGGTCCATGCGCCCAACGCTCAGCTGCCAGCGATTCTGTCGCTGGCCAAGGCATATGGGGTGACCGCGCTCGATAAGGTAAGCGGAGCAGGAACGATGAATTTGAATCTGCGTGCTTCCGGTCCTGTGAGGTCCCTTAGCAAGGCGGACATCATCAAAGCACTTAATGGGTCCATAAACATTAATTTCAACAACGTGAAGTATTCCGGAGCCAATCTCAATCAGCAACTTGCCGCCATCGCAGGCTTTCTGAATGCGAATCCAAGCTCCCAAACGGCGCAAGGGATTACGAACATATTGAAGATGACTGGCGACATCATGGTGCGGAACGGGATGGCCCAGACCAACAACCTGCAAGCGCAACTGGATGTTGGGACTATAGGTGCGGTCGGGACCGCGAACCTCGGGAACGAAGCGCTAAACATGCGCCTCACAGCAGTGCTCTCGCAAGCTTCCAGCCAGAGGGTAGGCGGTCAAAGTATTGGTGGGTACTTGAAGACCGCGCTCGCCAACGACCATGGTGAACTGGTGATTCCGGCGCTTCTGACCGGCACATTCTCGAATCCCACCTTTGCGCCCGACATTCAGCAACTCGCCCAAATGAAGATAAAAGGCCTAATACCGAACCTGAGCAATCCAGCTTCGGTCGCTGACACGCTGCAAACTTTTCTGGGTGGTCCAAAACCGCCCGCTCAGAGTCAACCGCAACAGCAGGCCAAACCTCAGCCCCAAGAAGCAGACCCGCTTCAGCAACTCATCGGCCTATTTGGAAAGAAGAAGCAGCAAAAGCCCCAACCAGCGCAACCGCCGAAGTGAGGTTAGCTCGGATCGATTGTGGACCACTCGGCGGAAGACCCATCCGGATCGCTCGCTGGAGTCTATCGATCGGCGCGCGTAGAACCAAAGTGCTAAGCGACAGCAACCGGACGTATCCTGTTGCAGGAACTAAAGGCTACTCCTTGATATCTTCAAGAACTGGATGCCGGTGATGGGTACGCCCAAGGAGTTCCGATGAAAGACGTATACGAGGTTTTGCACCAGAACGAGGCAGCTCTTCGCCACGAAATCCAGAGCCTTCACGTTGTCGCCTCACTACTCGCCGACGACTTAGCTTCCGATGAACTGACTCAAAAGAAGGAGAACGCAGCTGAAGACGTGGGACCGTGGCCCGGGTTCAAAGGCGACCGGAACCGAACCCTCTTCAGACGGCTAGATGCTGGGTAAAAACGATCACTGAAATCGCTGCGCTCGCGACCCGCTCAACAAACCCCTGGCGAGTTCAATGACGCGCTTTCTGAAGGCCTAACTTCGGCAGAGTTAGTCTCATCAGCTTCGTCGGGTCCAGATACGCCCCATTCCATCTGACTCCCATATGCAGATGCGGTCCCGTCACGCGTCCGGTTTGGCCGGAGCGCCCCAACCGTTCACCCTTCCTGAGTTTGGCCCCCGCCTTCACGTCTATCTTCGACAGGTGCATGTAAATAGTGAAAAACCGCTGTCCATGATCAACGATGACGCAGTTGCCCTCATAAAACAATTCCTTCGCTAGTACCACCGTCCCGGAGTTCGACACCACAACGGGTTCGCCCTCGTCTATCGGGAAGTCCGTTCCTCGATGTGTACTGCTCAACTCCTCATTGAATACCCGGCTGGTGCCAAACGAGTCTGTCGGCATAGCCTTTACCGGCGTCACGAAATCGCCCGACCATTGGGGAGCAGCGATCCTGTGCGAGAATGCCCGGTTCTTCAGCACCTGATCTGCCGCGATTTTCTTCTTGCTTGCCTCATCCGGCTCGATGAAGTTTTCCGGTACCTCTACCGCGCTGCTCCGAAAGTTCGCCGCACTGATGTCAATCTTCTTCAAAAAGTGTATGACTTTCTTCTTGCCCATCGCTGCCGTGAGGTTTAGATCGTACGTTCCAGGTTGTGTATCGAGGTCGGCACCCGCGAGCGCATGCCAGATCTTCGGATTGTCTGACTTGAAGAACGCCAGATCCTTGCCAATCCACTTGCCCGTTACCTGGAGCGGGACTCGCTCTAGTTCCATCGTGATAAAAACAACCGAGCCCTGTTGGAGCTCGTTCGGCTGCCAAAACACATTCCTGACTCCCCCTGGGACGGAGGACTGCGAAAACACTGGCAAGATTACAACCGCTACGATGATCGACATAACAACAATGCGAAAGAGCCTCATTGGTTGTTCCTTGGTGTCCTCAAGTTGAATTATCAAAGCCGATCCAACCGTGCGCGATGATGTGTGGTTGCCCGCTACTCCAAAGACAGTGCCGGTTCGAATCGGTCACAACTAGAAGAATCTGCCGGTACCCATGCTCTTTGATCCTCGCAAACTGCCGTGCGAACCAAGAGTTCGGTAGTCGAGCAGATCGGCATTGGGGTCCGACCATGGCGTAGCGGGGGATGTGTAAGAAATTCGGTTTAAAAGCCATGACGAGACGCGAGGCAAGAACGACAATCGTGGCAACTGACATAAGCAGAATTGCCAGTATCATACTTCGCGCTTGCCGAGCCAGCTCATCTCGCTACACCAGATATTGGACAATCGTCGCAGGGCATAGGTTGCCAACAAACGCCGAAGACGTCTCCCGTAAAAAAGCACTGCGGAGCGGGAGCGTTCTATCGTCTTAAAAAACCGACGTTGTTAAACAGCTCTCCACTAGCTCGCCGGAGGTCAATTATCCAATCGCTGGACATACTAGTTTGACCGGATGGTCAGATGAATTTAATCGGCTAATCTGCCTTTTGGGGGACATCGCGCAAGAATCCAATATCAGCACGAGGTTGGTTTGAAAGTTGCCTTGATTGCGCCACCGTTCATTGCAGTCCCTCCCCTTGAATACGGGGGGACGGAGCTTTTCGTTGCGCATCTCGCCAGCGGTCTTCAAAAGGCACATGTGGAGGTGGTGGTGTTTGCCAACGGGGATTCAATGCCGGAAGCTCCCAATCGATGGATCTATGCCCATTCACAATGGCCCATAAAGAGTCCGGAACAGGCTTTCATAAAAGAGCTGAACCACACCTCGTGGGCGATGCGGGATGCAACTGTTGATTGCGACGTTATCCACATCCAGTCCCCTCAAGGGCTGGCGTTCTCGCGCTTTATCGATGTTCCGATAGTACTTACCATTCACGGTCCACACGAGGCTAATCTGAGCGATTACTATGCTCACTTTCCTGGCGCACATTATGTGGCTATCAGTGATGATCAGCGCAAACAAGAAGTGATGCCAAAGATGAGTACGATCCATCACGGCGTTGACATAAGCCAGTACGATTTTGTGGAGCACAAGAAGAAGTATCTTAGCTTTATTGGACGGATTGCTCCGGTCAAGGGAGTCCATATCGCAATAGACGTAGCTAAGCGCACGGGAATTCCTCTGAAAATCGCGGGAGAAGTACAGCCCGTACACAAAGACTACTTCGAACAAAAGATTAAGCCTCAGATAGACAACACGTTGGTGGAGTACATCGGGCCGGCCGACCTTTCAGTCAAAAACGATCTGTTAGGGAATTCAATGGCGATGCTTTTTCCAGTCCAGTGGAAAGAACCGTTTGGTCTAGTAATGGTGGAAGCCATGGCGTGTGGAACGCCGGTGTTGGCTATGCCCGGAGGGTCCGTACCAGAAGTTGTACGAGACGGGATCTCAGGCTACGTTTGCAAATCGGTCCGCCAAATGGCAAATAGGGCTTTGGATCTGAACATTAGCCCGTTCGTCGTGCGGGGATACGTAGAGGAGAATTTCTCAATCGAGAAGATGGTGCTCCAGTATGTCGAGGTATACGGGAAGGCGATCCGAGAAAAAAATACTGACAGGGCAGCCTAAAACTCCAATCAATAGTGGCCGCGCCGAAAGAACCCGCTCCAGGCATCACGATGGACAAATCGAAAAGGTTACATTTCCCGCGATGAAGGCTGCGACGCTAACAATGTTGCCGTTACTCATGGAGACCCGGCGTAATCTAACTGCACCGCGCGCGCAAATCAATGCCGGGCATCATCGATTCTTGCCGTACTGACGCATTCCAGAAGAAGTCAGCACTGATTCCGTTCATCCCATTTAGGTGCGACCGACTCCGATTCGCCTACTCAGGGTAGCGATGCCGCTATTCTCAGGAAACTCCAGCCGCGTTCCTAGGGTACTGGCCGGATTGCAACGAGGACTGCAGGAGCTAATTCTTACCATTGGGGAAACGGGTCCTTGTACCCATGACTGCCCGCAGTTCCAACCGACCTATGCGAAGTCAATACCAGGTGCGGCATCCATTCAGAGGTTTGATCGCTGGAGCGATAAGCGGCCTCGCTGGAACGATCGTCATGACGCAGTTTCGGAATGTTTGGAACATGATTTCCGAAGAACATAAAACCGAAACGGATCAGGAGACGAGGACCGCGGAGCAACGGAAAAAGAAGACTCGACTATGAAGGCCGCAGGCAAGCTCTCCGAGGAAATTGGGTGGCCTCTGTCTCGTGCGGAGCGACGAAAAGCGGGACCATGGGTTCATTACGCCTTTGCTACGTCGGTGGGTGCTGTCTTTGGTCTGGCCACGGAAGCGAAACCGAAGTCGCTGCGTGGTGTCAACCCCGTTTTGGTGGGAGCCGCTTACGGCGCTGCTGTTTTTCCTTGCTGTGCACGAGCTTCTAGTCCCAGCGTTGAAACTATCTTCGAATCCTCTCAAGGAACCCGTGCCGGATCAAATCGCAGAATTTACCTCGCATTTGATTTATGTCATTGGCACGGCGTGGACGTACGACGGTATCAAAAGTCTTGATTGACGACGCCAGCGGTATCTTTTTGCAGTCACACTGGGAGTAGAGATGGGAAGCAAGAATCGCAAAGTGCAAAAGGTTCGTTACGCTGTTGTGGGATTAGGGCATTTGGCCCAAGTCGCGGTTTTACCAGCATTTGCCCGCCTGCAAAATGCTGAAATTGCGGCGCTCGTCACGAGTGACAAACGAAAAGCGAATATTCTTGCGAAACGGTACCGGGTCAAGGATGTGTATGACTATGACCAGTATGAAGAGTGCCTAGCTAAGGACGTCGACGCGGTCTATATCGTCCTCCCAAACCATCAGCACTGCGAATTCACGATGCGTGCCGCCAAGGCCGGTATTCACGTTCTATGTGAAAAGCCTATGGCGGTCAGCGTCGCAGAGTGCCGCCAGATGATCGCATCGATGCATCAACATCGTCGCAAACTGATGATCGCCTACCGTCTGCACTTCGAAAAGTCGAACTTGGAATCAATTGCCGTAGGGCAGAGCAGCAAACTGGGAAGGGTGCGCTTCTTCAGTTCCGATTTTGGGCAACAAATCGTGGGATCGAACGTGCGTTTAACGGAGCCAACACGGGAGGGAGGCGGACCGATTTTCGATATGGGCATTTACTGCATCAATGCCGCGCGATATTTATTCCGTGCAGAGCCAACGGAAGTCTGGGCGGCGAGCGCATCAACCGGGGAGGCGCGCTTTCGCAATGCGGAAGAAATGACCGCTGTGACGATGAGGTTTCCTGGCGAGCGCCTCGCAACCTTTACGGCAAGTTTTGGCTGTGCGGATATCGGACGTTACACCCTGGTGGGAACAAAGGGCGTACTTACAGCCGATCCGGCCTACGAATATGCCCAAGGACTGAAACTGCAGATAAAGGTGGGCGAGAAGATGGAAAAAAGACAATACTCCAAGCGCGATCAGTTTGCGGCAGAGATCAGTTATTTTTCCGAATGCATTCTAACAAATCGCGAGCCAGAACCTTCAGGTCAGGAAGGTCTGGCGGACATCAGGGTGATCGAGGGCATCTATAAGGCCGTAAAGTCGAGGAGCGTTGTTAAGTTGTCTGCCTTCGAAAAGAAGCGACGGCCAAGCATGCGTCAGGAGATAAGAAAACAACCTCACGGCAAGCCAGAGACGATCCACATAACTCCTCCTTCGGGGAGCGATTGACATCGAGTCGCTTCTGAGCAACGCAGAGATCGCTGACCGGCTGGAGAGCCTTGCGCAGCTCCTGTCTACGCAAAAGGAAAATCCGTACAAGGTGAAGGCTTATCGTCGGGCCGCAGCACGCATCCGCGACCTTCCGGAGAGTCTCGATGAAATGGTGCGACGTGGGGAAGATCTCACTCAGTTTCCCGGAATCGGGGCGGCGATCGCGAGCGCCATCCGGGAAATCGCAACAACTGGGGCATTGGCAAAGCTGGAAAGGCTGCGAAGTGGGGCGGACCCAGCGTTAGCAGAGCTGAGCGCGCATCCAAGGCTTGATCCCAAACGCGTCATGCGAGTCTACAAAAAGTTGAACATCGGCTCCCTGGACGAGCTGCGTCACCGAATCGAGAGAGGAGAAGTAGAAAGAGTATTCGGAAATCGCATGGCGCAGCACATCCGACAAGGGTTGACGAAGACGCATGCGATGCTGCTCTATCGCGCAGACGATCTCCGTGAAATGATCGAGGAGTTTTTGCTGACAACCTGTCGCGTAAGCCGTGCGGAAGCGGCTGGTGATTACCGGCGGCGTGTCGAAGTGATAGAGGAACTCGTCTTTGTTATCGCAACGGACGATTTTGCTGCCGTTGTCGACCGACTTCAACGCTACGGTGGACGAACGCCGCTCGTTGACCTCGGTACGGACCATGCATCGTTCGCTCTCTCCTCGGGCATTCTGCTGCGACTGCAGCGGGCGACAGACAAAGACTGGGGATTTCATCTGGTCGCGTGCACTGGGTCGAAAGCACACCTGAAGAAGCTCACAGCAGAAACGGGGCCGCTGCGAGAATTAAAGCACGAAGACTTTGCATCCGAAAAAGTGCTCTACCGCCGCTTTGACCTCCAATACATCGAACCGGAGCTGCGCGAAGGTCATGACGAGGTCGAAGCCTCGAAGGCAGGCACACTGCCCCGCCTCGTGACGGCAAAGGATATTCACGGTGAATTACACGCGCATTCAACTTCGAGCGACGGCGTTGATTCCATCGCAGACATGGCGCAAGCCGCGCGCGACCGCGGTTACGAATATATCGGCATCACGGATCATTCCCAGAGTCTGAAGATTGCGAGCGGTGTTTCCGTTGACGACCTTTGGGAGCAACTCCGTTATATCGACAAGCTCAACGGCAAACTGCGGGGCTTTCGCGTGCTGAAGTCCAGTGAAGTGGATATCCTCGCGGATGGGACTCTCGATTATCCGGACGATTTGCTTAGAGAGCTTGATTACACGGTATGCTCGATCCATTCCCGGTTCGCTCTGGACAAGAAAGCGCAAACGGAGCGACTCCTGCGCGCTATGGATAACCGGTATTTCAACATTCTCGGGCACGCAACCGGGCGTCTTCTGCTTAAGCGCCCTGGATATGAGATCGACATCGAACGCGTGATTGATCACGCGCGACAGAACGGCTGCTTCTTCGAAATCAATTCCAGTCCAGACCGGCTAGACTTGTCGGCGGAGAACGCGCGCAAGGCAGCTGCCGCGGGGGTGATGATCGCCCTTTCAACCGATTCCCACAGCACCGGCGAACTAGGCCTCGTTCGCTGCGGTCTGGATCAAGCCCGCCGCGCAGGTCTGCGAAGGGCAAATGTGCTTAATAGCCTGCCTTGGCACGAGCTTCGGCTTCTTTTCCGGCGGTAGCACCAATTGCCGGTCTCTCGAGGACGTCGCCGCGCCCCGTCTTCATGTAAGCAACTGCAGCAGCAGTGCTACACGCTCCGATAAACCTTCTTATCTCGAGTCGCATCCACCTAGTTGCACGGGAGTAACAAATGACCAAGCGGAATGGCCTCGCTGATCCAAGCCGCCTCAACCCTTTCGATTCTCACGACAAGCAGCTACTTCGAGTTGTGATCGAAACCCCCAAGGGGAGTCGCAACAAGTTCGCGTTCAATTCCGATGAACAGATCTTTGAATTAAAGAAAGTGTTGCCCACAGGGATGGCATTTCCATATGACTTCGGATTTGTACCATCCACGAAGGCGGACGACGGCGATCCGGTAGACGTATTGGTATTAATGGACGAGCCGGCATTTCCGGGATGTGTCCTTGCTTGTCGCCCGGTCGGTGTAATTGAAGGCGAGCAAAAGAAAAAAGGCACCACGCAGCGGAACGATCGGATTGTGGCCGTTGAGCAAGATGCACACAGCTGGGCCAACACAAAGTCAATTTCGGATCTCGGAGAAGAGTTTTGTCGTGAACTTGAAGAGTTTTTTGTCAACTATCACAAGCTGTCGGGAACCAAGTACCGAATTCTAGACAGGAGAGGGCCTGGCCAAGCGCGAAAGTTGGTTAAGTCAGCAATGCGATGACCCAGATTTTAATCAGATTTCTGGTTGGCGGCGCTGTTGTTTCAGTTTTCGCAGTTATCGGCGATCTGCTTAAGCCGAAGAGCTTTGCCGGGTTATTTGGGGCCGCTCCGTCGGTTGCCCTCGCGACATTGGGTCTCACGATCGTGGCTGAGGGGAGGTCGTATGCCTCAATTGAAGCGCGCTCGATGATCGCCGGTTCCGTAGCATTCTTCGCATACGCTTCCGTCGTAAGCTTGGTGATGATGAGATACAAAACTCAGGCTCTCCTCTCTACTATCTGCGCAATTCCGCTATGGCTGGGGATAGCGTTCGGACTTTGTCATCTGTGGTTCAAATAACACATGCAAATTAAGGTTGATGCATCTTCTTTTTCGCAGGCGCGCTGGCAAGACTACGCGATCCGCTTTCTCTTCGGCGGCCTCATCACCGCGATCGCGGGACTGATTGCAAAGCAGTTTGGCCCCGTTATCGGGGGGTTGTTTTTGGCATTCCCAGCCATCTTCCCCGCAAGTGCCACCCTGGTGGAAAAACACGAGAGGCATAAAAAAGAGAAAGTGAGACTTCGCGGGGACATTCGCGGCAAACAAGCCGCCAGTGCGGATGCCGCAGGGGCTTCGATTGGAAGCATTGGAATGTTGGCGTTTGCAATTCTGGTATGGAAATTGTTACCCAATCACAAGCCATGGGTCGTACTCGTGGTTGCTACCCTCGTTTGGTTCCTGTTATCGATTTTGAGTTGGAAACTTAGAAAAGTCGTGTAAACAAGAATGCCGGTGGGTATGCCGCCATGGTTGTGGTAAACACTTTCATCGATCCTGGAACGGCTCAGTTAAACAAGGTCGCAGTTTACGGTGTAGTCCGGATTGAAATTTGAGATGCGGCTTATATCGTCGCAAGTGAGTTCATACAGTTAGGAAAAGGTGCAGCTTAGCGATGGCCCAAGCCCTGAAGCAGAGCGAGTCGTATGTAAATTCAATCGTTAGGCAAGAGCATGAAGCTCTCGATCAGAGATCGCGCTCAGAGCGACTCGCTGACGCGGTCGCATCATTTGCCGGGAGCGTAGCTTTCATCGCGCTCCATGTTGTTTTCGTGCTCGGGTGGGTCTTCGCTAATGCGTTGAGAATGCCCAGCGCGCACCCGTTTGATCCATTCCCGTTCACACTACTCGGGGTTATCGTGGCTGTGGAAGCAGTTATTCTGTCCAGCTTCGTTTTGATGCGTCAAAACCGGATGATGCGCAGAGCAGATCATCGAGACCACCTGAATCTGCAGGTGGACTTATTGGCCGAGAAGGAAATCACCAAGCTTTTGCAAATGGTGGGCGGGATTTGTGAACACATGGGACTTCAGCATCTGGCTGCGGACAGCGAAGTACGTGAGCTTAGCGAAAACGCCCCAATTGAGTCGATAAGTCAGAGCTTGAAAGATCGGCTACCGAAATCTTAACTCCGACTGACAAATCGCCTCACGCTGCCGAATTTTTGGAGTTGTCACACTCTTTGCGAATCCGCTCATATTCTGCAGCCAAAAGGGTCAGTTCTTTGTCAGAGAGCTTTTCGATATCAATCATCTTGTTGTTGGCGCTCCGCTTGGCGCGAATGATTTCGTCCAACTTGAGATGTAGCGCGTGAGAGTCTCGATTCTGCGCATTCTGAATGAGGAATACCATCAGGAAGGTGATGATC
>Ga0207648_10007959_pt1 | contig 10337 bp, 10 predicted proteins | sample KBSMisM32_FD_184310 | JGI IMG/M metagenome (GOLD analysis project Ga0207648, IMG submission 184310) | Miscanthus rhizosphere microbial communities from Kellogg Biological Station, Michigan, USA - KBS Miscanthus M3-2 (SPAdes) (version 2) | ecosystem: Host-associated > Plants > Roots >... | reverse complement strand
CTTCGGCAGCTCCGCGTCCGCGCGCTTCCCGATGTCGCGGTACGCGCGCAGCCGGTCGGCGCCGGTCTTGAAGAAGAATTGCGGGTCGGTGTTGATGAACTTCACGAAGTCGGCGAACGTGCCCTTGAACTTCGTCGACGCGATCACCCGGTCCATCTCGGCGCGGATGCGCGCGACCTCCTTCAGGCCGATCTCGTGGATCTGCGCCGCGGACAGGTTGGTGGTGGTCATGCGGCGCACGCGATATTCGTAGTAGGCGCGGCCGGCGGGCAGGTCGGAGGCGGCGAGCGACTTGCCGCCGTGGGGGACGTATTCGTCGGCGAGGTATTTCTGGAACGCGGCGAACGCGGGACCGACCTGCTCGCCCAGCACCTTGCGGCCCGCGGCCGCAAGGCGCACGCGATCGGACTCGCCCACCTCGGCGGGGAAGCGCTCGAAGGGCTTGTACAGCGGCGTGGCGGTGGCCTCGCCCGCGAACACCTTGTACATGCCGGCCACGCGCGTCATCGCCGCGCGCGGGGGCACCCAGCCGGAACGCACGCCGGCCTTCAGGATCTCGAGGGTCTGCGCGAGGCGGGACGGCACCTTCTCGAGGCGCCGGAGGTAGTTCTCGTAGTCGCGGACCGACGCGAAGCGCGTGGCCTGCGACAGCTGCGTGAGGAAGGTCTGCGGGCCGTGCATCGACGAGACCTTCATCCAGCCGTCGCCGGGCGTGGCGCCGAACGGCAGGTCGCCATAGAGCGCGTTCTCCTCGGCGTCCATGCGCAGGTCGTAGAGCATCATGTCGCGCGAGATGCGGTCCTGCGTCGACAGCCGCGCGGAGTCGAAGCGCTCGAGCGCGGCGATCGCTTCCTTCACGTGCGCCTTGCGCCGCGCGATGGCCGCGAAGGAGAGGTCCGTCACCTTGTCGTCGTAGCCCTCGATCCCGAGCTCGGTGGCCTGCTCGGGGTGCTGTTCGATGTCGTACTGGAACTCGCGCTCGAAGAACGCGGCGAGCTCCGCGTTCGGCGCGGGCTCGGCGGCGAGCGCCGGCGCGGCGGCCAGCGCGATGGCCGCCGCGAAGCGATGCAGGGCGCTCATTCGACCTTGCCGATGCGCTTGACCACGTTGGCGAGCTTGCTCGCGTCTGCGTCCCAGAATGCGCGGAACTGCGGCTGGTCGAGGTACTGCACCGGCGTCTCGACCTTGGCGAGCGCGGCCTTGAAGTTGGCGTCGTCCACGGCGAACTTCGCGGCCTCGCGCAGCTTGGCGACCGCGGCGTCGGGCGTGCCCGCCGGCACGAACAGCCCCGTCCATTGCGAGAACTGCGCGTCGTAGCCCAGCTCCTTCAACGTCGGCACGTCGGGCAGCGCCGGGTGGCGCGACTCGCCCCAGGTCGCCAGCACGCGCACCTTGCCGGCCTTGATGTGCCCCATCACGCTCGAGGGGCCGGTCGACAGCGCCTGCACCTGCCCGCCCAGCAGCGCCACCACCGCGGGCCCGGCGCCTGTGAACGGCACGTGCAGCATCTTCACGTTGGCCGAGCCGGAGAACATCTCCATCGGCACGTGCATCGTGCCGTAGTTGCCCGAGGAGCCGTACGGGATCGAGCCGGGCGCCGCCTTCGCGGCCTCCACCAGGTCCTTCACGCTCTTCCACGGCGAGTCGGCCCGCACCGCGAGCACCGTGGGATCGGCGGTGAAGCGCGCGATCGGCACCAGCTGGTTCAACGCGAACATCGGGTCGCGGCCGAGGATCTTGTCGGCCTCGGGAATGATCGAGATCGAGGAGAGCGCGAGCAGCACCGTGTAGCCATCGGGCCTGGCGCGCGCCACGTACTGCATGCCGACGCCGCCGCCGGCGCCGGCCTTGTTCTCGACGATCACGGGCTGCTGCAGGAAGCGCCCCATCGCCTCGGCCACGGGCCGGGCGGTGATGTCGGCCACCCCGCCGGGCGGGAACGGCACCACCATGGTGACGGGGTGGGTGGGATAGTCCTGTGCGGCGGCGGACAGCGCGACGCAAGCGAGGAGGGCTGCGAGGAGAATGCGCATGGCCTTCAGCCGCCCTTCTTCTCGTTGCACGCGACGCCGCTCGGGCCCGAGACATCGCGCTCCTGCGTGCGCACGCGCACCACGTACGGGTGCGCGCTCGACTTCTTCGGGTTGTCGACCACGCGCGCGGTGCCGCCGCCGGTGACCTTCACCATGGGGCTGCCGCGGTCGTTGATGCCGCAGGCATACAGGGGCTTGGCGAGCACGGTCACCTCGAAGTCCACGTTGGAGGTGATCTTGCCCTCGGGATTGCAGTCGGTGTCCTTGGGCGTGCAGCAGTACTTGTCGCCCGGCTTGAGGACGAGGTCGATGGCCCCCCCGCGGGAGTTGTCGCGGGCGATGCGCACCTCGGTCCCCTTCAGGTCGTTGTGGATGCAATACGCGCTCGCCGGCAGGGCGGGAGCGAGGCAGGCGAGCACGGCGAGCGAGCGGCGAATCATGGTCTTCCTCCGAAGAAACGGCCCTGCACGTAAGCGCCCAGGACGAGTCCCGCGAGCGCCACGGCCAGCGGCCAGTTGGCGGTGCCGAGCCCGGCGATGGCCGGTCCCGGGCAGACGCCCGAGATTCCCCAGCCGACGCCGAAGAGCGCCGCGCCACCCAGGGTGCGCACGCTCATCTCGGACGGATGCTTCTGGAATTCTCCTCCAGTCCAGGGCCGCGCGAACAGCCGGGGCACGAAACGGTAGGCGAAGAATGTAACCGCGACCGCGCCGCCCAGCACCAGCAGGAGCCCCAGGTCGCGCCACAGCAGGAAGTCGAGCACGACCTCGGGACGCACCATGGTGGAGAGCGCGAGGCCGAAGCCGAAGAGCGCGCCGGCCGCGAGCACGAAGGCGAGTGCGCGCGGATTCACGCGCAGGCCCTCACGAGGCGCACGGTGACCATGGCGGTGGCGAGGAAGATCGCCACCGACGCGATCGACGGCGCCTGCAGCGAGGCCATCCCGCAGATGCCGTGCCCCGCGGTGCAGCCGTTGGACATGCGCGCGCCGAAGCCGGCGATGAAACCGCCGGCCGCGAGCTGCCACAGCGGCACGCCGGTGTGCTCGGGCGCGCCCATGGAAACCATCCACGCCGCGGCGCCGAGGACCAGTCCCGCCGCATATACCAGCCGCCACGCGCGGCTGGAGAGGAAGCGCGGCGCGTTGAAGTACGGCGCGCGCGAGACGAACGACCACACGGTGGTGAAGACGGTGCTCATGCCGCCGACGAGGCCGGTCGCGGCGTAGAGCAGGCTCATCCCCAGGCCCAGCAGCACGCCGCCGGCGAGGTAGTGCGCCCAGCCGTGGGGGAAGAGCTCAGCCAGAGTTCTTGACCCGGTACATGGCCTCGTCGGCGGATTCCAGCAGCGTCGCCGGGTCGCGCGCGTGGTCCGGGTAGAGGCTCACGCCGACGCTCGCGCCGCACTTGACCTCCGCGCCCTTGTACTCGAAGGGCGAGGAGAAGCCCGCGCGGATGCGCTCGCCGATGATCCCGGGCGTGTCGGGCCGCACGTCGGTCTCCAGCAGCACCACGAACTCGTCGCCGCCCAGGCGCGCGACCGTGTCCACCTCGCGCACGCTCGCGCGGATGCGCGCGGCGGCCTGGCGCAGCACCTCGTCGCCGGCGGCGTGGCCGAGCGTGTCGTTCACCTTCTTGAAGCGGTCGAGGTCGATGAAGAGGAGGGCGAGCCGGTCGCCGCTGCGATTGACGCGCAGGATCGCGTGCTCCAGGCGCGCGGCGAGCGAGTTGCGGTTGGGCAGGCCGGTGAGCGCGTCGTGCACCGCGGCCTGCTGCAGCTGCTCCTCGGCATCCACGCGCGCGGTGACGTCCTGCGCCAGGCCCAGGATCGAGGCGAGCTTGCCCTGCTCGTCGAGGAACGCCGAGCTCCACCACTCGCACCAGATCGCGCGGCCGTCCCGGGTCTGGTTGCGCACCAGCATGCGGTTGCGGCGCACGCGCCCGCTCGCGAGCTCGGCGGTCAGGCTGCGCACCATCTCCAGGGAGTCGGCGTGCACCAGGCCGAAATCGGTCGGCAGCTTGCCGCGCACCTCGTCGAAGGTCCAGCCGAAGATGTCCTCCGCCTGCGGCGACCAGCGCTTGATGCGCAGCCCGGCGTCGAACTCGACCACCGCGAGCGGCGTGTTCTCCATGTGGCTGGCGATCTCTTCCAGCGCACGGCCCAGCGCGTCGTGGGTGCGCTTGAGCTCGTTCACCTCGAGCGAGCTGGAGAAGAAGCCCACGACCCGGCCGGTCTCGTCCCGATGGGGTGCGAGGCTCACCGAGATCCAGATCTGGCGGCCGTCCACGTGGCGCGCGGCGCGCTCGTACTGCACCGCCTCGCCGGCGAGCACGCGCCGCAGCCACGGCTCGAACAGTCGATATCCCTCCTCGCCGTGGATCTCGCGCAGGGTCTTGCCGCGAAGGGTCTCGGGCGTGAGCCCGAACCACTCGGCGAGCGCCGCCGTGCCGAACAGGATGCGCTCCTCGGCATCGACGTAGGCGAGCAGGCCGCGGCTGTCGCGCGCGAGGGCGTCCAGGAAGTGCTGCGCGCCGGCGAAGGTACCCGGCCAGGGGGTGTGCTTTGCGGCCATGGAGCCGGGGATTATGCCGAAGTCGGCGGCCGGTCGGCCATAGCCATCCCCAGCTCGTCGTTGAGCGGCCGGGCGGGAAAGTGGAAGCGCACCGGCCCGTCGGTCTCCGCGTGGAGGAATTGCCGCACGAACGGGTCCTCGGACTGCAGCATGTCGGCGGTCGGCCCGTGCCCGGCGATCACGCCCTCGCCGAGGATATATAGGTAATCGGCAAGGCGTACCGCCTCGTTCACGTCGTAGGTGACCACCACGGAGGTCGAGCCCAGGGCGTCGTTGAGCACCCGGATGAGGTTGCAGATCACGTTGAGGGTGATCGGGTCCAGGCCCGCGAACGGCTCGTCGTAGATCATGAGCGGGGGATCCAGCGCCACCGCGCGGGCGAGCGCCACGCGGCGCGACATCCCGCCGGAGAGCTCCGCCGGCATGAGCGACTGCGCGCCCCGAAGGCCCACCGCGTGCAGCTTCATGAGCACCAGGTCGTGGATCACCGCCTCCGGCAGCCGCGTGTGCTCGCGGATCGGGAAGGCGACGTTCTCGAAGATGGTGAGGTCGCTGAACAGGCCGCCCTTCTGGAACATGACGCCCATCTGTCGCCGCAGGGCGTAGAGCTCCTCGGCCGTGAGCGCCTGGACCTCCTTGCCGCAGACGCGGATGCGGCCGCGCTGGGGCTTGAGCAGGCCCCCCAGGAGCTGCAGCAGCGTGGTCTTGCCCGAGCCGCTGGTGCCGAGGATCGCCACCACCTGGCCGCGCGCGATGTCGAGGTTCACGCCGCGCAGCACCGGGCGCCTGCCGTACGAGAAGGCGAGGTCGCGGATCTCCACCAGGTTCGCGGGCGTTTCCATGCCCCCGATTATCGCATCCGCCATTCACTGCGCCGCGCCGCGCGGGTATGCTTCCGGCTTCTACAAAAAGACACAGGGAGCCGGCATGAGCATCGTCGAACGGGCCAAGCGCATCATCGTCTCGCCCAAGACCGAGTGGGATGTGATCGAGCGGGAGGCGACCCCGACCCAGCAGCTGCTGGTGGGCTACGTGCTGCCGCTCGCCGCGGTGGCCGCGATCGCCTCGTTCATCGGGTCGGCCATCTTCGCCGGCATGCTCGGCGGCGTGTTCGGCGCCCGCGTCGGCATCGGCGGCGCGCTGGTGGGCGCGATCATCGCCGTGATCATGGCGGTGGTGAGCGTCTTCGTGATCGGCTTCATCGTCGACGCGCTGGCCCCCACCTTCGGCGGCCAGAAGAACATGAACCAGGCGCTGAAGCTGGTGGCGTACTCGTACACGCCGGGCTGGGTGTTCGGCATCCTCGCGATCATCCCCTTCCTCGGCTGGCTGGCGGCCGTCATCGGCGGCCTCTACGGCATCTACGTGATGTACCTGGGGCTTCCCAAGCTGATGAAGTCGCCGCAGGAAAAGTCCGTCCCGTACCTGATCGTCGTGATCGTGTGCGCCATCGTGCTCTGGTGGGTGATCGCGCTGCTCAGCACCTGCGCGGCCGGCATGGGGATGGTGGGCGCCGGGATGATGGGCGGGCGCTCCGCCGCGGTGACCTACGACAAGGACAGCCGCATGGGCCAGCTGCAGGAGTTCGGCAAGAAGATGGAGGAGCAGGGCAAGCGCATGGAGGCGGCGCAGAAGAGCGGCGACCAGAAGGCGCAGATGCAGGCGGCCATGGGCGCGCTCGGCACCGCGATCTCCGGCGGCAAGGGCGTGGAGCCGGTGCAGCTGGACGTGCTGAAGCCCTACCTGCCGGAAACGGCCGCGGGCTTGCCGCGCACGGGGCAATCCTCCGACCGCAGCGGCGTCGCGGGCCTCATGGCCGCCAAGGTGCGGGGCGAATACGGCGACCGGAGCGGCAAGAACCTCTCGCTGGAGGTCGTCGACACGGGCGGCGCCGCCGGCCTCATGGGCCTGGCGGGCTGGGCGGCGCTGGGCGCATCTTCGGAAAAGGAGAACGACCAGCGCATCGAGCGCATGCGCAAGGACGGCAACCGCATGGTCCACGAGCAGATCTCGAAGAAGGGCGGCAGCAACGAGTACACCGTGATCCTCGCCGACCGCTTCGTGGTGAGCGGCCGCGGGCAGGGCGTGGACTTCGACGCCGTGAAGGGCGCGGTGAACTCGATCGACCTCGGCAAGATCGAGTCGATCAAGTAGTCACTCGTAGTCGGACAGCGGACCGCCCGTCGGCGGCTCCTTCGTCCGCGCGCGATCGACGCGCGAGCGCGTCTCGGCGGCCTCGCGGAAGAACTCGTCCGCGGTCGCGAGCGGCACCACCCGGAAGACCGGCGGGCGCAGGTCGCCCAGCGTCGCGCGCTGGCCCACGACCTCGCGCGTCTCGGCCTTGCTGACCGCCTGCATGGCGGCCCCCGACGCCACCAGCGCCAGCACCACCGACACCACCAGTCGCATGTGGCGCGGCCCGATCGCCGTGAGGTGCGCATAGCACGTGGCTCCGAGGATCGCCCACGCGCCGAGCGCCGCGTGCTCGGCGATCGTGCGCCAGGCGAACGAGAACGACAGCGTCTCGGTGAGCAGGTCCCACAGCACGATGGCGATGCACGCGGTGACCGCGATGCGCAGGTGCAGCGCGAACTGCGCCTGGCCGAAGAAGATGCGCGAGAGCACCGCCCAGAGCCCGGTCCACAGCGCGAGCGCCGTCGCCAGGCCGATCATCGGCAGCAGCACCACGTTGGCATTGGGCTCGGTGGTGAGGTTCAGCCAGTTGAGCAGCAGGATGAGCAGGAAGAGCCCCGCGGCGAGCCCCACGTCCCAGCGCGCGTGCGCGCGCGGCGGCGTGAGCGGCTTCTCCGCCGCCACGGCCTGGGTGCCGTCGTGAATCCGCAGGACCGTGCGCCCGATGCGAAGCCCGGCCGCGCCCTTCAGCGCCACGCGCGGCAGCCGCACCGCGCCATGCTCGGCGTAGAGGCCGTTCACCGTGCCCAGGTCCTCGGCCACGAGCTCGCCGTCCTCGCCGCGGAAGACGCGCAGGTGGTGCGGCGCCACGTGCGGGTCGTCGATCACCACGTCGTTGTCGAAGGCGCGGCCGATGCGCGCCTCGCCGGAGTCGACGCGCTCGCGCGAGCGCACCTCGCCGTCGCGCGCCAGCACCTCGATCCACATCACCGCCGCCATTCGATCGCCTCGAGGAAGCGGCGCCCGAGCGCCACGGCGTTGGCGTGCGAGACGCCCTGCATGGTGAGCTGCGCCAGCAGCGCCTCGCGGTCGCGGTCCTGGGTGAGCACCAGGAGGGTCGCGTCGTAGAGCCCCTCGAACTCGCGGTACGCGCGCATGCACCAGGTCGCGCGCAGCGGCGGCTTGGCCGGCTGCGACATCGCCACGAAATCGTCGCGGCATTCCTGCGCGGTGAGGCGCTTGCCGGCGCGCGGGTCGATGCCCGGCCCGCCCGAGCGCTGCGACAGCTCCTTGGCGAACTGGAACGCGTTGAGGTCGACCGCCTGGTAATAGGAGTAGCTCAGGTCCACGCGGCCGGTGAGGATGCGGTCGGACACGAAGATGCCCGTGGCGCTGGTGCAGCGCGTGGTGTTCACCGCCGTGCGCGGGCGCGGGATCTGGTCCGCGTTGGTCGAGGCCCAGCACGTGACCCAGGGCGCGGCGCTCTCCAGCCCGCGATAGGGGCCGAAGGTGGCGCTGCGGAAGCCGCCCGCCTTGAGCGCGTCGTAGAACGCGGCCTGCCAGCCGTCGAGCTGGCGCCCGACCTCCTCGCGCGCCTTGTCCACGCGCAGCACCGGCTCCTTGCGCGCGCGCTCGAGGAGCGCGGCGGCGTAGCGCGCGGGCACCAGGAACCCGACCTGCTCGCCGTCGAGCCTCTTGGCGACGTTCACGCCGACGATGCGCCCGTCGCTGCCGCTCACCGGGCCGCCGCTCATGCCGGGGTTGATGGCGCCGGAGAAGTGGATGCGCTCGTCGTAGCTCTTGTCCACCAGCCCGTTGTAGGTCCCCTCGACGATGGTGAAGCCCAGGTCGAGCGGGTTGCCCATGGCGTAGATGCGCTCGCCCTTGGGCAGGCGCGAGGCGAGCGCGCGCGCGTCGAACTGGAAGAAGGGAAGGTCGGCGCGCTCGATCTTCACCACCGCGAGGTCGTGCGCGACGTCGATGGCGAGGAGCTGCAGCGGCCCCTTGGCCCCGTCGGGCGCGAGGTACTCGAGGCGATAGGTCTTCGGGTCGAGCGCGAAGCGCGACACCACGTGATAGTTGGTGACCGCGTAGCCATCCGCGCTCACCAGGAAGCCCGAGCCGAGGCTCGACTGCCGGCCGGCCGCCTGCAGCAGCGTGCGGATCTGCACGATGCGCGGCTTGGAGTAGTCGTAGACGCGCTCCGCGGTGCTGGAAAGCGGCGGCTGCTGCGCTTCGGTGGCCGGGGACGGGGCGGGCGGGTTTTGCGCGATCGCGGCGCCTGCCGCGAGGAGGACTACGGACAGTATGTGGCGCACGTGGTGAAGTTTACGCCTAGGATTCGCCCATGACCGCCGCGCGCTACGACGTCGCCGTGATCGGTGCCGGCGCCGCCGGCATGATGTGCGCCGCGACCGCCGGGCAGCGGGGCCGGCGCGTGGTGCTCGTCGACCACTACAAGGAGGTGGGCGAGAAGATCCGCATCTCCGGCGGCGGGCGCTGCAACTTCACCAACCTGCACGCCACGCATCGCGACTTCCTCTCCGCCAACCCGGATTTCTGCCGCTCGGCGCTGGCGCGCTACACGCCGCGCCACTTCATCGCGCTGGTGGAGCGCCACGGCATCGCGTACCACGAGAAGACGCTGGGGCAGCTCTTCTGCGACGATTCCTCGCGGCAGGTCATCGACATGCTGGTCGAGGAGACGCGCGCGGGCGGTGTCGCCTGGCGCCAGCCCTGCGCGGTGGCCGCGGTGTCGCGCGGCGCGTCCGGATTCCGCATCGACACGTCGCAGGGCGCGATCGAGAGCGAATCGCTGGTCGTGGCCACGGGCGGGCTCACGGTGCCGAAGATCGGCGCCACGCCGTTCGCCTACCAGCTGGCGGCGCAATTCGGCCTCGAGGTGGTGCCGCCGAAGCCCGCTCTCGTGCCGCTCAGCTTTCCCCCGGAGCTGCTTGCGCGCTACGGCGACCTCGCGGGCGTGTCCCTGCCCGCGGAAGCGTCGTGCGGCCGCGGGCGCTTCCGCGAGAGCCTGCTCTTCACCCATCGCGGGCTCTCGGGCCCGGTGATCCTGCAGGTCTCGTCGTACTGGCAGCAGGAGCAGGCCGCGCAGCCGATCCGCATCGACCTCATGCCCGGCGTGCCGGCGCGCGCCTGGCTCGCGGAGCAGCGCCGCTCGCGCGCGACGCTGGCGCAGCTCCTCGGCGAGCGCATGCCGCGCCGGTTCGCCGACCAGTGGGCCCAGGCGCATGGCGCCGCGCGCGCGCTCGCCGAGCTGTCGGATCGGGCGCTCGACGAGATCGCCTCCGCGTTGAGCGCATGGCAGGTGCAGCCCTCCGGCACGCTCGGCTACAACAAGGCCGAGGTCACGCTGGGCGGCGTGGACACGCGCGGGCTCTCCTCGAAGACGATGGAGGCGGCGTCGGTGCCCGGGCTGTTCTTCATCGGCGAGGGTGTCGACGTGACCGGGCACCTGGGCGGCTTCAACTTCCAGTGGGCGTGGGCCTCGGGCCACGCCGCGGGGGAGGCCTGCTAGCCGAAGCCGAGCGCCCGGCGTTGCGCGCGGCCTTGCGACGCCGTGAGGCGGGAGACGAAATCGC
>Ga0207648_10007955_pt1 | contig 10340 bp, 8 predicted proteins | sample KBSMisM32_FD_184310 | JGI IMG/M metagenome (GOLD analysis project Ga0207648, IMG submission 184310) | Miscanthus rhizosphere microbial communities from Kellogg Biological Station, Michigan, USA - KBS Miscanthus M3-2 (SPAdes) (version 2) | ecosystem: Host-associated > Plants > Roots > Rhizosphere... | reverse complement strand
GGTCAGCGCCTGACCGGCAGCGTCCGAGAGCTTCGTTCCTTCGACCACGCCGACGGTCGACTTCTCCATCGCCGCCACCGCGTCCTGCGTGTCGGCCTGAATGGTCTTCACGATCGCCTCGATCTGCTTGGTCGCCTCGCCCGAGCGCTCGGCGAGGCGCTGCACTTCCTCGGCGACGACCGTGAATCCGCGGCCCGCCTCGCCCGCGGACGCCGCCTGGATCGCGGCGTTGAGCGCGAGGACGTTCGTCTGCTCGGTGATGTCCGAGATCAGCTCGACGATCTCGCCGATCTCGAGCGAGGACTCGCCGAGCCGCTTGATGCGCTTCGACGTGTCCTGGATCTGCGCGCGGATCTCGTGCATGCCCGAGATCTGGTTCTGCACCGCGCTCCCGCCCTTCTCGGCGGCGCCGAGCGCCTGTTGCGCGACCTTCGCCGACTGCGACGCGTTGTGCGCGACCTCGTTGATCGACTGCGCCATCTGGAGCACCGACGCGGACGCCTGCTGGATCTCGCGGTTCTGGCGCTGCGATGCCTCGAACAGCCGGTTCGAGATCGACTGCGTCTCCTGCGTCGCGCGCGTCACCTGCTCGGTCGCCGAGTTGATGCCGCGCACCAGCGTGCGGAGCTCCTCGATCGTGAAGTTGATCGAGTCGGCGATCGCGCCGGTCACGTCCTCGGTCACCGACGCCTGCACGGTCAGGTCGCCGTCGGCGAGGTTGCCCATCTCGTTCAGGAGCCGCAGGATCGCCTCCTGGTTGCGCTTGTTCTCGTTCTCGCTCTCGAACGCCCGCATGCGCGCGTCGTCGAGGAAGATCTTGCCGAGGAGCACGAGCATCAGCAGCGCGAGGCCCGCGAAGACGATCGCGGCGACGAAGAAGAACGTGCGGTACGTGCCGCCGCCGCCCTCGTAGACCTCCGCGAGCTTGGTCGCGTCGTCGAGCAACGGCTCGGCCTCGGCGTTGATCGCGCGCGCGGCCTGCTTGGCGACGGTCAGCCGCTGCATGTTCTGCAGGATCGCGGAGACGCCGGTGTCGTAGGTCGCGAAGCGCTTCTGCAGCTCGGCCAGCGTCGCGCGCGCGTCCTCGTTTCGGACCGGCGCGAGGCGCAACGCGTCGCTGCCTCGCAGCAGCCCGTTGAGAATGTCGCGGAAGACGCCGGCGTCCTTGCCCATCAGGAACGCGACCTCGGGGTCGATCTCGTCGGACGAGGCGAGCGTGTTGGCGTTCTTCGCGATGCGCTGCGACAGCACGGCGAGCTGGTTCGCGTGGTCGACGTCGCGCAGCGTCCCGCCCGCCGCGCCGATCTGCGCGGCCGCCTGCTGCGCGAGCTCGAGCAGCCCCGCGTTCGCCTGGTTGATCGAATCGAGACCCTTCGCCAGCGAGGTCAGCGACTGCTGGTTGGAGACGAGCCGCTGCGCGGACGCGTCGACGCGGTCCCAGCGCGTCTTCACGGCATTGAGCAAGGCGGTCGCCTGCGAATCCGTCGGCGCGTCGAGCGAGATGCCGCGGATCGTCCCGCCGTTCAGCAGCGCCTCGATGTTGGCGCGAAAGCGCTCGCGGCTGTCCGACACGGCCGGAAAGCCGGCGGGAAGGCCCTGTGACGCGAGCGCGGAGCCGCGCGCGAGGCGCTGCGACAGCATCTGCATCTCGGTCGCGGTCGCGGCCGCGGTCGCGGCCTGGGTCGACTGGCGGTTCTCGAGGAACACCATCAGCGCCGCGAACACGAGGAACAGCGCGAGCAGCGTGCCGAGCACCTGGAACTGCTTGACCACGGTCATCGAGCCGATGATCGGGAGTCGCCGGGGCTGGCGCGCAGGCGCCGCGCCCGCGGAGCGAAGCTGCTCCATGATCGAGACGGTCGCGAGCGGGTCGTAGCCCGGCGCGTTCTTCGCGGCCATCTTGACCTGCGTCGTCGGCATGTCGAGATCGTCGCTTGCCGCTTGTGGCGGTTTAGCGCCGAACAGTGTGGGCATCTTGAATGCCATGGTTCCTCCGGGTCGTATCGTCGCTCGAGGCGCGTCGCCCCGCTTCAAGATTCCGTGTTGCTCAAGTTCCGATCTGCAGGAACGCGTCGTCGCGCGCGAGCTTCGACAGGTCGATCTCCTGCCACGTGCGTCCGTCGGCGTCCATCCAACGCTGCGCGTACCACGCCGGCGCGCCGGACACGCCGCCCGAAGGCGCCAGCTCGGCGAGGTTGCGCAATCCGAGCACACGCTGCACGACGATCCCCGCGTTCAGGTCGCCGGCGCGCGGCCCGAACAGCACGAGGCGCGCCTGCGCGCCCGCGGCCACCGCCTCGCGCCCGAGGAAGCGCGCGAAGTCGACCACGCTGTAGAGGTTGCCGCGCACGTTCGCCACCCCCAGGTGCCAGGGATGCGTGTGCGGCACCGGCGTCACCTGCGGGAGCGCGACGACTTCGCCCGCGTCGCCGAGCCTGACGAGCCACTGGTCGCCGCCGCTCGACAGTCCCAGCCGCGACGATTCCACCTGCGCGGCGGTCTTGCTCGCGAGCCGCGCGGCCAGCTCCTGCTGGAACGTGCGGAGGTCGAGTTTCGCGGCGCGCGCCATCTAGGTCCTCAATCGATCGCGGCGATTTTCGCCAGGAGCTCTTCGCGGCTCACCGGCTTCACCACGTAGTCGCGCGCGCCCTGGCGCATGCCCCAGATCTTGTCGGTCTCCTGGCTCTTCGACGTGCACAGGATGATCGGGATCGTGCGGGTGTCCGGGTCGCGCGAGATCGCGCGCGTCGCCTGGAACCCGTTGAGGCCGGGCATCACGACGTCCATCAGGATCAGGTCGGGCTTGACCGACTTGGCCTTCTGGATCGCGTCCTCGCCGTTGTCGCTCGCGACGACCTCGTAGCCCGCCTTGGTCAGCATGTCGTTGAGGACATGACGCTCGGTGGGTGAGTCGTCGACGATCAGGATTTTCTTGATCTGCATGAATTCGCCTTCGTGACAGCCGCCGGCCTAGAGCGGCACTACGCCGCTCAAGCTGCCGCGCGGTTCACGTGGGCCGCGACCGCTTTCAGCAAGCTTTCCTTGGTGAAGGGCTTCGTCAGGTACTGGTCCGACCCGACCATCCGGCCGCGCGCGCGGTCGAACAGCCCATCCTTCGACGACAGCATGATCACCGGCGTCGACTTGAATTTCGCGTTCTTCTTGATCAGCGCGCAGGTCTGGTAGCCGTCGAGCCTCGGCATCATGATGTCGACGAACACCAGGTTCGGCTGGTGGTCGGCGATCTTGGCGAGCGCGTCGAAGCCGTCTTCCGCCAGGATGACCGTGCATCCCGCCTGAAGCAGGAAGATCTCGGCACTGCGGCGAATGGTGTTCGAATCGTCGATCACCATCACCTTGACGCCCGACAAAGCATTCGGCTCGCTCAACGGCCCTCCCCGCGTAAACCCGCTTGCTGGCGCCGCCTCGGCGGCGGCCGCCGGGACCGCAGACGAGTCTGCCACGGCAACCCGGCCCCTGACTAGAGCATAAAGCTTGCCGGAATCGGCTTGGGCGGCCGCTTTTGCGCGGAATGCAACATCGCGGCAAGTTATCGCGCTTGGTGCCTGACGCGGAAGGTCACGACCTGCCGTTCAGGAGCCGGAAAACCGCGTCGCGGCGTGCATGGAACCGCGCGGCGGACCGCGAACGCGCGGAAAAACCCCCGTCAGCGTCCGAGGAACATCCGGTACGCCGGATTGGCGGTCTCGTCGACGTGGTCGTAGCCGAGCCGCTCGAGGAAGGCTTTGAACGCAGCCTTGTCCCTCGAGGGCACCTGCATGCCCACCAGCACGCGGCCGTAGTCGGCGCCGTGGTTGCGGTAGTGGAACAGGCTGATGTTCCAGCCGGCGCTCATGCTGTCGAGGAAGCGCATCAGCGCGCCGGGCCGCTCGGGGAACTCGAAGCGGTAGAGGATCTCGTTGCGCGCAAGCGGGGCGTGGCCGCCGACCAGGTGGCGGACGTGCAGCTTGGCCATCTCGTTGTCGGACAGGTCGAGCGCCTGGATACGGTGGCGCTTGAGGTCGGCGAGCAGGCGGTCCTTCTCCTTGCGGTTCGCGACCTCGACGCCGACGAACAGGTGCGCGGCCGCGTCGTCGGCGTAGCGGTAGTTGAACTCGGTGACCGAGCGCTTGCCGAGGAGCTTGCAGAACTTGCGGAAGCTGCCGGGCCGCTCGGGGATCGTCACCGCGAGCACTGCCTCCCGCGCCTCGCCCAGCTCCGCGCGCTCGGCGACGAAGCGCAGCCGGTCGAAGTTCATGTTCGCGCCGCACGCGATCGCGACGTAGGTGCGGTCCTTCGTGCGGTGACGCTCGACCCATGCCTTGACGCCGGCGACCGACAAGGCGCCGGCCGGCTCAAGGATCGAGCGCGTGTCCTCGAACACGTCCTTGAGCGCCGCGCAGATCGCATCGGTGTCCACGCGCACGACTTCGTCGACGACCTCGCGCGCGAGCCGGAACGTCTCCTTGCCGACCTGCTTGACCGCCACGCCGTCGGCGAAGAGCCCCACGTGCTGCAGCACGACCCGGCGCCCGGCCTCGAGCGAGCGCGCCATCGCGTCGGAATCCTCGGGCTGCACGCCGATGATGCGCACGTCCGGCCGCACCCGCTTCACATAGGAACCGATGCCGGCGATCAGGCCGCCGCCGCCGATCGCGACGAAGATCGCATCGAGCGGCCCGGGACACTGGCGCAAGACCTCCATGCCGATCGTGCCCTGCCCCGCGATCACATCGGGGTCGTCGTACGGGTGCACGAACGTCGCGCGCGAGCGGCGCTGGATCGCGAGCGCCGCGTCGTAGGCTTCGCTGTAGCTGTCGCCGTGCAGCACGACCTTGGCGCCGCGCGCCTCGACCGCCGCGATCTTGATGTGCGGCGTCGTCACCGGCATCACGATCGTCGCCGCGCAGCCGAGCGTCTGCGCGGCGAGCGCGACACCTTGCGCGTGGTTGCCGGCGGACGCCGCGATCACGCCGCGCGCACGCTCGGCGGCCGTCAGGCGCACCATCTTGTTGTACGCGCCGCGCAGCTTGAACGAGAAAACGCTCTGCTGGTCCTCGCGCTTGAGCAGCACGCGGTTCCCCAGGCGTCCGGAGAGCGTCGGCGCGAGGTCGAGTGGCGTCTCGACCGCGACGTCGTAGACCTGCGCGGTCAGGATGCGCTGGAGATAGTCGATCGCCATGCGGGGAAGCGAGCGTAGCACGGCATCTGCTAGGCTTCGCCCGCCATGCTCCGCCGCAAGTCCGCCGCCGCGCCGTCGATGCTCGCCGTCGTCGACATGGGGAGCAACAGCTTCCGCCTCGAGGTCGGGCGCGTCGAAGGCAACCAGATCTACCGGCTCGACACGGTGCGCGAGCCGCTGCGGCTCGGCGCCGGCATCGACGAGAAGGGCAACCTGACGCCGCTCGCGCAGCGCGAGACGCTCGCATGCCTCGCGCGCTTCGGCGAGCGGCTGCGCGGCTTCGATCCTGCGAACGTCCGCGCGGTGGCCACCAACACGTTCCGCGTCGCGAAGAACGCCGCGAAGTTCCTGCCCAAGGCGCAAGCCGCGCTCGGGTTCCCGATCGACGTGATCGCCGGGCATGAGGAAGCGCGCCTGATCTACGTCGGCGTCGCGCACCTGCTTCCGCCGGGCGAGGCGCCGCGGCTGGTCGTGGACATCGGCGGCGGCTCGACCGAGTTCATCATCGGGCGCGGCATGCAGCCCGACCGCCTCGAGTCGCTCAAGCTCGGCTGCGTGACGATGACCGCGCGCTTCTTCGCGGACGGCAGGATCGGCAAGGGCGCGCTGCTCAAGGCCGAGACCTACGCGCAGGTCGAGGTCGAGGCGATCGCGCGCGAGTTCTCGCGCGGGCACTGGAAGGACGCGTACGCGTCGTCCGGCACCGCGCTCGCGCTCGCCGACATCTGCGAGCAGAACGGCTGGTCGGAGCAGGGCATCACGCCCGACGGCCTCGCCCGCCTGCGGAAGCGCATGCTGGCCGCGGGCGAGGCGTCCGACCTCAATCTCGCGGGCCTCAAGGACGAGCGCAAGCCGGTGCTCGCCGGCGGCTTCGCCGTGATGGCCGCGGCGATGCAGGAGCTCCAGATCCCGCGCATCCTGCCGGTCGGCGGTGCGCTGCGCCTGGGCGTGCTCTACGACCTGCTCGGCCGACGCGAGGAGCGCGACAGCCGCGAGGCGACGGTCGCCTCGTTCGTCGAGCGCTACCACGTCGACCGCCCGCATGGCGAGCGCGTCGCGGCGCTCGCGCGCAAGCTCTACGACGAGGCCGCCGCGAAGCCGGACGCGAACGTCGAGCGCCACGTCGGCTGGGCCGCGCTGCTGCACGAGGTCGGGTACACGGTGTCGCACCTGGGCTTCCACAAGCACGGCGCGTACATCCTGGGCAACGCCGACATGCCCGGCTTCTCGCGGCAGGACCAGCAGTGGCTCGCCCTGCTCGTGCTGGGCTGTCGCGGCGGGCTCGACAAGGTCGCGCCGGCGCTCGCCGACCCGACCGTGCGCGCGCAGATCCTCGCGCTGAGGCTCGCGGTCCTTTTCCACCACGCGCGACAGCCGATCGCGTTGCCGCGCATCCGCATCACGCCCGGCCGCGCGTACGGCGTCGCGGTGCCCGCGGCGTGGCTGCGCGCGCACCCGCTCACCGAGACGCTGCTTTCGAAGGAACGCGACGAGTGGCGCAAGGCCGGCCACCCGTGGAAGCGCGTGTAGTTCAGACGAGGTCCGGCCCGATCGCGACCTTCAGCACGACACCCGAGTCGCCGTCGCGCGTGCGATTGGTGAGCCACCACACCGCGCCCTTCTTGATCGACCACGACGCGGCGCCGCCCGCCAGCAGCATCGCGGCGACCTCGCCCAGCGTCGGCTGGTGACCCACCACGAGCACGGGTTCGCGCGAATCGGGCCATCCGGCAGCGGCGAGGACCGATTCGGCGCTGGCTCCCGGGGCGATCTCGTCGAGCGTCTTGTACTTGCGGCCGAGCGCGAGCGCGGTCTGCTCCGAGCGCGCCGCCGGCGACACCAGGATGCGCGTCGTGTCGGGCAGGCGCGGCTCGAGCCAGGCCGCCATGCGCTCGGCCTGCTTCAATCCCTTCGACGTCAGGCGGCGGCCGAGGTCCGGCTCGCCCGGCTCGGCCTCGGCGTGGCGCCAGAGGATCAGGTCCATCAGCCGCTCCCGCCGCCGGCGAGACGCTCGAGCAGCACGTCCTGCGCGGCGCGCGCGCGCTTGCGCCCCGGCTGCGCGCGCGTCCAGGTGCCGTTCGCATCGAGCACCCATGCGTCGCGGTTGTCGGCGAGGTAGGCCTTGAGCCCCTCGTCGATCACGCGCCGCTTCGCCGTCGGGTCGGTCACCGGGAACGCGATCTCGATGCGCCGGAACAGGTTGCGCCCCATCCAGTCGGCGGAGGCGAGCCAGACGTCGCGCTCGCCGTCGTTCTCGAAATACCAGACGCGGTGGTGCTCGAGGAAGCGGCCGAGCACCGAGCGCACGCGGATGTTGTCCGAGTAGCCCGGGACGCCCGGGCGCAGCGCGCACGCGCCACGCACGATCAGGTCGATGTCGACGCCGGCCTGCGACGCCTGCACGAGCGCCTTGATCACGCCCTCCTCGACCAGCGCGTTCATCTTCGCGATGATGCGCGCCGGCTTGCCCGCCTGCGCGTGGCGCGTTTCGCGGCGAATCATCTCCAGCACGCGCCGATGCATCGTGAACGGCGCGAGCACCAGCTTCTTCATGCGCGCGGCCTTCGCGAGGCTCGTGATGTGCAGGAAGACCTCGTTGACGTCGTTGCAGAGCTCGGGATCGGCGGTGAGCAGCCCGAAGTCGGTGTACTGGAGCGCCGTGCGCGGGTGGTAGTTGCCGGTGCCGAGGTGCGCGTACGGAACGATGCGCATGCCCGATGCCGTCGGCTCGCGCCGCAGGATCAGCGCCATCTTGGCGTGGGTCTTGAGGCCGAACACGCCGTAGACGACCTGCGCGCCTTCGCGCTCGAGCCGGCCGGCCCAGTTGATGTTCGCCTCCTCGTCGAACCGCGCCATCAGCTCGACGACGACGGTCACTTCCTTGCCGCGGCGCGCCGCCTCGATCAGCGCCTCCATCAGCACCGAGTTGACGCCGGTGCGGTAGACCGTCTGCTTGATCGCGACGACGTCGGGATCGGTGCCCGCGCGCCGGATGAACTCGACGACCGGGTCGAACGACTGGTACGGGTGGTGCAGCAGCACGTCGCCCTTGCGCACCGCGCTCAGGATGTCGTCGTCCTCGTCGAGCGAGGCGGGCCGCGCGGGAACGAACGGCGGGTAGCGCAGCGCCTCGATGTCGACCTGGTCGATCAGCGCGGCGAGGCGCATGAGGTTCACCGGGCCGTCGCAGCGGTACAGCTCCTCGTCGCCGAGCTCGAACTGCGCGAGCAGGAAGCGCGCGAGGTGCTCGGGGCAGCCCGACGCGACCTCGAGGCGCAGCGGCATGCCGAACTGCCGGTGCGGCAGCTCGCCCTGCAGCGCCTGGCGCAGGTTCTTGACCTCCTCCTCGTCGAACCACAGGTCGGCGTCGCGCGTCACGCGGAACTGGGAGTAGGAGACGACGTCGCGGCCCGGGAACATGTTGCCGAGGTGCTCGTGCAACACCGCGGACAGGAGCAGGAACGCGTTGTCGCCGGCGCCGAGCGACGCGGGAAGCTTCATCACGCGCGGCAGCACGCGCGGCGCCTTGACGATCGCGATCGACGTCTCGCGGCCGAACGCGTCGGTGCCCGACAGCTCGACGATGAAGTTGAGGCTCTTGTTGCCGACCTGCGGGAACGGATGCGCGGGGTCGAGCCCGATCGGCGTGAGCAGCGGGCGCACCTGGTCGCGGAACGTCGCCGCGGCCCATTGGCGCTGCACGGCCGTGAGCTCGCTTCGGCGCAGCAGGCGCACGCCGTGCTCCGCGAGCGCGGGAAGGACCTTGGCGTTGAGGCAGGCGTACTGGTCGGCGACCAGCGCGTGCGACTCGGCGGTGATCTCCGCGTAGGTCGCCTTGAGCTCGCCCATCGTCATGCCCGGCGGCGCCATCTTCGAGCGCAGGTGGCCCATCAGGCCGGCGACGCGGATCTCGAAGAACTCGTCGAGGTTGGACGCGACGATGGTCAGGTAGCGCAGCCGCTCGAGCAGCGGGATCGACGCATCCTGCGCCAGCGCGAGCACGCGGCGGTTGAACGCGAGCAGCGAGAGCTCGCGGCTGATCGGCGAGCGGTCGATGACGATCGGTTCGGGCGCGCGCATGGCTTTGGCGCGCCGTGGAGGCACGGCGCGCGGATCGTCGAGCATCGCGTGCCGCGATGACGGTTCGATGACGGCGGGGCGCGCCCTGCCGGTGGCCTCGGCCTGGCGCGGCCGGGGCGGGGGTCGGAGCGTCACGGTGCGTCTCCGACGGACGGCCGCGTCACGCGGCCTGGCCGATCTCCCTCTCGAGCGCGAGCCACACGCACCGGCCGCGGCTCGCGGCGTCGAGCGCCTCGAGGTAGGCGCGGTGCGCGGCGAGCTCGGACTCGGTCGGCGCGATCACGAGGATCGCCGGGCGCGGTCCGGCCTCGCCGCCATGGGCGTGCGCGGCCGATGCGACCGCCGCCTTCGGAAGCTCCATCGCGAGCGACTCCTGCCCGCGCGTCAGCGCGAGATACACCTCGGACAGGAGCTTCGCGTCGAGCAGCGCGCCGTGGAGCGTGCGCTCGCCGTTGTCGACGCCGAAGCGCTCGCACAACGCATCCAGGTTGTTACGCTTGCCCGGGAACGCCTCGCGCGCGAGCAGCAGCGTGTCGACGATCGCGTGCGCAATTTCGCGGCACGGGCGCGCGTCGATGCGCGAGAGCTCCGCGTCGAGGAATCCGACGTCGAACGGCGCGTTGTGGATCACCCACTCGGCGCCGCGGGCGAACTCGACGAACTCGGCGGCGACGTCGCGGAACGGCGGCCGGTCGCGCAGGTCGTCCCAGGTCATGCCGTGCACCTCGGTCGCGCCGATGTCGATCTCGCGCTCGGGGTTGACCTTGAAGTGCAGGTGGCGGCCGGTGGGCCGGCGGTCGACGAGCTCGACGACGGCGATCTCGATGATCCGGTGGTCCTGGCGCGGGTCGAGGCCCGTCGTCTCGGTGTCGATGATCAGCTGGCGCATCGTGACCGCCAGTTTACTCCCTACTTGCGGTACTTCTGGATCGTCGACTGGATCTCGGCGATCGCGCGCTCGATCTCGTCGTCGGTCAGGTCGCGCTGCTGGCCCTTGCGGTCGGTGAGCGTGAGCGTGCGGTCGATCTGCGTCTCGAACTCGCCGAGTCCCATCGTCTCGGTGATCGTCGAGGGCTCC
>Ga0207648_10007954_pt1 | contig 10341 bp, 10 predicted proteins | sample KBSMisM32_FD_184310 | JGI IMG/M metagenome (GOLD analysis project Ga0207648, IMG submission 184310) | Miscanthus rhizosphere microbial communities from Kellogg Biological Station, Michigan, USA - KBS Miscanthus M3-2 (SPAdes) (version 2) | ecosystem: Host-associated > Plants > Roots >... | reverse complement strand
CGGTTCAAGGAAATATAAAGTTCACGCGAGCGCAACGGACGAATTCATCATACCGCGCGCTTCGCGGCGCGGGCGTGATTTAGAGCAGTTGTCCGTCGACGTTGAGGGTCATGTCGATGCGGCGAACGAGATCGTCGAGGTCGACCGGGCCGGCACGATTCGTGCCCTCGTGCGCCGTCGCGGCCGGCACCGGCGCGGGCCGTTCGGCGAGCGCGAACGCGAGGTTGAGCGCAGCGAGCACGGCGATGCGTTCGCGCGCCTTGACCTTGCCGCCGTCGCGGATCGCGCTCATCTCGCGATCGACATCGGCGACCGCTTCGAGGAGTGAGCTCTCGCCGCCGTCGGGGCAGCCAAGGATGTAGCTCTGGCCGAGGATCGTCACTTCGACCTGCTTCATCCGACGCTCCGCAGCGGCTCGCCGTCGTTGCCGTCGATCGCGCCGCTGGCGCCGGCCGCCGGCTCGCTCGGCAACCGTTGCAGCAGGCCGTCGATCCGGCTGCGCGCCGCGTTCAGACGCGAGCGCAAGTTGTCGCGCTCGTGCGTCACGGCCGCGAGCTGAGTCGCCAGCAGCGCGTTGGTGCGCTGCAGTTCGTCGTGTCGAAGAAGCAGGCGCTCGACCCGGTCTGCAAGTTCCTCGATCGTGGCCATGACGCTCCGGCAAGGGGAGTGAGTTGGCGAATTGTAGGGGTCGCTTTCGCACCGACCGCGTTGCTTAGAATCAATGCGTTGGTGCCCGTGAAGGTGTTCATGCCTTCACAGTTAAACGGGAAGCGAGCGCCGGACAGATCGAACGATCTGCCCGGCCAAACCGCGCTGCCCCCGCAACGGTACGGCGGACGACGAGGCCCTCCCGGCTCGTCAGCGTCGGCGCTCACACCACTGAAGGCACGAGCCTTCGGGAAGGTCGCCGACGTCGCTCCGTCAGCCCGGATACCGGCCAGCAAGCGGGCCGAGCCTCGTGCTCGGCCCATGTCGCAGCGACCGCGGGGAAGCGGCTGCCTGCCTCTTGCGGGAATCTTCATCATGATCTGCCATCTCGAGGCGCCGCGCCCTTCGCGGCAAAGCCCCGGGCGAGTCGCGCTCGCCTTTCGTTTCGGTCTTCCGCTCTTCCTTTCGATTCCGATCGACGCCGCCTTCGCAGCCGATCCTGCCCTGGACCCGGTCGTCATCACCGCCAGGCGCGAGCCGGAAGCGATCGGCCGCTCCACCTCGGACATCGTCGTCATCGACGCAGAAGCGATCCGCAACACGCGCGCGGATTCGGTCGAGGACCTGATCCGGCGCGCCGCCGGCATGCAGCTCGCCCGCAACGGCGGCCCCGGCCAGAGCTCGGGCTACTTCATTCGCGGTGCCAACACCAATAGCACGGTCGTCCTGATCGACGGCGTTCGCGTCGGCTCGGCGACGCTCGGCCAGGCCGAGTTCGAAGCGCTGAGCCTGGCGCAGGTCGACCGCATCGAGGTCCTGCGCGGCCCGGCGTCGAGCCTGTACGGCGCCGATGCCGTCGGCGGCGTCGTCCAGATCTTCACCCGTCGCGGCGAGGGCGCGCCCAGGGGGAACGCCACGGCCGAGCTCGGCGGCTACCACTCGTACCGCGGCGACGTCGGCGCGGCCGGGTCGTCGGGCCCGTGGGACTACGCGCTGTCGCTCGGCCACGAGCAGAGCCGCGGCGTCTCGGCGATCGCGCCCGGCGACCAGTTCGGCCAGTTCAACCCCGACAGCGACGGCTTCAAGCGCGATTCGGGATCGCTGCAGCTCGGCTTCACGCCGGCGCCGGGCCACCGCATCGGCGTGCGCTTTCTCGAGACCCGGCTGAACGCGCAGTTCGACAGCACGGAGCCGCCCTTCTTCGACGACCCCTCGCCCGACTTTCGCAATCACCTGATCACGCGCGTCGCGGCGCTCGACTACCGAGGCAAGCCGACCAGCGCATGGACCACGACGCTCCAACTCTCGAGCGCGGTCGACGACTTGACCAGCGGCGGCAACATCCAGAACCGCTTCGTCACCCGGCGCGAGCAGGCGACCTGGCAAAACGCGCTCGACGTCGGCGCCGGTCAGCAACTGATGCTGGCCTACGAGCACGTCGACGAGCGCGCCACCGCAGACGCTTTCCCGTCCGAGCAGGTGCGACGCAACGATGCCGGCGTGCTCGGATACTCCGGCACGTTTGGCGCCCACACGCTGCAAGCCGACGTCCGTCGCGACGTCAACTCGGCGTATGGCGGCAACACCACGGGCCGCGTCGGCTACGCGTTCGCCCTCGGCGCCGGCGTCAAGCTGCGCGCGCTGGCGGGGACAACCTTTCGAGCGCCGACTTTCAACGACCTCGCCTTCCCAGGCTTCGGCGTGCCGACCATCCAGCCCGAGCGCGGCCGCAGCGTCGAGGCCGGCGCAAGCTGGCAAGGCGACGCGGCGAGCGTGTCGGCGACGCTCTACCGCAATGACGTTCGCGACCTGATCGTCTTCGAGCCCGACAGCAGCTTCTGCCCGCCCGATCCGGCCTATCAGTTCGGCTGCGCCGCCAACCGGCAACGCGCTCGGCTGCAGGGCGCGACGCTGGCGGCGAGCGGCCGCTGGCGCGCGCTCGATCTGCGTGTGAACGTCGATGTCCTCGATGCCACCGACCGCGACACCGGCACGCGCCTGCCGCGGCGCGCCGCGCATCAGGAAAGCGTCGCTGCCGACTACATCGACGGTGCCTGGCGATTCGGCGCCTCGGCCCTGTTCGTCGGCTCGCGTCCCGACAACGGCGTCGTCCTCGGCGGCTACGGCATTCTCGACTTGCGCCTCGCCTGGCGACCGCGCGCCGAGTGGCAGGTCGAAGCGCGGCTTGCGAACGCGCTCGATCGCACCGTCGAGCCGGTGCGCGACTACCGCGGTCTCGGCCGCCAGGGCTGGATCGGCGTCCGCTATGCGTCGACCGGCCTCTGAGCGGGCAAGCGCCGCGACGAATCCGCGTCCGAGCCCAGCGTGCCGCGCGATGCGAGCGATGATCCGCGCCTGATGACTACCAGCCTGCGCGCCATCGTCCTCGCCGTCGCCGCCGCGCTGCTCGCGTGCATCGTCGGCGTTCTCGCCGGCTCGGCGGGGTTCGGCGTCGCGTCGCCCGACATCATGACGTCGATCCGCGTGCCGCGCGTCCTCGCCGGCTTCGGCGCCGGCGCGGCGCTCGCCGTGTCGGGCGCGCTGATGCAGCTGCTGACGCGCAATGCGCTCGCCGATCCTTACGTCCTCGGTGTCGCCGGCGGTGCGTCGGTCGGCGCGCTCGGCGCGATGCTCGTCGCTGCCGCGACCGGCGTGCAGCTCTCGGAATGGGGCGTCGCCGGCGGCGCCGCGATCGGCGCTGCTGCTGCGTCGGCCTTGCTGTTCGGCCTGCTCTGGCGTCGCCTCGCCAGCACCGCGACGTCGGCGGGCGGCGACGGCGCGGCCGCGCTGTTGCTGGTCGGCGTGATGATCGGCTCGGGCTGCTCGGCGCTCGTCGCGCTCATCCTCACTCTCGCTGACGAAGGCCAGCTGCGCGGCATGGTGTTCTGGCTGCTCGGCGACCTCAATGGCGCGACCCATTGGGAGATCGTCTGGATCGCGCTCGCGGTCGCCCTCGCCGTCGTTTGGCCGACGGCGCGCCAGCTCGATTGGCTGGCGCGCGGCGATGCCTGGGCGGCGACGCTCGGTGTCCCGGTCGGCCGGCGTCGCCGCGTCGTCCTGCTCGCCGCTGCGCTCGCCACCGGTGCGGCCGTCGCGACGGCCGGAGCGATCGGCTTCGTCGGCCTCGTCGTTCCGCACGCGCTCCGTCGCCTCGGCGTTCGCGCCGCGCCGCTGCTGTTGCCGGCGAGCGCGATCGCCGGCGGCGCGTTCGTCGTCGCCGTCGACGCGGTCGCGCGGACGATCGTCGCGCCGCTGCAATTGCCGGTCGGCGTGCTCGCCGCCGCGATCGGGGTTCCGGCCTTCATCGCCATGCTGCTCGCGCGGCCCGGGCGCGGCCGATGAGCGACGCTGCCGCCTTGCCGGAGGTCGACGCGAAGGCGACGCGCGCGGCAGCTGCCGTCCTGCTCGAAGCGAGCGCGCTCTCGCTGCGCGCCGGCGGCGCAGCGCGCAACCGACTGCTCTTCGCAAACCTCGACCTGCGCGTCGCCGCCGGTGAGCGCTGGGTCGTCGTCGGGCCCAACGGCGCCGGGAAGTCGTCGCTCCTCGCGGCGCTCGCCGGCATCTTTCCCGTCGCCGCCGGGTCGGTCCGCATCGACGGCGTCGAGCTCGCCGACTGGGCGCCGTCGGCGCTCGCAGAGCGACGCGCCTGGAGCCCGCAGTTCTGGTCCGATCCCTTTCCGGCGACGGTGCGCGAGACCGCAGCGCTCGCGCATCGGCGCGGAGCTGGTTGGCGCGTCGCCCTCGACCGGCGCATCGACCCCGACGTCGAGCGCGTCCTCGCCCGCCTGCTCCTCGCCGAGCTCGCCGACAGCGACGTGCAGACACTCTCGGGCGGCGAGCGCCAACGCGTCGCGCTGGCGACGGCGCTGCTCCAGGACGCGCCGCTGCTGCTCCTCGACGAGCCGGCGTCGCACCTCGACCTCGCCCACGAGCGCCTGCTGGTCGAGCTGCTGCTCGCCCATGCCGAAGGAGAAGGCGCCGTCGTCGCCAGCCTCCACGACCTCGACCTCGCGTGGGACCTCGCCAGCCACGTCGTCCTCATCGACGGTCGCGGCGGCGTCGTCGCCGGCGCGCGCGACGACGTCCTCGTTGCCGATCGGCTCGGCGCGGTGTTCGGCGTCGCGATCCATGCGATCGAGGTGGCCGGTGCGCGTCGCTTCGTCGTCGGGCCGAACCCGACCGAGCGAGGCGCGCGATGACGGGCGCCGTATCGCGACGATCCCGTCGCTGCGACGCTCCTTCATCGCGACGGGCATGGTGCCGTCTGTTGCCGGCGCGTCGGTCGGTGTGCCGCTCCGCGTCCCTCGCTGCTGCGTGTGTCGCCGCGTTGACCGGCGCTGCCGGCGCCAGCGCGCTGGCCGTCGTCGACGACGCCGGCCATGCGTTCGTCTTCGAGCGGCCGCCTCGGCGCATCGTCACGCTCGCGCCGAGCCTGACCGAGCTCGTCTTCGCGTCCGGCGGCGGCGCGTCGCTGGTCGGCACTTCGGCGCTGAGCGACTATCCCCCGGCAGCGCGAACGATCGCCCGGATCGGCGACGCCGGCCGGCTCGACGTCGAGCGGGTCATCGCGCTGAAGCCCGACCTCGTCCTGATCTGGCAACGCGGCAACACCAGCCGCCAGCTCGAGCAGCTCGAAGCCGCCGGCATCCGCCTGTTCCAGCTCGAGCCGCGCCGGCTCGTCGACGTCGCTCGCGCGATCGAGCGGCTCGGTGCGTTGCTCGGCCACGAGGCCGAAGCGAACCGACGCGCGAGCGAGATGCGCGCTGCGCTCGATCGATTGCGCGCCGCGCACGCCGGCGCAGCGCCGGTCAGCGTCTTCTATCAGGTCTGGCGCCAGCCGCTCATGACGGTCAACGGCAAGCATCTGATCGACGACATCCTCACCCTCTGCGGCGGCCGGAACGTGTTCGCGGGCCTGACGCCCCTGGTCCCGATCATCTCGACCGAGGCCGTCGTCGGCGTCGATCCGGAAGCGATGCTGACCGCGAGCGAGTCCGCGAGCCCCGAGCCGTGGCGGCGCGATCCGGGCAACCCGAGCTTTGCCGCGTGGCATCGCCACCGCAGCCTCACGGCGGTGCGACGTTCCTGGCTCTACGCGTTGAACGGCGACAACATCAGCCGCCAGGGCCCGCGGGTCGTCGACGGCGCCGCAGCGGTGTGCGCGGTGCTCGATCAGGTCCGCGCCGAGCGCGCGACGCGCTAGCGGCCGCCTGTCAGGCGGTCGCTAGCGCCCGGGGTCGCGGCGCGCTTCAGCGCCGGCGGCGCGGAGTCGCACCAGCGAACGACGGCGCACACCTCGCACAGCGGCCGCTTCGCCTGGCAGACGTAGCGGCCATGCAGGATCAGCCAGTGGTGCGCGTTGGGCAGGAAGGCCTCGGGCACGCGCTCGAGCAGGCGAAGCTCGACCTCGATCGGCGTCTTGCCGATTGCCAGGCCGGTGCGGTTGGCGACTCGAAAGACGTGCGTGTCGACGGCGAGCGTCGGGTCGCCGAAGGCGTTGTTGAGGATCACGTTGGCGGTCTTGCGGCCGACGCCGGGAAGCGCTTCGAGCGCTTCGCGGGTCCTCGGCACCTGGGCGCGGTACTGATCGACGAGGATCCGGCAAGTCGCGTGCAGGTTCTTCGCCTTGGTGCGGAACAGCCCGATCGTGCGGATCGCGTCTTCGAGCGCCGGCAGGCCGAGGGCGAGCATCTTCGCCGGTGTCGGCGCCTGCGCGAACAAGGCGCGCGTCGCCTTGTTGACGCCGCGATCGGTTGCCTGGGCCGACAGCAACACGGCGGCGAGCAGCTCGAAGACGCTGGCGTAGTCGAGCTCGGTCGAAGGCTCCGGATTGGCGTCGCGCAGGGTCGCGAAGAACGGCTCGATGTCGGTGCGCTTCATCAAGCGTCGCTCCGATGCGGCGCCGCGGCGGTCGGGTCGGTCACCGCGACGCTCGTGCCTCGCGGGCACGGGCGAGCACGGCGGCGATGGTCTCCTCGCGCGCAGGTGGAGCAGCCGTGGTTCCGGGCGCTGCGTCCGCGCCCGTGCCGAGACGCGCCGCGTGACGCCCGTAGCGGTCTCGCGCCTGCTCGGCGCGCGCGGGATCCCAGGCCTCCCAGCCGGTGCGGTCGCCGCTGGCGCCGATCATCGCGATGCAGTCGACCGGGCACACCGGCACGCACAGCTCGCAGCCGGTGCAGAGCTCGTCGATGACGACGTGCATCCGCTTCGCCGCGCCGACGATCGCATCGACCGGGCATGCCTTCAGGCACAGCGCGCAGCCGATGCACCACGCCTCGTCGACCCGCGCCAGCGCGCGCGGCGCTTCCGTGCCGCAACTCGGGTCGAGGAGCAGGGCGGGCTTGCCGGTGAGGCGAGCCAGGCGATCGATGCCTGCCGCGCCGCCAGGCGGGCAGCGGTTGACCGGGGCGTCCTCGGCGGCGATCGCTTCGGCGTAGCCGCGGCAGTCGTCGTAGCCGCAGCGGCGGCACTGCGTCTGCGGCAGCAGCGCGAGCACCGCCTCGACGGTCGTGCCGCCCATGGCGGCGCTCAGGCGCTGACGGCGCGGCGCTTGGCGCGCGCGGGCGCGCGCTTCTTCGCCGTGCCCTCGGCAGGACCCTGGTGCGCCGCGATGAAATCGCGCACCTTGGGATAGACCTTCTCGCGCCAGCGCCGTCCCGAGAAGATGCCGTAATGGCCGGCGCCGGCCACGTCGTAGTGGAAGCGCCGGCTGGCCGGAACGCCGGTGCACAGGGCGTGCGCCGCCTTGGTCTGGCCGGCCCCCGAGATGTCGTCGAGCTCGCCTTCGATCGTCAGCAGTGCGGTCGTCCGGATGTCGTCGGGCCGGACGAGTTCGCCGCCGATCTTCCAGGTGCCGTTGACGAGCGCGAAGTCCTGGAACACGGTCTTGATCGTGTCGAGGTAGTACTCGGCCGGCATGTCGAGGACGGCGTTGTATTCGTCGTAGAAGTCGCGGTGGAAGTCAGCCGCGTCGCCGTCGCCGCGGACGAGATCGAGGAAGTGGTCGTAGTGCGACTTCAGGTGGCGGTCCGGGTTCATGGCGATGAAGCCGGCGTGCTGCAGGAAGCCGGGATAGACGCGTCGGCCGGCACCCGGGTAGTTCACCGGAACGCGGTGGATCACGTGGTTCTCGAACCAGGTCAGGCTCTTGTTGGTCGCCAGGTTGTTGACCGCGGTCGGGCTCTTGCGGGCGTCGATGGGACCGCCCATCATCGTCATCGTGCGCGGCGTCACCTCGCCGGCGCTCGCCATGAGCGAGATCGCCGCCAGCACCGGGACCGTGGGCTGGCAGACCGAGATCACGTTCACCTCGGGGCCGATGTAGCGGATGAACTCCTGGACGTACGCCACGTAGTCGTCGAGGTGGAACGGTCCCTTGTCCTGGGGCACCATGCGCGCGTCGGTCCAGTCGGTCATGAAGACCTTGTGGCTCTTGAGCAGCTCGCGAACCGTCTCGCGCAGCAGCGTCGAGTGGTGCCCCGAGAGCGGCGCGATGACCAGCACCGTCGGTTGCTTCTTCAGCCGTTGCAGCGTCGGCAGGTCGTCGGTGAAGCGCTTGAAGCGGAGCAGCCGGCAGAAGGGCTTCTCGATCGCGACCCGTTCGTGCACGGCGACTGCGGTGCCGTGGACGTCGATCGAGCGGATGTCGAACTCGGGCTTCTCGTAGTCCTTGGCGAGCCGGTGCATCAGCTCGAGCCCGGCCGAGACGCGGTGCGCGTTCGGCGTGTGCGCGAAGAGTGAGAGCGGGTGGTTGTAGAGCTTGGACGAGGCGCTGGCGAATTCGGAGAACGGGCTCAGGAGAGCCCGGTTCGCTTCGTACCATTCATAGAGCATCATGCGGAGGCCTTCTCGGTGACTTGGGCGATTGCCGCGACGACGACGTCGAGGTTGCGATCGTTGAGGGCAGCCACGCAGACGCGGCCGGAATCGACGCCGTAGACGCCGAAATCGCTGCGCAGCCGCTGCATCTGCGCCTTGCTGAGCCCGGTGTAGCTGAACATGCCGCGCTGGCGCGTGATGAAGTCGGTGTCGATGGCGGCGCCGGCGGCCACCAGGCGGCGCTGCAGCTCGACGCGCATGCGCTTGATGCGCTCGCGCATGCCGGCCAGCTCGTCCTCCCACATCGCTCGCAGCGCCGGTGTCGACAGCACCGTCGTGATCGCTGCCGCGCCGTGCGTCGGCGGGTTCGAGTAGTTGGTACGGATCACGCGCTTGAGCTGGCTCAGGACGCGCGTCGCCGCGTCCTTGCTCGCGCACACGACCGACAGGGCCCCGGCGCGCTCGCCGTAGAGCGAGAAGCTCTTCGAGTAGCTGGTCGCTACGAAGAAGTCGAGGCCGGCGTCGAGGCAGAGCTCGACCGCGCGCGCATCGTCGGCGAGCCCGGAGCCGAAGCCTTGGTAGGCCATGTCGAGGAACGGGACGAGCCGGCGCGAGGCGAGCAGCTCGACGACCTGGGGCCACTGCTCGGCGCTCAGGTCGCAGCCGGTCGGGTTGTGGCAGCAGGCGTGCAGGACGACGATCGTTCCGGGCGCGGCGGCGGCCAGCGCCGACCGCATCGCCTCGAACTGGACGCCCTTCGTGCTCGGGTCGTAGTAAGGATACGTGCCGACCTCGAAGCCGGCGCCTTCGAACAGGGCGCGGTGGTTTTCCCAGCTCGGCTCGCTGATCAGGACGCGCGCCGCCGTGCTCAGGCGCCGCAGCAGGTCGGCGCCGACCTTGAGCGCGCCGGTGCCGCCGACCGCCTGGACGGTCGCGATCCGGCCCTCACGGCGCGCCGCGGCGTCGCCGAAGACGAGCGCCTGGGTTGCGGCGTCGTAGGCGGCGATGCCGTCGATCGGCAGGTAGCCGCGCGCCTGCGGGGCCTCCATCATCATCTTCTCGGCCTCGCGAACGCAGCGGAGCAAGGGCAGCTTGCCGTTTTCGTCGTAGTAGACGCCGACGCCGAGGTTCACCTTGGCCGGGTTCGGGTCGGCGGCGAATTGTTCGTTCAGGCCCAGGATCGGGTCGCGGGGCGCCATCTCGACGGCGTCGAAGAGCGAAGACATGAAAAGGGTTCCTCAGAGGTGCCGCAGCCTTGGAAAACGCGCGTCGGGCGCCATCTGCCGACATTGGCTCGCGCGCCCTGTGCGGGCCCGCGGGACGGCTGGATTGCGGTACTCTGATCGGTTTCGCGCCGTCGCGAGCCAACCCCGAATCTTATCTGCCATGACACCGATGATCGAAGCCGCGGGCGTCGAATCTCCCGCCGAAACAACGGAAGGTGAACTCGTCACGTATCCGGGCTCCCCGTTCCAGCTCTTTCGGCCCTATGCGCCCGCCGGAGACCAGCCGGCCGCGATCGACGGCCTCGTCGAGGGCATCCGCGACGGCCTCGCCTACCAGACGCTGCTCGGCGTCACCGGCTCCGGCAAAACCTTCACGATGGCCAACGTGATCGCTCAGATCGGCCGCCCGGCGATCGTCTTTGCGCCCAACAAGACGCTGGCCGCCCAGCTCTACAGCGAGTTCCGCGAGTTCTTCCCGAAGAATGCGGTCGAGTACTTCGTCAGCTACTACGACTACTACCAGCCGGAAGCGTACGTCCCGCAGCGCGACCTCTTCATCGAGAAGGACAGCGCGATCAACGAGCACATCGAGCAGATGCGCCTGTCGGCGACCAAGAGCGTGCTCGAGCGGCGCGACGTCGTCATCGTC
>Ga0207648_10007953_pt1 | contig 10342 bp, 14 predicted proteins | sample KBSMisM32_FD_184310 | JGI IMG/M metagenome (GOLD analysis project Ga0207648, IMG submission 184310) | Miscanthus rhizosphere microbial communities from Kellogg Biological Station, Michigan, USA - KBS Miscanthus M3-2 (SPAdes) (version 2) | ecosystem: Host-associated > Plants > Roots >... | reverse complement strand
AGACGCGGGCATCGTGCCGATCCACGCGCTGTCGGCGAAGGTCATCGTGTCCGGCGAAATCAAACGTAAAGTCACGCTGCACGGCCTGCTGGCATCCAAAGGCGCGCGCGCCGCGGTCGAAGCCGCCGGCGGCAAGTTCGAGATGCCAGAGAGCACCGGCGGCAAGCCGGCAAAAGAAGGCAAGAAAGTTGCGCGTAAAGCGGCCGCTATCGTCCGCGCCGAAACCCGCGCCGCAACGACGTCGGCGACCATCGCCGAAGAAAACGCCAAAGCGGCGGTCGATGCCGAAGCCAAAGCCGATGCGAAGAGCAAAGCCAAGGCCGATTCGAAAGCAAAAGCCGAAGCCAAGTCTGAAGCCAAGGCTGCGCCGACGACGGACGCCAATGCCAAAGCCAAGAGCGCCAAAGACAAGCCGGCGGGCAAGAAAAAGAAGGGTGAGTAAGCTTGGCTAATCAGGATTCCAGATTGAGCATGCAGGGCAAGATGGGCGACCTTAACCGTCGCCTGTTGTTCTTGCTCGGCGCGCTGATCGTCTACCGTATCGGCGCGCACATACCCGTGCCCGGCATCGATCCGGTCGCGCTCGCGGAGCTCTTCAAGTCCCAAAAGGGCGGGATTCTCGACATGTTCAACATGTTCTCGGGAGGCGCGCTGTCGCGCTTCACGATCCTCGCGCTGGGCATCATGCCTTACATTTCGGCCTCCATCATCATGCAGTTGATGACGGTCGTGTCGCCGACCCTCGAAGCGCTGAAAAAAGAAGGCGAATCGGGCCGCCGCAAGATTACGCAGTACACGCGCTACGGCACCGCCGGGCTCGCGCTGTTCCAGGGCATGGGCATCGCGATCGCGCTCGAGTCGCAGCGCTCGCTCGTGCTGGAGCCCGGCCTCGCATTCCGCCTGACCACCATGATCACACTGGTGACCGGCACCATGTTCCTGATGTGGCTCGGCGAGCAGATTACCGAGCGCGGTATCGGCAACGGCATTTCACTGATCATTTTTGCGGGCATCGCCGCGGGGCTGCCTACCGCGATGGTCAATACGCTGGAACTGCAGCGCCAGGGCTCGATATCCATTCTTGCCGTAATCGTGATCGTGGGCCTGGTCGCTGGTGTTACGGCACTCGTGTGTTTCGTCGAGCGCGGCCAGCGCCGCATCCTGGTCAATTATGCGAAGCGCCAGGTCGGCCGCAAGGTCTACGGCGGCCAATCGTCGCACCTGCCGCTGAAGCTCAACATGTCGGGCGTGATTCCGCCGATTTTCGCGTCGAGCATCATCCTGTTTCCGGCCACCCTTGCGGGCTGGTTCGGCACCAGCGAGAACATGCGCTGGCTCTCGAATATCGCGTCGACGCTGCATCCCGGCGAGCCGGTTTACGTATTGCTGTATTCGGCGGCGATTATTTTCTTCTGCTTCTTCTACGCGGCATTGATGTTCAATCCCAAGGAGACGGCCGAGAACCTGAAGAAAAGCGGCGCGTTCGTGCCCGGTATTCGTCCCGGCGACCAGACCGCGCGCTACATCGAAAAAATCATGCTGCGCCTGACGCTGGTTGGCTCGGTCTACGTGACGCTCGTGTGCTTGTTGCCCGAGTTTCTGATCGTCTGGAAGAAAGTGCCGTTTTATTTCGGCGGGACGAGCCTGTTGATCATCGTGGTCGTGACGATGGACTTCATGGCGCAGGTGCAGGCGTATGCGATGAGTCACCAGTATGAAAGCCTCCTTAAAAAGGCGAATTTCAAGGGCGGCGTGTTTCCGACTCGTTAATGGCGAAAGAAGAAACCATAGAAATGCAGGGGACGATAGTCGAAACCCTGCCCAACGCAACATTCCGGGTAAAGCTGGAAAACGGCCACACGGTTCTGGGCCACATTTCCGGCAAGATGCGCATGCACTACATCCGCATCCTCCCGGGCGATAAGGTCACGGTGGAAGTTTCGCCGTACGATTTGACACGGTGCCGGATCACTTTCCGGGCCAAGTAGCACGGGCAACAGGCTTAAGGAGCAAAACCATGAAAGTACTGGCTTCGGTTAAAAAGATCTGCCGCAACTGCAAGATCATCCGCAGGAAGCGGGTGGTGCGCGTCATCTGCAAGGACCCGCGGCATAAACAACGCCAAGGATAATTGCAGCTCAGCGGCATTTACTGATGCAAATTAACAGTTTATAATCGCCGGCTTTCGAATTTTCGGGTATCGGTTCAGCGTGTTTCTTAATTGATTTGAGCGCGCGTTTTTAGCGGAAATGGATAGAAAATTATGGCCCGTATTGGTGGGGTAAACATTCCGAATCATCAGCATGCGGAAATCGCGCTGACTGCGATTTACGGCGTCGGCCGCAGCCGAGCGCGCGCCATCTGCGCATCGGCCGGCATCGTGCACACGTCCAAGATCAAGGACCTGTCGGACACCGACATGGAGAAGCTGCGCGAGCAGGTCGCGAAGTTCGCGATCGAAGGCGACTTGCGGCGTGAAGTTTCAATGAACATCAAGCGCCTGATGGATATGGGCACGTGGCGCGGTTTGCGGCATCGCCGCGGGCTGCCGGTGCGCGGCCAGCGCACGCGCACCAATGCGCGCACGCGCAAGGGACCGCGCAAGGCGGCGGTGAAAATTCAAAAATCGGTCACGGTCTGATCGCAGCATAAAAGCGGAAAGCATATTCAATGGCAAAGGCAAACACACGGGTTCGCAAGAAGGTCAAAAAGAATGTCGCGGAAGGCATCGCGCACATTCACGCGTCCTTCAACAACACCGTCATCACCATCACCGACCGCCAGGGCAACGCGTTGTCATGGGCGACCAGCGGGTCGGCCGGCTTCAAGGGCTCGCGCAAGTCCACTCCATTCGCGGCGCAGATTGCCGGCGAGCACGCGGGCAAGCTCGCGCAGGAATGCGGCGTCAAGAACCTCGAGGTCCGCATCAAGGGCCCGGGTCCGGGCCGCGAATCCGCCATGCGCGCATTGAATGCGCTTGGCTTCAAGATCACGAGCATCGCCGACGTCACGCCCGTCCCGCACAACGGATGCCGCGCGCCGAAGCGGCGTCGCATCTAAGGAGAACCGGCTGTGGCCAGAAATCTAGACGCAAAATGCCGCCAATGCCGCCGCGAGGGCGAGAAGCTGTTCCTCAAAGGCGACAAGTGCTTTACCGACAAGTGTGCGATCGAGCGTCGCAACTATCCGCCGGGCCAGCACGGCCAGAAGAATAGCCGCCTGTCGGGCTACGGCGTGCAGCTGCGCGAAAAGCAGAAGCTGCGCCGCATCTACGGCCTGCTCGAGCGCCAGTTCCGCAATATCTATCACCGCGCGTCGCAGAAAAAAGGCATCACCGGCGAAGCATTGCTGCAGATGCTTGAGTCGCGCCTGGACAACATCACGTACAAGATGGGCTTCGGCGCATCGCGTTCGGAAGCGCGCCAGATCGTGCGCCATAACGGCATTCTCGTGAACGGCAAGCGCGTCAACATCCCGTCTTACCAGCTGCGCCCCGGCGACGTCGTCGAAGTCGCGGGCAAAGCCAAGGAACATCTGCGCATCAAGGCGGCGCTCGAATCCACGTCCGGCCGCGGTTATCCGGAATGGCTCGAAGTCGATACCGCGGCATTCAAGGGTACGTTCAAGACCATGCCGCAGCGCAGCGACCTGCCCTCCACCATCAATGAATCGCTGGTGGTCGAGCTGTACTCGAAATAAGGAATTTTTTATCAAGGGAGTTTGCTCCCTTGTGATCCCCCGGAAACGGGGAAGCTGTGACAGGAAGAAGAGCTTCATCAGAGCTTCCTTAATCGTTAGAGGAATAAGCCATGCCCAGCAGCACTTTTCTTAAGCCTCGCATCATCGACGTGCAGAACATTTCGCCCTTCCATGCCAAAGTCACGATGGAACCCTTCGAGCGCGGCTACGGCCACACGCTCGGCAATGCGCTGCGCCGCATTTTGCTGTCGTCCATGCCCGGGTTCGCCGCCACTGAAGTCAAGATGAGCGGCGTGCTCCACGAATACTCGACGATCGACGGCGTGCAGGAAGACGTGGTCGACATCCTGCTGAACCTGAAAGGCATCGTGCTGAAACTGCACAACCGCGAAGAGGCGGAGCTCACGCTCAAAAAGCAGGGCGAAGGCGTCGTCACCGCGGGTGATATCGAGCCGATGCATGACGTCGAAATCGTCAATCCCGATCACGTGATCGCGCATTTGACTGCCGGCGGCAAGCTCGACATGCAGATCAAGGTCGAACACGGCCGCGGCTACGTGCCCGGTGCAGTGCGTACCAGCCGCGGCGAGCAGATCGAAGGCGCGGTCAGCCGCGCAGTCGGCAGCATCGTGCTCGATGCGTCGTACAGCCCCGTGCGTCGCGTCAGCTACCAGGTCGATTCGGCGCGCGTCGAACAGCGCACCGATCTCGACAAGCTCATCATCGACATCGAAACCAACGGCGCAATCGAGCCGGAAGAAGCGATCCGCTACGCGGCCCGCATCCTGGTCGATCAGCTCGTGGTGTTCGCCGACTTGAAAGGCACGCCGGTCCAGATCGAGGTGCCCAAAGCCCAACAGATCGACCCGATCCTGCTGCGGCCGGTCGACGATCTCGAGCTCACCGTGCGCTCCGCGAATTGCCTGAAAGCGGAAAACATTTATTACATCGGCGACCTGATACAACGCACCGAAACCGAATTGCTGAAGACGCCGAACCTCGGCCGCAAATCGCTGAACGAGATCAAGGAAGTGCTCGCGTCGCGCGGGCTGACGCTCGGCATGCGGCTTGAAAACTGGCCGCCCGTCGGGCTCGAGAAGGTATAACAAAGGATTCATCATGCGTCACCGCCTCGGATTAAGAAAACTCAACCGCACGAGCAGCCACCGTCTGGCCATGCTGCGCAACATGACCGTGTCGCTCTTGCGCCACGAAGTCATCAAGACCACTTTGCCCAAGGCAAAGGAGTTGCGCCGCGTCGCCGAACCGCTGCTGACGCTCGGCAAATCGCCGTCGCTCGCGAATCGCCGGCTGGCGTTCGACCGCCTGCGCGACCGCGAGATCGTGACCAAGCTCTTTGGCGAGCTCGGCCCGCGCTATGCCGCGCGCAACGGCGGCTATCTGCGCATACTGAAATTCGGATTTCGCAAGGGGGATAACGCTCCCATGGCGGTGGTGGAACTCATCGACCGTCCTGAGGTAGCCGAGGATAAAAAAGAAGAAGCGCCTGCCAAGGCGGCATAATAAAAAAAGAGCAGCATTTGAAAAGCCGGCCTCGTGCCGGCTTTTTTATTGGCATCAGCTCCCGGGTTTAGAATGCGCTTATGTTGAACGAGCTCGAATTGACCGGCCGGGCGACGACTCACGTCGTGCAGCGTGACGACTTGCGAGCCGCCATCCATCGCGACGTGCTGGAGCCGTTTCTCGCGCTCAAGGCGGAGGCCGCCGGGGCGGGGATCGATCTCGCGATCGCGAGCGGGTTTCGCGATTTCGGCGCGCAGTTGCGCATCTGGAACATGAAGTATCGCGGGGAAAGGCCGCTCTACGATGCGGAGGGCAACGTGCGTGATCACGCGAGCCTGAATCCCGGCGAGCTCGTCGAGGGCATCCTGTGCTGGAGCGCACTGCCGGGCGCGAGCCGCCATCATTGGGGCACCGATATCGATGTGATCGACCGTGCCGCGATGCCGGACGGCTATCGCTACAAGCTCGTGCCGGAAGAATACGCGCCGGGCGGCGTGTTCCATGCGCTCAACGTGTGGCTCGACGCCCATATCGGACGCTTCGGGTTTTATCGTCCGTACGCCGAATACCACGGCGGCGTGCACCCCGAGCCGTGGCATTTGAGCTATGTACCGATTGCCACCGCGGCACTGGCGTTGCTCACGCCGGAACTTGTCGCCGAGACCGTGCGCGACAGCGACGTATTGGGCAAGGACGAAGTGCTGGCGCGGCTGCCGGCTATCTATCGCACCTACGTCGCAAACGTGGCGCCTTCCCCTGCCAAAGTGCTGACATAAAGCCGGCGCGGCGTTCTGCAATGGGCATTTTCCTGTTCACTGATTTCGGCGCCGCCGATATCTATGTGGGCCAGGTCAAGGCCGTGCTCGCGCGCGAGGCTCCGGCCAACGCGATTATCGATTTGCTGCATGAAGCGCCCGCGTTCAACGTGCGCGCAAGCGCGCATCTGCTCGCTGCGCTTGCATCGCAGATTCCCGCAGGCAGCGTGACGCTGGCGGTCGTCGATCCGGGCGTCGGCGGCGACCGCGCTGCGGTCGCGCTCGAAGTTGACGGTAGCTGGTTCGTCGGCCCCGACAACGGGCTAATGTCAGTGCTGACCGCGCGGGCCGCGAAAACAACGTGCTGGCGCATTACGTGGCAGCCGGAAAACCTCGGGCCGTCGTTTCACGGGCGCGATCTGTTCGCGCCGGTCGCGGCAGCCATCGCGCGCGGGGAATTCCCCGCTGGCAAGGCAGTGAGGGCCGACCGCCTGCAGGTTGAATTCGGCGCGACCGATCTCGGCGAAATCATTTACATCGATCACTATGGCAACGCGTTCACGGGATTGCGCGCGCCTGCGCTGCCGCACGATATGCGGGTATTCGCGGGCGGCGCGTCACTCGCCTATGCGCGCGTCTTTTCGGCAGCTCCGCCCGGCGGGACGTTCTGGTACGCGAACAGCCTGGGTCTGGTCGAGATCGCCGCCAACGGTTGTAGTGCAGCCGCGGCTTTGGGGCTTGCGGTCGGGCAACCCGCGGCTTACTTGGCCTAGCTGCTGATCGAGCGCAGCGGCGAGTGCCGCCGCACAACGCGTCAGCCGCGCGCCAATTCCGCGTCGAACGGTGCGAGATTGGCGCCGACCGGCTCGGTGGCCGGGTGTGCTTCGCGCCACCATTGCGCGAGTTCGCGGCAGGTTGCGAAGTGGACGCCCGGATGGCGCTTCACATAGTTCAGGAACTCGTCGACGGCCCGCGCGCGGGCTGCGCGCCCCGAACCGTAATCCCCGCGCGGGTGCAGGGTGAGATTTACGCAATGTCCGGCTTCGTACATCGCATCGAATTCCTCTTTCCACACTTTGAGCAAGCGCACGTGCGAATGACGCGGGTTGTAGAACGTCGCGTCGGTCAGCGCTTCGAAGGTCGGCAGTTCGACGATGCGCTTGCCCGGCGCGCACTCGACGACGTACGGATAGTCATCGTCCTGAAAGCTGCTGTCGTACAGGTAGCCTAAATCAGCCAACTGGCCGAGCGTGTCGCGCGTGAGCAGTCCAAACGGCGCGCGCCAGCCGACGGGCGCAATGCCGGTGATTTTAGTCAATGCGTGATGCGCGCGTTCGAGCGTGGCCCGTTGCTGGTCCTTTAGCTTGCTGTGGTCTTCGAACGCGTAGCCGCGCGCGCCGATCTCATGGCCGTCCTTGAGTATCGCCTCCACCGCAGCGCGATTGTTCTCGGCGTCGAGCGCCGGCACGAAAAACGTCGCTTTGGTGCCTTGACCCTTCAGCACGTCGAGCAGCCGCCACACGCCGGCGCGCATGCCGTAGCGGCCGTACGAGTATTTGCCGTAGAGGTTGTCCGGCTTCGCCTCGTGCAGGTCGACCGACTCCGCATCGAAGTTCACCGTCACCACGACGGCGCACGTCTTGCCCTGCGGCCACTTGGACTTTTCGCTCACGCTCGTCTCAGTCGAAATGCTGGCGGTTGTCGAGGCACCAGCGGGCGAGCCCGCCGACAGTGAAGAACCGCACGCCGGCATGGCCCTTGATATAACGGATCATGTCCTCCATGATGCGCGCGCGCGCCGGCGTGCCCGAGCCCCAGCCGCTGCGCGGATGCACCATCAGCATGAAGTATCCGTTCTCGTTGTACAGCGTATCGAACTCCTGCTGCCAGTGCGCGAGCACTTCGGACGGCGGCGTCATGCTGTATTTGTAGAACGGAAAATCGTCGAGGCTGAACGCGCTGCTCGGCAGCTCCATCATGCCTTCGACCGGTTTGCCGTCGACGCGCACAACGTACGGCAGGTCATAGTCCTTGTCGCTGGAATCGTAGATATAACCCAGGTCTTTGAGCACCCGCACCGTGACACCCGACTTGCGACCCGACGGCGAGCGCCAGCCAAGCGGCCGCGTGCCGAGCAGGTCGGTCAGGATTTTGTCGGATTTTCTGAGCAGCATTTCCTCGTCCGCGCCCACGTCCCAGCTTTCGTGCAGATAGCCGTGCGCGCCGACTTCGAAACCGCGGCGGTGGATGTCTTTGACGACCTCGGGATAGCACTCGGCATCGTAGCCGGGCACGTAGAACGTTCCCGGTATGCCGTGCTTCTCGAACAAATCGAGATAGCGATATACGCCGCGCCGCCCCGCATAGCGGCCGTGCGAATTGACGCCCAGTGGCGCCAACTGGCGGCCGGTCTCGTGCGACGGGCCGTCGAAATCAACGGTCAGCGTGACAACGCAGCGCACGCCGTCGGGCCAGCGGTATTTGCCTTGCATGATTTTGCGCGACTCCTCCATTCGAAATATACGTGATTAGCGGCGCCGCGAAAAGCGCCAGGTTGCGCGCTGCCGCGCGTCGGCGAAAAATTCTTCTTGCTATACTCGGTGGCAATTTCCCATCAGGTGGAGTATCGCTTGCCGCAGAATCAAACCGCTGTCCGCTGGGGCGTAATCGGGCTGGGCGGCGTCGTCGACCAGCAGATCGCGCCGGCGATCGTCAATTCCGCGCACTCGAAGCTCGCCGCCTGCGTGGGCAGCACGCCCGGGAAATCGCGCGCGTTCGCGCAAAAGTTCGACGTCCCAAAATGCTACGGCAGCATTGAGGAACTCGCCGCCGCCGACGTCGAAGCGATATTCATAGCGACGCCAAATGCCGATCATCACCGGATGGTCGTGGCCGCCGCGCGCGCCGGCAAACACGTGCTGTGCGAGAAGCCGCTGGCATTAAACCTCGAACACGGTCGCGAAATGGTCGACGCGTGCCGTGCCGCCGGCGTGATTCTGCGCACTGCATTCCAGATCAGGCTCGAAGAGATACTGCTGCGGGTGCGGGAAATCGTGGCGGCCGGCACGCTCGGGGATTTACGTGCTGTGCTGTTCGAGCGCATCGCCCCGCTGCGCCAGCACGGCGCATGGCGCGACGATCCGCGCCAGGGCGGGGTCGTGTTTGACGTCGCGGTACATTTGTTCGACCAGGTCGAGTGGCTGACGGGTCTGCGCGTGCGTGAAATGTCCGCGTGCTCGCATCCGGACCGACGGGAAGGCGCGGCCGACTCGACGCTAGCCGCGCTTGGCACGCTCGGCGCGGACTGTCACATGGTGGTGCGCGCGAGCCGTGAAATCCCGTTCGCCGGCAACGATTTGCGCATTCAGGGCACCAAGGGCATGGTGACGACCTCGGCGCTGCGCTGGGCCACTGAGCACGTGCTGCGCATTCAGACCACCGCGGGTGAAACGGTCGAGCGCTTTGCGCCGACGCCCATTTACGAGCGGCAGATTGCGGCGTTCGCGCGCGAGGTGAGGGGCGAGCCCGGCGTGCTCGCTTCCGGCGCGGACGGTGTGCGCGCAATCGAGCTCGCGAGTGCCGCGCTCGAATCGATCGGGTCGCGCCGGATGGTCGCCGTATAGCACCGTGACGACGCTCTACACCATAGGCCACGGCAACCGCGCGGCCGACAATTTCATCGCACTGCTCAAGAGCGCGCGCATCGAATGCCTGGTCGATGTGCGCGCGTATCCGCGCTCGCGCCGCAATCCGCAATTTGCGCGCATGGCGCTCGATCCGGTGCTGAAGGCACAGCAAATCCAATATGTGTGGGAAGGCAAACCCCTGGGCGGCATGCGCCGGCCGCACGGCGACTCGCCGCACGCTGCCCTCGACGATGCGGCACACCGCGGCTATGCGGATCACATGGCGACGCCGGAGTTCAGCGCGGCGCTCGAGCGCCTGATGGCCCTCGGTGACACGCATAAAACCGCGTTCATGTGCGCCGAGACCCAGCCCGAGCACTGCCATCGCTCGTTTATCGCCGATGCGCTCGTCGCGCGCGGCATCGAGGTTTTACATCTGATGGGGCCGCAGGACGTGCGGGCGCACGTTTTGCGCGAGGGGGCGCGGCTCACCGCGGACGGGCGCGTCGTGTACGACGCGTGCGTGCAGCTCGAATTTACACTTTGACCCCCAGAAGCGCGGCTCAGAAGAACGCGCTCTAGCGCAGTCTAAAAGAGCGCGCGCACGCCGGCATAGAACGACCGCGGCGCGGCCACGCCGCGGAATTGCTCGGCGCCGCCGCCCGCCAGATTGTTCTCACCCAGCGTGCCGAACGTCGAATAGCGCGCATTGAAGAGATTGTTGATGCCGCCGAAAAC
>Ga0207648_10007951_pt1 | contig 10344 bp, 10 predicted proteins | sample KBSMisM32_FD_184310 | JGI IMG/M metagenome (GOLD analysis project Ga0207648, IMG submission 184310) | Miscanthus rhizosphere microbial communities from Kellogg Biological Station, Michigan, USA - KBS Miscanthus M3-2 (SPAdes) (version 2) | ecosystem: Host-associated > Plants > Roots >... | reverse complement strand
CGGCGGTGCGTTCAAGCCGAGCAGCTCTCCGTACTCCTTCCAGGGACTCGGCGAGAAGGGGCTCGAGATGCTCGCGCGCGCACGCGAGGCAACCGGTCTGCCGATCGTCACCGAAGCGATGGACTCGGAGGGCGCTCATCTCGTCGCCGAGTTTGCCGACTGCATTCAGATTGGCGCTCGCAACATGCAGAACTACTCTCTGCTCAAGACCGTCGGAAAAATGAACAAGCCGGTGCTTCTCAAGCGCGGGATGGCCGCTACCATCAACGAGCTGTTGCTGAGCGCCGAGTACATTCTTTCCGAGGGAAACGAGAACGTGATTCTGTGCGAGCGAGGGGTCCGCAGCTTCGATCCTGCCGCGCGCAACATGTTCGACCTTACCGCCATCCCGATCGTCCATCGGCTGTCTCACCTGCCGATCATCGCCGATCCAAGTCACGGCACCGGCTTGCGCGACAAGGTAATTCCGATGGCGCGCGCGGCCGTCGCAGCCGGCGCCGACGGCGTCATGATCGAAGTTCATCCAGAGCCCGATCGCGCCCTTTCTGACGGCGCCCAGTCGCTCTACCCGGATCAGTTCTCCCAGCTGGTGAGGGAGCTGCGCGCCGTGGCAGCGGCGATCGGGCGCAGTATCCCCGCGAAAGCAGGAACGGCATAGCACCTGCCGGGGTACGCTCATCTATGAGAAAACTCTTTTTCGGAGCGGCCCTCGCCGCCGCCGTGTTGTCCGCGCCGGTTTCAGCCCGCGCACAGAACGCCGATGCGGTAATCGATCGCGCGGTAGCCGCTTACGCGCGCCTCAATAGCATGCGGGCAGAGTTCCGGCAGACCCTCACCAATCCGCTCACCGGCAGCACGCAGACTACTACCGGTGTAATCCTGAGAAAGAAGCCCAACCTTCTCAGCATCAATTTCGCCAGTGGCGATCGCGTCGCCGCCGACGGTTCCACGCTATGGGTCTATCTTCCCAGCAGCACGCCGGGACAGGTGATGCGGATGCCGTACAATGGAGGGAACGCCACCGCGCTCGATCCGGCGCGCGAGTTTCTCGACTCTCCGCGTGCTCGCTTCTCCGTGAGCGCGTCAGGCGCCGCGACGGTGGGCGGACGCGCCACCCATGCCGTGACGCTCGTCCCCAAGCGCGCGAACGCGAACTTCACCACCGCCAAGGTCTGGATCGACGACGCCGACTCGAGCATCCGACAATTCGACGTCGAGAACGCCAGCGGACTCAAACGTCACGTGGTGATCACGAGCTTCACCGCAAATCCCGCGATCAGCGCCTCGAGCTTCCGGTTCTCGGTTCCGAAGGGCGCCAAGGTCGTCGATCAGTCTACCGCGCAGTTCTAGCCTGACGCCGGCGGTTACCTGGCGGGTCTGACCAGTCCCTTGATCGCCGCCAGTTTTTTCTGATCGATGCCCCTGCGTTCCGCAATATCCGCTGCGGCCGCGGACATCGCGCGATAGACGTCGAGTGCGCCTTCGTGCCCACTCAGCGCGCGGAGATGCTTTCCGACCGTCTCCAGATCTCCGCGCATAACCGGTCCAGTCAAAGCGTCGTCGGGTACGGTGCGCTTCATGTTCGCCAGCGCTCCGCTCATAAGGCTCTCCACTGCCTGGTAGGCGCTGGCGTCGGGAATTCCGATGTCGTGGAGTATCTGAGCGGCGACGGAAGCGAGCACTACCGGAAAGTTCGATGAGATCACCGCCGCGGCGTGATATGCGGGCTTCTTTCCAGGTGGAATGTCGAGCGTCCGCGCGCCGAGATGCCCGGCCAGGCGTCTCGAAGCGTTCTTCGCCGCAATGTCGCCGTCGATTCCGATCCACGCTTTGCGCAGCAGCTCGGCTGAGATATCGGGATCGTTGAAAGGAACCAGCGGATGAAATGCTCCGCCTGGAAATCCACCGGCCGTGAGCGCGCCCAGCCCGGCTGGCTCAGCGATAGCCGATGTGTGGAGAATCACCGACCCGCGGGCGATGCGTCCGGAGCCGGCCGCCGCCGCTACCTCCGCTATCGCATCATCCAGCTGCGAATCGCGCACGCAAAGGAGCACGACGTTGGCGCGCGCCGCCTCCGGCGGAATTTCGCCAGTCGACGTGGTGACGCCGGACGGTCGCTTTCCGTGGAGCCCGACCACGTCCACCCCTGATGCGCGAAAGGCGCGGAAAAGACCGCGCCCAACGTGTCCGGGTCCGATTATGAAGACCCGTTCGCTCACCGCCCCCCGCCTCCCCCATTAATCGCGGAGTCCGTGAATGCAGGAGCCATCGTCATCGCGCGGCGCAGCAGATCCTGCTCCGACTTCGCGCCGTGCGCCAGCTCCTGCGCCTTCTGCAGCGCCTTGTCCACCGACGCGCGGCGCCTGAACTCGGCATCGCTGCCGAATACGTAGCGCGCGATGTCGAAGCCAATCACGCGCGAAACGAGCGGCTCCGCATCGTCGTAAACGGTGCGCGGAATATCCACCCCTCGCGCCTTCATCCTGTTCCACACCTCTTCGCGCATCGCAGGCGTGACTACGAAGTCCGGCGCGGTGATACCGCGAGTTCCTTTCAGGAATAATGCGTAGTCCGTGACAGCGTCCCGGAAATGCGAGGTGTTCGCGCCCAGCGCGCGCATGAAGTTCACCTCTTCGATGGGCGTCGTGCTGTCACCGGCGACGACATCGGGCGTGATTCCGCCCCCACCGTAGACAATCCGGCCTCCGTCGGTGTGGTAGCGCTCACGTGCCGGCGGCTGCGGATCGTCGGTATCGTCGTCGTTCGGTTGACGACGCGTGATCGAACGGCCCACCGGCGTAAACCACCGCGCCGTCGTGATCTTGAGCCCACCCTGATCGCCGAACGGAATCACCGTCTGTGCGCTGCCCTTGCCGTACGTCGGCGTACCGATGAGCACCGCGCGGTCGTGGTCCTGCAGCGCGCCGGCGACAATCTCCGCCGCGCTCGCGCTCCGGCCGTCGACCAGCACCAGCAGCGGAAGATTCGGCCAGCGCTGCTGCGCGGTATCCGCGTACTCACGGTTCGCATCGGGCACGCGGCCCCGCATGCTGACGATCTTTTGCCCCTCGTTGAGGAACAGGTCCGAAACGCGGACGCCCTGCGCCAGCAGCCCGCCCGGGTTTGTCCGCAAGTCGAGGATCAGGGTCTTCATCCCGCGCGCGAGCAATCCAGTGACAGCTCCGTTCAGCTCCTTTGCCGTCGAGTCGCTGAAAGCCTTGAGGTCGATGTACCCGACGTCATCGGCGAGCAGCGCCGTGCGCCGCACCGCGCTCTGGTGGATGGTGTTGCGCTGAACCATGAATTCCAGCGGCGTCGCCACGCCGGGACGCTCGACCTTCAACGTCACCATCGTACCAGGCTTTCCGCGCAGTAGCTTCGACGCCTCTTCGTTGGTCCAGCCTTTGGTCTGCTTCCCGGCGATCTCGATGATGCGATCACCGGGCTGCAGGCCCGCTCGCTCGGCAGGGCCGCCCGGCAGCGGGGCGACAACGATCAGCCACCCGTCGCGCAAATCGACCTCGACGCCAAGGCCGGCGTAATTACCGCTCGTGCTTTCGTTCAGACGAGCGAACCGGTCCGGTGGAAGGAACGTCGAATACGGATCCCGAAGCTCGTACAGCATGCCATCGACTGACTTCACGTACAGCGCGGAGTCGCTGACGGCATCGACATAGTCGTTTTGAATGCGCCGGAAGACGTTCTCGAAAAGCCTGGCGCCTTCATACGTGGTGAAAGTTCCCGTCCGGGCGCCGCGCTGCAGCAGCCATCCGCCTGTGACGAGCGCGGCAAGGAGAGTTCCCGCCACGATCACCGTGCGCGACCTCGCCGTGGAGCCGGGAATGGGAAGCTTAAGTCTCATTACTCTTTAACTCTTCAGACTGCCAAAAGGTTGCGGAAAAGTTGTGATCAGGGCGGAGACTATGCGTTGATGCACGCTTTTCTCATCCCCCGTCCCGTCTATCAACTTGATTGGTCCGCACTCAGGATGGGAGTGCTGCCATTGCGGATCCGAGAACTGGCGGAACGCCTCCGCGACGCGATGGTGGAATTCGTCGTCGGCCTTTTCCATCCGGTCGCGGCTTCCACGCGCATCCGCACGGCTCAGCCCCTCAGTAGCGCCGACGTCGAGCAGCAGCGTAAGGTCGGGAACCAGCCCGCTTGTGGCGAGTCGGTTGGCGGCGCGCACCCCCTCTTCCGGGAGCCCCCGTCCGAATATCTGATACGCATAAGTCGAGAGAAAAAACCGGTCGACCAGCACCACCCTGCCTTCGACCAGCGAGGGCAGAATTTCCCTGGCGATGAGCTCCGCGCGCGAGGCCATGAACAGAAGTGCCTCGGTCGCTGCGGTGATCTCCTGCTCGGGATGGAGCAGAATCTCCCTGATGGCATCGCCGACGGGAGTGCCGCCTGGCTCACGAACGGCAACGCAGTCGACGCCGACCGCGGTAAGGCGCTCAGCGAGTAAACGGATCTGTGTAGTCTTGCCGGCGCCTTCACTTCCCTCGAAGACTACGAGCTTGCCCCGCGTCATTCAGGCGAGCGTGACTATGTGTCTCGCCGCGATCATGTCAGGAGAGGGTGATGATGGGACTTGCCGCCCCTTTCTTCATCCCGTCCATGATCCACTGATTCACCCGCAGCATCAGCTTGTCGAAGTTCTCCTGCGCCGCGACGGCGCGCTGATAAGCCGGCTGGGACTGAATCTTCTCCAGCATCGTATCCAGCTGCTGTTCCATTTCGGGCGTTGGATTCTCTCCGCGCTGAATGAGCTCCTGGGCCGAGCCGCGCAGCTTTTCCATTTCCTGAAGCAGAACGACTGCTTCCTTGTCGTCGTTGAGCGCTTCACTCGACCGCTTGAGCGCCTGATACTCTGCACTCTGACCGATCATCCGCCCCAATTCCTTCGCTTTATCCTCAACCATTCCTTCTCCTTTCTCGACGGGCTAGACCCTGCGGGCGAACACGAATCGTTCGCGTCCAGTGAGATCGAGCAGAACTTCCACCTCGGTGTACCGGCCGTCGACCGAAACCATTTCGGCCACAGACCCGGCGCGTCGCGCATCCACCTCCACCGCCAACAGCCCGCCCGATACCAGCTGATGCGGCGCTTGTCTGATCAGCTCCCGGGTCGCAGCCAGTCCATCCTGCGCCGAGAGCAATGCCAGACTCGGCTCCCAGTCACGTACATCAGGCGGGAGATCCGCCAGCTCGGCGAAGCTCACGTATGGAGGATTGGACACGATTACATCGAGTTTTTCGCCGTGCAAAGGGGCAAGCAGCGAGCCGTGGCGCAATTCCACCGCAGACTTCAGCAACTTCCCGAGCGAAGTCGCGTTGGCGCCGGCGACCGCGAGTGCGTCGAGTGAGATATCTGTCGCAAATACCTTTTCGAACTCACGCTCGAATGCGAGCGAGAGAGCAATCGCCCCTGAGCCGGTCCCGATGTCGGCGACTCGGTTGGTGTCGGCGTCACAGCGCTCCAGAACCAGCTCCACCAGCACTTCGGTTTCGACACGGGGAATGAGCACCCGCTCGTCAACCTCGAGAGTCAAATGCCGAAACGAAGCGCGCCCCACCGCGTACGCGAGCGGAGCGCCCGTCGCCCGCTGCATCGCCGCCCGTATGACGGCGATTGCCACCTCTGGCGATGCGTCGGCGACCGAGTTCGCAGCGGCCCAGAACCTGGGCACGTCGAGCACGGCGGCAACAATGTCGCGCGCCTCGCGCTGCGGTTCGTTGACGCCTTCCGATTCCAGCATTGCCGTGCACCCAGCCAGCAGATCGCCGATTGTCCCGATCGGCAGCGTCGTCGGGAAATAGGACGCGCCGCTCTTATTCACCGAGCTTCTCCTCGACGTCGGCAACTTTGAGCGCGTCGATGAACGGCTCGATGTCGCCGTCCAGCACCTTGGTCAGCTCGTGCAGGGTGAGATTGATCCGGTGGTCGGTGACGCGATTCTGCGGATAGTTGTAGGTGCGGATCTTCGCCGATCTATCGCCGGTGCCAACCTGCGTTTTCCGCATCCGCGCGCGCGCGGATTCCTGCTCGGCAATCTTCGCGTCGAGTAATCGGGCGCGGAGGACTTCCATCGCCTTCAGCTTGTTCTGCAGCTGTGATTTCTGATCCTGCTGGCTGACGACGATGCCGCTCGGAATGTGGGTGATGCGCACCGCGGAATCCGTGGTGTTGACGCTCTGTCCACCCGGACCCGACGAGCGGAAGACGTCGATCCGGAGATCCTTGTCCTCGATCTTGAGGTCGATCTCTTCCGCTTCGGGGAGTACTGCGACCGTCGCGGCGGAGGTGTGAATGCGCCCTTGATTCTCGGTCACGGGCACGCGCTGGACGCGATGCACGCCGGACTCCCAGCGCATCACTCCGAAGGCTCCGTCGCCCTTGATCTTGAAGATCGCTTCCTTCATTCCGCCGAGCGTCCCGTCTGACTGGGAAATGATCTCTATGCGCCAGCGGCGGCCTTCCGCGAAGCGCGTGTACATCCGGTAGAGATCCGCTGCGAACAGAGCCGCCTCGTCGCCGCCGGTGCCGCCTCGTATCTCGACTATGGCGGGCCGGTCGTCGAGCGGATCGTGCGGCACCAGCGCCGGTTTGATCTGGTCGAGCAGCTCGTCGATGGATTTCTCCAGACGCGCTGCTTCGGCCTCGGCTTCCTGCGACATTTCCGGGTCGTCAGAGTCGACGAGCTCGCGGGTTTCCGCGAGCTCGTGCTCGTACTTCTCGAGTCTGTTGCCCATTTCGACCAGCGGCGTGAGATGCCGGTGCTCGCGGCCCAGCGCTGCCATGCGCTGCTGGTCCCTCACCGTCTTTGGATCGGAGAGCTCTCGCTCTACCTCAGCGGCACGCTCGATGGCGTCCCTGAGCCGGTCTCGGAGGCTCAGGTTTCAGAGCTGGAGCCAGCGGTTTGCTTGCCGTACTTCTGGCGGAAGCGCTCAACGCGTCCCGCGGTGTCGACGAGCTTCTGCTTGCCCGTGAAGAAGGGATGGCACTGGGCGCAGATATCCGTGTGGATCTCCGCCTGGGTGGATCTGGTCTGATATGTGTTCCCGCATGCGCAGCGAACCGTCGCCGTGGCGTATACTGGGTGGATATCGGGTTTCATAATGGCGTCTCTGGGTTTTCGAAGGTAGCTAAGAAGTATAGTTAAATGGGGGTCGCTAAACAAGTTAGCCGCCTCTGCAAGATTGACTGAGCCGTCTTCAATTCTGGCAAGCGATTTTGCCGTTCTGGCAAACTTTGGCTGGAACGCGCGTTGCCGTTTCACCCCGCCGCTAACCTCCAAACCACAACTAAAAGGAGACGAAAATGCTCTACAGAATGACGACGGGCGCCCCGATTTTCGGACTCCGGCGAGAGATCGACCGGCTGTTCGAAGACACCTTCGGTCGAGAGGGCGGGAGTTTTACACCGGCGGTGGACATCAAGGAAAACACCAGCGAGATCCGCCTGGAGCTCGAGCTGCCCGGCATCAAGCCCGAGCAGGTCGAAATCATGGCCGAAAACGGCGTGCTCACGATCCGCGGCGAAAAGCGCAGCGAGCGCAAGGAAGGCGAGGATGACCGCTATCAGGTTGTGGAGCGAAGCTACGGCACCTTCGTTCGCACGTTCCAGTTGCCGACGGGCGTTGACGAGGACCAGATCAAAGCCGAGTTCGACAGCGGTGTCCTGAGCCTGAGCATTCCGAAGGCGGCGCTGCCTCAGCCGAAGCGAATCCAGATCAACGGTAGCCAACGGAAAGAGCAGGCTTCGGTCGGCACTGGAAAACTTTCTAGTCAGCAGCCAACCGGAAAACCTTCTGGCCAAAAGTCGACGACTACATCCCAGCGGGAGCGAGAGAACGAGATGACCGCGCCGTCACGGTAAGGAGTCCGATAGCGGATCACCGACCTCAGAAAGGCTCACGATATGGTGAGCCTTTCTGCATCTTTGTGCGATGATGAAAGCGCGCACAATCATCGGCCTGATCGTGTCCATTGTCGCGGGGAGTCAACTTGCCGCGCAGAATTCGTCTTCGACGGCGCAGCGACAGGCGACGGCGGTTGTTCCAGCGCCGTCCACGACCCAAGGCTCCCCCCAGCCGACTCTCACGCAACAACCGACAACCCAGACGAACGAGCCGGGCTCCAACCTGACGGTTTATTTGCTGACTTTTGGCTGGGGCGACGTCGTGTGGGAGCGATTCGGTCACAACGCCATCTGGGTCAGCGATCGCACCCGCAACACCGACATCACTTACAACTGGGGCATGTTCGACTTCAATCAGCCCCACTTCATCTGGCGGTTCGTCACCGGCGACACCCGTTACTGGATGGAGCCGATCGATTACAACGCGATGGTGCCTTTCTACAAATCGCAAAATCGCTCCATTCTCGCACAGGAGCTCAATCTCACTCCCGCGCAGCGGCTCAAACTCGTTCAGTTCCTGCAAACGAACGCGCTGCCCGAGAACAAGTTCTATCGCTACGACTATTACCGCGACAACTGCTCGACCCGGCTTCGCGATGCGCTCGATCTTGCGCTCGGCGGCCAGCTCCAGACGGCGACAGTGTCGCGCAAAACAGAGGGAACCTATCGCTGGCACACCCAGCGCCTCATGACCGGCGATATCCCGCTTTACACCGGCGTCACCCTCGCGCTCGGACATCCGGCGGACAAACCGCTCTCGATGTGGGAGGAAATGTTTCTTCCGGTGAGAATGGCCAACGATATTCGCTCCGTCACCGTCGCCGACACTGCTGATACCCGGATCCCGCTCGTCAAATCGGAGCGCGTGATTTACACGGCTGGTCGCTCGCCCGAGCCGGCCGAGCCGCCCAACTATTTCTGGCTGTTCGTCGGCGCCGGAATGCTTTACGCCGCATTGCTAGTCGTACTCGTAAGAAGTGCGGAAGGCGGGTCCCGCTTCGCAATGTTCGGCGCGACCGCGTTGTCGACTCTCTGGAGTCTGGTCGCAGGAACGGCAGGCGCTGCGCTCGTCTTCGCCTGGTTCTTCACCAAGCACTATTTCATGGGCCGCAATGAGAACCTGCTGCACATGGATCCGCTGTCGCTCGGACTCGTAGTCCTCATCCCGCTCTCGATTTATGGAGGTCGCGCCGTGTCGAAGGCCCACAAGCTCGCGGCATGGATCGCGGTTCTCTGCCTGATCGGGCTCGTCATCCAGAGCGTTCCGCTATTCCATCAGAAGAACGGCGAGATCATCGCGCTGGCGCTGCCGATCAACCTCGCCGTGTGGTGGACGGTGTACCGTCTCACCTCCTACAGGCGCACTTCCTTGCCTTCTTCCGCCGCTTTGTAGATCGCTTCCATCAGCTTGATGACGGTGAGCTGATCTTCCGGCGCTTCGTAAGGGGTCGTCTCGTTGACGACGGCGATGAAATGCGCCAGCGATGCGCGGTACGATTGGAGGAACACACTCTCGCGAGCCGCTGCTCCGCTTGGTGAGACGTCGGTTGGCTTGCCATTGAGCATCTTCACCACCCGCAGCGGCGCCAGTCTCGCGCTGCCGCGCCCCGACAACACCTCGAACCACCACCGCTCTTCCTGACCGACGTAGGTCCACGACACGTCGAAGCTGAAACTGGTCCCACCTGCGCATTCGACGTGGACGATCATCGCGTCCTCGACGGTCGTCGCGCCGCGCGAGCGGTCCATGTGCGCCGTCACTCTCACCGGCTCGGGAAAGTCCGCCACCCACATTGCGAGATCGACGAGCGGATAACCGTGCTCGAAGAAAGCGCCGCCTCCAGCCTCCGGTCGCCTGAATCGCCAGCCGGTGCGACTCGTCGAGAACTGGTACTGGCCGGCTCGCACGCCAATCAATCGCCCCAGCTCCCCGCCCTGCAGGAAACGATAGAGCTGCTGGACGTCGCTGCGAAAACGATGGTTATTGCCGACGACGACTTTCCGCCCCGCCTGCTTGGCGGCGGCGAGAATCCGCTCCACGCCGCGCGACGTGAGAGAGAGTGGCCGCTCGCACATGACGTCCACTTTGGATTTGAGCGCGCGCAGAACGTGGGGCTCATGAAGGTGGTTCGGAGTCGCTATGACAACGGCGTCGACCTCGTCCAGCTCGAGCAGATCCTCGATGTCGGTGAACACGTCGGGCACGCCGAGTCGCTCAGCGATCGCGCTCGCCTTCGGCCCATCGTTGTCGCACAGCGCAACGAGCTGAGCGCCTTTGATTTTGGCGAGGACGGGAAGGTGCGCGAGCTGCGCAATTGCTCCGGCACCGACGAGACCGAGTCGAACAGTCTCCTTGGTTGATTTTGTCTCTTTGGCGCTAACCGGCGATTCGGCCAATCGTCGTTCCCGGATAATAGGTC
>Ga0207648_10007950_pt1 | contig 10344 bp, 6 predicted proteins | sample KBSMisM32_FD_184310 | JGI IMG/M metagenome (GOLD analysis project Ga0207648, IMG submission 184310) | Miscanthus rhizosphere microbial communities from Kellogg Biological Station, Michigan, USA - KBS Miscanthus M3-2 (SPAdes) (version 2) | ecosystem: Host-associated > Plants > Roots > Rhizosphere... | reverse complement strand
ATGCCCTGGCGATCGAACGGTGCCGGCCTGGTTGGAAACGGCTGCGTCGGGCTCGAGCGCTCCTTCGGCGCGTCGGACGCCGGCACCGGCCGCTCTTCAATCGGCCAGATCGGCTCGCCGGTCTCGCGATTGAAGACGAAGAGCATCGCGTGCTTCGTCGGCTGCGCGATGGCCTTGACGGTGCGGCCGCCCACCCGCATGTCGAACAGGATCGGCGCACACGGCAGGTCCCAGTCCCACACGTCATGGTGCACGGTCTGGAAGTGCCACTTGCGCTTCCCTGTCTTGACGTCCAGCGCGAGCAGGGTATCGGCAAAGAGGCTGTCGCCGGGCCGGTTCCCTCCGTAGTAGTCCCCGGTGGGCATCTCGGTCGGGACGTAGACCAGGCCGAGCTCCGGGTCGGCGCTCATCTGCGCCCACACGCCGGTGTTGCCGTTGTACTCCGCGGACCCTTCGAGCCACGTCTCGTAGCCGGCCTCGCCGCGCCGTGGGATGGTGTGGAAGATCCAGAGCCGCTTTCCGGTGCGCACGTCATACCCGCGCACAGAGCCTTTGGCGTTGCGCATCGTGCGCGGCGCCGACCCGGGCCGATGCGCCGTGCCCACGACGATCACGTCGCCGACGACCAGCGGCGTGGCGTTGAGCCCGAGCTCGGACGTGTCGAGGTCCACTTCCTGATCGTCCTCGAGCTTCAGATCGACGACACCGTTACGCCCGAACGTCGAAATCGGCGCGCCGGTGGCCGCGTCGAGCGCCTTCATCCGATAGCCCGGCGTCACATAGATGATGCGGCGATCGGCGCCGTTCGAGCCCGGCCAATAGGCCACGCCACGGCCCGCACCTTGACGCGGCGCGTTCGTTCCGCGGACGCCCTCGTCCTCACTGTGCATCCACCGCATCTCGCCGGTCGCCCCGTCGAGTGCGACCACGGCGCGCCGCATGCCGGCCGTCGCGTAGAGCATGCCGTCCACGAACAGCGGCGTCGCGGAATACAGCGTGTCGGGGCGCGGTCCCAGGAAATCGGTCTTCAATCGCCAGGCGATCTCCAGCTTGTTGAAGTTGTCCTTCGAGAGCTGATCGAGCGGCGAGTAGCGCTGGCTCGCCAGGTTGCCGCCGTAGGTGGACCAGTTGACGCGCGGGGCAGGCTGGCGTCCGGCCTGCCCAGTAGCCACGGACGCACCGGCGCTGAACACGAACGCCGCGGCCGCGGCCATCGCGAGAACGCTTCCGGCAACTCTCAGGACCCTCACGGCGTTCTCCTATGGTGCGCGTTCGAAGGTGATGTCGCCAAGCTGCGCCCGGTCCGCCGGCAGGGCCGTGGGCCCGCTCGGGATCTCGGAGGAACGCAGGAGAAACGCCATCACCGCCACGGCATCGGCCGGCGACAACGACTTCGGTTCGGTTGGCGGCATCTCGTCGAGGCGATCGAACAGCCGGCGCAGATTCCTGCCGCGCCAGGTGTCGAGAAACGGCGCACCGGCCAGCGCCGGCGCGCGCTCGATGCCGCCCAGCTCGTCGCCGTGGCACGACGAGCACCTGGCGTAATAGATCTTCTCGCCCGCCATCGCCTGGTCGTCCGTGTACACCCCGGACCAGACCGATCGGGGCGCCGCGTCGGCCCACGCCACACATCCGAGCAGGGCTATCGTCACGTAGGCCGAACGACGCGGCACACTCACGCGAGCCCTTTCACCGGCCGCGCCCCGGCAGCCCGATGACCGGCTCGGCGTCGGGCTCTGGCGCGCTGTCGCCGCGCCCACGCCCGGCCGGCGCCGCACCGCGACCGGCGCCGCCACCGCGTGCCGGCGGGACCCAGCCGTCGCGCGCCGGTCCGTTCTGCACCATGCGGGTGTCGGCGCTGAGCACATAGCCGGTGAGGTACTGGGCGCCCGCGTTGCCGAAGTACTTGCCGTACTTGAGCGCCGCGTCGTGGACCTTGACCAGCGCGTCCTGGTAGCGCGGGTCGTTCTGCGACCATCCGGAGAAGCTCGAGAGATCGTTGTTGCCCAGGATCACCACGTCGACGCCGTGCGTCGCGGCGATCTCCTCGGCGTTGGCCACGCCTTCGAGCGTCTCGATCATGACGGTGACGAGCATGTTGTCGTTCACCGTCGCGCGGTAGTTGATGCCCGGCCACACCTGGCCGAACGATCCGCCGCCCGAACTGCGGCGGCCGAACGGCGGGTAGCGCGAAAAGCGCGCAGCATCGCGCGCCTCGAGGGCGTCGTCCACGGTGGGCACGATGATGCCGATGGCACCGAGGTCGGTGGCTTTCTGGATGCTCGATTCCAGAGCGTCCGGCATGCGGATCATCGGCGCGGCGCCCACGCCGACGCACGCCAGAATCATCCGCCGCACCTCGTCCCAGGACATGGTGCTGTGCTGCATCTCGAACCAGATGTAGTCGAAGTGCTTGCCCACCTCGCAGTACAGATCCGGGTTGTAGGTCGAGATGGTGTAGCTCGTGATCTGCTTGTCCTGGAACAGCAGCTCTTTCGCCTTGTTGTAGAACGGGCGCGGCGTGGCGGGATTGATCGAGGCCTTCACCTGCCAGCCCCAGCCGCGCGCATCCGGAGCGGCGGGCGTCAGCGTGCCGCCGATCAGTTTGCCGCCCGGGCCGCCCGCGCCGCCCGCCCCGGCAGCGCCGCCCCGCCCCGGCGGCGGCCCCTGCTCGGCCTGGAGCACCAGCACGATTCCAGCCGCCATGCATGCCGCGGCCACGCGATGCAGACCTCTCATGAGACGCTCCCCTCTTCTGGCATGTTGCCCGCGCGGATGGTCGTCGGAGTCCTCGTCCGGGTGCGAGCCGTCAGCCCGCGAGGGCGGCGTTGATCGCCCGCGCGGCCGCAACCACCTCGGCCGCGGCGCGGGCGATCCCTTTCGAGCGCAGGCGCGCAACCGGTGACGAGATCCCGACCGACGCCACGATATCGCCCTCGGGATCGCGGATCGGCGCCGCGACGCACGTGACTTCCGCCATGTACTCCCCGTCGTCGAGCGCGAATCCGTCGGAGCGCACCCGCTCGCAGGTGCGGGCGAGCTTCGTCAGCGAGGTGATCGTGTTGCGGGTATAGGCGTGGAGCGGCGCCCGCCCGAACAGGTCCTTCAGCTCCGCGACGTCGAGGTCGGCCAGCAGCGCCTTGCCATGCGCCGTGCAGTGCAGCGGCGCAAACTCGCCGGTCTGGCCGGCGACGGACACCACGTGCTCTTTGGGCGTGTGGTGGTCGATGAAGAATGCCTGCCCGCCCTCGCGTACCGCGTAGTGCGACGTCTCTCCGAGCTTGGTCGCCAGGTCTCGCAGATGTTGATGGAAGAACGCCCCCAGGACGCTGCGCCCGTACTTCCGCGACAGCCGCCAGGCGCTGGGGCCGAGAATGTAGTCCTTGCTGCCCTGCGGGTTGGCGAGAAACCGGCGCTGACGCAGCGTGTTCGCCAGCCTGAAGACGCTGCTGCGATCGATCCCAATCAGCTCGGTGAGATGTTTGAGCGGCACCGGATCGGAGGATGCCGCGACGGCTTCGAGGATCGCCAGGCCGCGGTCGAGACTCTGGATTGTCGGTGTGTCGTGAGTGGATTTTCCGTTCATCGAGAGAACCGGCGCCGTTCACAGAATACCACTCCAGGCGCCGGCGAATGCCGCCGCGGGGAACCGGCCGATTGCGTGCCGGGCCTCGTCCATGCAACACTCGTTGCGTATAACGCACTGCGGAGAGGCGGCGAATCGTAGCAACCGCCCCCGCAGCGAGTCAAGCGCAGCTCGCGCAGGCTCACGCGGCGCGCCATGACGGAATTCACCTTCGGACCGTACTCGCTGAGCACCGACGCGTCGAGGTTGACGCGCGACGGCGCCGATGTGCATCTGCGGCCGCGCGCCTTTCATGCGCTGCGGGTGCTGCTCTCCCACGTCGGAGCGGTGGTCGACTACGACACGATCATCGCCGAAGGGTGGGAAGGCGTGCACGTCTCCCGCCACACCGTCGACGTCACCCTCGCCGAAGTGCGGCGGCGGCTCGGCGAATACGGACGCTGGATCGAACATCGCGGAAAATACGGCTACGCGCTGCAGGTGCCGATGTCGGACGAGCTCGTGCGGCAAGGCTGGCATTTCTGGGGGCAGCGCACGCGGGCGGGTTGCGAGCGCGCCATCGACTGCTTCACGCGCGTCAGTACCGATTGTTCGTCGAACTTCCGCGCGTTCGAGGGGCTGTCGGCGTCGTACCTGGCGCTCGCGGTCTTCGGGATGCGCTGCCCGCTGACCATGTACTCGCACTTCCTCGACGCGCACAAGCGCGCGGTGGCCCTGACCGGGCTGCGCCCGGAGCTGCGATCCGACCGGGCATTCGGCCTCCACCTCTTCGAACATCGCCCCTGCGAAGCCGAGGCCGAATTTCTCCGCGCCGTGACGCAGAAGCCGACGCTCGCCAACGTGTACGTGCGGCTCGGACTCCTCTATGGCGCCACCTGCCGGTTCGACGAAGCGCTGGAGACCTTCGCGCGGGGCGCGCGGGTCGATCCGCTGTTGCCGACGCTGGCCGCCGCGGAAGTGCTGGTGCACATCTGGAGGCGCGATTTCGCGACCGCCGTCGCCGTCGGCAGTCGCGCCGTCGAGCTGCACCCCCACCTGCAGACCGTGCGTGTCAACTACGCCCAGGCGCTCCAGCTCGCCGGCCGCCTCGACGAGGCGCTCGTGCAGTACCAGATCGCCTCGATCGTCGCCCCGGACGTGCCCTGGCTCCGTGCGCTCGAGGGCGGGTGCCTGGCTGCGCTGGGCCGCCGCGACGACGCGCACGCCACCCTCGCCGCTCTCGAAGCACTCCGTCACTCGGAGTACGTCGACGCCTACCACATGGCGGTCTTTCGCAGCGCGCTGCGCCGCCCGCGGGAGGCGGTGGCCGAACTCGAGCGGGCCGGCGCCGAGAACTCGACGTGGCTGCACGCGCTCGACGTGGACCCGATGTTCGACGCCCTGCGCGCCGAGCCGGCGTATCGCCGGCTGCGCCGCCGCAGCCGCGCCTCCTGACTCCGGCCTTTGCAGGTTTTTTGGCGGGCGGATTCGCTGCGCACCCGCCCGCGCGCTCAATTTGACGTTGAGGTCGGCGTCGCACCGATGTTAATGTCCGCCCGCCAACGACGCCCTCGTCGTTTCACTATATGCAACAAGGAGGAGCGCGGCGGATCGATCGCCGAACGGTGACGCGGGCCTTGACGGCGGCGGCGGGCGCGCTTGCGCTCTGCGACCCGTGGGCGCCCTTCCCCGGCGCCACGACGGTGGCGGCGCAGGAGACGCGCGCGCTGAAAGATCTGGTTCCCCGCGGCTGGCTGATCGGGGTCGCGATCAACCAGAACCAGAGCGACGAGCGTGACACGGCGGCGGTGGATCTGATCGCCAGGCAGTTCAACGCGATCAGTCCGGAGAACCTGCTCAAGTTCGAGAGCGTGCATCGGCAGCCGGACGGTTTTACGTTCGAGGCCCAGGACCGCTACGTCGCCTTCGGACGACAGCGCGGCATGGCCGTGATCGGCCACACGCTCGTGTGGCACTCGCAGACGCCCGCGTGGGTATGGGCCGGCAGCGACGGCGGCCTGGCCGACCGCGCGACGATGCTCGAGCGCATGCGCGTCCACATCGCCACGGTGGTGGGCCGCTACAAGGGCCGCATTCGCGGCTGGGACGTCGTCAACGAGGCGCTCAACGACGACGGCACCCTCAGAGACTCGCCGTGGCGCCGCGGCATCGGCGACGACTACATCGCCAAGGCCTTCGAGTTCGCCCGCGAGGCCGATCCCGGCGCCGAGCTCTATTACAACGAGTTCAACCTCGCGACGAGACCTGCCAAACGCGCCGGCGCGATCCGGATCGTCAAGGAGCTGCAGCAGCGCGGACTGCGCATCGACGCCGTGGGCGAGCAGGGGCACTGGCGGCTGAACACGCCCACCGTCGCGGAGATCGACCAGACGATCACCGAGCTGCGCGCCACGGGCGTGAAGGTGATGATCACCGAGCTCGACGTGAACCTGCTGCCGCCGGCGCCGCCCGGGCCGCGCGGCCAACCAATGCCCCCCGAGAGTAATCCCTACGTGAACGGGCTGCCGGACGACGTGCAGCAGGCCCTCGCCCGCTACTACGCCGACGCATTTCGCGTGCTCCTGAAGCACCGCGACGACATCACCCGTGTGACGTTCTGGGGGCTGAGCGACGCCGACTCGTGGCTGAACCGCGGGCGCGTGAACCACCCGCTGCTGTGGGATCGGCAGCGGCAGCCGAAGCCGGCGTTCGGCGAGGTGGTCCGCGTGCTGGCATCCACGAAGTAGTCCCGATCGACGAAGGAGCTCCGATGCGACGAACCCTGTGGCTCTTGATCCTGGCAATCCTGCTTCCCCTCACCACCGCCGCTCAGGAAACGCGCGGCAACATCTCCGGCACCGTTCGTGATGCCCAGGGCGTCGTGCCCGGCGCGATGGTGCGGATCACCAACGTCGACACGAAGGTCACGCAGAACCTGGTGACCAACGATTCCGGCTACTTCGAGGCGCCGCTGCTCAACCCCGGCACCTACGAAGCGACCGTGCAGATGCCGGGGTTCAAATCAGCCACGCGCAACGACATCGTGCTCGGCGTCGGGCAGCAGGTGACCGTGCCGTTCATGCTCGAGGTCGGAGCCATCACCGAAGAGATCGTCGTCCGCGCCCAGGCGCCGCTGCTCGACACGAGCGCGGTCTCGTCCGGCGCCAATTTCGATACGCGGCTGGTGGACAGCCTGCCGATGTTCTCGAACATGCCGATCACGCTGTCGCGCTTCTCGCCGGGCCTCAACGTGAACGACGCGCAGACGAATGTGTCGCAGGGGTACGTGGACAACACGTCGCTCTCGGCGGGCTCGCTGCTCGGGCTGCCGCTGGCCGGCACCCAGAATCCGCTCACGCCGCCGGTCGGCGGCAACAACTACACGCTCGACGGGGCGAACAACAACGGCAGCAACCGGCGCATCGCGGCGTCGCCCAACTCCGACATGATCCAGGAGATGCGCGTCGAGTCGGCGAACTTCGACGCCTCGGTGGGGCACGGCCTGGGGCTGCAGATCTCGATGATGACGCGCGCCGGCACGGCCCGCCAGCGCGGCACCGTGAACTATCAGTACTGGTCGAACAAGTTGAATTCGCTCACCGAGCAGCAGAAGACGACCTTCGACGATCGTGCGAAGAGCGAGTTCGAGAAGGGGCGCTCGCACAACCTCTCGCTGACCGCCGGCGGCCCGGTCCGCATACCAGGCGTGCTGGACGGTCGCGGCAAGCTGTTCTACTTCGCGAACTACTCGCTGGCCAACGACGCGATTCCGGGCAAGATTCAGGGGTCGCTCACGATCCCTGCCAACGACAAGCATCTGCAGGGCGACTTCTCCGACCTGCTGCGGCTGCCCAATCCGGCGCAGTACCAGATCTACGATCCGTTGACCACGCGCCCCGATCCGGCGAATCCGAGCCGGATGATCCGCGATCCGTTCCCGAACAACGTCATCCCGCGCGATCGGATCTTCAATCCGGACGGCACCTACAAGAATCCGCTGATGGCGCTGTACTCGAAGATGATCCCGAAACCGAACCAGAACTTCATCGAGAACGGCCAGCAGCCCAACGGCAACTTCTATCGCGGCGGCGAGCCCGATTCGCCCAAGAGCCAGCAGTACGGATTCCGGCTCGACTTCACGCCGTCGTCGACCGATCGCTTCTTCTTCCGCACCAGCGGCATCACGTTTCTGGAGTACGTGAGCGACTGGACCTATCTCGCGGATCCGGACCTGCGCATCCATTCGGCGGATCGCTCGCGCTACCAGTGGTCGTACACCGGTACGTGGACGCGCAGCATGGGCTCGACCGTGCTCGACTCGTCGTTTGCGACCAACCGTTTCAACCAGATCGACGAGTTCCGCGGCCTCAAGAAGTTCACGCCGACCGACGTCGGCCTTCCCGCCTACCTCGACGACTTCTGCTCGACGCGGGGCGGCTGCACCCTGCCGAATGTGGGCATCACCGGGTATCAGGGCTTTGGCGGCGGCCTGGGGGACGGCGATACCGCGACGCACATCCAGGCGCAATCCAACCTCACCTCCATCAAGGGGCGCCACACGCTGCACGGCGGCATCGATGTGCGGCGCGCGCAGCGCGACCGTACCGGCGGCGGCAACCGCTCGGGACAGCTCACGTTCGATCGGACCTACACGCGACAGTTCAGCGATGAAGCGGCTCTGACGCCGAGCAACCTCGGGCTGTCGATGGCCGCGTTCGAACTGGGGCTGCCGACGAACGCCCAGATCAACGACACGCTGCCCTCGACGTTCAGCAACTACTGGACGGGCGCCTTCGGCCAGGACACGTGGCGTCTGGGCCGCCTCACCGTCAATGCGGGCTTGCGATTCGAATACGAGACCGGCGTCCGCGAACAGGACGGTCACATGATCGTCGCCTTCGACGAGACGGCCAAGCTGGCGATCACCGATGCGGCGCAGGCGGCCTACCTGGCGAGCGGCCTCCAGAACCAGCCGGGCATGCCGGCGACGCTCACCGTCCTCGGCGGGCCGATCTACGCCAACGACGCCGGACAGTCCGGCGCTGCCTACGCGGGCCGGGCGATGTGGATGCCGCGCGCCGGGGCGTCATTCCTGATCGGCGATCGCACGGTGCTCAAGGGCGGCTACGGCCTCTACTACGACACCTTGAACGCGGCCGACTACGTGGCGGCGCAGGCGGGCTACAGCGTCACGACGACGTCGACGATCTCGGACGATCTGGGGCGCACGTTCAAGTGGGCGACTCCGGCGACCGGCGCCAAGAGCTTCGACCCGTTTCCGATCCGCGCCGACGGCACGCGGTGGGACCCGGTGGTCGGCGACGCGCTCGGCGTCAACTCGCTGCTCGGCGGGACCCTCAGCACCGAGAACGGCGTGCGCGATCACGCCCGTCAGCAGCGCTGGCGCGTGTCCCTGCAACGCCAGTTCGGATCGAATCTCGGCGTCGAGGTCGCGTATGCCGGCGCCTATCACGATCAGCTCCCCGTGAGCATCCGTCAGGACTACCTGCCGGAGCAGTACTGGGATGGAAGCAACGTGCGGAATACCGCCGCCAACACCCTCCTCACGGCGCAGGTGGCGAATCCGTTCTTCATCAACAACTTCGCGTCTCTCCGCACGACCGACCCGGTGCTCTACCAGCGGCTGGCCTCGAACCCCACCTTCTCGTCGGCGACGATTCAGCGCAACCGGCTGCTGCGCCCCTTCGGCGAGCTGACGAACCTGACGTACGCCAACCTTCCGCTGGGCGCGGCAAAGTCGCATTCGCTCGAAGTGCAGGTGAATCGCCGGTTCAGCAGCGGGCTCAGCGGCTTCATGTCGTTCGCCGCCAACCGGGTGCGCTACAACCGTACCGTCGAGGAGTACGACCGGGAGCCGACGCTCTGGCAGGGGAGCAACGACGCCCGTCCGTGGCGCCTGGCCGGCGTGGCCAGCTACGAGCTGCCGTTCGGCCGCGGCCGTCACTTCCTGAAGGACGGCGGCGTGCTGGCGGCGTTCGCCAGCAACTGGCAGGTGAGCGGCACGTGGGAATACCAGCCAGGTGCGCTGCTCGACTGGAATCTGCCACCCGGCAACGTGAACAACATCTTCTTCAACGGCGATCTCGACGACATCGCGCTCGACGATCCAACGCGCGAGGAGTGGTTCAACACCGACGCCGGCTTCGAGCGCGACCCCGCCAAGGTGCCGGCCGCGTTCCAGAAGCGCGCGTTTCCGTTCCGCATCGACGGCGTGCGCAGCATGCCGCTGACGTTCACCAACATCTCGATTCAGCGCAACTTCGGCGCCGGGAACGGACGCACGTGGCAGCTGCGGATGGACGCGCAGAACGTCTTCAACCGGCAGCAGTGGCAGGGGCCGACGCTGATTCCGACCAGCACGCAGTTCGGCCAGGTGACGAACGTCGCGGCCAACCAGATGCGCTTTTTCACCTTCGGCGTGCGCACCACGTTCTGAGGAGGTCACCGCGCCGGCCACACGACGTTCGATTGCCGCCACGACTCTCGCGGGGATCCTGATCCTCGCGGGGGCCGCGGCGCCTGCGCGGCAGGCATCGACGGAGCCGCGCCTCACCGGCCAGGCGCCGGCCGCGTCCCCACTGAGCCTCTGGTACCGCGAGCCCGCCAGGGAGTGGGTGGGCGCGCTTCCAGTCGGGAACGGTCGCCTCGGCGCCATGGTGTTCGGCGGCGTCGTGCACGAGCGGCTGCAGCTCAACGAAGACACGCTGTGGTCCGGCCGGCCGTACGACCCGGTGAACCCGGAGGCGCGCGAGGCGCTG
>Ga0207648_10007949_pt1 | contig 10345 bp, 5 predicted proteins | sample KBSMisM32_FD_184310 | JGI IMG/M metagenome (GOLD analysis project Ga0207648, IMG submission 184310) | Miscanthus rhizosphere microbial communities from Kellogg Biological Station, Michigan, USA - KBS Miscanthus M3-2 (SPAdes) (version 2) | ecosystem: Host-associated > Plants > Roots > Rhizosphere... | reverse complement strand
ATCGCCGGCGAGCCGGTGCAGCCGGAGCCGCGCTCGAAGTACGGGGCGCCGAGGAGCGTCACGCCGGCCGGCAGCGAGATTTGCAGGTGCGTCTGCAGCGACCCGGCACCGCCCGAGTTGCGAACGAGCACGGTCAGCTCGTCGTCGCCACCCGGCTGCAGCGTGGTCGTGCGCGCCGCGACCGAGACGCCGAGGTTCGGGATCGAGCCGCCGCCACCGCCCCCGCCGCCGCCACCACCGCCGCCGCCGCCGCCCCCGCCGAAGCCACCACCACCAATTGGTCGAGCAGGTGGATCACCTCTCAAGTTCCATTGGATTCTGTTCAAGCCGGCTTCCTTGGTTGCGGCCAGGGTGCGCACGATCTTTCCGGTGTAGTCAGAGATGGTGAGCTTCACATCTCCCTGTTGTGCAGACTTCAGATAGTAATTAATCGCCGTTCCGGGTACCGGATTTGAAGCGCGGAAGTTTTTCGAACCTCCTGAGTAACGACCCAAACGCGTGTCGTTCATCCAGATGGTGCCAGGTCTAACTTCCAACAGCGTTGCATCTGAGTCCATAACTTTCTGAGTCAGCTGTTGAAGCGCCGAGACGTCGTCGAGAATGTAGATGCCACGACCGTGAGTGCCAACGACAAGATCGTTGTCCCGCGGATGCACGAGGATGTCGTCGATACGCACCGTTGGCATACCTGACATCATCTGCTTCCATTCACCGCCGCCGTTTAGCGAAACAAACAAACCAAACTCGGTACCGACATACAGAAGATCCTTGTTCTTTGGATCCTCCCGAACAACGTTGACAGTTCCCCACTTTGGCAAATTGTTTACGAGCGGAATCCACGTGGCGCCGTAGTCACGTGTGACGAACAAGTAAGGCTTGAGATCGTCAAAGCGATGACCGTCAACCGCGAGATAACACGTGCCTGCATCGAAGTGCGAAGGCTCGACACGGTTTATGTGATAAGTGTCGCCGACGCCAGGAACGTTTTTGGACACGTTGGTCCAGGTCGAGCCACCATCACGACTCACTTGCACATTGCCGTCATCGGTGCCGACCCAGATAACACCTGGCATTTTCGGCGATTCTCCGATCGTTACGATGTAGCCATAACCAGTGTAGCCGTCGTGCTTCGAAGCCATCGGATCTTTGCCTGGTACACCCATGATCGGAAGCGTGTTCCGATCGATGTGTTTGGTCAGGTCAGCAGTGGCCGTCCAGGTATCACCGCGATCCAACGACTTGAAGAACCGATCACCACCCGTGTAAATGACGCGCGGGTTGTGTGGAGACAACACAATTGGCGTGTTCCAGTAGAAGCGATACTGTTCGCCGGCCGCCGGCGCCGGAACCACGTTGGCACCCGCGTTTTGCCCACCGAAACCACCAAAGCCCTGGGCGGCTGCAAAGGCTGCTAGTTGATCAGGCGTCGCTTCAGGCGAGGCTCCCGGTGATGCTGCAGGTGATGCACTGGGTGCGGCGCCTCCACCTCCACCGCCACCTCCACGACCACCTCGACGTTGCGGCGTACCGCGAGGACGAACGCTGACGCTACGGCCAGTTCGCAGATCGAGACGATTCATGGCTCCGCCCTGCGACTCTGAGTAGACGGTGTTGTAATCGGTCGGATCGACTTGAGCGTAGAAGCCATCACCACCGCCCACGCGATACCAATCTGCGTTTGTTATTCCTGCTTGCCCACTACGCGTTTGGCTTGGGCCACCCCATGAGCCATTGTCCTGTAGGCCGCCATACACGTAGTAGGGCTTTCGCATGTCGACTCCGATCGCATAGAACTGCGCGGCCGGAATCGTGTTAACAAATTCCCATGTGTCGCCTTGATCGTAAGTGACGTCGAGACCTCCGTCGTTTCCGATCCAAAGGTGATTGCCGTTGTTAGGGTCAATCCAGCATGCGTGGTGGTCGCTGTGAGCAATTCCCTGCTGAAGCGATTTGAATGTCTTGCCACCATCGGTTGACCGACTGAAATTCAAGCCGCCGACGAAAACGTTTTCGGGGTTCTTGGGATCGACTCGAATCTGGCTGTAGTACATCGCTCGATTGTTTTCATTACTGACTATCCGCCAGGTCTTTCCTTTGTCATCGGATCGCCATATGCCGGGTTTCTTTGGATCGAGCGGTGTAGGAGTTGGCGACGCGGCCGGAGTCGCAGCAGCGGCCGGTGAGCTTGACGCTGACGGCGAAGGACTCGGACTCGGTGCAGCTTGCCCGCCGAAGGTCTGCTCTTCACCGCCAGTTCCTACACTCGGTCCAACTTCCATCTGTGCGTAAATGACGTTTGGATTGGATCGTGAGACGTCGATACCTATACGACCGAGCAATCCCTCAGGCAAACCACCACCTTCGAGCTTTTTCCATGTCTTACCGGCATCAACAGTCTTCCAGATTCCCGAGCCGGGACCGCCACCATTGAAGCCCCATGAAGTTCTACGACGTTGGTACGACGCAGCATACAAAGTCTTCGAATCGGATGCGTCCATTACCAAATCTGTAAAGCCGGTGTCTTCGTCGATGAACTTAACGTTCGTCCAGGTCGTGCCACCGTCGGTCGTCTTATAGACACCACGTTCCTTGTTTGGCCCAAACAGATGGCCTAGAACAGCAACATAAACAATGTTTGGATCCTTCGGGTCGATCACGATGCGGGCGATACTCTGGGAATCTTCCAGTCCCATCTTCTTAAACGTTTTGCCTGCATCAGTTGATTTGTAGATACCGTCTCCGAAACTCGAACTCTGCCGATTGTTGGCTTCACCAGTACCCACCCAAACAACGCTTGGATCGGAGGGAGCGATTGCGATGTCGCCTATCGACGCGGTTGAATAAGTGTCGAAGATTGGCTGAAAGGTCGTACCGTTGTTTGTTGATTTCCAAACGCCACCGGTCGCAAGCCCCACATAGACGATGTACGGGTTTGACTCAACCGCGGCAATGTCGTCCACGCGGCCACCCATACTCGCTGGCCCGATACCTCGCCAAACAAATCTTTTTAGCGTTGGATCGGTCGACCAGTTAATCGGGGTTGGGGTAGGACTCGGACTGGGTGCGGCGTTCGGGCGTTGCGCTTGCGGCGGCGCTGTTGTTGCCGGCTGAGCACCGCCCTGCGAATGAACGGTCACCGAAGCAAACGCGATGCTGCCAACTATCAGAGCTAGTAGCACAACGTCCAAAGCGGAGCGCGACCTTTCTTTCATAGAGAAAGTTCCTTTCAAATTGAAATGATTCCTAGTACTTCGAGGGTGAAACGATTGCCTTGGAAAAGGCGGTAGAACGGTGTTAATGCAACTGTGCTTGAAGTCGGGACTATAAATAAAGTCCGTCGTTGAATCAACAAGCTTTACATTTCTTTACTTTGGGAAGGGTGGAAACGAAGAGACGTCTGGCTTTTGGCCTTGGGTCTTTGGGTTTTAGGCCTTTGGTCTTGTCGAGTCCCACAACCAAGGACCCAAGACCAAAAACCTAATCACCCATGCCACGTCCCGTTGGTAATACTCTCCGCTAGTCTCTTCGCATCCGGCAGCGCTTCCAGTGCTCTTAAGACTTGAGTATCACTGTCGAGCAATACCCGTGCACCGGCGTCGTTGGAGAACGATGCGGTAATGATCTCTTCGCGCAGACGCAGCTTGGCGAACTCCAATTCTTCATCAACCTGCGCCGGGGTCACTTGTAGATCAGGCCGGTTATGAACAAAGGTGCGGAACAACTCGAGGACTCGTTCAGTGATCGGGAAGTCAGTCGCTTTCGCGCTCTTTCCGTACTGAACCTTGTCGACCTTGTACGACTCAAGACCGGTAACCACTCCGGAAGCAAGGTCCCTGGTGAAGTGAAACGCAGCTTCTGCGATTCGTAGTCGAGCCGGGGTGTTCGCAGGTTCCTTGATTTCGATGTCTGGGGTTATTCCGCCACCGCCATAGAAAACTCGACCGGCGGCTGTTTTTACCGCAGGCCCTGTTTGTGGATGAGGCGTCGGCGATGCGAGCGCAAGGGGTGAATTTAAGTTACCAGGCGAAGCGCTCGGGTGTGCTTCCAACTCAGACGCGTCGTGCCGGGTGTAGTAGTCGTAAAGTGAACCGCTTGAGTAGTCGCGTTGCAGTGAACGACCGTATGGCGTGTAATAACGGGCCGTTGTCAGCGTAAGACCGGTATTGAATGGCAGCTGGAATATTCGTTGAACAAGCCCTTTGCCGAAACTAGTTTCACCAACTATTAGACCGCGACCATGATCTTGAATAGCACCGGCGACAATTTCAGAGGCGGAAGCTGTGTTGCGATTTATCAGTATCACCAGCGGAACAGTCGAGGGTTCAGAATCGCTCGACTTGTAAACTACCGGGTCGCTGTATTCAGTTCGCCCCTTCACGGAAACGACAACCTGCCCGCGTGGCAAAAACTCACCGGCAACATCAATTGCTTGATCAAGTAATCCACCAGGGTTTCCACGAAGGTCGAGAATCAGTTGACGCATTCCCTGCTCATCAAGCTTTTTGATCGCCTGGCGCAATTCGTCGTCACTTGATCTTTGGAATCCTCCGGTGAGACCGATGTAACCTGTTCCCGGCTTAATCATGTAGGCGTTACGAATTGTCGGAAGCGGAACGGCATCACGAACAATCGTGAAGTACAGCGGCGCTTCGGAACCTGCTCGTCCCACCTTCAGGGTTACGGGTTCACCCAGCCCACCTCGTACGTTCTTGGAAACTTGTTCGCTCGTCCAGTCTCGGGCGTCCTTACCATCGACCTCAAGAATCTTGTCACCGTATTTCAGTCCGATTCGTGCCGCGGGAGTCGCCTCAACGGCCGACTGAATGTAAACACCGTCTCGATGCTGAACGATCGTGACGCCGATTCCGTAGAAACGGGAATCCTGGTCCTCTTTTAGTTTGCGAAATTCGGTAAACGGAAAGTAGGCCGAATGGGGATCCAGCGTGGAAAGCATTCCCTGGATAGCTGCTTGAGTCGCCTTTTCGTAATCGATTTCACCTGAGTAGTTAGTGGTTATCGTTGAAACGGCTTCGTTGTAATCCTTCTCGATTTCGTCCGACGCGCGATATGAGTTCAGATTGCCGGTATTAGTTAAACTGTTGAATTTTCTTGAGCTGCCAATCGTGCCACCAAAAATCGCGGCAAGAACCACAATCACCGCAGCAACACCGATGAACTTTCTTCCCAGGCGACTACTTGTGTACGTGGGTGTCGGGTCGCTTAATTGGCGTGCAGCTTCCATGATCAAAATATAGCACAGGCAACACTCTGAGTCCGAAACGTCCGCTTTCCGCTATGGTATATTGCGCACGAGAACCTTCGATGGCAGCATCTCTCTCTATTGTAATTCCTGCATACAACGAAGCGGTCCGATTGGGAAATTCCCTACGGACAATTGTCGCCTATCTTCGAGAAAACTGGCCGGACGCCGAACTAATCGTGGTTGACGATGGCTCCTCTGACAATACAGCCGCGTTGGCACGCCAGGCATTTGAAGACAGCGGAAATCTCCGAACCTCAGTCATCAGCTATAAATCTAACCTCGGTAAAGGTAGAGCGGTCCGACTTGGATTACTCGCTGCCCGGGGTGACGTTGCGCTGTTTACTGACGCGGATCTCTCAACGCCGATAACTGAGACACCAAAAGTGATCGAGCCGATCTTGCGTGGCGAATGCGATCTTACATTCGGATCTCGGGCAATCGACCGGCAGCTGATTGGTAAGCATCAACCGTGGCGCAGGGAACAAGGTGGTCGCGTCTTTAATCTTGCCGTGCGCCTGGCAACAGGAGTCCCGTTCTGGGATACCCAGTGCGGGTTCAAAGCTTTTCGCATGAGCGTCTGCCGTCCGCTGGTCGAAGCTGCAACGGTCGATCGGTTTGGTTTTGACGTTGAACTCATCTATCTCGCCTATCGTGCCGGGTTGAGACTTCGTGAAATCCCTGTACGTTGGGACCACATTGATGGAAGTAAGGTGAATTTATTTGGCGACAGCATCAAGATGTTGAATGAAGTTGCGTTGATACGACAACAAGCACGACGAGGAATTTATGATAAAGCGATCAAAGACGTTAGAGATCTTATCAAGGCTGATTGATGTTTGAACTTTGTACTTAGTACTTTGCGCTTTGTACTTTTGACCTGGCTTACGCATAATTCTTCCGACGCACAGAAATCTAAGAACAAAGCACTAAGATCAAAGTACTAACAACCTCTTTAAAGATATGCCAGCCCGTCTCAACGTCAATATCGATCATGTAGCCACGGTCCGCCAGGCACGACGAGCACCTGAACCAAGCGTCATTGCCGCTGCGATGGCTTGTGAACAAGCCGGCGCCGACGGAATCACGGTCCACCTCAGAGGCGACCGACGTCATATTCAAGATCTCGACGTTCAGGTTCTGCGACAATCAGTAACGACCTATCTCAACATCGAAATGGCCGCGACTGAGGAGATGGTCAAGATCGCTATCGAATCAAAGCCGGAGGCGGTCACTTTGGTCGCGGAAAAGCCAGACGAGATCACTACTGAAGGCGGTCTCGACGTAAAGACCAATATCTCAATTGTTCGCGCCGCGGTTGCCCGACTCCGGCAAGGAAACATCCTGGCAAGTCTGTTTATTGATCCTGACGCCTCGCAAATCGAAGTTGCCCGTGAAGTCGGCGCCCAACAGGTCGAACTCTGCACTGCAGCATATGCAGAGGCAACACTCGGTGCTCGCGGGATTCACGGCGAAGGTGCAGCAAGAGCCGCGCAAGAATTGAGGAGACTGCGTGAAGGCGCCGCCTTAGCAAAACAATACGGCCTACACGTTGCCGCCGGTCACGGTCTAACGTATCGAAACGTTGGTGCTGTTTCAGGGATTTCCGAAATCACCGAATTCAACATCGGCCACAACATCGTGGCACGAGCTGTTTTTGTGGGAATAGGAAAAGCGGTCGAGGAGATGAGGTCGGCAATTAAGGCCGGTGCAAAATCTTTAAGCTTTGGCGGCGAGCTGTAACCTAACTTCTGATCGCGCTAACTCAGTTCTGGCAAGTTCCAATTCTTGTTCGCTGCCAGTCCACGCACCCAGTTGCTTCTCCAAACGATCGCGAGTTGCTCTGGCACTCGAAGCATCGATTTCTTCCGGACGCTCCGCCACCACCGCTAAAACTGCCACGTGATCGTCTCGGACTTCGACAAAACCACCCGAGACAAGCAACTGCGTATTTCGACTATCCTGCGTGTAAGTTAGAACACCTGTCTTCAACTGTGAGATCAACGGCGTGTGACCGGGAAGAATTCCCATCTCGCCATTGAGACCGGGCACTGTCACCATGTCCACGTCTTCACCGAGGACTTTTCTTTCCGGAGTAACGACTTCGAGTTGAATCTTGTCAGCCATATGTATTAGAGGTTGGAATCCTGACGGCTCCCAACCTCACCTTTGATTACTGTCCGATTGTCTTCGCCTTTTCGAGTACTTCCTCGATCGTGCCAACCATGTAGAAAGCTTGCTCGGGTAGGTCGTCGTGTTTTCCGTCAACAATTTCGCGGAAACCACGGATCGTGTCTTCGAGCTTCACATACTTTCCTGCCAAGCCGGTGAACTGCTCAGCGACGTGGAACGGCTGCGAGAAGAAGCGTTGGATCTTGCGAGCGCGAGAGACAATCAACTTGTCCTCGTCTGAAAGTTCGTCGAGACCGAGAATCGCGATGATGTCTTGCAGGTCTTTGTAACGCTGCAAGACACGCTTCACATCCTGCGCAGTGTTGTAGTGCTCGTCCCCAAGAATTCGGGGATCGAGAATGCGCGAATTAGAGGCGAGCGGATCCACGGCCGGGTAAATTCCGAGTTCGACGATCTGTCTTGAAAGCGCAGTGACCGCGTCCAAGTGTGCGAACGTCGTTGCCGGTGCAGGGTCAGTGTAGTCGTCAGCCGGAACGTAAACGGCTTGAATCGAGGTGACCGAACCGGTCTTCGTTGAGGTAATGCGCTCCTGCATTTCACCCATTTCCGTCGCCAGATTCGGCTGGTATCCCACTGCTGATGGCATACGACCGAGCAGTGCGGATACTTCCGAACCTGCCTGGGTGAAACGGAAGATGTTGTCTATAAAGAGCAACACATCCATACCCTGATCGCGGAAATACTCTGCGACTGTCAGTCCCGAGAGAGCAACGCGAAGGCGAGCTCCGGGCGGCTCAGTCATCTGACCGTAGATCAAAGCCACCTTTGATTTTCCGATCGTGCTCATGTCGACCTTGGTCAAATCAAACTGGCCGGTTTCTTTGAAGTGCTTATTAAAGGCTTCGCCAAACTGAATAACTTCAGACTCAACCATTTCGCGAAGCAAGTCGTTTCCCTCGCGCGTCCGCTCACCCACGCCCGCAAAAACCGAGAAGCCAGATCTCGCTTTTGCAATGTTGTTGATGAGCTCCATGACGATAACCGTCTTGCCCACCCCGGCGCCGCCGAATAAGCCAATCTTTCCGCCGCGTAGAAACGGCTGAACAAGGTCGATAACCTTGATGCCGGTTTCAAACATCTGGAGTTCCGTCGATTGCTCTTCAAAGGTTGGCGCGTGACGATGGATCGGATAACGCTGCGTATGAGCGACGTCGCCGAGAGTATCCACAGGGTCGCCGATTACGTTTAAGACGCGACCAAGTGTACCTTCACCTACCGGCATTGTTATTGGACCACCGGTGTCGATGGCTTTCATACCACGGACCATTCCGTCAGTCGGCAGCATCGATACGGTGCGTACGCGACCTTCGCCAAGGTGCTGTTGGACTTCCGCGATAACACTGATCGGTTCCTGAACATCGAAACCTTCCGAGACGATTCGCAGTGCCTGGTAGATAGGCGGGAGATATTCTCCTTCAAACTCAACGTCGAGAACTGGTCCGATAATCTGCACAACTTTACCGAAGTGCTGACCATCGGTGGTTACATTAGGCGTAGACATACTGTCGTTGAACTCCTCTTTCCACCTGTTAGGGCTAACAAACTGGCAGGCTTAAATGCCGCTGAAGATAACATACGCGCTAAATTCTAGCCAAACGCTCCCAACGATGAAGTCAGTACCACAACGCGGTAGCGTGTGGCTCCCTAGATTTCAAGCATCGCGAGAGTCAGTCAGAGCCACACGCTACCGCGTTGTGGCACTGCCTCTGACACCTTCAGTTGCAAGCAAAACAAAGTCATCGTTCCATAAATCAGGGCACTAAACATTTGCTGTAACGATACATTCACAAGTATAAACGCGAAAACACGGACTCGACGTCCATGGACACTAACTAAACCTGTGTTATTGATTCAATCCGAAATCTTTCATGAACTGAAAGTGATCGGGACAATAACTTCACAAAACAACAAATCATCGTGACTGAAAGCCCAGTACCAACCCAGGCGGTACTAACTGATCGTTATGAAGTCGGAGACTTCTTCGACGAGATGTTTACTTCAGCGGGCGAGCCGCGTTCTCATTACCGGCGTCTTCACGAACTGCTGTCTGAAATGACCGCCGAGGCTTTTAACGAAAGTCGGAGCAATGCAGACATCTCATTTCTTTACCAGGGAATCACTTTCACTGTGTACAGTCAGCACGAGCAGGGTATCGAGCGAATCTTTCCCTTCGACCTGATTCCCCGAATCATTCCCGGCTCCGAATGGTCGCTGCTCGAGCGCGGTCTATCACAGCGTGTTACAGCACTCAACCAGTTTCTCTTCGACATCTATCACGATCAACGCATTATCAAAGACAAAGTTATCCCCGCCGATCTGATCTTCGGCGCCAGGAACTTTCGGCGCGAAATGATTGGCATCAACGTGCCGAAGAATGTTTACGCTCACATTATTGGCACCGACCTGGTTCGCGACGACAAGGGCAATTATTTCGTTCTGGAAGACAACCTTCGTTCACCGTCGGGGGTGAGCTACATGCTCGAAAACCGTCAGGCAATGAAGCGAACTTTCGCGGGCCTCTTTCAACGATATGGCGTGCGCGCCGTCGAACATTACCCGCAAGAGCTGTTGAATACTTTGAGATCGGTAGCACCGCACGACAATCCCGATCCGAACGTCGTCTTGTTAACGCCCGGCATCTACAACTCGGCATATTTCGAACATGCGTTCCTGGGTCGTCAAATGGGAATCGAGATCGTTGAAGGCCGCGATCTGGTTGTTCACGACAATCGTGTCTATACAAGAACAACGAAAGGTCTGAAGCCGGTTGACGTGATTTACCGTCGAATTGATGACGACTTCATCGATCCACTTTCGTTCAAGAACGATAGCCTCCTTGGTTGCGCGGGCTTATTGAACGCGTTTCGCGCCGGCAACGTCACACTAGCCAAC
>Ga0207648_10007948_pt1 | contig 10345 bp, 8 predicted proteins | sample KBSMisM32_FD_184310 | JGI IMG/M metagenome (GOLD analysis project Ga0207648, IMG submission 184310) | Miscanthus rhizosphere microbial communities from Kellogg Biological Station, Michigan, USA - KBS Miscanthus M3-2 (SPAdes) (version 2) | ecosystem: Host-associated > Plants > Roots > Rhizosphere... | reverse complement strand
ACGCGACGCACGAAGAAGCCGTTCGTGCCTTCGCGATGCTGGCCACCGACCGGCGCAACCAAGCGCTGCTGCTCGAGGCGCCCACGGCGAGCGAGAACGGGCCGCCGCAGCTCGTGAGCGCACGCGCCACGGTCGAGCGCGCCCTCGCCGACGGCCGCGACATGCTCAACGAGCTCGAGGCCGAGGAGTTGCTGCGCGCGTACGGCATCCCCGTCGTCGCGACGCGCGAGACCGGGCCGTCGGCCGCTGACGCTGCACGCGCGGCGACGCAGCTCGGCCATCCGGTCGTGTTGAAGATCCTCTCGCCCGACATCAGTCACAAGTCGGATGTCGGAGGCGTTGCCCTCGACCTTCGCGACGAGGGCGACGTTCGCCTCGCCGCCGAGCAGATGCTGGCGCGGGTTCGCGCCGCGCGCCCTGAGGCGCGGCTGACCGGCTTCACCGTCCAGCAGATGGTGCGCAGACCACTCGCCCAGGAGCTGATCGTCGGCGCCAGCGTCGACCCGCTGTTCGGGCCGGTGCTGCTGTTCGGCCACGGCGGCACGGCGGTCGAGGTCATCGCCGACCGCGCGGTCGCGCTGCCGCCGCTCAATCGCGTGCTCGCCCGCGAGCTGATATCACGCACCCGGATCTCCCGGCTGCTCGCAGGCTTCCGCGACCATCCCCCGGCGCGGCTCGATGCGGTCTGCGACGTCCTGATCGCCCTCTCGCAGATGCTTGCCGATCTGCCCGAGCTCGCCGAACTCGACATCAATCCGCTCCTCGCCGACCACGACGGCGTCATCGCTCTCGACGCACGCGTTCGACTCGACCGGCGCCGGCCGGCCGGCGCCGATCGCTTCGCGATCACACCCTACCCCGCCGCTCTCGGCGAAACGGTCGGCTGGCACGGCGAACAGATCGTGTTGCGGCCGATCCGCCCCGAAGACGAGCCGCAGCACCGCGCCTTCGTCGAGCAGCTCGCGCCGAGCGATCTTCGCCTACGCTTCTTCTACGTGCGCCGCGAGCTGCCGCGGAGCGAGCTCGCGCGGCTGACGCAGATCGACTACGCAAGAGAGATGGCGTTCATCGCGGTGCGCCGGGGCGGCGACGGCCAGGAGCAAACGCTCGGCGTGGTGCGGGCGACCGCGGACCCGGACAACATCGAGGCCGAGTTCGCGATCGTCGTGCGCTCCGATCTGAAAGGACACGGTCTCGGTCACCTGCTGCTCGACAAGATGATCCGCTATCTGCGCAGTCGCGGCACCCGGCGGGTGGTCGGCTTCGTGCTGCACGAGAACCTGGCCATGCGCGACCTCGCGATGTCCAACGGTTTCGTCGTCGATCGCGCCGGCTCCGACGCCGACGCGCTTCGCCTCGTCCTGCCCCTGGGCGGCGCCGGCGCGTCGGACTGATCGGGCTGCGCGCCCGATCAGTGCGTCAGTCGTCGGGACGCCGACCGAACTCTCAGCGGCTGGCCGCCAGCAAGACCGACTTGACCCGCTTGACGAACGCCGGGTCGGCGCTGCCGAGGCGCGTCGTTCGCGCCGCGGTCCGTCCATCGGCATCGACGAGGATCACGGCGGTGGTGTGGTTGAACTCGCCATCGGCCAGCGCCCGGTACTGGATGCCGAGCACGGCCGCGAGCTTGCGCACGGTGGCTGCATCGGTGCGCGCCAGGGTCCAGCGCGCGCCGTCGATGTGGCGCTCGTCCACGGTCCGCTTCAGGACCTCGACGCTGTCGTGGTCGGGGTCGATGCTCACGAGCAGCACGCCCAGGTGCTCGCGCTCCTCGGCGCTCAGCTTCGATTCGACGTCGCGAACGGTCTCGATCAGCATCGGGCAGACGAACTTGCACGAGGTGTAGAACATGCTCACCAGCAGGGGCGTGCCGCGTCGGGCGTCGAGGCGGGCGCTGCGTCCGTCCTGGCCGGTCAACACGACCGGCAGCTGGTAGATCGAGTCGCTCGGCAAGGCGGCGGCGACCGTCGGCGCCGATGGCGCGGCCTTCGCCACGCCGAGGGCCGCAGCTGCGACGAGGAGCGTCAGGGAGAGCCTGGCGGCCAGGCGGACGGAGTGGGGGGTCGTGATCATTGCTTGGGCTCCTTGGCAAGGGGTCGAACGCAGCGAAAGCCCAGGCTGGTCGTGCTGTCGGAGGCGTTCAGCGAAGACAGCAGCGCGATCCGCATCAGGACGGCGTAGTTCTCGCGGTCCTGCAGGTTGATGGCGCCGGCGCCGCAGAACTTGAGCTTGTCGGCATCGTCGCCGGAGCGACTGTCGGCATCGACGAGCAGCGCGTTGAAGTCGTCGACCCATTCCCAAACGACGCCGTGCATGTCGCGAACGCCATGCACGTCGGCCGCGCCGCCCACGGCGGGCAAGGCGGCCCGCGCGGAAGTCGAGTACCAGGCGAGGATCCGCGCCCGCCACGCGGGGTCGCCGCGCGCGTCGCGGCGGGTCGCGTCGGCGGCGGCGACGTATTCCCATTCGTTCCAGGTCGGCAACCGGCCGCCCTCGCCTTCGCAGTACGCCTCGGCGGCGAACCAGCTGACGTTGACGACGGGCTGGTCTTCCATGGCCGGATCGCCGATCGTCGTCGTGCCGCGCCAATCCTGCAGGTAGCTCGCGTCGGCGAAGGTCCGCGGGATGCGACCACGCCGCCACTCCGGCCGGGCCTCGACGAAGCGACGGAATTCGCCCTTCGTGACCGGCGTGACCCGCATCGAGAACGCGTCGATCGGCACCGGCGCGCCACCGGCATCGCTGGCGATCGCGCTCGCCAGCGTGCCGGCGGGCACCGGCACGTAGTCGGCCGCGGCGACGGCGCCGGCAAGCGCTGCGAGCAGCACAGCGGCGGCGGCTCGGGCGCCCGGCCGATGGGTCGTCGCAACCACGTCTTCTCAGTGCGTCGCCACGGCGGCCGCGGGCTTCGGCGCGGCACGCACCTTCTTGACATCCTCGGTGAGGATGCGGCCGCCCGGGTTGCCGAAGCTGTTCAGGAGATAGGTCAGGATGTTGGCGACCTCGTCGTCGTTGAGCTGGTTCATCGGCGGCATCACCGAGTTGTATTCCGTGCCGTTGACCGTGACCTTGCCGGTGAGCCCGTGGAGCAGCACGCTGATCGCGCGCTTCGGGTCGGCGGCGAGATAGTCCGACTTGGCGACCGGTGGAAACACGCCCGGCAAGCCGGCGCCGTTGGGTTGATGGCAGACCGAGCAGGTGCCTGCGAACAGCTCCTTGCCGGCGAGGACCTGGTCTTCCTGCGTCAGCGTTCCGGATGCAGCGGCCTTGGTCGCCGCCGTCACCGCGTTCAGGTTCGGCTGCGAGCGGTCGCCGAGGTAGACCGCGTCGAGCTCCTTGCCGGAATAGATCGACTTGTCTTCCGCCCCGTCGACCTTGAGGATCGCCAGCGCGCCCTTGTTGAAGGCACGGAAGATCGAGTGGTCGACCAGAACGTAGCTGCCCGGGACCTTGGTCTTGAACTCGACCGCGACGGCGCCGCCGGCCGGGATCAGCGTCGTCTGCACGTTGCGCTGCACGCTGGTGCCGCCTTCGTAGCGCACCTTGTCGAAGATCGCGCCGATGACGTGAAAGCTCGACACCATGTTCGGGCCGCCGTTGCCGACGAACAGGCGCACCGTCTCGCCGGTCTTCGCCTTGATCGCCTTGTCGCCGGTCAGCGCCCCTTCGGCGCCGTTGAAGAGCACGTAGGTCGGCCGCTCGTCGATCGCCTTCTCCATGTCGAACGGCTGCAGTCCTTTCTCGCGGTACTTGCCGGTCGTGTAGAAGTCGCCCTGCATCACGTAGTACTCGTGATCGACCTTCGACAAGCCCTCGGGCGGCTCGACCAGGATCAGGCCGTACATGCCGTTGGCGACGTGCATGCCGACCGGCGCCGTCGCGCAGTGGTAGACGTAGATGCCCTCGTTGAGCGCCTTGAAGGTGAACTGCGATTCGTGGCCGGGCGCCGTGAAGCTCGAGGCGGCGCCGCCACCCGGGCCGGTGACGCCGTGCAGGTCGATGTTGTGCGGCATCTTGCTGCCCGGATGGTTCTTCAGGTGGAACTCGACCGTGTCGCCCTGGCGCACGCGGATGAAGCTTCCCGGCACCGTGCCGCCGAAGGTCCAGAAGGTGTACGAGACCCCTTCTGAGATCGCCATGTCCTTCTCGACCACCTCGAGCTCGACGATTACCTTGGCGGGCGTCTTGCGCGTGATCGGCGGCGGCACGTTCGGCGGGCTCGTCAGCACGGCGCGGATCGGAGCACCCTGCGCCGGGCCGAGGTCGCCGGCGTCGCGGGCCGGCACCGGCGGCGCCGCCCTGGCGGTACCGAGGCACACGAGTGCCGCGACGAGGATCGAAGCGGCGCTGCCGAAGCGGTGGATGCGAGTCGTCACGATGCGTTCCTTGTTGTCGATCGAAGATTCATTCGGAATGCATCTATCGTAGGAAGCGAGTTCGAGCGCACCTTGATGCGCATCAAGCAAGACGGGCCTCCGCGGCGATATCTGGCGTGCGCGCGCATTCGCACCGCTCACGCCGTGCGAGCCGCTTCAGCTTCGTCGCGTCAGCCCGGCTTGCCGTCGCGGCGCGGCCGCATCAGGATCGGCGCGTAGCGCACCGCGAACAGCGCGAAGCCGCTCGACCAGAGCGCCGCCGCGACGACGATCGCGGCAAGCGTGAGCGAGGGCGCCAGCAGCGGCGTGCCGACCCGGACCAGCGCCGCGGCGATCACCAGCGCGAAACAGGCGACGTCGACGCGGTCGGCGCGCAGCGGCATGCCGGTGTGTCCGCGGGTCGTGCGAACCATCATCGCGATGATCAGCCCTGCCGCCGCGCCCGCCGTGAGCGCATGGCTCGCCAGCGAGGAAGAGACCGCGCCGAACTCGACGCCGACGCGAAGCAGCAGGTGGACCGGGACCCACGCGTACGCCACGTGCAGCGACCAGACCAGCGGCGCGGAGGCGGTCTTCCAGGGGCGCCAGAGCAGCCAGCGGACGACATGCGCGAGCGCGGCGAAAGCCGCCACCGCGGCGACACCGCCACCGTCGCTGCCGGCGGCGTCGAGCCCGGCCAGCACGATCAGGGAACCGAGCGCCGCCTTCTCGACCGCGCCGTTCCGGCTCGCGCCGGCGCCGGCGACGCCGTTGTTGGTGAACATCGGCACGACCCGGCCCGCCATCACCGCCAGAATGAACAGGACGATGTCGAGTCCGATCTGCAGGCCGAGGCGCGGCGGCAGCGTCCACACGTCGAGCACCGACAGATGCAGGGCGAGGTCGGCGCAGCCGAGCAGCACGAGCAGGACGACGAAGAAGTAGTTGCGCCGGTTGCCGGCGCCGACGAGCGGAATCGCGAGGCCGACGGCTGCGGCGATCGGGAATGCCGCGCTGGCGATCGCCGACGCCCAGACCCACGGCGTCAGCACCAGCAGACGCGCGGCGAGCCACAGCGCCGCCAGGCCGGCGAGCGCCGCGCCGCTCGGCGTCGGCCGGTTCGACCAGTTGCGCCCGGCGGTGAAGAGAAAGCCGACGACGACGGCGAGCACGAAGCCGAACAGCATCTCGTGCGCATGCCAGAGCGGCCCTTGCAGATAGGCATGGCCGAGCCAGCCCGAGAACTGCGCAGCCCAGAGCGCGATCGACAGGGCCGAGAACACGCTGGCGAGCAGGTAGAACGGGCGAAAGCCGAGCTGCCACAGCGCGAAGCCTCGTCGCGGCAGGCCCGGCCGCGCAGGTTCCTCGATGCGGATGACGGCCATCAGGCGAAAAGCAGGATGCGAGCAAGCGTCTGGCGGTTGTGCACGAGGTCGGCCAGGGTGTAGCGGTCGAGCACGGCATAGAAGGCATCTGTCGCCTCCTTGAGCACGCCCTTCAGCCGGCACGCGCGGTGGATGCGGCAGCGGTCGGGATGCGATCCGAAGCATTCGGCGGGCTGCGGCGCGCCTTCGGTCGCGCGCACGACCCGACCGATCACGATCGTCTCGGGCGCCTGCGCCAGGTTCATGCCGCCGCCCTTGCCTCGCACGTTGACAAGCCAGCCCTCCTTGCCGAGGAAGTGGACGACCTTGGTCAGGTGGTTCTCCGAAATGTCGAAGGCGCACGCCACTTCGGCGATCGTCGCGCGGCGCCCCGGCTCGGCCGCGAGGAAGATCAGCACCCGCAGGCTGTAGTCGGTGAAGCTCGTCAGCCTCATGGCGCGACGCGGCGCGAGCCGGCGAAGCTGCATTCGTTCTGCATCTAATGGATGCTAGAGGGGCGCGGCGGGCATCGCGTTGATGCACGTCAAGTCGACGGTGCGGCGCCCGACCCGGATGCACGAGACCGTCGAGGCCGTCCCACAATCGCGTCGATGCAAGTCCTCCTGACCTTGATCGAGCAGTACGGCCTCTGGCTCGTGTTCGCCAACGTCCTGGCGCTGCAGTGCGGGTTGCCGCTGCCGGCCTACCCGACCCTCATCGTCGTCGGGGCGATGACGGCGCGCGGCGACATCACCATCGCTCAGGTGATCGCCGTCGCGACCGCGGCCAGCCTGATCGCCGACTTCGCCTGGTACTTCGCGGGGGCGCGGCACGGCCGTCGCGTGTTGCGCCTGATGTGCCGGCTGTCGCTGTCGCCGGACAGCTGCGTTCGCCAGACCGAGAACATCTACGAGCGCTGGGGCGCGCCTTCGCTCGTGATCGCCAAGTTCGTGCCGGGCTTCGCCGCCGTCGCGACCAGCATGGCCGGCATGGTGCGCACGCGGCTCTGGAAGTTCGCTCTTTTCGACACGATCGGCGCCCTGCTCTGGAGCGGCATCGCCGTCGGGCTGGGCTGGCTGTTCCGCGATGCGGTCGCGCAGGTCCTCGCGGTCTTTTCCCAGGCGGGACGCTGGGGACTCATCGCCTTGATCGTCGCGTTGGCCCTCTTCATCGCCGTCAAGGCCCTGCAGCGCTACCAGCTGATCCGCTCGCTGCGCATGTCGCGCGTGAGCGTCGACGAGCTGAACGATCTGCTGGCGCACCAGGAGCCTCCGCTGATCGTCGACGTGCGCTCGCTGTCGAGCCAGAAGCGCGGTCGCATTCCCGGAGCGGTGTGGATCGACAGCCACGCGTTCGACGACAGTCTGCGTGCCAGGGGGCTGAGCGACCGGATCGGCCAGGAGGTCATCGTCTACTGCGATTGTCCGAACGAGGCGAGTGCCGCAACGATCGCCAAGAAGCTCATGCGCCTGGGCTTCAAGCGCGTGCGCCCGCTGGGTGGCGGCATGGATGCGTGGATCGAGAAGGGATACGCCGTCGAGGTGCCCTGATCACGGGCTACTCGCCGGGCTTCGCTTTCCCGCGAGGTGCAGGCTGCACCGGAGCCTGCGCTGCGGCCTGAGCGCACGCCGAGAGGTCGTTCTTCGCGCCCACCACCGACGGCACCAGCAGCGAGAGGCCGCCGGTGGCGACGCCGACGCCGACCTTGGCCGCGCCGCGGACCGCGCCCTTGGCGCCGAAGCCCATCTGCGGGTTCTGCAAGGGGCCGCTGATCTCCATGAAATCGGTCGCCAGGTTGGCCGGGTTCAGGCCGAGCCCCTTCTTGACGCTCGGTCTCAGCTCCAGCCGCAAGGTCTGCTCGACCAGGTTGATCACACCGCTGGCCACGACCGCGACTTCCCGGGTCTCGGCCGCGATCGAGCGATCGACCGCAGCGATGCCCCGGCGCAGCGGCAGGCGCACCACCATGCATTGCACCGCCAGCGCCCGGTCCGTGGATCCCTTCGGTATCAGCAGTCTGAGCATCGTCATGAGAACGTTGCGATCGAGCGCCGCCGCCGTGCCGCCGGCGAGCGTGGTGTCGGAAGCGGCGAGCAGGACGTTGCCGTTGGCAGACGCGGCGAGATCCTTCGGGGTCGTGCCGGCCATCGCGAGATTGGCGGAAAGGTTGACCCGGCCACCGTGGAAGTGGCCGCCACCTGCCAGCGCGACATCGAGCGCCTCGACCGAGGCCGACTTCGCATCGAAGGACACGTCGATGCGCGGCGGCGCACCTGCGGCGAGCGCGAGGTTCGCCCGGCCGCGGACCCGGCCGCCGGCGACTCCGAACTCGAGATCGTCGAGCGCGACCCGGCCCGAGGTCGACGAGAGCCGGACGCGCAGCGAGGAGAGCGGCGGCGTGTCGGGAAGCCGCAGGCTCTCGGTCTTGAGCTCGACGTTGAGATCGACCGCTGGAACGGCGGCGAACGGCAACGGCGTGCCGGCGAACGGCGGCGCGGGCGCCTTCGCCGCGCCCTTGAGGTGCTCGGTGGTGTTGCCCGTCGACGCGCTGGCGAGCTTCGTCAGGTCGATCGATTTCGACGCCAGCGCCGCGTCGAGCCGCGGCCGCGGCTGCGCGGTCTTGAGAGCCACCCAGCCGTCGACGACCTGGCCGGCAATCGACACCTGCAGCGGATCGGCACGCAGATCCCGCCCCGCGTACTGCACGCGTGTGCGCACGGCCAGCGGCATCGGGACGCGCGCAGCAGCGGCGCCGAAAGGCGCGAGCGCCGCCGTGGTCGCGAGCTCGGCCGACACGTCCGCGACCACGCTTCCGGCGCGCTCGCCCGTGCCGATGGCGCCCTTGGCCAAGGCCGTGGCGCCGTCGCCGACGAGTCGCAGGTCGAACGGCCAGTCCCCCTTGCCTTCGAGCAGGATCGCGCCGGAGCCGACCTGGCCGTCGACCTTCCAGCGCTGCTTGCCGACCGCGAGTGCGAGGGCGACCTCGTTGCCCTTGTCGTTGCTGCGCAGGTCGAGGGTTTCGATCGTGAGCGTCTGCAGCGGCGCCTTGCCGGCGTCGCGGTAGGCGACCAGCACCTCGGATGCGACGACTCGTTCGAGCTCGAAACGCGGCGCTCGCGCGTCCTCGGCAGCCGGCTTCGCGTCGGCCTCGCGCGGCTTGGCCGCGGTGAACTGCCAGTTGTACCGACCGGCGCCGTCGGACTCGAGCAGCGCATCGACGCCCTCGATGTCGATGCGGAGGATGCGGAGCTCGCCCTCGAGCAGGGCGCGGGGCGACACCTCGATCGCGGCGCGGCGTACCGTCACCATGTCGGCGCGCGAGCCCCAGGCCGGGTTGCCCAGGACGACGTCGCGGGCCTGGATGGCGATGCTCGGCAGCACCCGGATCGACAGGCCGCCGTCGATGCGGAACTCGCGGCCGGTCGCGGCCTTCACCTTGTCGGCCAGGAGGACCGCCAGGCGCGCCGGCGGAAAGGCGACGACGATGGCGACGTAGATCGCGCCGATCAAGAGTCCGATGGCGGCCAGCACGATCGCGCCGATGCGCAACCAGCGCGGCGTCGGCGTGCCGTCGGTTCGCTTGCCGGAGAACAGTCGACGCGTCACGATCGCGATCATGCGCCGCACGGTGGCGCCGGTCCTCTGGCACTTTGCTGCGGTCTCGCCGACGGCTTGCGCCCCGCGGGTCGCTGACAATGTCCGCGGAGGACGACATGATCACGCTCTACGGCTTCGGACGCATCTTTCCCGAGGGGCACGGTGAGACGAAAGACCTCTGGGCGCAGTGGGCGCTCGAGGAGACGGGGCTGCCGTATCGGGTCCACGCGCTCGACCACACCGGAGGGGAGCTCGACCGCGATGCCTACCGCCGGATCAGCCCCTTCCGCCAAGTGCCGGTCATCGACGACGACGGCTTCGTGGTCGCCGAGTCGGCCGCGATCGTGCTCTACGTCGCCGAGAAGGCCGGCAAGCTGATCCCGAGCGACGTCGCCGGCCGCACCGGCGTCGTCCAGTGGTGCTTCGCCGCGGTCGCCACCGTCGGGACGACCCTGGTGGGCATCGACCTGATCGGCATGTTCGACCCGGACAAGGCCGCGTCCAAGCTCCACGCGGAGCTGCCCAAGCTCGCCCGCCGCTGGCTCGGCGACGTCGAGCGGCGCCTCGAAGGCCGCGAATGGATCGCCTGCGCCGATTTCACGGTGGCCGACATCATGATGGCGTGCGTCCTGCGCGGAATCCGCAAGACCGATTTGATGGACCCTTTCCCGCGCCTGAAGGCCTACTACGAACGCTGCCTGGCGCGACCGGCCTGGCAGCGCACGCTCGCCCTCTCCGCCGAGCGACTCGGCGTGAGCGTCGACGCGATCCGTTAGCCACCAGCCCGGGCGGCGTTCTTTGTCCACGCCAAAGGAAACGGCCCCGAAGCGCATTCGGGGCCGTCGTGCGAAGAAGGCTCAGACCTTCCTGCGGCGCCGGGCGATGAATCCGACCGCGCCGAGGCCGGCCATCAACAAGGCGTAGGTCTCGGGCTCGGGGATGGCGACGACCTTCAGGCCCACCACCATGTCGTCGTAGTCGCTGTCCACGCGCAGGCCGTCGTTGAAGCCGAGGATCAGGTCGTACGCG
>Ga0207648_10007946_pt1 | contig 10346 bp, 12 predicted proteins | sample KBSMisM32_FD_184310 | JGI IMG/M metagenome (GOLD analysis project Ga0207648, IMG submission 184310) | Miscanthus rhizosphere microbial communities from Kellogg Biological Station, Michigan, USA - KBS Miscanthus M3-2 (SPAdes) (version 2) | ecosystem: Host-associated > Plants > Roots >... | reverse complement strand
CCTTTCTCGAGTTTTCCCTCCCCGCTGATCAGGGTGGTGAATCCAACTTCAACACCAGCGACATCGGTGATCGCGTTCAACTTTCCCGGCGTTCCGTCGAAGGGGATGCCAAGAGCACGCGCACGGACTGTCGGGGTCGACGGTGGAGAAGTCTGCGGCTCGCGCGCGGATAGTGCCGGGGCAAGGAAAAGCAGTGCGTAAAGGACTCGGGAAATTTTCATACTAGGATTTCGGCTCGTCCGCGACCTTGAGCACAATTTTGCCTCGGGTGTGACCGGTCGCGGCTTGTTCGTGCGCTTTCGCTGCCTCGGAGAGCGGCAGGACGGCGGAAACGACCGGAACGATTTTCTTTTCTTCGATTAGTTTTGTGACATCGGCCAATTCCTTTGCGTCCGGGTGGGCATCGAGCCCCGCGCCTCGGATGCCATGCGCATCGAGCTGCGCCTGGTCCGGTTGCGCTACGAGCGAGACGATGAAGCCACCTTTCTTGACCACGCCGTAGGAACGCACCAACGTGTCCTCGCCGACCGAATCGAGCACCACATCGACATCCTTCGCCACCTCTTCGAACTTCGTCTTCTTGTAATCAATTGCCACATCGGCGCCGAGTTGTTTGAGCAGGTCCTGGTTCGCCGTCGAAGCAGTCGCGAGCACTTTCGCGCCGTGCGCCTTGGCAATTTGAATAGCCATGCTTCCAACACCGCCCGACCCGCCGTGAATGAGCACCGTCTGACCTGCGCTCAACTTCGCGGTATCGATCAGCGCCTGCCAGGCGGTCATCGCGACGAGCGGCACAGCCGCAGATTGTTCGAAAGTGAGTGCTTTCGGTTTAAGTGATGTTTCCTCTTCCGTTGCGACCGCGAATTCCGCGTAACCGCCGCCATCTCTCAAACCGATATAAGCGTAAACAGCATCGCCCGGTTTGAACTTCGTGATTTTCGGCCCCGTCTTCTCCACGATCCCGGCAATATCGTAGCCCGGCGTGAGTGGGAGGGTGGTGTGAAAATAATTAGCAAACTTTCCAGAGCGAATCATTCCATCCACCGGATTCACCGCGGCTGCGATGACTTTCACGAGCATCTGGTCCGCCTTCGGCTCCGGCCGCGGGACGTCTTCGTATTTTAGTACCTCAGGTCCGCCGTAAGCGTGCACCACGATCGCTTTCATCTTCGGCGCTGAGTCGGGCGAGGCAGCGAAAGTGACTGCGGCGACGTACCCGATCAGACCGAGAATCAGCAACGGACGAAAGAGATACATCAGGCAAGGATGGCGCGGAACAGTGTCGAGGCGAGCCAAAATTTGCTGGCGCGCGCGATCATATCGCAGCCCCATTCGCGACCGGCGGACGCGTTCCATTGGTCTCGCCATATTTTTTCAGAAGGTGATCGATATAGTCGCTGTAGCGCTCGGCCAGCGCTGGGCTTTCGATGAACAGAATGTTCTCGGCGTTGAACTGCGCGCTGCGGGAGAAGTTGTAGGAGCCGGTTACAACTGTGTCGTCGATCACGAGTATTTTGTTATGCATGAAATCGTGCCGGCCGCTCGGCGTGTAAGGCGTCGAATTTTTGCCGACCAGCTGCGCCCGGGCGATCAAATCGTGGACCGCCGGTACCTTCCAATGATTTTGCGGCACGCTCTGCCATTGGCGAAAAACGTCTGCCATTTGGGTGCGATCGAAAATACCGTCGACTTTGACTCGCCTTTCCTGAATCAGATGAGTCAGCGCGCCAATTAATGTGCCGGAATTAATCAGCAAGCTGCAAAGGCGCACCCGGTGTCGTGCCCCGCGGACTCGGCGCGCAATCTCATCGTCGATTTCAAGTCCGCATCCAGGCGAAAACATCACTAACACCGTCGCTGGCTGTCCGGCAAACTCGAGTATCGTCGCGGCTGTTTTGATGTTGCCGGTGTTCTCGAAATTTTCTTTTTGCCAGATTTCCTCGACATCCGCTTCGTAGAATGCTGCCAGCGCCCGCGACTCCAGCGTGATGACGTTATTTTCCATCAAGGTGAAGGCGTCATCGGTCAGATTGAGAGAGCCGGTCCAAACCGCCGCACTGTCGCGCACGATGAATTTATCGTGCATCAGCTTCATGCCGCCGATGCGTCGCCATGGAAAACCCAGTGCTTGCACGAACGTGCTCGTCCCGGGAGGCGCCGGGTCCTGGCCATTGGCCATGTCCGGGACGATCGGTTTGTCTCCGTCGTAGCAAATGCGAATGCGCACTCCAGCGGCGGCCCGTTCATGCAGCGCCGCGCTCAGAAGATTTTTGAGCTGATCACTCAAACGCATGTCGTAGAGCGCGAAGTCCAGCGTCCGCTGCGCCGCACCGATGAAAGTCGTTAGGCGTCTCATCACCGATTCGCCGGACTGTTCATCCTGGGCAAGAAAAAAGACCGCGAGATCGTCCGGCACGCGACAGGATTAACAGGATTTGGTGGGATGAAAAGAATTCAGCAAATCGTGTCTGCCGTTCCGAATTTCTGTTTTCGCGTCCACCGCAAGGCACTAGATTGAGCGCGTGAGCTACCAGGTTTTTGCGCGGAAATATCGGCCGCAAACGTTCGACGATCTCGTTGGGCAGACGCATGTCGTGCGCACACTCAAGAATGCGATCGAGCAAAAACGCCTCGCGCACGCTTATCTTTTTGTCGGTCCGCGCGGAACTGGTAAAACCTCAACGGCGCGCATCCTGGCCAAGGCGCTCAATTGCATCAAAGGCCCGACAGTTACGCCCTGCGGCGTGTGCGACAATTGCAAGGAAATCTCGGGCGGCAACAGCCTTGACGTTCTTGAGCTGGACGCGGCCAGCAATCGCGGCATCGATGATGTGCGCGAATTGCGCGACAACGTCCGGTATGCCCCGGCCAAGGGGAAATACAAGATCTACATCATCGACGAGGTCCACATGTTGACCAAGGAAGCGGCCAACGCGCTTCTCAAGACGCTGGAGGAGCCGCCTCAGCATGTGATTTTTTGCCTGGCAACAACCGAGCCAGAGAAGTTGCCGATTACAATCCTGAGCCGCTGCCAGCGTTTCGATCTGCACCGCATCCCGGCAAACTTGATTGCGCAGCATCTGCAATTCATTGCCGAAAAAGAGAAGGTGAAGCTGGAACCGAGCGCGGCGCACGCTATCGCGCGCGGCGCGGATGGCGGTCTGCGCGATGCGGAATCTATGCTCGATCAACTGGTCGCCTTTTGCGGCGAGACGATCGCGGAGAGCGACGTCCTGAATGTTTTCGGCTTCACGAGCGAGCAAACGGTTGCGGAATTTACGGAGCGGATCCTGCGCGGGCAGACGGCGGAAGCACTCGCCGTCCTCGACGAGCAGATGGCGGCGGGGAAAGAGATGATGACGTTGATGTCCGATCTCATCATGCACTTGCGCGATTTGCTTGTTTTCAAGGTCAAGCCGGATGCGCTCGCCGAAGAAGCGGGGCCGGAATTGCAATCGTCGTTAGGCGAGGAGGCGGCGTTGATTGAAACCGATCGACTCCTCGAATTGATTGAGCAATTCGCGGAGGCGGAAGGCCGCATGAAATGGGCGCCTAACAAGAAGCTTCATTTCGAAGTTGCCGTGATCAAGGCCATCCAGACTCTCGGGCAGGTCACCCTCACAGATGTGATCGAAAATCTGACCGCGCTACGCGGGGGCGGTGAAACTCCGGCCCGGTCTACTCCGCCGCAGACGCAACGCTCCTCGCCTAAGCCAGCTCCGGAAAAGAAATCGATGGCTGCCTCCGTTTCCAACCTCGATCCCGGTAAACCTGCTATCGCTTCCCCAGGATCGGCGCCCCAAGGCGCCTCCCACGTTGACAACACCGAGTCGGACATGAGCGTCGTCTGGTCCAAAGTCGTCCAACTCGCTTCCACGCGCCGTCCGCTCATCAAGACGTGGATCGACTCCGCCACCTTGCTCGGGACGGAAGGTCGTCAGGTCCTCCTGGGTTTCCCGCTAGATCAGAAGACCGTGATGGAATCCATTCTACGGCCGTCGAATCTCAGCTTTCTCGAAGGACTACTCAGAGAACTGACCGGAACAGACTGGAAGCTAAAGCTAAGTTTAGTGGAAGGGTTGGTTGCCGCCGTGCCACGCCACGAACCTCCACCCGAATCCGATCGGCCCAAGTCCAAACCTGATGAGAGCTTTGACTCCTTCAAAGATGACCCGCTGATTCGAGCTGCCCTTGAAATTTTCAAAGGCGAAATCAAATCCGTAACTACCTGACCTATGAATCTAAATAAGTTGATGAAACAAGCGCAGAAGATGCAGGAGCAAATGGCCCGGACGCAGGCCGAGCTAGAAGAAAAAACTGTCGAAGTTGCTGCGGCCGGCGGCAAGGTCACGGTGGTTGCGAACGGCGCGGGTGACGTTGTTTCGATCAAGATAGCGAAGGAGATCGTCGACCCGGAGGACGTGGAAATCCTGGAGGACCTGGTCCTAAGCGCCGTGCAACAAGCAATCGCGCAGGGCAAGGAACTGGCGGGCTCGGAAATGGCGAAGATTACAGGCGGGATGAATCTACCGGGCCTGGGTGGGTTATAGCTGGAATTAAGCATGAGCACTTATCCAAAGAGTCCAAAAGAGCAGACCGGCGGGATGATGTATTTCCCGCGCATGCTGGATAAGATTCGACTGCATGCCCGCGGTGAGCTGGGATCGGAATATCACCCCAATCTTGGCGGTCTCCGCACCGCAGATGGCGCTTGCACGAATTTCCTGCGGGTGAGTTATCCGGAGCTATGCAAACGCGTGGCTGAGGGTGGCAGCGACGACGAAATTTTGGAATGGTGTTATGAGAAAGGGCGGCGTTTGAATCAAGGCGATCTAACAATCTGGAACGGCTTTCTTTCCAAGCTCGGCTGGAAAGATTTTGCGACGGCAAGATTGGAACAAGGCAAGCAAGAGTGCGGCGCCACTGATCGCGCGGATCTTCAAACGATGGGTGATTTGATCGACTTCGAAGAGAAACGACTGAGTTAGTAGGAAAGCGGACAATTCGAAGCGGCTGCGGAGGTTGACCGAGCCCGCGAAGGTGACAAGCTAACTTCGTGAAGACGCTAATTCTCTTTGTCGGTTGGTGCATTCTTCTGGTGCTGGCATGGCCCGTGGCATTGCTCGCTTTGCTGCTCTTTCCAATCGTCTGGGTCGTGGCGCTGCCCTTTCGATTGATCGGGATAACTTTTGCAGCTTTCTTCGAGCTCTTCCGTGCGGTCTTGTTTCTTCCCGCCCGGCTTCTGGGCGGAAGAAGGGCGGCTTAGAGCATGATCGCCGTCCGCTGGTGGCGCTCGAAGATGTTTACTTCGCGCACACCGAGCTCAGACATCTTGTCCGCCAGACGATCGAAATTTTCGCCCTGTTGCACATGCGAATGGCCATCTGAAGCGGTCGTGAACGGAATCTTCTTCGCCATCGCGCGGCGAATGATTTCGTCGCTCGGGTAAAGCTCGCCGACCGGTTTGCGCCAACCCGCCGTCGAAAGTTCCATCGCGATATTTGCTCCGCGAATTTCTGAGAGAATACCGTCGAGCACATCGTTAAAATTGCTCGTCGGACGAAAACCAAAAATCTTCACGAGATCGAGGTGCGCCATGCAATCGACCAGTCCGCTCTTCGCCATTGCGCGAATTCGTTCGTAATAATCAGCGTAAACCTGATTGATATCGCGCCGGGCAAATTCCGCTTCTTCGCCGGCGTGATCGAAGGCCCAATCACCTTGCAAAAAGTGGACGGAGCCGAGCACGAAATCGAGCTGGTCCCAGTTCTGCTCGATCCAGCGCCGACCCGCCGCGGAGTGGACCGGGTCATTGTCCAACTCGATTCCGGCGCGGATTTTCAGATCGGGATTGGCCTCGCGTAATCGCTCGATCTCACCGAAATCGACACCAGGATGATACCGATCGTGATCCGTCAAAGCGATGTCGCGCAGTCCAATCCGGCGGGCGTGATCAGCCCAGGGCTGAAGTAATTGCTGCGAGTAAGGTTGGAGGCGGTGCGCTTGGGGATGCAGATGATAATCGGAGAAAAGGCGCATCAGTGTAGCCGGTTCGCTGTGCGAAGCGCTGGAGGGTGCGTCGTAATTTCTGGGCGACCGAAGTGTTTGTTCATTGTCAGTCCCGCGCTTCGCAGAGCGAAGCGGCTACAGGCGCCCTTCACGGTGCCGCAATCGATTTGCGTTGCGCATCCAACTCGGGAAAAGCGGGCACTGTCACCTCGACCGTAAAAACTTTACCCGGGGTCAGCTCTCGCGTCGCTATCGTTTCCGAATATTCGACATGCTCGCCTGGGTTAATCAAAAGGGTCCCGGGCTGTTCCGCGAAGGCACGGTTGTCAGACCAGCGCGTCACCACACGGCGCGAGGAATCGTGGAGAAGAATCTCGATGCGCTGTTCCGTTGGAAAATTGAGTTCAACTGCTTGAGCGCCGCGATTGGTGAGAGTGACGCGGACTGGCAGCTGACGAACTTCGGAAAGTTTGACTGGTTCCTGAGGAATTTCGGCGGCGAGAATCAAGCCGCGCAGTTTCGGATTTTTGTACTCCGGAATTTTTTCAGACGAGCCGAAAGGGTGCATGACCCGGCTGAACCAATTGCGCTTCTCTTGCGCGCGCGCATCCGTGATCGCGCCGAGGAAAATAAGTGTCGCACAAAGAAGCGTTAACCTCATCGGCTCCCAAACAGCAAACGTTGCAAAAACTGTCAAATTCTTTATCAATCGACCATGCGGAGACTTCTCATCGTCGCGCTCTTGTTCTCTTTCGCGGCGACGGTGGAAGCTGGCAGGCATTGCATCTTTCGTGTCCATGTCGCGGCCAACGCCAACGACACTGATAGATTCGCGCAACCCGTCCATTCCCGGACGGGTCGTGATGTTTTCGTCGAGAAGACACCCTGGCTGACGGAACGCGAAGTTAGGGCTTTTTGTCCATTTCGCGCCGCGGACGGCAGCTATTCCGCGCTTTTGTATCTGGACGACCATGGCCGCACCATTCTCGACACAGAGAGTGTCGAGCGCCGCGGCTCGCTCCTCTTCGTTTTCATCAATGGCCGGCCCCTTTGTGAGTTGCTGGTGGACCGACGCGTCTCTGACGGGAAAATCTATCTTCCTTACGGCCTCTCTGCGGACGACATCAAGTTGATGAATAAAGATTGGAAGCTGATGAGCCATCAGAAGAAATGAAGGGCGGCCTGCGAGTTTGCGTGCCCGGGTGGTTGCTATTTTTTGCCGTCATCACTCCCGTCTTCGCACAGGAGGCGCCGCTAAACCTCGGCCTGCCGACGGATAACACCGCGCTCTTACGCGGTGATAATTCTGAGTTCTATCAGTACGTCCAACGCAACCTGCATGGAGTGATTTCGTATCCGTGGGAGGGCGGACAATATGGTTTCGTGCGCGACCCCGTGGAGACGTCAGTGGGAACGATCATGACTCGTTTTCACGAAGGAATGGATGTTAAGCCGGTGCGTCGGGACGCGCGTGGTGAGCCGCTTGATGAGGTCCGAGCGATCGCGAGTGGCACGGTTGTGTACGCCAATAAAGTGGCCGGCCATTCCAATTATGGGCGCTATGTCGTCGTGGAACACCGCTTTGGCGGTTGTCCGTACTACAGCCTCTACGGGCATCTGAATACAATCGCGGTCGAGGCCGGACAGCCGGTGAAGCAGGGGGAAAAACTCGCCATCATGGGGCACACCGGCGATGGCATTAATCGCGAGCGCTCCCATGTGCACGTCGAGTTGAATTTGATGTTGAACGATCATTTCGAGCAATGGCACGACGCCACTTTCAAGGGCGATCCCAATCGCAATGGAATCTACAATGGAATCAACCTCGCCGGGCTGGATCTGCCTCGCCTGTATCTTGCTCTTCAGAAAAATTCAGCTCTGACCATCCCGGCGTTCCTCGCCAAGGAAGAGGTTTTCTACAAAGTGATCCTGCCAAACTCAGGCAACTTCCAATTGCCGCAGCGCTATCCGTGGATGATCGCGGGCCTGCCTAACGATAAGCCGGATTCGTGGGAAGTGTCTTTCACGCGCTCCGGCCTGCCGTTGCGGGTCCAACCCAGCAACAGGAGCGTGCGCGACGCGGAGATCTCTTTCGTGAAGTCGAGTCCGATCGATTACCGATCTTTGACGCGCGGCAATCTGGCCGGCCGCGGGAGCAAGGCACGCCTGACGGACAGCGGAAAATCCCTTATGCGGCTGCTCACTTTTCCGAACTGATGAAAAAGGCGGAAGGGCTGAAACGAAGGAAGCTTACCCGCCGCCAGTTCCTTGGTCTCGGCCTTTGCGCGTTGCCGGCAGCGGCGGGCTTGGATGGCCGTTTTGTTGAACCGAGTTGGCCGCGGGTTACTCGTCTCGATCTCGCCCCTGACTCGAAGTGCCGTTTCGTTCAAATCAGCGATCTGCATTACAAGGGCGACGCCGAGTACGCGGCTGAAATCGTTCAGACTGTTAATGCGCTTGAACCCGAATTCGTCTGCTTCAATGGCGATTTGGTGGAAGAGGCGCGCTTCGCCCCTGCTGCCTTGGGGTTTATCCGACAAATCCGGCGGCCGGTTTATGGTTGCCCTGGCAATTGGGATTACGGGTCTGGCGCCAACTTCAAAGCCTATGACGAGGCGTTTCGCGCGACCGGCGGAGCGTGGCTGGTTGATCGCAGCGTTGTGCTGCCAAATCACGATCTTGAAATAATCGGAATGGGGTTGGGCGGTGTCGTAGCGCTGGGCGATGCGAAAGCGACGCGGAGGGTGCTCCTACTCCACTACCCGATGCAAGCAGATCGGCTAGATGGTCGGCGCTACGATCTGATCCTTGCCGGTCATTCACATGGCGGGCAAGTGCGCCTGCCACTATACGGCGCGCCGGTTCTGCCGTACGGTGTGGGCCGCTACGATAAAGGTCTTTTCGATTCCGCGGGCGGACCGCTCTACGTCAACGTCGGTCTCGGGACGTATATGTTTCCGGTCCGGTTCAACTGCCGCCCGGAAATCACCGTGATCCGAGTGTAGAGAGTCGGCTTTGCGTTCTCAGAGCCTGCTTGCCACTACCGCAAGCCTCACGGAACCGCCATTCGGCCCAATGTAATAGAGAGAGATCCCATGCGCGCCGCACACGTGATAGAGCGTGTAGGGAACGTCCTTGAGAAAGACAGGATTCGCCATGTCGATCGAGATCGGACGAGAGACCTCGCGAGCCACGACCGAGCTGTAGTTGCGGTGATCGAACATCGTGGTGCTGTCGTCGCGTCCATGCCCAAGGTAGGTCGCGGTATCGACGTAGCTGCGGACATTGTCGGTCAGGAACGGCTCAATGACATCTTCGCCGGCGAAACGGCGGCATTTAAAAACCACATCGTAATCAGGTCCGCCCCATTGGCTGAGGTTGATTGCATGACCGTAGGAAACATCGAAGACACGAACGTTGTCGGGCATTGAAGCAGTTTCATCGTGGCTCTCACGGGCATCCTGGCGGTGCGCGGCGATTCGCTGTTCTTCCGCGCCGAAGGCATTGGCTTCAGCCGTCGAAAGAGCGACGCGGGAATCGCGCAAACCGCGGATAAGATCCTCGTTCGCACCTTGTTGCTTGAGGACATCTTCTTGCTGAGCCGTGAGCGGGTGGAGAAGCTTGCGGCTCCGCACTTGATCGAGAATATCGGGGCTACTCTCGTGTGAGCGGACGAGGAGGGAGACCTCGCTAAACTCGATGGGTCTGGCGCAAACCGTCAACGCGCCAAGACAGGAGAGAATGACGGGGGTAACAATCTGCCAGACTTTGGATTTCATGGCCCCGATCGTATCAAGATGGCATTGCTTTTGACAACGAGTAAAATGCCGCTAACTTCCACACCCCTCCCAGGCAGAACAATCAGGAGAGCCACCCGGCTCGCTAGAACTGAAATCATCATGCAAAAGAATCGTAGCAAACGTTATCGCGCGGCCGCCGAGCAGGTGGATCGCACCAAGACTTACAGCTTTCAGGAAGCGGTCGCGACCCTGAAGAAATTCCCGCCGACCAAGTTCGACCAGACTGTGACCGTGTCGTTCCGGCTCGGAGTCGATCCCAAACAATCCGACCAGATGGTGCGCGGCACCTGCCCACTTCCGCATGGCAGCGGCAAACAAGTCCGCGTGCTCGTTTTTGCCCAGGGCGCGGCAGCGGCGGCGGCGAAAGAAGCCGGCGCTGAATATGTCGGCTACGAAGATCTCATAAAAAAGTGCCAGGAAGGCTTCCAGGATTTCGACGTCGCGGTTGCGACCCCGGCCGCCATGGCGGAAGTCCGCAAACTCGGCAAAGTGCTTGGCCCGCGCGGACTCATGCCCAACCCAAAGACCGGCACGGTG
>Ga0207648_10007945_pt1 | contig 10346 bp, 9 predicted proteins | sample KBSMisM32_FD_184310 | JGI IMG/M metagenome (GOLD analysis project Ga0207648, IMG submission 184310) | Miscanthus rhizosphere microbial communities from Kellogg Biological Station, Michigan, USA - KBS Miscanthus M3-2 (SPAdes) (version 2) | ecosystem: Host-associated > Plants > Roots > Rhizosphere... | reverse complement strand
AAAGACATTAGCTACTTACTGGACTGAAATGGCAAATAACCCCAAACTTGAACGCCTTTACTTAATTCTTGAAAAAGCAGAGGAACTGGTAGGTCAGTTTGAAGGAGGCTATTCTGACCACTTCTTTTCAGCGCAAGAATTTCATACAGCACTTTCCGAAAGTATCGCAAAACTTAAGGCGGATGATATAGATCAACTGGATGATCTGTGGTTATGGTTTGCTCCTTCTTATGATTGGGATGATTTCACTCGTCAGCACGGTCAGGATTTAGCTAAGGAGATCTTTTCATTAATAACAGAATTGAGAATAGAGTTGAAAATTTATTCTATCAGTGAGGTAATAATTAGCTATCAGCAAGCTGTAGAGCGGGTGATGAATGCCTTTAAGCAAGAATACAACAGGACTGATTTGTTGGCCGCTTACCGGGGCGACAAGATTTTCCCACAAAAAGGTAAGCTGAAAAAATATAACATTAAGCAATATTATTTTCATGGAATAGGACTGGCGGTACAATTTGACGATAATACATCAGTTGACTTTGATTTTGCCTTCCTACCTGAACAAAGACATGACGGGTTTGACCTATGGCGGTTATCACAATTTGTTGCAAGTCATCCAAACAGGTTCAAGAAATACCTGGACAAAAAGAAACTGGAAACAGATTTCAACAAACTAATTGACCGAGGTGCAATTTTAAACCTATCACCAACAAGCTCACTTTACTTTTTCAAGCCGGCTTCGATTAAAAACGATGTGATCAGCCAGGAAGTGATTGAACCCAAACCAGAAAAGAAGTGGTGGAAGTTCTGGTAAAACGCATAATATTGGAAAGACGCAAACACCAAAACAGTTAGTGAAATGTTAACAGAAACTGATTTAAATAATGCCTTTGGCGAATACGCAGCCAAAATCCTCTTACCCGCAGGGTTTAAGAAATCAGGCATCCATTATTATAAAAAGTCCGACAAACATTTCTATGCAGTAATCAAAGACACTTCCAGAGGTTACTTTATGGATTATTACCTAACCTACAGCCATGAAGCTGCTGGTAAACAATTTGAAACTTTACAGAAAAAACCTTCGGCAAACCTCAAGGATTATCCAGTTAGTATACCTGTTAATGACCTGGAAATAATTTATGCCAATAGCGACAAACTTATTGATTCTCCCTTTTATTTCTATTCATTATCAAGGAACTTTAAAATCGACAAACATTGTGAAGAGAAAGAAAGTGACTGGAATAAGTACTTTTTAGAGATTATTCAACGAAATGAAAAGTTAACATCTGATAGAGATTTTTTAAGTTCGTATGTCAATAATCTATTTGCAATAATTCAAAATCAGGGCCTTAACTTCTTTGCCGAATGCGACTTGAATTTGTGTTATAAATCTGTTCTTCGGCCTATTGAAGAAAACAAAATGAGCCAATACAAGCAATTCTATCAGACCTTTTTGGAGAGTTTTAATGAGTATTATAAAAACAATAATTTAGAGAGGCCGACTTCTAATTCAGTCAATAAGACTGGATGGTTCGGAAAACTTTTTAAAAAGTAGATTTCTTAAATTGGAAACTGCCAGACGCAGATAATAATATGACACAGAAAATAATCCTTCTCAAGACCAGGTTCTTATTAAGGACAACCCTTCAATTAAATCTACTATTTATTTTTCTTCTGTCATCACAGTTGGTCCTTCCCCAGTACAAGGTTGATTCTTCAATCAAAAAAGATTATTTCAAGATTCATGAGAACCTTAAACAGGAATTCAAAGACGAAATAATTAAAGAATTTAAAGAAGGACTAAGCCTGGTATATCAGGTAAAAACTGACACCCTAAACAAGCAAGACAAAATAAAGGACTTCAATTCAATAAAGCTTGAACCCATTAACTCAGAAACAGGGCAAATTGATACAACAGAAACAACTTTGACTGATGAAGAGAGGATCAGTAAAAATGATCCCTATCCGCTTAACTGCAGTTGCTCGTTCAAAAAAGATACTTTAATAATATCTTCAAGTATATATCTCTTTTCAGGCTTTGCTGTTACAGCAAAAGTTTATAAGAACAATGTCAGAGTTACCTATTCTGAAGTAGAATCAGAAGTAAAATCTTTAAAACGAACGTTAAAAGAAGCAAAACGTTTCGAAATAACAATTCCTGCAAAAGTTAATTTTCTTACAATGGACAGGATTCCAACACGTAATATGCCTGAATTGTTTGGCCACATTGGCATATTAACAAGTGGATATTACAGTTATATTAATGCATTCGAATTTGAAACTGATTATATTCACAAGCGAATGAATCTTCAATTTTATTTTAGGTGCGACATGAAAAGTGGTTTGCACAAATAGGTTTTCTGAGGCCCTTTACGAACAAATACTAATCCTGAGGCATGCCAATAATACAATGTACAGAACAAAGCAAGCAAAGTTTAGAGGATTTCTACAAAAGCCTGATTCCTGACAGGGTTACTAAATTCGTAGACGTTGGTTCACCAATGCTCAAAGTGATCAAACTCATCAATGACACTTTCAAAAATACTGTCATATACGGCCTAACATCACATGCTACATTAAAGCTGCTAAATAAAAACAGCACACTGGCAACCGGTTTCGTAGCATTAAAAGGCTTTGGAACCGATCCTGGTGGAAAAGATAATGAGTATTATATTGAATATTTAATGACTACTGATAAACAACCCTGGCCTAATGCATGTGTGATTGGGGGCACTAAATCCCTTACCGAATTGAAACGCCTTATTATTATTGCAATGACAGAAAGTAAAGGTTGGCCGGATAGTAACGAGCTGAAAGACTTATATGAGAGTTTAGAAAAATAGTTCCATGGCAATAACTATTCATCATATGATAACTTATCATGCTCCTCAAAGTCGCTAGTATATTCTCCCCACCCTTTATAAGCATAATAAATCGTCATTGCTTCAAAATGAGAACCAGCATTGAAAGTATGAACAAGTTCCATATCGTCCTCTCTAAATAGCTTTCTTGCATCATCTCCTTTTTCACCGGCAAGAATTAATCCTGTCCGCCCATCTTGAGCTTCCCACACCTCATGCAATACCTTATTCATATTCAAAACCAATTATCGCAGATCTTCTTTCTTCACCCTGCTCGGCGTTTCGGTTCCCGCCACAATACTCCTTGAACTCAACGCAATAGAACGTATGATCATCGCCATATTCTCCATATCCAGTGTTGCCGGTGTATCAGAAACTTTATGATAGTGCGGCTCACTATCCATCTTTGCTGTTGAAATTGTATGTGCAGGCACACCCAGCCTCGCCAGCGTCGCATTATCAGAGCGATAAAATAACTGCTCCTGCGGATATGGATCAGGATAAAAAGTAAACCCAGTCCCTTCCAGGTTCTTTTGCAAAATGGCACCCATATCAGTCTTATCAAACCCGGTGATATACGCCGAGTTCTTTCCCCATTTACTTTCCGTTCCGATCATTTCAATATTGAACATCGCCACCACCTTTGCCGGATCAAATTGCTGGGAAAAATATTGAGACCCATACCCACCTATTTCTTCTGCAGTAAAGGCTGCAAAAACAATAGTACGCTCATTATTCTTTAATTGTTTGAAATACCTGGCAAGCAACATCACCGCAGCTGTACCTGCCGCATCATCATTAGCCCCATTGTAAATGGAATCACCATCTGTAGCTCTGCCAACACCAATATGATCATAGTGACCAGAAAAGATCACATATTCATCCTTCCTTGATTTACCCGGCAAAATCCCCACTACGTTCTTCAGGTTTTGCAATTTGATATTATGATGAGCAATTATCTTATAGCTCGTTGGAGTAACAGTGCTCAAAACAAACACAACTGATGTTGTCCCTTTGAACATATTTCTTTTCAGGAATGTTAACCGGGGAAAGTTTTTGCTGAAGCTGGTATCCACAACCACAAGAATATTTTTTTTCTCTCCCCAGATACCGGTAGCCTCCTGGTATAAGTTTCCTCCTGCTTTAATCTGCCTGATCTCAAAACCTGAATTTTGATCTAGCGTAAAATCAGGCTGGCTGGTTACTACCAATATATTCCGGGGATCAACAGTGTCTCCATTGATAGTGGCGCTCAAACTTGTTTGCACCGGACTCAATACTGCAAATTCCTGTAAATATGATTTGTCTTTCCAGGGTTGCAGTCCCGCTTTCTTAAATTCATCAGCTATAAAATCTGCTGCCTTATCTATTTCTGGAGAAAATGTTTTGCGTCCTCTCATTTCATCAGAAGCCAAAACATTTTCAATTCTTGCTACTTCCTTTGCATTGATGATCTGATCTGTCTTTTGTGCAAATAAAAAGGAGGTCATTGTAGTCAATAACCCCCCGATAAGAAATTTCTTCATAAGTTAAGTAACGAGTTATATATCGATTTAAAGATTTTAACAATAATTCCGTCTCGCCTGACTCTATTTACCATAGGGATCAGGACCTCAGCAGCCTTTCAAAGGCTCATCATCTCTTTGAACTTCACCGTTTGCCTCCTGCTCACTTCTATCTTCTCCCCTCCTTTCAGCTCCAGGAGTAATCCTCCATTAAAATAGGGCTCTATCTTTTCAATCATGCGGAGATTGACGATATGCTTCCTGTTTGCACGAAAGAAAAATTTCTCATCCAGTCTTTCTTCCAGTGCATTGAGTGATTTCAGTATAAGCGGCTTATTGGGCCCAAAGAATACTTTGGCATAATTGCCCACACTTTCAAACAAACGGATCTCATTCAATCTCACAAACCAGCAACGCTCACCATCTTTCACAAATACCTGATCGTGCTCACCCAGTATGCTATTGTTGGTATATTCTGTGGCAGATTTCGTTTCTCTTCCTTCCCCGTGTTGCAATTTGGTAATGGCATCAGCCAGGCGCTTCGGTTCAATAGGCTTTAGTAAGTAATCCAGCGCATTTACTTCAAAAGCTTTCAGCGCAAATTCATCGTAGGCTGTTGTAAATATTACCTGGGGAGAACGTTCTAACTGGGATAACATATCAAAACCGGTTTTCCCTGGCATCTGGATATCCAGGAAGATAAGGTCCGGTTGCTGACTGTCTATTTTTTCAATCCCCTCTTCCGCATTGGCTGCTTCGTCTATCACCTCAACTTCCGGGAAGTCTTGTAGTAATTTTCTTAATTCGGCTCTTGCTAATCGTTCATCATCAATAATAATTGCTCGCATGTGAATGGTTTTTAATGATCAGCCAGCCCTACAGGAATCTGAACCCTGGCTTCTACAAGGCTGGGAGTGCTTTGCTTTATTTCAAATTTAGCTTTATTTCCATACAAAAGATGCAGCCGGTTTGTTGTACTGGATAAGCCAAAACCCTTACCTGTGGCATCATCAGGTCGGGCTTCGTTATTGATCTGGCCATTGAGGCGCCCTGTATTCTGAACAGTTAATTCATGAAAACCCCCATTCACCGTAGAAACGATCTTAACCACTCCTCCCTGGATTTGTTTGCTGATACCATGCTTGATGGCATTCTCTACCAAGGTCTGCAACATCATAGGTGGCACCGGCAAACTCAACGTTTCAGGATCTACCCGGTATTCAATACTCAACCTGTCTTCAAACCGCATATTCTCCAGGGCCAGGTAATCCTTTACAATATCAAGTTCTCTCGACATGGAAACGGATTCTGATTTATCTGCCTGCATACTGCTTCGCAAAATATTGCTCAACTCTGTAATTGCTCTTCTTGCCCGTTCAGGATTTTCATCTACCAATGCACGAATACTATTGAGGGAATTGAATATAAAATGCGGATTGATATGTGCCTTTATAGTCTGTAATTCCAGTTCCTTTACCAGTGATTCCAATTGCAGCGTATCCAACTGCTGTTTTCTGCTTTTGGCCACATAATGATAAACGAAATATATCAGGCTCCAGATGAAGAAGAGCAGGAAATAAAAGAAGGCATTGCTCATTACTATCAAAAGCTTGCTCTTCCAGTAACTTACTTCCGGTCTTTGTAATAACGCCTTCTCATCTCTCTTGGTCAGGTCAAGCCAGTTCAGCGTTTCCACATCTACCAGGGAAACAAGCATCGCAAAACAAATAGTGATCAGTAAAAAGATAAATATCTGTTTGTTAAGCGTTTTCTGAAGAAGGCCGGTCTGGATGATCACCAGGCGCATTACATGAGAGAACACAATTCCCAGCAGGACAAATATTCCCATCCGTGAAAAAAAGTCACCGGAGACCTGGTCAAATGAAACGGCAAAAAAGGTATTGGTAAGCGCGAAGCCTCCCCAGCCAATTGCCTGACAGATCCAATATCTCGTATTACCAGATTGCATAAACGACAAAGCTAATATACCGGTTAGTCATAAAACTTGTAAAGTATACCAGTGGGCCATACCATTTACAAATGGGGTTTTAGATTACTAAGTATTATCAGATATGCCACTAAGGTCTAACCATCAAAACGCTGGAATTCAATACAATATCCTTAGTTTTTTCGTTCTACTCGAGTACCTTCTGTAGTACTAAACCCTATCATGAAATTCGGGAAAACCATACCTGTGAAAATGATCCTGATCATGCTGCTCATCCAGTTCAAGATGAGCTTTTCGGCATTTTCACAAGGTCGCGTGGTGATCAATGAATTCATGCCATGGACCTCTAATACCTGCGGCGGACCGACCGCTGAATTTGTAGAACTCCTGAATTTTGGCCCCGGACCGATGAATATCGGATGCTATATCCTTACAGACGGGGACTATTCCGTTACCATTCCCCCCAATACAATCATTCAACCCGGACAGTTCTACGTGATCTCCGGACAAAATATTATCCCGGCCCCCTGTGCTAATATCAATGCCACCGTTACCGCTGATCTCAACTGGAATACCTGCAACTGTACCAGCGGTGCCATCCCCACAACTGGTGATGGGTTTTTTACTGACGGAGGTAATGCCAGTGAACAGGTTGTATTGTTAAGCCCGGCGCTTACCGTAGTAGACGCTGTGATACGCACTTTACCTGTGGAAACTTCCTCATTGATTACTACTTCCAGCCTGGGTGGCCAATGCACTTCTCAAACTTTTGACCTGGACCTGATGGCAATCAACTATGAGACAATCGGTGAATCAGCCGGACGGGGCAATAGCTTTGCGCGTAAACTCGATGGTGATTGCGGCTGGGTAAAGGATCCTCAGCAAAGTGCTGGTGGCACAAATAACACTCCCAGTGAAACGTCCGATGTGGACTATGATTTTGCAGTAACCAATGCTACCAACTGCTCTAATAATGGCAGCGTTGAAGTAATTGTGAACGGTTCAAATGCCTCCAGCCTGTTCCCGCTCAATTATACACTTGCCTATGACGCCGACAATGATTTTGTTTTTGAACTGACCGATGTCTATACAAATGGCACCGATGCAACTCCCAATACACTTACCGTTTCCAATCTTACAACCGGCCACTACCGGTTAACTGTGGGGTCTACGCTTGGATGTAATCTCCAGACTTTTCCTTTTACCATTTTTCAATGTGGAACTGTCTTAACCGCAAATCCAAATACCCCTACTTCTCCCAACAACCCCAATGAGCCCAGAAAAGTAACAGACAAGATTTGGCCCAATCCAGCAAAAGGCCAGCTCAATGGCCAGTTCAACTTTGAGAACAAGGGAATATTCAGCTACAGGATATTCAATATCACAGGCCAGCTGGTGGCAACCGGAGAAAAAACCGTAGTCAGAGGTGTAAATTATTTTTCTATTCCGGTGGAGCAGTTATCTCCAGGCATCTATCAATTGCAGATAATTGAAAGGCAACCAGGCAGCCAGGAGAAGAAAGGAATGCTATTCAATAAACGATAAGCTTCAACCATTTCCGCACTAATCCCGATAGCTACAGGTACTGGTAACCAGGCCGCTTAGGCGCGTTATTTGCTAATCTTTAGCAGACGCCAAGCCCAAAAAAGATTAATTTTACGCCACTAAACACTGTACATGGAAATTATTCCCGGACCTCTTTTAAAAACTATTGACTCACCCGCCGATCTCAAAAAACTACCCCGCGAAAAACTCCACCAGGTATGCGATGAATTAAGACAGTATATCATTGATGTAGTGAGTGTTCATGGAGGTCATTTCGGCGCCAGTCTGGGAGTGGTTGAATTGACCACTGCGCTCCATTACGTGTACAATACCCCTTATGATCAATTGGTTTGGGACGTAGGCCACCAGGCTTATGGTCACAAGATCCTTACTGGTCGTCGCGATAGTTTTGTTACCAACCGTAAATACAATGGCATCAGCGGATTTCCCAAAAGAAGCGAAAGCGAGTACGATACCTTCGGTGTAGGGCATTCCTCTACTTCCATCTCTGCAGCATTGGGTATGGCAATGGCTGCCAAATACAAAGGAGAAACAGACAGGAAATGTGTTGCCGTAATCGGTGATGGCGCTATGACGGCCGGCCTGGCTTTTGAAGGAATGAATCATGCCGGTGTTGCTGATACTGACATGCTGATCATCCTCAATGATAACAATATGGGAATTGATCCCAATGTTGGTGCATTGAAGGAATACCTTACTGATATCACTACTTCACCTACATACAATAAAGTAAAGGACGATGTCTGGAAACTGCTGGGCAAATTACCAGCCGGTAAGAATTTTACCCGTGCCATGGGACATAAGCTGGCAGAAGGATTAAAAGGAATGGTAAGCAGCAGCGCCAATCTGTTTGAAGCTTTGAAGCTGCGTTATTTCGGTCCCATCGATGGACATAATATCGCCAAGCTGGTAGATACACTAAAAGATCTCCGTGAAATACCCGGTCCGAAATTGTTGCATATCCTCACCGTAAAAGGAAAAGGATATAGTCTTGCAGAAAAAGATCAGACCAAGTGGCATGCACCCGGTCTTTTTGATAAAGTAACTGGTGAGATCTATTCCAAGAAATACGATACGCCTCAGCCACCCAAATACCAGGATGTATTTGGTCATACTATCATTGAACTGGCAAAGCAAAATGAAAAGATATTCGGAATAACTCCGGCAATGCCTTCAGGTTCTTCCCTGAAATTTATGATGGAGGAAATGCCTGATCGGGCTTTTGATGTAGGTATATGCGAGCAACATGCCGTAACGCTCAGTGCCGGTATGGCCACGCAGGGCATGAAAGTGTATTGCAATATCTATTCATCATTCATGCAAAGGGCCTATGACCAGGTGGTGCATGATGTAGCGATTCAAAAAGTGCCAGTCATATTCTGTCTCGACAGGGCTGGCCTGGTTGGTGATGATGGACCAACTCACCATGGCGCTTATGATATTGCTTACATGCGTTGCTTACCTAATATGGTGATCAGCGCACCTATGAATGAAAGTGAACTACGCAATCTCATGTATACAGCGCAGCTGGATTCTATGGAATTACCAATTGCCATTCGTTATCCAAGGGGTCAGGGTGTAATGCCTGAATGGCAAACGGAAATGAAAGAAATTCCTATCGGCAAAGGCCGCAAACTGAGAGAAGGAAAGGATATTGCCATTCTCAGCTTCGGTCACCCCGGCAATTTTGCTGCAGCCGCTATCCGTGATCTCAGGAATGACGGCATTACTCCTGGACATTATGATATGCGTTTTGCAAAACCGCTGGATGAAGAACTGCTCCACGAAGTATGCAAGCAATATCCAAAGCTCATTACAGTGGAAGATGGCTGTATTGAAGGCGGATTTGGAAGCGCGGTACTGGAGTTCATGAGCCTGCATGGATATAAGAACGATGTTAAAATATTAGGAATACCCGATACAATTGTAGAGCATGGCACTCCCAAAGAGCTTCAACATGAATGCGGTTATGATGCCGATGCTATCAAGAAAGCGGTGTTGGACTGGAGTAAGGACAAGGTAACTGTCAGCGAACTATTTCAGTAAAGCTACTAGCCGCTAGCCACTAGCTACTAGACTTTCAATATAATAATCCTCCAAAGTTTGGAGGATTTCTGTTTACATAAGTCTAGAGGCCAGTGGCTAGAAGCTAGTAGCTGTTTTTCCCTAACTTTAAGAATGCCTCGAAAGATCCTGTTTATCTTTTGTGTATTCTTCTTTTCAATTGACCTGTTGAGTCAGGATTTCCGCGTTATACATTGGGGAATTGAAAATGGACTATCACAGGGCATAAATCAAAAGATCATTCGTGATTCCGAAGGATTTCTGTGGGCTACTTCATACGAGGGCGTGAACCGATTTGATGGAAAAACATTTAAGCCTTTCTACTCCTTTCCTCAGAAAAGAAATTCCATTAAAGGAACAGAAACAGTGGGACTTGTAGAAGATTCCCTCCATACTATATGG
>Ga0207648_10007944_pt1 | contig 10348 bp, 8 predicted proteins | sample KBSMisM32_FD_184310 | JGI IMG/M metagenome (GOLD analysis project Ga0207648, IMG submission 184310) | Miscanthus rhizosphere microbial communities from Kellogg Biological Station, Michigan, USA - KBS Miscanthus M3-2 (SPAdes) (version 2) | ecosystem: Host-associated > Plants > Roots > Rhizosphere... | reverse complement strand
TCCGCCAGATGTCAGGGAGCTGGTCGAGCCGGGCGCCGAACAGGTCGATGCGCTGGGCGCCGGTGATCTTGGAATAGAGGTTGAAGTCCCGGGCCACCTCGCCGAGGGCGATGAGCTTCTCGGGAGTGATCTCGCCGCCGGGCACCCGGGGGACGATCGAATAGCTGCCGTCCTTCTGCATGTTGGCCAGGTACCGGTCGTTGGTGTCCTGCAACATCTCGTGGCGCGCGATGAAGGCATTGAAGACGCTCGCGAGAATCGAGGCCACCGCGGGCTTGCACACCTCGCAACCGAAGCCCTTGCCACACTCCGCGAGCACGCTCTCCCAGGTGTCCAGTTGGCGCACGCGAACGATCTCGTACAACTCTTGCCGCGTGTAGTCGAAGTGCTCGCACAGTACGCGCTTGGTGGCCTTGCCCATGCGCGCGAGCTCGGCCATCAAGATGTCACTGACCAAGGGGACGCAGCCACCGCAGCCGCTGCCGGCGCGCGTGCAGGCCTTGATCTTGCCGACGGTGAGCGCGTCTTGGCCGCGAATTGCGCTGCAGATCTGGCCCTTCGAGACGCCGTTGCAGGAGCACACGCGCAGCGAATCCGGCGCGTCGCCGCCCTGCACCGCTGCGCCGCCACGAGCTCCGAACAGGAGCTCCTCCGGACTCTGGTTCAGCTCGGATTCCGAATTGCACACGCCCAGCAGGCGCATGTAGTCCTCGGCGTCACCCACCAGAATACCGCCGAGCAAGCGCTTCTCGTCTTCGCTCAGGATCAGCTTCTTGTACACGCCGCGCACCATGTCCTGGTAGACTACGGTGCGCTTGCCCGCGTTCAGCGCGTCGCCGAAGCTGGCCACGTCTACGCCGAGCAGCTTGAGCTTGGCGGACATGTCGGCGCCGCTGAACTCGCTGCTGCACGCGCGAGTGAGCCGGTCCTTGACGACCTGGGCCATCTGATAGCCGGGCCCCACCAACCCATAGATCATGCCGCGGTGCAGAGCACACTCGCCAATGGCGTAGATCTCCGGATCGCTGGTCTCGAGCGCGTCGTTCACCAGAATGCCGCCGCGCGGGCCGCAGGTGAGCGCCGAGTCCAGCGCCACGTCGTCTCGCGGGCGAATGCCGGCCGACACAATCACCAGGTCGGCAGGCAGCTCTTCCCCATCCTTGAACTCCAGCCCCGTGACACGGCCCGTGTCCCCTTCTCCCGTGCAACGCGTCGTGACCTTGTTCAGGTGCACGGTGATACCGAGCGCTTCAATCTTACCCTGCAGGAGCCGCGCGCCTGCGTCGTCCACCTGCCGAGGCATGAGCCGACTGGCAAACTCCACCACATGGGTCTGCAGCCCGAGATCGAGCGCTGCCTTGGCCGCCTCGAGGCCGAGCAACCCGCCACCGATGACGACCGCGCTCTTCGCGCCCTTGGCGTAGGCCAGGATCAGATCGAGGTCCGCCAGCGTGCGGTACACGAATACACCGGGCCGCTCCACGCCGGCGATCTGCGGGACGTACGCCGAAGAGCCCGTGGCGAGCACCACCCGGTCGTAGCGAACCTCGCGCCCGGTCGAGGATACGACCACTCGTCGGTCGCGATCGACGCGCACTGCGCGCTCGCCCAGGTACAGCTCGATGCCGCGCTCGGCGTACCAGTCGAGGCCCGCCAAGCTGAGCGCCTGCGCGTCCTTGCCTGCGAAGTACTCGGAGAGATGCACGCGATCGTACGCCGGCACCGGCTCTTCGCAGAAGGTCACGACTCGCGCGACGGGGCGATCGCCTTCCGTCATTAGATCGCAGAAGCGCTGCCCCACCATGCCGTTGCCGATCACCACCACCGTGGGGCGCTCGGAGCCTGCGCCGAGCGGGACGCTCGGAGGCCGGCTGGCGATGGGCTGAGGATCGACTGCCGGGGCAGCGATCGAGCCGGAATTGTTTGTGTCTGGAAGCGTGCTCACGGTGTCATCCTCGCCGGCGGAAGAAGGGTCGAAACAATGGTGGTGCGATCAGGGAACCGCAACGCCGCGACCCGCGTCGACGGTGGGGTTCGAGGAACAGGGCTCTCGGCTCGAAACGCACGAGAAAAACTCCGCGGCTGCTCGCTGGCAGCGACACACTCCCGAAAAGACATCAGTACACCTCCTCGACGTAGCGCCCGTCACGACGCATCTCGTGCAGGAAATCCAGGGCTTCGGTGGGGGTCATGTTCCCCTGCCGGCCGAGCACCTCGACCAGCGTATCGTTGAGCGCTCCCGAGAACGCCTTGCTCTCCCCGCACGCGTACACGGCGGCTCCGCGATCCAGCCAGGAGACCACGCGCCGTGCGCGCCGGCGCAGGATGTCGTGCGGCCCGGAGCGGCGGCCCCGCTGGCCGAGCTTGATTACGTCCAGGTGCTCGAGCACGCCCACCTTCGACCAGGCCTCCAGGTCCGACTGATACAGCATCTCGTCCCCCTCGAAACAGCTCGCCAGGATCAACCAGGTGTTGCCCTTGCGACCGCGCGCCTCGAGCTCTGCCAGGAAGGCACGGTGGCGCGCGACTCCGGTACCGGCGCCGAGCAAGATCAGCGGAACGGAGCCCTCGACGGCCACGTAGCGCTCCGTGCTCTGCACCGAAGCTGCCAGGTCGTCCCCCTTGAAGACGCCTTCGGTCAAGAAGTTCGAGGCCACTCCCTTACGCTCGCGGCCAGCGCGCTCGCGGCGCACCATGCGCACCGCGAGATGCAGCTCGCTCGGATGTGAGCTCGGCGAAGAAGCAATCGAGTACAGGCGCGGCTCGAGCGCACCCAGCGTGCTCACGACCTGCTCCACGCCGGGGCGGATAGCGGGAAACATGTTGATCAGGTCCAGCAGATCAAAGCCCTGCGGCAGACCGCGTTCGCGCAACTCCGCGAGCGCACGGGCGGCGTCGCCGTCCGGCAGGGTGCTGGCGAACAGCCGCAGCGTTTCCTCTCGCACGTGCGTGATGTCCACGTTCTCGAGCAGGCAGCGCCACGCCTCGCACGAGCCTTGCGGGGTGGTCACGAGCTCCTGCCCGCGCGCGCCGAGCGCACGCAGCAAGGCACGGACCAGATCGGGATCGTTGTGAGGAAAGATCGCCAAGCTGTCGCCGGGGCGGTAGCTCAGCTGGCTCCCGTTCAGATCCAGGACCACCTCTCGGATCTCCGAGCCCGCGTCCGCCAGGGTCAGGCGGCGCTGTGACTTGACGCGCAGGCGCTGAGCCCGCCGCCGTTCCTCGGCGGAGCCGCCTCCAGCAGGAGAGCCGGGGTTCGCGGCAGCGGACGGCTCGGCCAGGGGCAGGCTGGCGTTTCGGCGCGGCTCGCGCAGCGCCACGTCCAGCTCGACGGGCGCTCGCGACCCACGGGCAACGCGCGCGGGGCCTGCCAGCAAGGCATCGAGCGTCTCGCGCGTGGCGGTGCCCCCCGGCACACACAGCGTCGTGTCGTGCTCCGACCCCGTCGCCAGCGCCTGCGCGTAACCCTGGCACGAATAACCGCACTGGCCGCAGTCGAGCTGCGCCAACGCAGAGAGCAGGCGCCGCTCCTGGCCGGTCTTTGCAGCCGGATCACGGCCGGGTGCGTTGCTGGCGCCAAGCTGATCGGCGGCAGCGGGCGCGGGAACCTCCTCCGCGCGCGCACGAGCCGCAGCGCCCGAGGCTGCGGGAGCCGCGGCAGACCGGGGTTCGCTCGCGGCCAGGCCGAGCACCCCAGCGAGAAAGCCGTTCAGCCAGGCGCGCTGCTCTTCGTCGAAGGGAGCATTCTCGGGCACCAGCGGGACGCGCGGGTCAGATCCTTCCTTCATGGCCTCACCCCCGCCGCCCGCGCTTCGGCGGCGACCCCGAGGCTGCGCCCGAACTCACCCGGGGGTAGCCGCCCGACGAATTCGCGAAAACTTTCCTGGCCGCGCCGCTGCTCGAAGTACCTTTCTACGACGCCCTGCACGACCCTCGGCACGTCGGCGGCAGACAGGCCATTCGCAAACTCACGCCCGAGCCGCACCGCCTCACCCGCCTGCCCGCCGAGCAGCAGCTGATAACACTCGGCCCCGAGCGTGCCGGGTTCCGTGCGCACGGCGAGCAAGCCGATGTCGGCAACGCCGTGATCCGCGCAACCACGATGGCAACCGCTCAAACGGATGGTCAGGGGTTGTTCGAAGGTGAACTGGCTCTCCAGGTGTTGCGCCAATTCCTCCGCCCGACGCTTGACGTCACCAGCGGCGAACGGACAACCGGCGCTGCCGGTGCAAGCGAGCAGCCCGGCGCGAACCGCGCTCGCGGACCAGCCCAGCGAAAGCTCCGCCAGCGCGTCTTTCACCCGGTGCAGCTGAGTGTCGGGCAAGCCGGGGATGAGCAGATTCTGTTGTGCGCTGAGGCGCAGCTCTCCGGAGCCGTATTCGCTCGCCAAATCCGCGAGACCACGCGCCTGATCCGAGCGCAGCAGCCCGTCTCTCGTGGTGATGCCGACGTAGCTCTTGCCGCGCGGCTTCTGGTTGTGAAAACCGATGTGGGCCGACCGATCAGCGGGGATCGCCGGCTCACAAGCGCCGAGCGGCAGGGGCGCCAGCAGGGAGCGTGGCGCTCCGGGGACACGTTCCTCCAGGCGCCGGCGAAGTTGCGCCATGAAACGCTCTAGGCCCCAGCTCTCCAGCAAGTACAGCAAGCGCGCTCGCCGACGGTTCGTCCGGTCGCCATGCTCGACGTAGATACCCAGGACCTGCTCGAGCACCTCGAGACAGTGCTCGGGATCGATCACGACCCCAGCGTCTCGCGCGAAACGACCATGACTCGTCGCACCGCCCAGCAGCAGCCGGAAATAGACTCCGCTCGGCACCGCCGCACCCGGCGGCACGCGCACGGCGCGAAAACCGAGGTCACAGGTTTCCGGAAAAGCACTCACCGCGCCGCCGCCGTCGAAGCCGAGCGTGAATTTGCGCGGCAAGGCCTGCAGGCTGCGATCGGCCAGGATGCGGTACTGCGCGGCGCGCGCGAACGGCGACACGTCGATCAGCTCACGACGATCGAAGCCGGCAGTGGGATTGGCGCGAATGTTTCGTACACCGTCCGCCCCGGCGCCGCGGGTGACGATGCCGAGCTCGGCCAGGCCTCGCAACACGTCGAGCGTGGAGCCCGCCCCGATGCCGCGCAGCTGGAGATTGCCGCGCGTCGTCAGCTGAATGATCGGGTGACCGAAGCGCTCGGCCAGCGCCGCCACGCCGCGCAGCTGGTGAGCCGTGATCTGACCGCCGGCCAGGCGCAGGCGACACATGAACGCGTCTTCAACCGACGACGCGTAAAACAGGCCGTGGAATTTGTAGAGGAAGACCTCCTCGCCTTCCGGAAACCGCGCTTCGCCAGCGAGGCGGGCCATGCGCCGCCACAAATCCTCCGGCGGCTGGCGCCGCTTGACCTTCTCTTCGGGCGAGAGACGCCGGCCCGCCTGGACGAAGCGATCTTGCGCCTCCCACAACACTTGGTCCGGCCCGGCGGGAGCTTCCCCGAGCGACGCGCTCGCGACGCGCTGGGCTGCCGCGGAACGCGCGCCTGGCCGCCCTGCGCGCAAACCACTGACCAACCCCTCCAAGTATTGCTTCTGCGTTTCTGTGAATCCTTTGGTCGGCATGTTGTCGGCCCGGCAAGGCAGCAGCCCGGGTGAAACAACGGCGAATGGCTCCAAGTCGCGTTGCTCGCGACCGCGTGCCTTCCCTGCGTGCCGGGAACGCATGTCGGGGAACCAGACTCTCGCGGGATCACCGCGCCGTCGCGTGGATCCTAGACTAGGCGGCGCTTCGTTTCCCGAATGTAAACGGCGCGTAACGGCAGCGCCTACCAGCGCAATTCCACGCGCTATTTAGCTGAATTCGGACACCCGGCGGTCACATCGCTCGGCCGGTCCCAGTCCTGCAAGCAGCAGCGTTCCGTGGTCGAAAGCTCGAGCGCCACCGCAGCTTGCCCGAGACGTGCAAATAGATGTTGCAAGGACGTCTTGCCGGCGCCGAGTGCGGCCTCGATTTCAGGCACGGTCCGGCGCGGCTCGTAGCGCGCAAAGAGTGGCTGCCAGCGCCCATCCAGCTCGCGCGGCGCGAGCGCCGCCGCCCCCAGCGCTTCGGACGCCAGCCGCGCGATCAGATGCTCGGTCAGAAAGGGTAGATCGCCCGCGATCACCAGACCCGGAGTCTCCGCTGACAGCTCGTGCAAGAACGCGCGCAAGCCTCCCATCGGACCCACGCCACGTGGGTCATCTTCGACGCGCTGCACGCCCTGCGCCGCCGCGTACGCCGAGCTGTCGCCGACGAGCCAGATGCGCGGAGTCGCCCGGCTGCCGAACAGCTGGCGCGTGGCCGCGGCGCAGGCGTCCAGGGTGCGTTCCAAGATGGTACGGCCCTCGAACATCAGGTTGGCCTTGGCGCTGCCGCCCATGCGCAGGCCTCTACCGCCGACGAAAATGCCGATCGCTGGTGGCGAGCCCACCCGCGTCCCGCCGGCGCGCTCATGGCTCAGCCGGGAGTCTCCAGCTCGGGGGTGGCTCGGCGTCGGCCGAGCAAGAGCAAGCCGAGCCCGACCATGATCTGCACATCGGCCACGTTGAAGATGCCCGTGCGCACCGGGCCCAGGCCGAGATTCATGAAATCGATGACGCGGCCCTCGCGCAGCACGCGATCGACCAGATTTCCCATGCCACCGGCGGCGATCAGCACCATCGCCCAGACGGCGAGCGCGTCATGTTGTGGCCGCCGCAGCTGCGCCACCACCCACCACGCGCTGGCCGCAACGACGGCGAGCGCGGCCCCCGTGAAGACTGCCCAGCGCACGGGCTCCGGCCAACCCCCGCCCAGCCCGAGGAACGCGCCGCTGTTCTCCGCGTAGGTGAGCCGAAACACGTCTCCGAGATAGGACAACGTTTCGGTGCCCTTCAGCACCTCCGCCGCCACGCGCTTGCTGGCCTGGTCACACCCCACACAGCACAAAGCGAGCGCGAGCAGCATGACGACGCTGGGGCCCGCGGAGAACCTCCGAATCCACGAAGACATTCCAGATACTCTAGGTCAGTCCTGCCGGCTCGGCCACTCTCCCGGCCTCGGCCCGCCGACCAATTCGCGCTCGGTCCCGCAGGCTCTCGCTCAGGCGCTGCCGGACGGAGCTGGGCTCGACGGTTGGTTGCTCGAGAGCGGTTGAATGCCGAGGCGGCCGAGCAGCGAGGCGTCTCGCTCCTGCGAGGGGTTCGGGGTCGTCAGCAGCTGCTCGCCCACGAAGATCGAGTTGGCGCCAGCGAAGAAGCACAGCGCCTGCAGCTCATCGCTCATGTGCTCCCGGCCGGCGGAGAGCCGGACCACCGAGCGAGGCATCAAGATGCGAGCGACCGCCACCGTACGCACGAACTCGATGCCGTCGATGGAGCTCGCGCCAGCGAGCGGAGTGCCGCTCACGCGCATCAAGGCATTGATCGGGACCGACTCGGGGGGCTCCGGCAGATTCGCGAGCAACATCAGCATGCCGATACGATCGTCGCGGCTCTCCCCCATGCCGATGATGCCGCCCGAACAGACCTTCACGCCCGCGCCGCGCACGCGTGCGAGCGTGCTCAGCCGATCGTCCATCGTGCGCGTGCTGGCGACCAGCGAGTAATACTCGCGGCTCGTGTCGATGTTGTGGTTGTAGTAGTCGAGGCCTGCCGCAGCCAGGCGTTCCGCCTGCGCCTCGTCCAGCATGCCGAGCGTGACGCAGGCCTCGAGCCCTTCGGCCTTGACGGCAGCGATCATCTCGCACACGAGATCGAGATCGCGCGCGCGCGGCGAGCGCCAGGCAGCGCCCAGGCAGAGCCGCTGCGTACCGGTGGCCTTGGCGGCACGAGCCGCCTCGACCACCTCCGCGAGCGTCATCAGCTTGGTCGGCTTGATGCCCGTCTTGTGATGAGCGGATTGCGAACAATAGCCGCAATCCTCGGGGCAGCCGCCCGTCTTGATGGAGACGAGACGGGATATCTGCACCTGGTTCGGGTCGAAATGCTTTCGGTGCAGGCTCTGCGCCTGAAATAGCAGGTTGGCAAATGGCATGTCGAACCACTCGGCCACCGCCTCTCGCGTCCAGCGCTGCAGGCCTGGTAGCTCGCGCGCCTGCGCTCGACGCGCCTGCTTTTCGGGCACATCGCAGCCATCGGGCCGCTCAACCGGATCGAAAGACATTGCAAACTCCGCTTGCGACGCTACGAGCTGGGCTCATGGCGAGCAAGGCAATTATCGATATCCCGGCCTATTTTGCGCGCATCGGCTACAGCGGTTCGCGAGAAGCGCGCCTCGCGACGCTGCACGGCATCATGGCTGCCCATGTCCGGCGCATTCCCTTCGAGAACCTGGATGTGCTGCTCGGCCGCGCCATCTCCCTCGAACCCGAGCGCATCGCTCACAAGCTGATCCACGAACGGCGCGGCGGCTATTGCTTCGAGCAGAACACGCTGCTGCTGCATGTGCTCGAGGCGCTCGGCTTCGAGGTGACGCCGCTCAGCGCGCGCGTTCGCGTACAGCGTACGCGCGACGTCTACCCCGCGCGTACGCACATGTTCTTGCGCGTGGAGGTAGGGAACGAGTCCTGGTTGGCAGACGTCGGGATCGGCGCCTTTTCGCTCACGTCGGCGCTGAGGCTCGAGCTCGACACGCCGCAGAGCACTCCGCACGAGCCACGCCGCATCGTGAGCGAGGGCGCCTGGTCCGGCCTCGAGCAACGAGCGCCCGATGCGCGCTTGTTCCATCAGGTGTACTTCGCAGACAGTTGGCACGACATCTGCGACTTCACGCTGGAGGCCATGCCGGAGATCGATCGAGTGCTCGGCAACTGGTACACCAGCACGCACCCCGAGTCCCATTTCAGGAACCGCTTGATCGTGGCGCGAGCCAGCGCCGAAGGCCGCGTGACCATCTCCAACCGTGAGCTCGGCATTCGCCGCCGCGATGGGCACTCCGAATCCCGGCTGCTCGGCTCTCCGGAGGAGCTCTTGGCTGTGCTGGCCGAGCATTTTGACCTGCGATTTCCCGAGGGCACACGCTTTGCGTGCTCGGCGCTGGACTGGCCGAGACCCTGAGGGGCGCCGAGAGCATGTGTCCGCCACGGTGAGAGATCCACCGCATAGGTAGGATTACTCCTGTCCGCCGGAGGCACAAAACTTGACGAGAGCAGGGCTTTCCCGCCTACTCACTGGTCCGTAGAACGGGAAAGTCCGAAGCACTCGCGAACACTTAGCCCGGCTCCACGCCAGAGAGGGATCGCATGAAACGGCTGTTAGAGTTCTACCCCGCAACGAGCACTGTTGCTGCTTGTCTAGCCTTAGCCTTGGTCGGCTGCGGTGGCACGACGACATTCCAAGACACCACCCCCATTCGCATCGCGGTGGCTCCTCCCCCGCCGCCACCGGCGCCACCACCACCGCCAGCTCCGGAGAAGCAGGTCAAGATCCGCGACAATCGCATCGAGCTCGGGCAAAAGATCCAGTTCGCGCTCGACAAGTCGGAGATCCTACCCGCCTCGTTCGGGCTCATGGATGAGCTGGCAAAGACGATTCAGGAAAACCCTCAGGTGCAGAAGGTCAGCATCGAAGGGCACGCCAGCGCCGAGGGAGACGACAAATACAATCTGCTGCTCTCGAAGGCTCGCGCAGAGGCCGTGCGCCAGTACCTGATCAGCAAGGGCGTCGCTGCAGAGCGCCTGGCCTCGACCGGCTTCGGTGAGACCAAGCCGATCGCCTCCAATGATACGCCCGATGGACGCGAGACGAATCGACGCGTCGAGTTCCACATCACCAAGCAGGAAGTGACCAAGGAGAAGGTGGAGGTAGACCCCACGACCGGCAGCGAGAAGGTGATCGAAAAGACGTCAGCCAATGAGGAGGCCAAGGAATGAACCAGCTCTTATCGTGCCGCATCCTCTTGGGCGCAACCCTCTTGGCAGGCCTCGGGGCGTGCTCATTCGAGTACCACGCGCGCAGCCCGGAAGACTACCGTAAGGAAACGCGCGCCCTGTTGGAGTCGAAGCAGAGCGATTTCACCAACTGCTATGCCGGCGTCATCAAGGCTGCGCCGGACGCCAAGGGGACCGTGGCCGTGAGCTTCGAGGTCGAGGAGAAGACCGGCAAGATCCTCACCCCCAAGAGTCTGCCCGAGAGCACTGCCCCGCAACCCCTGCAAGAATGCGTGGTCAACGGCTTGAATGGGCTGGCTCTGCAACCACCCGATCAGCGCAAGGGCGTGGCCACGATGACGTTCGAGTTCGACCGCGGCTAGTAGGAGAAACCCGAAGTCCGCCCAGGGTTTCTCCCGATATAAAGGTAGTGCCGAATGCAGAGAAGCCCATCTGGCCGGGTTCGCGGCGCCCCTCA
>Ga0207648_10007943_pt1 | contig 10348 bp, 8 predicted proteins | sample KBSMisM32_FD_184310 | JGI IMG/M metagenome (GOLD analysis project Ga0207648, IMG submission 184310) | Miscanthus rhizosphere microbial communities from Kellogg Biological Station, Michigan, USA - KBS Miscanthus M3-2 (SPAdes) (version 2) | ecosystem: Host-associated > Plants > Roots > Rhizosphere... | reverse complement strand
ATGTCGGCTATACCGCGCGCCATCTCACCTTCTTTGAGATGCTCGGCAACTTCTCGTTCGGCGATTATTTCAAGGAAGGGGCGATCGAGCTCGCCTGGCGATTCGTGACCCGCGAGCTCGGGCTCGCGACGGACCGGCTCTGGGTCTCGATCCACGAGAGCGACGACGAAGCGTTCGACCTGTGGCGCAGGATTGCGGGGCTGCCGGACGAACGGATCGTTCGCCTGGGGAACAAGTCAAACTTCTGGATGATGGGCCCGACCGGTCCGTGCGGCCCCAACAGCGAAATCTTTTACGACCATGGCGAGCACGTCCCCGGCGGCCCGCCGGGAACAGCCGACGAGGATCTCGATCGCTTTGTCGAGATCTGGAACCTCGTCTTCATGCAATATGAGCAAGTCGACGAGCAGACCCGGGTACCGCTTCCCAAGCCGCAGATCGACACCGGGATGGGGCTCGAACGGACCGCGACGGTGCTGCAGGGCGTCGTCAACGTCTTCGACACCGACACGCTTCGCGGCCTTACCGATGAATCGGCCGCGCTGACCGGCAGGAGCGGGGAGGAAGCGCTCGCAAGCCACCGAATCATCGCCGACCATCTCCGTTCGTCCAGCTTCCTTGTCGCCGACGGCGTCCTGCCGGCCAACGAGGGCAGAGGCTATGTCCTCCGCCGCATCATGCGCCGAGCGATGCGCCACGCGCATATCCTCGGCGCCAGGGAGCCATTGATGTACCGGCTGGTGCCCGCGCTCGTGGCGGAAATGGGCGCTGCCTATCCGGAGCTGGTGCGCGCCCAGCCGTTGATCGAGGCCACCTTGCAGCAGGAGGAAACGCGCTTCCGCCAGACGCTGGCGAACGGGCTCAAGCTGCTGGACGACGCGACAGCCGGCCTCGGCGAAGGCGGGACTCTGCCCGGCGAAACCGCGTTCAAGCTCTACGACACCTTTGGTTTCCCGTTCGATCTCACCGAGCAGGCGCTGGTCGAGCGCGGCCTCAGGGTCGATCAGGCCGGTTTCGAGGCCGCCATGGCCGAGCAGAAAGCCAAGGCGCGCGCGGCGTGGAAGGGTTCCGGCTCGAAGGCCAGCGAGGACATCTGGTTCGACCTTGCCGAGGAGCATGGAGCCACCGAGTTCACCGGCTACTCGGGTGACGAAGGCGAGGGCGTGGTGCTCGCGATCGTCAAGGACGGCACGCGCGTCGGGGCCGCGAACACCGGCGAGACGGTCGATCTTTTGCTCAACCAGACGCCCTTTTACGGCGAGAGCGGGGGACAGATCGGCGACACCGGAAAACTGACCGCGCTCAATGGGTTCGTCGGCGATGTTGAGGATACCTCCAAGCCGCTCGGCAAGCTCCACGTGCTGCGCACCAGGGTCGTGGCCGGCGAACTGACGGTCGGCGAGACCGTCCACCAGAAGGTTGATGCCGAGCGCCGCGATCGGGTTCGGGCCAACCATAGCGCGACGCATTTGCTCCACGCGGCGCTGAGGCGGCACCTGGGCACCCATGTGACTCAAAAGGGCAGCCTAGTGGCGCCCGACTATTTCCGTTTCGACTTCTCGCATCCCAAGGCGCTGACCCGCGAGGAGATCGATGCCGTCGAAGCCGAGGTGAATGCGCAGATCCGCTCGAACGAAGCCGTGACGACGCGGCTGATGACTCCGGACGAGGCGATTTCGGCGGGCGCAATGGCTTTGTTCGGCGAGAAATATGGCGATGAAGTGCGGGTCCTCTCCATGGGCCAGTTCGACGACGGCGATTATTCAGTCGAGCTGTGCGGGGGTACTCATGTCCGCGCCCTGGGCGACATCCAGCTGCTGAAGATTATCTCGGAAAGCGCGGTGTCCGCCGGTGTCCGCCGCATCGAGGCGCTGACTGGCGAGGCGGCGCGCCAGTGGCTCAGTCAACGTGACGCCAGGTTGCGCGAGGCCGCGGCCGAGCTGAAATCGTCACCCGACGAGGTCCCGGCGCGGGTCGTGACGCTGGTCGAGGAACGCAAGCGGCTCGAACGCGAGCTCGCCGATGCCCGGAAGCAGTTGGCGATGGGCGGCGGGACTGAAAAAAGCGATGCCACCGGACCGGAGGAAGTGAACGGCTACAAGTTTATCGGCCAGATCGTCGAAGGCTTGGATCCCAAGGACTTGCGCGCTTCAGTTGACGACATGAAGAAACGTCTCGGATCGGGCATCGGAGCTTTGATCGCGGTCAATGAAGGACGCGCCAGCGTCGCCGTCGGAGTTACCGACGATCTCGCTGGTCAGGTCAGCGCTGTCGAGTTGGTCAAAGTGGCTGTAGCTGCGTTGGGCGGGCAAGGCGGCGGCGGCCGTCCCGATATGGCCCAAGGTGGGGGCCCTGACGCATCCAAGACCAGTGAGGCACTCCAGGCGGTAAAGGACGCGCTGGAGAAGGTCGCGGCGTGATCGATGCGAGCTCTTCGGAGCCCGTGACCCTCAATGGCTCGTGTCATTGCGGCGCAGTCAGGTTCACGGCCACATTGACTGAGGGCTTCGCCTCAGCGCGGCGCTGCACCTGCTCGATCTGCCGGATGCGAGGCGCGGTGGCGGTGACATCCACGCCGGAACACTTCCGCATCACACAGGGCGAGGACAAGCTCGCGACCTATCGCTTCAATACCGGCGTTGCCGAGCATCATTTCTGCTCGGTCTGCGGCATCTACACCCACCACAGGCGCCGATCGAACCCGAACGAGCTGGGCGTCAACGTCGCCTGTCTCGAAGGCGTCTCGCCGTTCAATTTCCGCGAAGTGAAGGTTCTCGACGGTACCCGCCATCCAGCGGACGATCCCGAGCACAAGAGCTATGTCGCGGGCGTGCTCCGGTTCGAGCCCACCGGCTGAGCCAAATCGCGCAGTCGCCGCCCACCGAGGCGCGGCGCCTCGTCTAACTCGGCTTCGGCCTTGATCTGGGCACGCAGCTCATCGCGCTTCTCGTGGATCGAGGCGATCACCGGTCCCATCGCAACGCCAAGGTCGACCAGTGCCGCCTCAGAGAGTTGGAGCGAGGCTTCGAGCGTCTCCGGCACGGCGTCGCTGACTCCCGCCTTGTAAAGTTCGGCCGCATGTTCCGCGTCGCGGGCGCGAGCGACAATCGGTAAATCAGGAAAGACTGCACGCAGCTGCTTTGTCAGCCGGTTTACAAGAACCGGGTTGTCCATGGTGAGGATGAACGCCGCCGGTTCGCGTTGCCGCATTCGGTCCATGAGCTCAGGTCGTCCGACGTCCCCGAAAAGCACGTCGTACCCATCCTTGCGCGCCGCAGTGACGGCGTCGGCATCGGTATCGATCGCCAGATAGTCCTTGGCGTGCGTCTCGAGCATGTCGGCGACCATCCGTCCGACCCGGCCGAAACCTAGGATCATCACCTGACCGAGCTCGGCCGTGTCGAGAGACGCCTGCATCTGCTCGCCGACCTCATGTCCTCGAATACCGCGGCCCGCGGCCCGGCCGAGCTTCGCCAGGAACGGGGTGACCGTGAGGCCGATGGCCGTGACGATCTGCCAGAAGGTGGCGGTATCGGGCGTGACAAGCCGCGCGGCCATTGCCGAGGCAAGGACGATCAGCGTCGTCTCGGACGGTGAAGCCATCAGCAGCCCTGCTTCGGCGGCGACGGCAGGGGTTGCGCCGCCAAGTCGGAGGAGGAGGGCGGTGACGACCGCTTTCAGAGCGAGCACGGCGACGAGCGCGGCCAGCAACGCCTGCCAGTCGGCCAGGACGAGGCGGATATCGACGCTCATCCCGACGGTGATCAGGAAGATGCCGAGCCCGAGCCCGCGGATCGGGGCCGTGATTACCTCCACCTCGCCGCGATATTCGGTCTCGGCGATGACGATGCCGGCGATGAGGGCGCCCAGCACCGGCGAAAAACCGATCGCCTGGGTCACCATGCTCGCGATGATGACGACCAGGAGGCAGACGGCGAGGAACAGCTCGGGATTCTTGGTGCGTGCCGCCTGCGCGAACAGCATCGGCAGCAGGAAACGCCCCAGCACCAGCATGGCCGCGGTCACCACGAAGCCGATCGCAAGCGTCGTCAGAAGCGGACCGATCCCGCCGTCGGCCGAATTCGGTCCCATCGCTCCGAGCGCGAACACGATCGGGACCAGCGCGACATCTTCGAACAGCAGCATGCCGAGCGCCGACCGGCCGACCGCGTCATGGGTGTTGACCAGCGGGATCACGAGCGCGGTCGAGGAGAGCGCGAGGGCGAGGCCGAGCGCAACCGATCCCGAAACGCTCTCTCCCACCCAGTAGACACCGAACCCGATGACGAGCGCGCAGCCGATGAGCTCCGCGGCGCCAGCGCCGAACACCAGCCGGCGCATCGACCACAGGCGGCGGAACGACAGCTCGAGACCGACGGAAAAGAGCAGCAGGACGATGCCGAGCTCCGCGAACGGGTCGATCGCCTGCGGGTTGGAGATCGTCACATAGTGGAGCCAGCGATGCTGCGTCGTCAGCGCGCCGAGGCCCGCCGGTCCCGCGAGCATGCCGATCAGGATGAAGCCGATGATCGGGCTGATCCGAAATCGCGCAAAAGCCGGGATCACGATGCCGGCGGCGCCGAGGATCACCAGTGCGTCGCTGAAGCCGGAGGTCGAGAAATCTCCTTCCATCATCGTGCTTCTGCCCTTTTCGCGGGAACGGGGGTAGGGGTGACGTCATGACGTCGGATCATGACCTGATCGTTGTCGGCGGCGGGCCTGCCGGGATGATGGCCGGGCTTCTATTCGCCCGTGCCGGCTGCGACGTGCTGGTGCTGGAAAAGCACGCCGACTTCTTCCGCGATTTCCGCGGGGACACGGTGCACCCCTCGACGATGGAGATCCTCGACCAGCTCGGGATGCTGAAGCGTTTCCTCAAACGGCCGCACAGCGAGCTCTACAGGGCCGAGCTCAGCCTGGCGGGACGGCTGTGGAAGATCGGCGACCTCTCTCACCTCAAGACGGCGGCGCCATTCATCGCGATGATGCCGCAGTGGGACTTCCTCGATTTCCTGCGTGAGGAAGCGAAGGCTTTCCCGGGCTTTCACCTGAGGATGGAAAGCGCCGTCGAAGGGTTCATCGAAGAGCAGGGCCGGGTGGAGGGCGTCCGCCTTGCCGATGGCGAGGAGGTGCGTGCTCGCCTGGTCATCGCCGCCGACGGCCGCACCTCCATCGTTCGCTCGATGCTTCCGTTGGAAACGCTCGGCGCGCCGATGGACGTCTTCTGGTTCCGAATCCCGAAATCGGAGAAGGAGAAGGGCGGGCTGCGAGGCAACGTTGCCCGCTCGCGCCTGCTGGTGATGATCGATCGGAGCGATTACTGGCAATGCGCCTTTTTGATCCCCAAGGGCGCCGCCGAGACCTACAGGGCCAAGGGTATCGACGCGATCCGCAAGGAAGTCGCCGAGGCGGCGCCGGACCTCGACCTCAGCCAGCTGGACGGCATCGACGATTTGAAGCTGCTGAGCGTCGCGCTCGACCGACTGACCTGCTGGAGCCGGCCTGGCTTGCTGGCGATCGGCGATGCCGCGCACGCCATGTCGCCGATTGGCGGCATCGGCATCAACCTCGCCATTCAGGATGCGGTCGCGGCCGCGAACATCCTCGCCGGGACTCTTGCCAAGGGCGACGACGTCGATCCCCTGCTGCCCAAGGTTCAGGAGAGGCGACTCTTCCCGACGCGGATGATCCAGGGCGCGCAGAAACTCGCCCAGGACAATATTATCGGCCGCCTGCTTCAGCCGGGCGAGCCGATCATCAAGGCGCCGCTGATCGTACGCCTGTTCGATCGAATCCCGCTGCTGCGTCGAATTCCCGGACGCTTCATCGGCCTAGGCGTCAGGCGCGAGCGGGTTCGCTCTCCTGAGGCGCCCCTTCGCGCATAGCGGCTTCGAGGTTGTGGACGATGGCCTCGAAAAACTGCTCGGTCGTCATCCACGCCTGCTCCGGGCCGACGAGGATCGCGAGATCCTTGGTCATCTGCCCGGCTTCGACCGTCTCGATGCAGACGCGCTCAAGCGTCTCGGCGAAGCGCACGACTTCGGGCGTATCGTCGAACTTGCCGCGATACTTGAGGCCCCCGGTCCAGGCGAAGATCGAGGCGATCGGGTTGGTCGAGGTCGCCTTGCCCTGCTGGTGCATGCGGTAGTGGCGGGTGACCGTGCCGTGCGCCGCTTCGGCCTCGACGGTCTTGCCATCGGGGGTCATCAGCACCGAGGTCATCAGGCCGAGTGAGCCGAAGCCCTGCGCGACCTGGTCCGACTGGACGTCGCCGTCGTAATTCTTGCAGGCCCAGACGAACTTGCCGCTCCATTTGAGCGCGCTGGCCACCATGTCGTCGATCAGGCGATGCTGATATTCGATTCCAGCTTCAGCGAACTTCGCTTTGTATTCGCTGTCATAAATCTCCTGGAAGATGTCCTTGAAGCGGCCGTCATAGGCCTTCAGGATCGTGTTCTTCGTCGAGAGATAGAGCGGCCATTTCCGGCCCAGGCTGTAGTTGAAGCAGGCATGGGCGAAGTCGCGGATGCTCTCATCTAAATTGTACATGCCCATGGCGACACCCGAGCCGGGGAAGTCGAACACGTCGAACTCGAGCTTTTGGCCATCGTTGCCGACCCAGGTCATGGTCAGCTTGCCCGGCCCCGGCACTCGGAAATCGGTGGCGCGATACTGGTCGCCGAACGCGTGGCGGCCGACGACGATCGGGTCGGTCCAGCCGGGGATCAGCCGCGGCACGTTCGAGATCACGATCGGCTCGCGGAAGATACAGCCACCGAGGATGTTGCGGATCGTCCCGTTGGGCGATTTCCACATCTTCTTGAGCTTGAACTCCTCGACCCGCGCCTCGTCGGGCGTGATCGTCGCGCATTTGACGCCCACCCCGTGCTGCTTGATCGCATTGGCCGAATCCACGGTGACCTGGTCGTCGGTCGCGTCGCGGTTCTCGATCGACAAGTCGTAGTAGAGAAGCTCGACGTCGAGATAGGGCTGGATCAACCGCTCGCGGATCCACTGCCAGATGATGCGGGTCATTTCGTCGCCGTCGAGCTCGACGACCGGGTTTTTCACCTTGATCTTGGCCATTGTTGTCCTGCTTTTCGAAGTCTGCGGCGCTCTAGGATGCTGTCCAAATGCGCGCAACCGCGCCGTTGTGCGCGCTGCATAGCGTCTTTAAGGAACGCGCCATGCCCGCAATCGACAAGCACGACAGCCCGCTGCCGACGACGACCGTCAAGTGGCGATTTCCAGCGGTTCACCCGGAAGGCCGCAAATATGCGGTCGCGGTCGGCGCCGCGGCAACGCTCTGCTTCTTCCTTCACTGGGAATTCCTCGGCTGGATCCTGGCTGGACTGACGCTGTGGGTGGCGAGCTTCTTCCGCGATCCAATACGCACCACGCCGCGCGGAGGGCGTCTGGTGATCGCTCCTGCCGATGGCCTCGTGACGATGATCGCCAAGGTGCCGCCCCCGCCCGAGCTGAGGGGCGCGGACGGCCTCGCAGATCCCGATTACATCCGGGTGTCGATTTTCATGAGTGTGTTCGACGTCCACATCAACCGCGCGCCGATCGCGGGGCGCGTGACCCGCATCGCCTATGTGCCCGGCAAGTTCGTCAACGCGGACCTCGACAAGGCGAGCGAGGACAATGAGCGGCAGCATTTCCTGATCGAGGGCGAGGATGGGATCCGGATCGGCTTCACCCAGATTGCCGGCCTGGTTGCCCGCCGCATCCTGTCGTTCGTCCGCCAGGGGGATATAGTCGATGCCGGACAGCGGATCGGCCTGATCCGCTTCGGGAGCCGGGTCGACGTCTATCTGCCTAGCGGAACCGCGCCGAAAGTGCTGCTCGGACAGCGTGCGATCGCGGGCGAGACGGTGCTTGCCGAGATCGGCGTCGACACGACTCTGACCGGGATCAGCCAATGAATGACGAGCGGGATCCGCGGCGGATCCCGTTCCGCGGAATGATCCCCAATGCGGTGACGGCGCTTGCCTTGTGCATGGGCCTCACAGGGGTCAGCCTCGCGATCCGCGATGAATGGGAAAAGGCGCTGGGCGCGATCATCCTCGCCGGTATCCTCGACGGCATGGACGGCCGGATCGCCCGGCTCCTGCGGGCGGAAAGCCGATTCGGGGCGGAGCTCGATTCCCTCAGCGACAATATCGCCTTCGGGACCGCGCCGGCGCTGATCCTGTTCCTGTGGTCCCTGCAGTCCGCGCCCCGTTTTGGCTGGATCGCCGCGCTGGCCCTGGCGGTCTGTTGCGCGCTGCGTCTCGCGCGCTTCAACGCGCGGCTCGATGCCGCCGAGCAGCCGCACAAGTCGGCGGGCTTCAATACCGGCGTTCCGGCGCCGGCGGGGGCGGGACTCGCGTTCGTCCCGATTTACCTGTGGCTGATCACCGGCGACGAGCGCTTCCGCGCCTGGCAGGCGGTGATGCCCTGGACCCTGTTCATTGCCGCGCTGATGATCTCCAGCCTGCCGACCTACAGCTGGTCGAGCATTCGCATCCGGCGGTCGTGGCGGCTGTTCGCGCTGGCCGGCATCGCGCTGCTCGGCGCCGCGCTGATCGTCAGTCCGTGGCCGACCTTGCTGGTCCTCGCGGTGCTTTACCTGGTGATGATCCCGTTCGCCGTCGCCGGCTACGCGCAGGTCAGGCGGCGGCGCGCCACTCCGCATTCGCGCGTATAGGCTTCCGCACCGTCGCACGTACGCGCAGGCGAACTGGCGCCGACTCGAATTCCGCTCGCGACACCGATGCGCCCTTGAGGGCAGCGGCGATCTTCGCGCCGCTCTCCTCAAGAACCGCCGCACCGACGACAACCAGGAGCCAGAGTGTTCCGAGGAAGACGAGGGTGCCCAATGCTGCGATCATCGCGTCTGATCCTTCTTTCCAAAGCGCCAAACCATAGCGGACCCGATTTGTTCCGTTTCGGGAGCCGCTGGCGGCCGAGGCGAGATAATGTTCCCTTTCTGTTCCACAATGTCAAGTCGACGTCGAATGGCAGGAATCGGAGGAAATCGGACATCAGCGCCACCGCTGGAAACAGTCTGGCGCGGATGGTAGACCAAATGGGTCAAAGGACTCGGGTGACCATTCGGAGTTAGCCTGAGGCCCGGCAAAAATCGGGGAGCGGAAGATGGCGTACCAGTCTTTCGGCCGAGCCTTCTGCCTGGGGATGTTTGCAGTGGGCGTCGCGGCATGCGCGTCAAATAGCGTTGAGCCTTCCTTCGGACAGGTCGTCGCCCTGACCGACAAATATCGCGACGTGAACGCGGCCAAGCGCGAAGGCTACACGACCGACAACAAATGCACGACGGCGGAAATGCTTGGCTTCCCGAAGGAATTGGGAGCGATGGGTCTTCACTATGTCCGACGCGACCTGCTTGGGCTTCCGCCAAAGCCAGCGCCTCCTGGCAGCGGGCGGGTGCGCGGCACCGGCACCTACACCGATTTTAGGAGACCGGCGATGCTCGTCTACGAACCTCAGTCCGATGGAACGCTGAAGCTAGTCGCGGTCGAGAACCTCGTTTTTGCGTCAGCATGGCAGGCATCAGGCAATCAGGGCCCGCCGACGTTCCGCGGGCAGCCTTACGTCCTTCTCGTCGACAAGCCGGACACCAAGGTCGACGAGGCGCACGGCTGGGAGCCGCATTACGAGCTTCACGTATGGCGGGAAGACAATCCGAACGGCCAGTTTTCGGAGTTCAATCCGCGGGTGACCTGCCAGTATAACAAAGCGCCCCAGCATCCGCCTCAAGCCATGAATCACTGATTGGGTGGCCTCAGTCTTCCTCAGCTATTCCCGCGAGGACGTTGAGCGGATCCGGCCCCTGGCCGCCGCACTGCAGAAAATCGGTCACGATGTCTGGTGGGACCGCCACATCGCGGGCGGCGAGGAATTTTCCGGAGCGATCGAGAAGGCCCTTGAATCCGCCGACGTTGTAGTTGTTGCCTGGACGGCCTCTTCAGTGAAATCAGCTTGGGTCCGTGACGAAGCGGCAGCGGGGCGCGATCGCAGCTGCCTTGTTCCCGTCACGCTGGATGGATGCGCCCCGCCGCTTGGATTCCGGCAATATCAAACGGTCGACCTACGCAAATGGAACGGGCGCGAAGGCTCCGCGGCGCTGGTGCCGCTCACCGAGGCTATCGAAAAGTCATGCGGCCGCCCGGCACCACCGCGAGGGACACGGCCTGTTCGGTCCGGCCCTTGGGTCGAGCGACTTAGGTCCTGGCAGGCAGCGGTAGCCGCTGCGTTTCTTCTAGTCGCTATGCTCGGCGTCGGAGTGATTTACCCGCGCATGGCCGCGAGCGGACCCATCTCACCCAAGATCGCCCTTGGCGAG
>Ga0207648_10007941_pt1 | contig 10349 bp, 10 predicted proteins | sample KBSMisM32_FD_184310 | JGI IMG/M metagenome (GOLD analysis project Ga0207648, IMG submission 184310) | Miscanthus rhizosphere microbial communities from Kellogg Biological Station, Michigan, USA - KBS Miscanthus M3-2 (SPAdes) (version 2) | ecosystem: Host-associated > Plants > Roots >... | reverse complement strand
CTCGACCTCCGTTCGCGCCCGCGCCCGTGCCCGCGTTGCCGCCGCTGGAGCCGCACGCGCCGACGCAAGCCACCAGGACCACCAGCCACACTGCGCCCGCGTGCTTCACGGTGTCTATCTTCGGATCAATCGCGCCGACCGAGAACAAGAAACGTGTGAGCGCGCGATCACACCAGGCGCGCCAGCGCCCCCTCGACCTGCGGCACGTAGCCGCCGCCGAACAGGTTGACGTGCACCATCAGCGGGTACAGCTGATACAGCGCGACGCGCTCGCGATAGCCGTCGGCGAGCGGGAACGCTTCCTTGTATGCGGCGAAGACGCGCGGGCCGAAGCCGCCGAACAACTTCATCATGGCGAGATCGATCTCGCGGTGTCCGCCGTAGACCGCCGGATCGATCAGGCACGGCTCGCCCAGCTCGTCGGTGATCAAGTTGCCGCCCCACAGATCGCCGTGCAGGCGGGCGGGCGGCTCCGGCGGACCGCACAGCGTGTCCAGCTGGCGGAACAGGCGTTCGAAGTCGCGCCGCATGCGCGTGGTCGCCAGCCCGGTGTCGACGGCGGCCTTCAGCTGCGCGCCCAGGCGCCGCACCCGATAGAACTCGGGCCAGTTGACGGCGAAGGTGTTCTTCTGCGGCAACCGGCCGATGTAGTTGTCGTGGTCCAGGCCGAACGCCTCCGCGCCGTGGCGGTGCAGCGCCGCCAGCCCGTGGCCCAGGCGCTCGTCGAAGTCCGGCGCGCGCGGCGCGGGCCGGACCAGCTCCAGCGCGAGGAACGGCGTCAGCTCGTTCGCGCCCGCCGAAGCCAGCACCGCCGGAACACGCAGCGCCCGGGCCTCCGCCAGCCAGGCGAGGCCCCGCGCCTCCGCCACGAACATGTCGTTGGGCGCGCGCACGTTGCTTTTCACGAACACCACGCGGCCGTCGGCCAGCGTCGCTTCGTAGGCGTCATTGATGTCGCCGCCCGAGAGAGGCCGCGCGCCCTTGACCCGCGATCCCAGCGCGTTCCCGAGCGAAGCTTCCAGCCGATCGTCCACCCGCCCCGCCTCCCGCCTACGCTCCGTGCGCCTGACGCAGGTGATCGAGCAGGCCGCGGCACGCCCGCTCGCAGATGTCGAACACCTCATCGAAGCCGCCGGGCCCGCCGTAGTACGGATCGGGCACATCGGCGTCGGGCGGCGCGCTCGCGTCGAACGAACGCAGCAACCGGACCTTCGCCTTCTCCGCAGGCGCGGGCGCCATGCGCATCAGCTCGTCGCGGTTCGAACGATCCATCGCGATGACGTGATCGTACTGCGCGAAGTCGGCGGGCGTGAACTGGCGCGCCGTGCCCGACAGCGGGATGCCGCGCTTCGCCCCCACGGCGCGCGCGCGCCGATCGGGCGGATCACCCACGTGCCAGTCGCCCGTGCCGGCGCTGTCGACGGCGATTCGCTTCTCCAGCCCCGCCTGCGCGACCAGATGGCGCATCACCGCTTCCGCGGTCGGCGAACGGCAGATGTTGCCCAGGCAGACGAAGCAGATCCGGACCACGGCGGTTTCCTACCACGGGTTGGCCGAGCCGCGCGCACGTCGCCGAAAGCGGCTTGCCCTCACCCCGGCCCTCTCCCGCAAGCGGGAGAGGGAGACTAAGTGTTGCCGTCGGGGACGTCGGGGTTCGGCGTCGCGTCGCGGCGGTCTTCTGTCTCGCCGCGGGCCTGACCGCCGTCGGCGGGTTCGCCGCCGTTGCGCGCCTCGCTGGCGCCGTTGCGCTCGGCCTCTGCGTATCCCAGCGACTCTGGATCGACAGCGCTCGCCTCTTCCTCGGCCAGCGCCGCCTCGACCTCGGCCGGTGGCCCCAGATGGCGGCGACGGCGCCGCCGCCGCTTGCCCTCGCGCAGACCGTCCTTGTCGTCGCGGCCGCCGGCCGCGACCTCTGACTTCTCGATGGGCGTCTTGTCGTGCGGCGACCGGATCTCGAAGTCCTCGACGTGGAACGACCCGCGCGCCTTGACGACGATGCGCTTCTGGAGCCGCTTCTCCATCTCCTCGAGGAAAGCCCGGTCGGTCGACTGCAGCACCTGCGCGACGTCGGGATGAACCTCGACCAGCACCGTGTCGCCTTCGACCAGGTCGCCCTGCCGGCGCAGCTCGCGCAACAGCTCGTAGGTGACGGTGCGGCGCGACTTCGTGTACCCCTTGCCCTCGCAAGCGGTGCACGGCTCGGTCAGCGTGTGCAGCAGCGATTCGCGCGTCCGCTTGCGCGTCATCTCGATCAGGCCCAGCTCCGAGATGCGCGTGACGGCCGCCTTGGACCGGTCCCGTCGCAGGTGCTCGTTGAACGCGCGCGTGACCTTGTCCCGGTTGTGCGGCCGGTCCATGTCGATGAAGTCGACGACGATCATGCCGCCGATCGATCGGATGCGCAGCTGCTCCGCGACCTCCTGCGCCGCCTCGAGGTTGGTCTTCGTGATCGTGTCTTCCAGGCTCTTCTTGCCGACGAAGCGCCCGGTGTTGACGTCGACCGCGGTCAACGCCTCCATCTCGTCGACGATCAGGTAGCCGCCCGACTTCAGCCACACCTTGCGCTCCAGCGCCCGGTCGATCTCGATCTCGATGCCGTAGCCGTCGAAGATCGGATCGTTGCCGTCGTACATCTCGATGTGGCCCCCGAAGTCGGGCATGAACGCGGCGATGAACTTCTTCACTCGGTCGTACTCGGACCGCGAGTCGATGATCAGCTTCTCGACGTCGGCGGTGAACAGATCGCGCACCGTCCGTAGCAGGAGGTCGAGGTCGTTGTAGATCAGCGACGGGCAGCGCCCCGTAGCAGCGCGCTGAACGACGTTATTCCACAGCTTGATCAGGAACTCCATGTCGGCCTTGAGCTCGCGCTCCGACACGTTCTCGGCGACCGTCCGCACGATGAAGCCCGATCCGGCCGGCCGCATCGATTCGACGATCTCGCGCAGCCGGCGGCGCTCCTTGTCTGATGCGATGCGCCTGGATATCCCGATGTGTTCCACCGTCGGCATGAACACCAGGTGGCGACCGGGCAGCGAGATGTAGCGCGTCGTCCGGGCGCCCTTTGTGGAGATCGGCTCCTTGGTCACCTGGACGATGACCTCCTGGCCTTCTTTCAGCAGGTCCTCGATGCGCGCGCCGCCGCCGGCACGCGCCGCGTCGGCGGCGTCCTCGTCCTCGTCTTCCGCCGGCTTCGATTCGCCCGCCAGCAGACGCTTGAGGTCGTCCGGCGTCCCGCGCACGTCCGAGACGTGGAGATACGCGCTCTTCTCGAGACCGATGTTCACGAACGCGGCCTGCATGCCGGGCAGGACCCGCTCCACGCGGCCCTTGTAGATGTTCCCCGCGATGCCACGCTCGCGCTTGCGCTCGATGTAGAGCTCGCCGAGGTACCCGTCCTGGACGAGCGCAACCCTGGTCTCCGGACCGTCGGCGTTGATGACTAGCAGGCTGCTATGGGGCATCCGGACGGAAGGAAGCTAGTCGCGCGCGGCGCTGGCGGGGGTGGCCCGCCGCGTACCAACGCGAGAGAGTTTGAGGAGCCAACCCAAGGGCTCCGAAAAGCTGAAAGCGCGCCCGACGCTCGGTGGTACCCGAGATGCGGGGTTCGGGTGCCCCCGACAAGATCGTCGCCGGGGGCTGGCCCCGGGCCGTGGGGGCACATGCTGACGCAAATGTCAGGGTTCATCGTGAAACTTCGATGGTGCGAGGTGCCGTCGTAACACGGAACCATCGCCAAATCAATGACATCGCCGATTCGAAGTATTCCGGCATACCCCTTGCTGCTCTGCCGCGCGGAAGCGCAAACAGAGTTTCGACTCGGTTCGCGCATCCCCTCCTCCCCATAGATTCACGGCTCCGGGGTTTACCCGTTAGCTCGGCCCGGGCCGCTTATTTACTTAGCCTTAGCCTCGCCTCTTCGGTTCCGCTTCCCGACTCGCTATCTGAATCCCTCCTCCTTCCGGTTAGATTCCAAAGACGACCCCGCCCGAGTCTTCGAGCGGGGTCGTCGCCTATTTGGGCTCTAGCGCAGGTAGAGGGCGTAGACGTAGAGCCAGGCGGAGACGAAAAGCAGTGCGTCGATGCGGTCGAGCATGCCGCCGTGGCCGGGGATCAGGCGGCCCGAATCCTTGACGCCGAAGGCGCGCTTGATCAGCGACTCGACCAGATCGCCGGTGGGACCGATGACGCCGGCGGGCAGCGCCGCCAGCAAGCAGTCGCCGAAGGTCAGCCAGGGAACGAACGTCGCGCGCGCGCCCAGCATGATCAGCAAGCCCGCCAGCATGCCCCCGACGCCGCCCTCGACGGTCTTCGCCGGCGAGACGGCGGGGTACAGCTTGTGCCTGCCCAGGCCCCGGCCCGCAAAGTACGCGCCGGTGTCGTTGGCGAACGTCAGCGCGATCGCCAGCATCACCCACGCGCGCCCGTGCGGCGCGTCGCGCTGCAGGATCGCCATCGGCGCGCACAGCAGGCCCAGATAGAAGACGCCGAACGCCGCGATGCCCAGCCGGGCGCCCGCCGCCGGGATCTCGCCGGGGTCGAACAGAACCAGCGCCGCCGTGCCGACGAACGCCGCCAGCACCCAGACGACCGCGTAGGCGGGCAGCGCGTAAAGACCGGCCGCCAGGCCCACGCCCAGCACGATCACGCCGAAGCGCAGCCGCGCCCCCGCGCCCGCCAGCGCGATGGCGCCGTACTCGTGCAGCCCTATCGCCGCCACCACCAGCATCAGCGCGCCGAACCCCCACGCTTCGTCCCACAGGATCAGCGCCCCGATCAGCGGCAGCGCGACAACCGCCGAGATCAGGCGCTGCGCGAGGTTGGGTAGCGCCATCGGCGCCCGCTATCCGGCGCTGCGAATCTGCTCGCGCGTGCGCCCAAACCGGCGCTCGCGACGCCGGTACGACTCCAGCGCCTCGTAAAGGTCCGCCTTTCCGAACGCGGGCCAGAACGTGTCCGTGAAGTACAGCTCGGCGTAGGCGGCTTCCCACAAGAGGAAGTTCGACAGCCGCTCTTCACCTGACGTGCGCACCAGCAGGTCCAGCTGCGGCAACCCGCCAGTCTGCAGCGCCGCGGTGAAGCGCTCCTCGTTGATCTGGTCCGGGTTCAGCGCGCCGGCGGCGGCCGCCGCGGCAAGCGCGCGCGCCGCGGCGATGATCGACTCGCGCCCGCCGTACGAGAGGGCCAGGCACAGCGTCATCGACCTGTTGTCGGCCGAATCGTGAATCAGCGCGTCCAGCGGTTCCTTGACGAATCCGGGCAGGCGGTCCACCTCGCCGATGGCGACCAGGCGGATGTCGTTGTCCATGATCTCGGCGCGCTCTTCGATGACGTAGTCGCGCAGCAGCTGCATCAGCGTCGCGACCTCGTCGGGCGGACGCTGCCAGTTCTGCGCCGAGAACGCATACAGCGTCAGCGCGCCCAGACCGATCTCGCGCGCGGCGCGCACCACCTCGCGCACCGCCTTGGCACCCTGGCGATGGCCTTCGACGCGCGGCAAGCCGTGCTCCTGCGCCCAGCGCCCGTTCCCGTCCATGATGATCGCGACGTGACGGGGCAACTTGTTCAAATCTATCGGCATCCGCCGCGTCTCGGCTACCACAACCACGCTGGATTGTCGATGGTCCGGGCCCGTTTGTCGAGCGCCTGTTTTCCGACTAACCTTCTTTGCACGATGAAGAGCGCAGAGGACATCGAGTCGTATCTGCTGCGGGTGGGGATCGGGTACGAAACGATCAAGCCGGGCATCTGGTTAGTCAAGCTCGACGGCGCTTCTCTGGTCGTCTCGATCGCCGGTCCGGTGGTCGCGTTCCGGTTGAAGGTGATGGATCTGCCCGCGTCGGGGCGGGAGGAGCTGTACAGGACTCTGCTGGTCCTGAACACCACCGAGATGGTCCATGGCGCCTTCGGCCTCGAAGGCGACACCGTGGTCGTGATCCATGCTCTCGAGCTGGAGAATCTGGACCTCAATGAATTCCAGGCGGTCGTCGATGACATGTCGTTGGCGGTCGCGAAGCATCACTCTCACCTGGCCCGTTTCGCGCCGTCGGCCGCCAACGCAGCATCGTAGATCGTAAGGACATCACACATGGGAATCTTCTCCAGGCTCGGAACCCTCATCAAATCGAACCTCAACGATCTCATCAGCAAGGCGGAAGACCCGCAGAAGATGCTGAACCAGATCGTGCTGGAGATGCAGAACCAGCTGGTCGAAGCCAAGAAGCAGGTGGCGACGTCGATCGCGGACGAGAAACGCCTGAAGAAGCAGTGGGACGAGCAGATCGAGCTGTCTAAGGAGTGGGAGCGCAAAGCGATGCTGGCGGTGCGCAGCGGCGACGACGTCCTCGCCAAGGAAGCGCTCTCGCGCAAGGCCGAGCACGATCACCAGCAGGCCGAGTTCGGCAAGCAGTGGCAGCTGCAGAAGGACGCCGTCGACAAGCTGAAGGATCAGCTGCGCACGCTGAACGACAAGATCGAAGAGGCGAAGCGCAAGAAGAACATCCTGATCGCGCGGCAGAAGCGCGCCGAGGCGCAGAAGGCGATTCAGGACACGATGCGCGGCCTGTCCGACAACAGCGCCTTCGACACGTTCGAGCGCATGCACCAGAAGGTCGAACAGATCGAGGCCGAATCGGAAGCGTCGACGGAGCTGGGCGGCGAGCTGACCGGCGACACGCTGCAGGCGAAGTTCAAGAAGCTCGAAGGATCCAGCGGATCCGACATGGCGCTGGCGGAGCTGAAGGCGAAGATGGGACTCGGTCCCGCGCCCGAGCAGCCGGCGCTTCCAGAGGTCAAAACCGACGGAGGAAAGTCGTAAGCGTCCCCGCGGGAACAGAAGGGGCGAAGAGGCGTTCCCGTCGGTGGCGACGCAAAGATTGCCGCCGCCTCACAAACGCTGCTATACGGGAGGCGTACGTAAGCCCCAAAAGGAACCAACACACCGATGGCACAACATCAAAACCACACGACGGCGCGATTCAACGGCGTGAAGGTCTTCTCTGCGACGATGGCGCAGGAGCGGGAGAACTTGGGGGAGAAGGTCACGTCCTGGATCAAAGAACACCAGAACTGCCAGATCGTCGACACGATCGTGACGCAGTCGTCGGACGAGGCGTTTCACTGCCTCGCGATCACCGTCTTCTGGTGGGAAGACAAATAGCGTAGGTCGCCTTCGTCGGGAAACCGGGGGGATTCCCGACCCACACCTGTCAGCCGGCGAGGAGCAACACGCCGGTGAACATGTGAATTCGCGGACGCCCGAAGGTCGGGGCGATCTCGAATGAGCTCTCGATGCCGGCCAGCGAAAGCGTGCCGAACCGGCGACGAATCAGCTCCGGGTCCAGCCCCGGTTGTCCGTAGAGCGCGCTGCCGCGCCCGGCGCAGTTGAAGTAGAAGCCGAACTTCGGCGTGGCGGAGCCACGTGCTTCCGCTTGCTCGTCGAGCATCGCCTTCATGTCGTCGCGCGCGCCGATCGCGTCGCGCAGCGTGAAGCAGATCGTCTGCCCGGCGCGCACCGGCTCGGCGACCGCCAGCGCGGCCGTGTTGCCGTCGGCGACCGCGAACGGACGTACCACGTAGTTCGACCGCCCGCCCGAGCCGCGCTCGCCAATGCCGGCCAGCAGGTGCGCCGTCATCTGCCGCAGGCCCGGATGGCGCGGATCCGACAGCGTGCGATCCAGCGCCTCGACCGCGGGGCGCCCTTCGATCTCCAGGATCAGGTTCCCGTCGGCGGCGGTGATCGTAAGCGGATCGCCCAGCGCCTGACAGCCCTGCGTCATCCCCAGGCTCGGGTGCAGCTCTTTCGGTAGCACCAGCGCGACGGCCGAATCGGCGTGCGCGGATTCTTCCCAGAACACGCGGCAGCCCTGCTCGCCGCCCGACGCACCCGCGCCGGTGATCAACAACTCGGGCGCGCTGTCGGCGATCCCGGCGACGAAGTCGGCCGCGTCCAGCTCGGCGGGATCGACCAGCACCGCCACCGCGGCGCCGTCGATGTCGCCGCCCAGAATTTCGCGCGCGCGCTGTCCCAGCTTCGCGCCGGCGACGCGCGGATCGGTGCGCACCCCCGGAAGGAACAGAGGCGTCGGCAGCGGCGGCGCGCCGCCCAGCACCTGCACCGCGACCGCGTTCGCGTTCTCGACTTCTTCCGCGCCGGTGAGGACGCCGGTGGCCGAGCAGCCGATGACGGCCGCGCCCGGCAGCGTGCGGCGCACGGCGCTGAGCACGCCCGCGTATTCGTCGTCGTCGTGCTTGATGCCGGCGAACACGATCGCGATCTCGGCGGTGCGCGTGCCGGCCGCCGCCAGCGCGCGGTGCGCGGCCAGACCCGCGGCCGTGAACCCGTCCAGATGGACGGCCACTCCCACACCGGCCGAGGTCATTGACCCCTCTTACCTTGGCCGCGCGAAAAGGCAAAGGCGGTTTTGCGGATGAGAAAAGGACCGTCGCTGAGCTGTCGCTTTCCGATCCGCTATACTGACCTCGATCCCGAAATCACTCGGGGGCGAAACGGTTTCGACGGGGGTTTGCAAAGTACAGGTCGCGTGCCGAGGCGCCCGAGGCCTCGTAAAAACGGGCAAAAACAGAACAGCGAACGACAACGCGTTCGCTCTCGCCGCCTAAACAGCGGACGGGACCACGAACCGGGGAGCCGCCCGCGGCCCCGGCAAGTGGCCATTTAGCGGGCTAAGCACCGCGCAGCGCCTTCGGGCGCGGTGACGAAAACCTTGGAGGCTAAGCGCAGGGACGCCCCGCCGGTGGGCTAACCCCGCGACGAAAACCCAATCGCCGGATACGCACGTAGCGACTTGAATGGCGCGCTTCCGGACCCGGGTTCGACTCCCGGCGCCTCCACAATACTTCTGACTACTTAAGTGCCAAATTGGGCCTTGTCGCCCAGCTGTCGCCCAGGCATTCCGTGGGTTTTCGTGGGTTTTCCTTCTCGGATTCCGGCGCTGCTGCCGAGGCCATCGAGCAGCTTCACCGCATGCCGGGGCACGTCGGGACTCAGATGCGCGTAGCGCATCGTCATCTCGATCGTGGCGTGCCCGAGCAGCTCCTGCACCACCTTCATCGCCGCCCCACGCATCACGAGGTGCGATGCGAACGTGTGCCGAAGAACGTGCCAGCCGATCTGACGGAGCCCTGCCTTGCGGCAGGCGCGCCAGATCGGATGCTTGACCTCGTTCTTCTTCCACATCCGCCCCGCGGCATCGCAGAACACGAGCGGCCCCCGTAGGTGCCGCTCGGCCTTGAGCGCCGCGATCGCCTCGTCCCCAAGAGGGATGTCCCTCCCCTTCCCGCTCTTCGGCTCGGTCACGAAACCACGCGTGACCGAACGCCTCACGCGAAGCAGACCCGTGACGAGATCGATGTCCTCTCGTCGAAGCGCGAGCAGCTCGCCCTGCCTGAGTCCCGCCTTGAGGGCGAGGATGATCATGCAGGACCACTCCGGGTCGGCCGCGGCCACGAGCCGCGCCGCCTCGTCGAAGGTGAGGAAGTCGAAATCCGGCTTCGGCGCCTTCAGCCACTCGATCTCGGGCACTGCTTCGATCAGCTCTCGCTTCTTCGCGACGACGAGCAGTCGCCGCACGACGGTCAGGCAGTTGTTGACCGTCTTCTTCGAGCGCTTCTTCTCGATGGTCTTCGCGGCGAAGTCCTGGATCTCGGCGTATCTGATCCGGTCCAGGCGTAGCCGCCCGAACGCCGGCAGAAGATGCCAGCGCAGGATCGACTCTTTCGTCTGCACCTCGCTGGGCTTGTTCTTCATGCGGCAGATCGCCAGGAACTCCGGCACGAACTCCTCGAACGTCGGCACCTCCTTCGGTGGGTTCTTCGGCTCGCCACGAAGAAGGCGCTCGATGTGCGCCCTCTCCGCCTGCTCGGCGGCGAGCTTCGTGTTCAGGGACGGCGTTCCTTCAATGCGCGGCGTGGTTCCGTCGAGTAGACGGACGCGCTTCCGGTAACGCCAGACCCCACTTCTTTGGTCTCGGTATGCGGGCATGCTGCTTCTCCACATCTGCGCCGCACCGACTTGCACGAGCCGGAGCGTAGCATCCGAGGACTGGCGCCGGCCTACCTTCTCTGTCCTCCGCGTCCGCGCAGGACACGCACCAGCGCGCTCTTCGCGATACGGATCACGCGCCGCGGGCCGAAGCGCGCCGCGGGTATGTCGCCGGCGTCGACGAGCTTGCGGACCTCCTTGACGCCGATCCGCAGCGCTGTCGCCGCCTCGCGCGTGGTGAGGACCGCCGGCAGGTGTGCAAGCACGGCACCGGTGTCCTCCGGATTCCTGGCTACCGGGCGCACGAAGACGCCCGTCGGAGACTCATCGGTCGGATCGGGCCTGG
>Ga0207648_10007935_pt1 | contig 10351 bp, 10 predicted proteins | sample KBSMisM32_FD_184310 | JGI IMG/M metagenome (GOLD analysis project Ga0207648, IMG submission 184310) | Miscanthus rhizosphere microbial communities from Kellogg Biological Station, Michigan, USA - KBS Miscanthus M3-2 (SPAdes) (version 2) | ecosystem: Host-associated > Plants > Roots >... | reverse complement strand
ATATCGGGCGCTGGGTGATGCAGCGGGTGTGCTGGGATCTGTGCGCGTGGCGCGATCAAGGACTGCAGTTGCCGCGCGTGGCAGTGAACGTCTCGGGACGTGACTTCATGCGGCCTGAGGGGCTGCTGCACATGAGCGATACAGTCGGCCAGGCGCGCCTGTCGCCGTCGCTGTTCGAGCTGGAGCTGACCGAGGGCATATTGATGCAGGATGCCGAGGCGGGTCGGCGGTCACTGCTCACTTTGAAGGAGTTCGGGTTTGCGCTGGCCGTCGACGACTTCGGCACCGGCTATTCGTCGCTGAGCTACCTGAAGCGCTTCCCGCTCGACACGTTGAAGATCGACCGCTCGTTCGTGAAGGACATCGGTGTGGATCCGGAAGATGCCGCGATCTGCCGCGCGATCATCGCGCTCGGGCACAACCTCGGGTTGGGGATCGTTGCCGAAGGTGTGTCGTCGGAGGTGCAGCTGGAATTCATGCGCACCGAGGGATGCGACGCCGTGCAGGGGTGGTTGATGAGCGCGGCGATGCCGGCGAACGAGTTTGCCGAGCTGGTGAGGAAGCAGCGGGTGAGTGCCGAGGCGGCGAACGTGCAGCCGATGCGGAGAGCTACCCGGGCGGGGTGAGAGCACTCAAGTGGATTGGCAGCCTTGATGCGCACAGACGATGCGCATAGAATCCGCGCATCTGAAGGAGTCAGATGATGCGTACCTCCAACCGCAAGGCACCCAAACAGGCAACCAACTTGAGTATCGATCGCGATCTCTTGAACGCCGCGCGTGAAGCCGGCGTCAATCTCTCGGCTGCTCTCGAAGAGGCTTTGAGAGAAAAGGTGGCGGCCGCGCGTCGTGAGCAGTGGAAGCGTGAAAACGCCGAGGCGATTGCGGAGTACAACGACCTGATCGCGGAGCACGGCATCTTCTCGGAAGGGCAGCGGAGCTTCTGATGCCGCAGTTTTCGGTTTACAAGAACAGGAACCCGAAGACGCGCAGCACGCACCCATACCTGGTCGATGTTCAGTCGAACCTGCTTAGTGATCTCGGTACGCGCGTTGTCGTGCCGTTGGTCAAACGTACTGCGTCGACCAGGAAGTCGGTCAAGAACTTGATGCCGGCAATCCGTGTGGACGGGCAGGAGTTCATCATGATGACGCCGCAGCTGGCTGGCATCGCGGCGAGCGACCTCGGTACGCCGGTGGCCAGTGCAATCGAGCATCGAGATGAGGTGGTCAAGGCCCTGGACTTCCTGATCACGGGAATCTAGCCCGCGTTGACAACGCATGTTTCGGCGCATCGCCATCAGCCTCTTGATCTTGAGAGTCGAGAAGCGCTGATCCATGTCTGTCCGTGCAACGTTGCTGTCCCATTAGCTAGACACGGGGAGAACGCCGAAGCCATTTCGGAGTACAACGATCTGATCGCCAGGCTTTCGTGCTCCTAAGGAGTTTGCCGAGCTGGGAGGTAAGAGGAGCGATGAAACCTAGCGCGACTTGACAGAACATCCCTGTATCCAGCCGCGCGTGTGCTATCGTTTCGCGCGCGTCGTGAAGTAAACCAAGAATTCGACTCTTCACACAGACACGGATCGCATGCGTTTTCGTCTCCTGGTGATTCTCGCGGTTGCGAGCCTGCTCTGCGCATGCGGCGGCGGCGGTGGCGGCGGCTCGGATCCAGGCGTCACTGATAGTGCCGACGTTGTCTCGATCACGGCCAGCGCTTCGACTGCGTCTGAGCCCAGCGCTGCGAACACCGATCTCGATTTCGTCATCGCAAATCCCGGAGCGACCACGGCCAGCAACGTAGCGCTGTCGGTGACACTGGGCACTGGCCTCGTGAAGGCTGGCATTCAATGCTTCAGTACGGGGGCCGCGTGCCCAACCGATCCCCTTGCGCAGCAGGTCCCCACGCTGCCGCCGGGCGGCAGCCTGCTTTTCAGGATCTCGGTGATCCCGCAGGCGGGCGCCAGCGGCACGATCGCCAGCACTGCCACGGTTTCGGCCACGAACGATGCGGTGAAGTCCAACAACAGTGCGCAGCTCAACCTGACGGTCTACTCGGCAGACGTGAGCGTGATCGGCTCGACGAACGCGGCCGAGGTCTTCGGCGGCAGCAATATCGCGTACTCGCTGTTAGTCGCGAATGCCGGCCCCGACGCTGCGCGCAATGTCGGGCTGGAAAATTTCTTGACCAGTGGCCAGAGCATGACAGCCATGACCTGCGATGCAAGCGGCGGCGCGACGTGCCCTGCAACGCTGGGCTCGACGATGACGATCCCGTCGCTGCCGAGCGGAGGCTCGCTGATGTTCTCGGTGACTGCGCAGCTTTCGATGCAGGCCACTGTCTCCGTGAACGACACGCTGCGCATCACTTCGCTGGGCGATGCGAATGTCGCGAACAATACCGCCACCGCCTCGGCCGCAGCGCGCATCCCGGTATCGCCGGATTCGCCTTCGTTCATGGTCGTGCACAGCGACAGCGGCGACTACGTCGGGCAGGGGGGCAGCTATTCGTACTCGAACGAGAATGCCGTGTTCGAGCTCTTCCCAGACAGCGGCGTGCTCTCGCTGAAGGTATTGAGCGATGAGGACTGGCGCGGCTTTTTCTACATGCCCGCAGGAATGGCGCAAGTACAGACTGGCACGTACACCGACCAGCTCGGCGCGCCACTGCATGACCCGGCGACCGGTGGCTTCTACCTCGGCAGCGATAGCCGCGTCTGCGGCCCACACACCGATTGGTTCAAGGTCGATAACGTCGCGTATGCGGCGGCGGGACAGCTTGCGTCTCTCGACATACGCTTCGAGCAGCACTGCAATGGTGTCCTGCCGGCGCTGCGCGGCCAGCTGCACTGGAATGCGAACGACGCGACGCGTCCGCCCGGCCCGGTCAACCCGCCGCCGACGGGTTTGTGGCGGCCCGCGCCGGGCAGCACGCCGGCCAGTGGCAACTACTTTTATGTGGTAAGCGACCCGGGTGACTTCGTCGGCGGGGGGCGCACGGACACTTTCACTCAGGCCAATGCGATTCTGGCCTTGAACAAGCAAGCCACTGGCGAGCCCGTCTTCAGCGCGATCGGCTATGGATCCCACGCGATTACGTTCAAGGCAATGGTGCCGTTGACGCGGCTCGAGCCCGGCTACTACCCGGAGGTGCAGGTCTGGCCGTTCGGCAATCCAGCGCGAGGGATGATGGCCATCGGTGCATGTAACGGAATCAGCGGCTGGTTCGTGATCGACACCATCACGTACTCAGGTGATGACGTGACCGCGCTCGACGCGCGCTTCGAACAGCACTGCGAAAAGGTGATTCCGGCGCTGCGTGGCCAGATTCACTGGCGCTCCGACGATCCGACGCAACCGCCCGGACCTCAGGTGCCGCCGCCGGCCGGACTCTGGGCGCCGCCGCCAGGGTCGGTGCCCGCGACGGGCAATGTGGTGTATCTGCAGAGCGACCGCGGCGACTTCATCTTCAACGGCAAGACCAAAACCTACACGCCGCTCGACAGCGTCATCCAGGTCGGCGATATCGGCAGCACGCCGGTCGGCAATCGATTCGACATCGCGGTGAGAGGCGATGAGCAATGGACGGGCTCGTTCCAGGCGATGAGCTCGTTGTCGGATCTGCGGCCGGGTTACTACGGCAATCTGGTGGGCTTGATCATCAATCCCGCGATCGGAGGACTCCGCTGGAGCGGTGAAGGTCGCGCCTGCGATATGACAGGCTGGTTCGTCATCGACAGCGTCACGTATGCCGGCAACTCGCTCGATTCGATCGAGCTGCGCTTCGAGCAACACTGCGACGGCGGCCCTGAAGCGTTACGCGGGCTGGTCCGCTGGTCGGCTGCCGACACCCGCCAGCCTTTGCCGCCGCAAGTTCCGCCGCCGGCGAATCTCTGGACGCCGCCGCCGGGCGCGACGCCGGCCAACGGCAACTATGTCTATTTGCAAAGCGAAGCGGGCGACTTCGTCGGTCAGGGTCAGACGCATCTCTTCACTCCGGGCAACGCGACCATTCAGACGAGCACTTCGGGAAACCAGTTCAGTGTCCAGGCTGTGCCGCAGGGCCAGGTCGTGCCGTGGGGCGGCCGCTTCGTCCCAATGTTTCCGCTGACGCAGTTGCAAGTGGGTTACTACGGCAATGTCACGAGGACGAATATCGCCAAGGGCATGCTCGATTGGGGCGGCGCCGGTCGTGGCTGCGGCGCTGTGAGCGGATGGTTCGTCGTCGATAGCGTGACGTACACGGGAACGGCGGTGACGGCGATCGACCTGAGGTTCGAGCAGCATTGCGAGAATGCGGCCGCGGCGTTGCATGGAAAGATCCGGTGGAGTCAGTAGCGTTCGGCACGCGCGAAGATCTGTGAATACCCAGCTCAATCGCTAGAAGACAAGGAAAGTTATGGCGTTCCCTTGGTGTATGTTGTTCGAACATCTCTCGGGCGAACTTGCCGACTTCGCGAGGTCCGGCTCGCGTAGCTAGTCTGCGGTTCTGCATATGAGACTCTGAAGTTTGGGCGCTCACATTCCGGAAGCGTTCGGTACACTTGCGCCATGACAACGTCGCAAGTATCTGCTGTCGGTTCGTGCTTCGTGTGCGCGCTCGCTTTCGCGCAACTGGCCAACGCAGCAAGCCCCGAGCTGGCCTGCGCTCCGGGCGCAACCGCCGAGCATGACGTCCTGCTGGCCGTCGAGCAGATGTTCACCGCATTTCGCACGGACGATTCGAGCGGCTTCCAGCAGATCGCCACAGCCGACTTCTATGCCTACGACAACGGCATGCGGTTCACTGGCCCCTCTCTGCTGGATCTCCTCAGAAAGGCGCATGCGACGGGTATGCGATTCGAGTGGAGCGTCACCGAGCCGAACGTGCACATTGCCTGCAATCTCGCCTGGGTGACGTACGTCAACAAGGGTTCGATCGACAACGCCGCAGGTCGTCAGGAGATGAGCTGGCTCGAGTCGGCGGTTCTCGAATACGGCGAGCGGAAGTGGCGCATACGGTTCTTTCATTCCACGCGGGCAGCCGCGAGTTCGGCACGCTGACGATCAGAGTTCGGCTTCGCGAGATGAAAGCGCCGATGGCATCCGTGCAGTCGGCGCTTCGTTCTAATCTGCTCGGCAACTGTCAGTCGTGGTCACGGTCATGACGGTCGGAGAGCAGGCCAGCGGCAAACCACACGCTCGGTGTGGCTGGCGTAGTGGCGGTGGCGGGCGTCACGGTGCGGATCAGCAGCACTGGCCGGTTGTCGATGGTGTCGCCGCAGTTCAGAGGGGGTGTCGCTCCGGTCGCGTCGGTCAGCTTGCCGCGAACCTCGAAGTCGCCGTTTTCGTCCAGGTTCACAAGCTCGGAATTGAACGGCGTCGTGATGAGCGCCCCCGAAACAGCCGGCGGCACTGGAGCATTGCGACAGAACAGCGACAACACCATCTGCCGCGGACCAGCGCGAGTGCCGATGGCGTCGGCACCAGCCAGCAGGACGCCCTCACCACGAGCGCGAATGTCACCATTCTTCCTGATGACTGCATCGAATGAGCTGATCAACCAAGGTGCGCCACCGGGAGCGACACCCGCAACAGTGTTGAGCACCGGTGCTCCGGCCTGACTGCGAAACGGCTGTACGCCCGTGCCGCGATCGAACTTGAACAACACATCGAAACTAAATCCGCCTGCTACTGCGGCTCCGGCCGTCAGCAAGCTGGCAAGCGCAAGGGCTGCCTTGATCTTCCTCGTAAGCTCCAGCGTGGTGTTTGCATCACGCGTGAGTAGCGTTCGTCCTGCCTTCGGTTCTACGAAAGGTCAGTGCGCGCGTGAGTCGTGTGATTTCGGGCGACCCGCTTCAATTGCTAAAACAGAAATACATGCAGGCAACTTCGCACTGGCTGTTGAGGGAAGTTGTGCGAATTCGCAGTCCAGCACTCGTCGAAGACCGAACAATAACAAGCGCGCATTTGTATTCTGCCGCTCTGCCGAGCGAGATCGACCTGTCGCCATAGCAGGGCATTGCTATCCGTCTTCGGCCAACGCAGAGCAGAGATCCGTTCATTCGGCGCCAACGATCTGGACGCAACCGGATTGGTCGTATCAGGGCCCAGCATGGCTTGCCGATTGCCACCTGCTGTCGCGAGAGCCTCTGTACGAGCCTCGCTGCAGCAGGCCTTGGTGAGGTTGTCGATCAGCCAACCCTTAGAAGACACGGGCTGGCCGTCGACGAGGATCTTGAAGTCATGTATTTGCGCGGGGCCCACACCGGTGTTGTGAATGTCGAACGAGAGAGTGGCCGCGCCCTCTGCGGTTTCGTTCGAGCTATCCAGCTGCAAAGCGGGCCACGAACTGGCGTGTACCAACTTCTCCATCGAATGGCTGGTGTGGTACGCAGTGAAAAGTGAGGCCGCTGAGATCGTGATGGCCGCAAGGCTGGCGAGCAAGTCCCAGCTGCGATGGCCACTTCGGCGCGGTTCTGGTGTCTCAGCGGGTTCGATACTCATCCAGCCCCCGGGCAATGAATTCACCTTGCATAATCGGAATTGCAGAGTGAATGTCGCCACGGGTGTCTCGGGGTCCGCGATGAAGTTTGCTGCAACGAGGCTTGCACTGACCGCGCTGGCGGCAGCCCATCTGATTGTGACCATCTGGCATGGAGAGCTGCGCCGGGAACTCGCTGCCGCACTATCCCCTGAGCAGAGCTTCTTCACCTATCTCGTTTTCATTCTCGTGCCACTTCTCGCCGTGGGTCTGCTGTGGACGCGACACATGAGGCTGGCACTCTGGCTGTTCCTGACCGCGTTGGGCGCATCGCTCATCTTCAGCATCTACTACCGCTACGTCTTCATCTCTCCGGACAATATCCACCGTCTTCCAGCCGGGATCGGCGCGGCGCATGCACGATTTGCACTTAGTGCTGCAATCCGCGCGCTGATCGATTTGGCCTCGGCACTTGGCGCAGCATTCGTGCTCGGATGGCATCATGGGCTATCGAGCACCTTTGGTGCGCAGCGCCATCCGTGAGAGCCGTGTAGCAAGAACAGCTGACTCTCAGCACGTGGCGAATCATGGGAGCACAGTCATGAGCGCTCGTTCCTTCGCTCCGGTTCTCGAACCCAAGACGCAGGCTTTCGTTGACTCTCTCGACGCTGCGGGTGGACCGCTGCCCCGACGCTCGGAGCGGGTCAGGGGGACGGGAGATTTTGTGAAACTCCGCATGCCAAGCGGAGATTCCGCTTGACCGTGCGGAGAATAACCGGGATTATCTCCGCACCGTATGCGGAGATTGGGCATGTATCTCTGGGAGCGATCTCAATGGCCGGCAATGACGTGGGACGAGCGTCGCCTCTCGCCACTGCTTGCGCGCGCCTCCCGTGAGCAGGGGCGGCTGCTCGGCAAGATGGAAGGTCTGGGCTTTCGCCTGCGCAGCGAAGCTCACCTGCGCACTCTCACGGAAGACGTAGTCAAGTCCAGCGAGATCGAAGGCGAGAAGCTGGACACCGAACAGGTCAGATCCTCTATCGCCAGAAAGCTCGGGCTCGATGTCGGCGGTCTCGTGCCTTCCGACCGTAATGTCGACGGCGTTGTCGAGCTGATGGTGGATGCGGCCGGAAAGTACACAACTGCGTTGACCCAAGAACGGTTGTTCGGCTGGCACGCCGCGCTGTTCCCGACCGGCCGCAGCTCGCTGACAACAATCACCGTCGGTGACTGGCGCGATGACAGCACCGGACCCATGCAGGTGGTTTCTGGTCCGGTCGGCAGGCAGAAGGTCCACTACCAGGCGCCGCCGGCGAACCGGGTGTCCAAAGAAATGAAGGCGTTTCTCAAATGGTTTGCGAAGCCCGGCGAGACGGATGGGCTGCTCGTAGCCGGACTCGCGCACCTGTGGTTCGTTACGATCCATCCGTTCGATGACGGCAACGGCAGGATCGCCCGCGCAATTGCCGATATGGCGCTCGCTCGCGCAGAAGGCACAGGCCAGCGCTTCTACAGCATGTCCGCGCAAATACGCCGCGAGCGCAATGACTACTACCAGATGCTGGAGCAGACCCAGAAGGGGAGCCTGGACGTTACAGCCTGGCAGGAGTGGTTCCTGAGTTGCCTGCTGCGCGCCATCGAAGGTACGCAGGAGACACTCGGTTTCGTGTTGAACAAGGCTCGTTTCTGGGAACGTTTCGCCAAAGAGCCGCTGAACGAGCGACAGATCAAAGTAGTGAATCGGTTGCTCGATGGGTTCGAAGGCAAGCTCACGACCTCGAAATGGGCGAAGCTCACCAAGTGCTCGCAGGATACGGCCTATCGAGACATTCTCGACCTGGTCGAGCGTGGCGCTCTGAGAAAGGATCCGGGCGGCGGACGCAGCACCAGTTATTCGTTGGCGATCGATGGCTGAGTCGCCCTTCCCTTGGCGTAACGCCCGTGCAGCCAGGTAGCGGCACACACGGCCAGGATCAAGGCTGCCGCCGCTCCGGCTTCGAACCATAGCGGCCCATCGACACGCTGCGTCGTGTACAGGTACGTCGTCTCGACGCTGATCAATCCGCAGAGAATGCCCGCGGCCAGCCAGCGCGAGCGGCCGGCGACGAGCGCACTCACGAGCCCACCTGCGAATGCGCACAGTGGCGTAAAGATACCCGCGAGAACCAGCACCAGCCGTGCTGAATCGACGTAGCTCACGCCACCGAGCCAGACTTCTTGCACGAGCGTCGAAGTCAACGCGAGCGTCACGTAGCCGGCGATGGCTCCGAGGAGACCGACCAAGAGGCTCTTGCCGATGCCGCGATGGTGCACGAGCTGCATGACTCCTCCGGCTCAGGTTGCCAGCCGGACGCCATGCTACAGCAGCGAGGGTCGCTCGAGACAAGACGGGCGTAGAATCCACGCAACCCCGCGAATCCTTGGCACCAAGGGAGGCGCGCGTGTTGAACCGCCGGCCGAGTCACGCAACGGCCTTCAGGAAGTCCGCCACCAACTCCAACATCTGCTCCGGGTTCTCCTTGTGAGGTACGTGTCCACGATTGGTCAGCAGGCGAGCTGTGACAGGTCCCGTGCTGACATTGCGAGCAGTAGCCAGGTGCTCAACCGACCCGAACTCATCGAGGTCACCGTGGATCGCGAGCAGAGCGGAGCGCAGTTGAGCCAACTCCTGGGTGACGCTCCATGACCGAAATTCCGGCGATAGCCAGGTATCCGTCCAGGCGCGCAGTACCCAGCGAGCCTTGTCGCCATGGTATCGGCTGAGTCGCGCAAACTGTTCCGCGTTCTCGTAGTCGATTCGAGCAGCGGCAATCGCCTGCAGCGTCTTGTCCTCGGCGAACAGCTGCGCGGACTCGGTCACGATCGCTGCACAGGCGTCGCCGAAAACTGCTCCACAGCAAACGGCCATGCCACCTCCCACACTGTGACCGAACGGAACAAATCGGTCGATACCGAAATGTCGAAGCAGGCAAGGGATGTAGATCTCCGCTTCCTCGCGCACGAAGCTGGGCCGCAAAGAGTCCGTCCTCGAGCTCGACCGCCCGAATCCAAGACGGTCGTAGGCGATCACGGTTCGCTGCGTGGCATCGCGCAAACGCGCGGGAAAGTCGCGCCACAGTTCGACACAGCCCAATGAGTCGTGAATCAGCAAGATCGGCGCTCGCATAGCGAGGCGCGGCGCGTCCCAGGCTCGCGCGTAGAGTTGTCCCGCTGGCGTGTCGATGAAGTGAACCTCAGACACCAGAGTCATCGCAGACCGAACCATCATTCGTGCATGTCCGCCTGATACGTCTCACGGAGCAGAATCACCGAGACCGTTGTAATCGCGCAGGCGATCGCGATGTAGATGGAGATCGCCAGCGAAGATCCGAACTTCGCCAGCAAGCTCGTTGCAAGCAACGGCGCCAGCGCGCCGCCGATGATCGCGCCAAGCTGATAGCCCAAGGAGGCGCCTGAATAGCGCACACGAGTGCTGAACATTTCCGCGAGAAAGGCCGCTTGTGGGCCGTACATCATCGCGACCAGGATCTGACCAACGCCGAGCGCGACTGAGATCCAGAGCAGCGATCCGGTGTCGATCAAGGGAAAGAGCCCAAAGCCCCACAGACCCAGCAGTACTGCGCCGGCCATGAAGATGCCGCGTCGACCGTAGCGATCCGAGAGCGCCCCAGAGATGAAGATCGCAGGGACCATGACAACCGCACCGACTAGAACGCCCACCAGCATGGTTTCGCGGGAAAGATTGAGACCGAGTGCCGGACTGGTCCCGTATGCAACTACGAAGGCGATCAGGATATAGAAGGTCACCTGCACGGCGAGAAAGGCTCCCGCAGCCAGCGCAATCTGCTTCGGATACATGCGCAGCGCATCCAGCACGGGCGATTTACTCT
>Ga0207648_10007933_pt1 | contig 10352 bp, 9 predicted proteins | sample KBSMisM32_FD_184310 | JGI IMG/M metagenome (GOLD analysis project Ga0207648, IMG submission 184310) | Miscanthus rhizosphere microbial communities from Kellogg Biological Station, Michigan, USA - KBS Miscanthus M3-2 (SPAdes) (version 2) | ecosystem: Host-associated > Plants > Roots > Rhizosphere... | reverse complement strand
GTTCTCCAAAAGAAAAGGCCCTCGAAAGGGCCGGAACGAATTCGGTTGAGTATGATTGATAAGGAACCGGAGTTCGGGGGCACAGAAGAGGGAACCCAAGCCATGCGCGTCCTTATCATCTGCGCCACTCTTATTACGGTCGCCACCGGCCTCGGAGGGTGTTGGTGGCATCATCAGGCAGCAGTCGTGACGCAGCCATTGCCGCCAATGAAACCGCTTAAACTGGCCACGGAGTGAATTTACCCTGCCAGTAGCCAGCCGCGGTTGGAGGGTATCCTTCGGCCGGGGCCTTCTTAGGCGGCCTCTAGCCTCGTGGTGCGAGCCGATTTTCGGAAGGGAGAGTTAGTCCATGCGAATTCCGATCATGCTTCGAAGCGTTTTAGTTGCGCTGATCGCCCTGATCGGCGTCAGTCTCCAGAGCGCACACGCCGATATCGGCGGCATTACGCTCGTGGTCTACAAGGGCGGCTGGTTCATCGGCGGCTCGGCTGGCCACGGCACGCTCAATTTTCACGGCCGCAGCTATCGGCTCGATGTTGGAGGGATAGACTACGGGTTCTTGTTCGGCGGATCGAGAACCGTGCTGTGGGGCCGCGTCAGTAACATCTGGCGGCCGTCTGATGTTGCCGGTGTCTACGGCGCAGCCGGTGCGGGTCTTGCGCTCGGCGTTGGCGTCCGCGGCATTGTACTCGTCAACCAGAAAGGTGCTGTTCTGCAACTCTCGGGCCGGCAGATCGGGTTGATGGCTAACGCCGATCTGAGCGGGCTTGCCATCATGATGAGGTAGTCAGCGTAAGCCGATGCTGACATTGCCAAGGTGTTAAGGCTCGATGAAGCTAGACGCACAGCGAGCAACGTCGCCAAGCTGCCAACGCTCCTCATCGGAAGCGAACGCGCCTAGTGCGGAAACGGCTTCAATATGATCCCGTAGGTGATTAGTCCTTTTTGCTAAAGGAGCTTCTGGAGTCGCCCAAGCACGTCATCAGCCTCTTTCGCTGCATTAGCGACATGCTCCCGTAATTGCTCAATTACCGAATTGACATTGATCATCTGCGGTTGGAGCGCCAGCCATTGCTGCTTGGTATAGAAGCCGAATAGCAACTGGTCTTGCGCTCCACTTGGCGGAGGAAATAGGTCGGTAAGCTTAACGCGTTCTTCCTTGTATAGCGCAACCATCTCGATAACCGAGTTATGGCACAGCGCGCAGGGGCCGATTATACCGGCTGCGCCGAGTGCCAAGGCTGATTGGCGAACGCCTTGCCATAAACGGTGACGTTCGGCCAGTGGTTGGCTTCGACCAGGCTTGTTATCGGCTCGGATATGGAGGTGGTTTTTTCGACCGAACCCTCGCAACGATGAAAATCTCCCCACTCAAGCTCGGTGTGGGCTATCGACAGCAAGTGCTCCTGACGATTCACCCCCAGCCGAATGACGTTCCTATGGACATGGTCAACACGGAAGAGGGAGCATGCTTGGCCTCAAAATCTAGCCGACCGCCTAAAGCGTTAGCGCAATGAGTGACCGCCTCGCACGTCTGGCAATCCGCATGGCATATGCCGCCAAGCAACTGCCACGTATGGCTTGGTATACTGGACATCTTTACCTCGCGCGCCTTCTCACCGAACAAGTAAGTCAGCACGAGGGTGAGAGCGCCCGGCCGAAGGCACGATCCGATCCTCGCCTCAATGAGCGCCTTAATGCCGATCTTGTGGCCTGCTCGAGCAGGATCTCGCCAACGTTGAGGGCGGGATTTATCCGGTTCCCGCCGATCACGACGGATCGCTCCTCACCCTGCTCGACCGCTCGCGGCTGTTTTTCCGCGACCTCCCCGAGGTCAACGCGCGTCGCAAACGCAATGCGACGCGCGAGGTGCTGAACGCAAGGACGCGCGGCCGCCGCCCCGACTACTACCTGCAAAACTTTCATTTTCAAACGGGTGGCTGGCTGACTGAGGAATCGGCCGAGCGCTACGACACGCAGGTTGAGGTGCTATTCAAGGGAACAGCGAACGCCATGCGGCGGCAGGCGCTGCCGCCTCTTGCCGAAGCGTTTGCCGGACGCGATCAGCGCAAATTACGACTCATCGACGTCGGCTGCGGGACCGGACGTTTCCTCGATTTCGTCAAACAAGCATGGCCTCGGCTGCCGGTACTCGGCGTTGACCTGTCACAGGCCTATGTTCGGCATGCGCGGCGCCATCTTGAGCGTTGGTCGTGCGTCAATCTCGTCGTCGCCAATGGGGAGGCGATCCCCGCACACGACAATAGCTGCGACGCGGTGACGAGTGTCTTCATGTTCCACGAATTACCACCGAAGGTGCGCCGCACCGTGATTGGGGAAGCGGCGCGCGTGCTCAAGCCCGGCGGGAGGCTGATCCTGGTGGATTCGCTCCAGCGCGGCGATGACCCCGTTTACGATGCGATGCTGGAGAGCTTCCCGCAATATTATCACGAGCCGTATTATCACAGCTATATACGGGAGGATTTTGCCGCGGTCGTCCGGCCCTACGGACTTGCACACCGGCGCAACATCGAGGCACACGTCTCCAAAGTAATGGTGTTCGACAAGGAGGCCGGCTAATTGGACCACACTCCATCTGGTCTTTCGGCTTCCATCATCTGTGGGCTGCAACAAGATCGCAATCAGAGTTGCGGCCGGAGAGTCATCGCTTCTTCGCTGTGACAGCCGATGCTGGAAATTACGTAGCTCTCGCAAGCAAGTGGGAGTCATTAAGGCCGCGTGGAATGGGTGCTGAACGTTCGACCTATTCTTGTCGTCCATCTATTGTCTCCAACATGCCCCGGAACTTCCCCGCGACATTCAAGCAGAAAGTGCAAGGATTAGACCTCTAGCCGCGCATCCCGTCCTGCAAAAGAAACGGCCCCAGGAGCCTCGTCCTGAAGCCGCATTAAACCCGTTTGGTGCCGTTTCTTTATGCCGCTCTCGCCCTTTCCAGCGTGAGCTCATCATCGTATGTAAGCCAGTAATCAAGTCCAGCCATCTGGTGCGGCTGTCGGCAGTGCGGACAATAGATTTTCGACAAGTACAACTGATTGAGCGTAGGCGCCCCGTAGGGGGTTCGAACCCTGATTCTGACGTGAGAGGCCCGGGGGTTCATCAACGAAATCAATCATAGTTTCAACTTCTCAGGCGCCAAAAAGGGGTTCTTAGAAGGCTGAAGTGAAAACTCGACCCTTGGTTCGCGCTGATGTCCGAAGTGACCCCAAAAGCGGTAGCGGCCGTCGTGGAATTGATGACGTTAGACGGCGCCCGTGAGCAGTATGCTGCTCAACTTCGACAGCTCGATAGGCAAGCGCTGCTTAAAGGCTGAAGTTCGATTGACGCTCGTTCCCAACCATTGCCCCTCTTCCGACGAAGTCGAAACAGACATGGAGAAAGCAGGGAAACCCCAACGACTTGTTCGAATTCCGGTCGGTCTTTGTGCCAACCAATGCCCGCGCCGGGAGAATATTCTGTGACGAGCACCTGCTGGAATCGGCTCACGTCTAGACCGGCGAATTCTGTCGCCGTCACTCCGAGGTGAAGGAGAAAATCGGGAATCTCATCAGCCTTCCGAAGCTCTCGCCTACTAAAGTCATAGCGCCAGCCGAACGATACCACCCGTCTCCTGCCCAGAAAGCCCTGGAACTCGAATTCTTTGAAAGGAAGCTGCGCAATTTGGTTCCCGCAGCCCTCGGAGCACCCTCCACCCCCAAGGGATGGAGCGGTTTTATCTCGGCATGAGCGGTGGCCGTGCCTGCAACCATGAGCGCGCCCAGCAAAAGGAGTGGCCTGAATAGGTTAAGATGGCGCGTCGCTGCATTTTACCGTCACCGTCTGGGCGAACTGAGCGCCGAAATTGCTGTTCGGTCCGAGCTGACTGAAGAATGCCTCGCTCAGCGCTTGCGCCTCTTTTCCACCGGTATCGGGCTTCCTGATCTCTGCTGTGCAGCCTTTAATCGAGGCGCCCGACAAATTCACCGGGGACACGGTGGCAACGCCAAAGGCAACGAAGAACGTCGGATCGTAACCGTCGATTTGAACTTCCTGATCGCGCGCATCGATCGGGTTGTCGAGCGGCAATGTCAGGTGGAGCGTGAGGATGCCCTTGTCGGAGTCGAGATAATAGTTCTCAGGCGGCTTTAGCGGAAGCTTGTCGCCGTCGCCGACATGGACGAAGGTGAAATAGTCGAAGTCCTTTAGCGGTTTGATGTTGGCTTCCGCGAGAGGTTTCAGTTCGTCGGCGGAGAAGACACCGTCGCCATTGGTGTCGAGGCCCTGCACCGCCATGGCCGAATAGAATTCATCGAACGTCCAGGCGTGTCTGATGCCGACGATCTGGCGGTCAGGATTGAGAAGAATTTCCGAGCGCACCGTCACCCAGACATGAGGGTGGGCAGCGGCCGGAGAGGCGCTAAGGAGAGCAATGGCCGCACATAAACCGCTAAATTGGAGAGAGAATCCCAGAGCTCGTCCTCCGAGCTAAGCCAGCAGTCTCAACTCGGTAATGTGGGTAAACTTAGCGGAACCACCAGAGGGTCCGGCATTCGCCGCGCAATCCTAAAATTTGGTACAAAGACCAGGCCCGCCCAAGGGCAGGCGCAAGGGCTCCCGTGCCCAACCTCGTGAAGCATGGCGTAGAGCTTGTAAGGCGCAAATTTCAAGGATCGCAGAGCTTGAGTGTAGTGATGGCATCGTCGAGGCAATCGACCCAGTCCTTTTCACTATATTCGGGATGGTCACGCATCCAGCCGATGAGTTTCGACGCAACATCGGCGGCAGGTAGTTGCATGATGCATTGATCTAAAAACCCGCCGTCCGCCAGAAATTTGACGTAAGCAAGGACCTTCTCCTTGCACGGTTCGGGAGTAGCCTCGCAGTGGGTCAGAAACTCGGAGGTGGAAGCCGCTCTGGCTGTAGGTGGAAACGCCGCAAGCAAGCAGGCGAGAGCGGCAGTGCCTTTGATGGCCTTACCGACAATCACGAGCGACTTCGCGGGAGTTTGAGGCACATCGGCACGAGAGTTCTCGGTGCAAACTTGCTGAAAAAGTGGGGCTCAGTCAGAGTACGCTAAAAATCATATGAGAAGCAGATCGCTCAAGCTTCTAAGCTCGGACAGATGTACGTCAAACCTCCTAGGCGTGCGCGGCCAAGGTCAATAAGGGTATTCAAAAATTGAGAGGGCATCGGGCGCGCCGTCGCGTCCGGCAGCGTGAGCGATGCGCGTATTGTCGCCAGGCTTGTTCAAGTAGCAACTCGTCGTAATCACAGGCTTCCCTGCCTTGAGCAGCTCGCTCACCGTGAGGAAGCTAAAGCCCTCGTCCTTGAGCTTGGGAATGGCAAGCGCAAGCGCCTGGGCGGTATGCCAGCCGCGCCCGTTGGCGTGGGCGACAATGATGGCGCCGGGATGCACCTTGGTCAGGATCGTGTCGGCGATCGCCCTTGCCGAGCGGTGCGGATCAGGGTCGCCGGTGACCAAGTCCCACTGGATGGCGAGCAGCCCTGCATCGGCAGCGGCCGCAAGCGACCTTGCATCACAACGCCCATAAGGGAAGCGCATTAAGCTCATGCGCTCGGGGACAAGGCTCTGCTGCCGGACGCTCGCCGCGCATTGCTTAGTGAGCAGGCTCTTCCGTGTCTTTGCATAAGCTGCCTCAGTCAACCTGATCTCGTCATCAAGGGTTTGACCATTCACATGCGAGAGGTCGAAATGGCGCAGTCCATGACTGCCGACCTCGAAGTTTGGATCGGCAATCAGTTGCTCCGCGCGCTCTTTATGAGTCTCCATCCATTTGCCGCCGGCGAAAAACGTGGCCTTCACGCCCTGGGCGCGGAGAAGGTCGACGATTCGGCCGTCATAGCCAGCGACGTCGCCGTCGGTCTCGCACAGATCGAAGGTGAGTGCGATGAGCTTCTCGCCGGGCGGAAGCTCGACGCCCCTGATTGACCCGCGCAGCTCCTGCGGCACGGGTGTGGCAGGGGCAAGCGCCTCTTGCTTGAGCGCCGGGATGTCGAGGTGGAAATAGGGCCGGCTCGATTTCACCTCCTGGTCGGTGCCTGCCAGAGCCTGCGGAGTCCAGCACTGCTGGAGCAGACTTTGATCTTCGGCCGAAGCACCCTTGAGCCAGCACGCGGCAAGCGTAAGCACCGCAATGGTGATTGCAGGACGCATGATCTTTGGCGCTTAGTCACTTCTAGGCTCCGCGCATTGCGCTTTCCGCCACAGGCGTCAATCGCTCAAAAGGTCGCGGCGCAATCCAATCATGCTCGAACGCCACGAATCTCGTCCGCTGCACACCTGAGACCCGCTGCTCGCACAAGCACGGCTCAAATTGTGGACACGAAGCGGTCCCGCATGGTGACCATGTCGATTATCTCGTGAACGACCGGTTGCATTTTCCACACGGTGATCACTGCGACGATCATGGAGCCGTGGAGCTAGCCTGAGCCAGGGTGCGCCCCAGGCCTATGAAGAAAGGGCATAAGCTTTTCGACGACAGCGTCGGGAAATTCCTCATGCACAGCAAGCTTGCCCAGTGGCAGCTCTGCTGATTCGATGTGTGGAAGGGACGCGAGGGCCTCCATTTCCGCTTTCGACCGCCGCGGCGTCTCAGCTCCGTAGAGCACAAGTATTGGATCCTTGACGCCCTTTGCCATTTCGATGAACGAGGTTCGGTCTGAGATTAAATCCAACATCCCGGTGACAAAGCGGATCGAGGCGTAGCGCGCACCGGGAGCACTGATGACCGCCATTTTTTGCTGGAGCCTTTCTCCTGTGAGCCAGCTTGGGTCGCTATCCACGTGCCCTCGCGCCATCATGTGCACGACCGGAGTATTCACGTTGAGGCGATAGAGGAGAGAACCAAGTAATGGAAGATCGCTTGCTCGGGTAATCCAGGCTCCGACCGAACGTCGGCCCGGCATCATAGTCGGCAATGGGCCGCGCCATGTCGGCGCAACGACGCACAGAAGTCCAAGCGACCCAGGCTTGGCTGCAGCAGCCGAGAGCGCGTAAGTTGCAGCATGACCAGCGGCTACTGTCGCGAACGGGCGCGGTGCGACCTGGGTCAGGACGTGCTGCAGGATCTCGTATAAGCAGCAGGTTCCCAAGCCATGGGCGGCCGAGGCTGATCTCCGAAACCGGGCCAATCAATAGCAACAGTCGCGAATTCGGACGCGAGCTTCTCCTGGAGAGCCGCATTTCTTGCCGAGCAGAGATTGAGCTGAAAGCAGGAAGCAGTAGGAGAGTCGACCCTTCTCCGAGGCGATCAAAACCGACGCGAACCGGCTGTCGCTTCCAAGTCCACGTGATGTGGCCCTCAGTCAGCTTCCCTTGCCGACTTGTTGCCGCCAACTCAATTGCCGCAGAGTGCATGGCTCTCGGGGGTGATATAATTAATGTGAAATCGCTTCGCTCAGTCGCACTGCGAAATGTCTTGGCTGCTGCCACGGACAATGTGGCCACGCGGTTCTATCCAGGAAACGCCCGAAATGGGCAAGGAAATCAAGCTATGAAGTACAATATGTCTGGCCGAGGCTTTGCCTCGGTCGCACGCGCGACGGCGGCTGCCGTGGCGTTGTGCTTCGCTGTGTCAGCCCCTGCGACGGCGGGAGACCAGTCTCCAACCAATGCATCGCCTGCCAAGGGCGAGTTCGACAACTCCTCCACCATGGACCTCGCGTCCGGTCAACTGGTGAAGACCGACTGCTCAGTCAATTGGACGGCACCGGACGGCAAGATCTATTGCTTCTCGACCGAAGGCTCGAAACAGGCCTTCCTCAAGAACCCCGACGAGAACATCCAGAAGGCACGGGAGTTCTTCCTCGCCAAGGATCAATCGGCACAAGCCGCTCCTCCCGCGGGCGAAACCGCAACTCCCGCTGCAACGGGTCCTTCCAAGGAGTTCACCGAAGATGATGTGAACGCGGCGGTTAAGAAGACGCTGGATGAGCGAAGCAAAGACGGAGTCTTCGTATTTCATGATCCCAAGCTTGACGAGGACCTCAACCTCCTGTTCGACCAGGTGAAGATGGTCCGCGGGATGGAGGGTTACGGTTGGTTCGCCAATACCATCTTCCACGACAAGGGCGAGCCGAAGAAGCAGTATGCCATAGACTTTTGGTTCAAGCCGGAGGGCAATGACCTCAAGTTGATGGACATCCGTATTCAGAAGGGTCCCAAGCAAGAAGGTGACAGCTACGTCATGATCACTCGTATGCCGGTCGCCTGGTGGTGGCTACCAGTGCAAGAGCATCCCGGCAGTATGGAAGTGACCCGCGCTTGGCAGGTGATGAGTGCCATCCACAGCTACATCGCCACCCATAAGGACTCGGACGGCCATCTCGACATCAAGGACGACAAGACCGGCGACACGCTGCCGCTTGACTTCGTCGAGATCCACCAGCCAGTGCGCCACCTAAAGAAGGAAGGCGAATACTTTGTGTGTACCGACTTCCGCAAGCCGGGCAGCAAGGATGAGTATTACGACATCGATTTCTGGGTGAACCAGAAGAGCGGAAAGCTCGCAGTGGACAATGTTAAGGTCCACAAAGTGCCTGTGCAGGAGGATGGCGTCTGGACGCAAGTGCCCCGCTACACCTTCGAAGGCATGGACTTCGACGTGACCAACTGACCAGTCAGCGGTTCGGGTTTCGCTCGGGTAATGGCACTTTTGAACTGCTCGCCAGCAGCGCCTGCCCAGTCGCAGGATCGAGCTTAGGCGGCGGGGGGACCACTTTCTTTGCTGGCCAGAGCCTTGCGTATTGGCTCCGGCATCCTGTCGGCATCGGCCGGGACTGGCGGCTCGAAACCGCCCGCGGTCAGGATGGTCCCACATTCCTGCGGCAGCTTGCTCATAGTAGGGGAAGACTTGCGGAGAGCCCCCGTAGCGGGCTGCCCCACTCCGGCAATCGCTGCTTTCTTCAGCATCGCGTACCAGTTGGTAAGCTCCTGTCCACAGCCGTCGTCGCCGCTAAGAGGCTTCTGAGGCTCGCAATCGCGGGCGTCCGGCGGGCAAGTCACGCGCACATGAAAATGGTAGTAGTGGTTCCACCATGGCCGCACCTTGGCCAGCCAAGCGCGATCCTCGCCCGCCTGCTCGCATAAGACCTTCTTGATGGCGGGATGCACGAAGATGCGATCAACCTCTGGATAGAAGGCGACGCGCTTGATGAGCTTCGTGTGAAGCGGGGTCCACTTATCGGGATCAACGGTGAACGGGTCCTTTAGCATCGACACTGCGACCATGTTCTCGCGTTCTTCCGTGGTGAGGGTCCGGTCGGGCATCGGGGTCAGCCAGATGTCCACGTCTAGCCCGATCTGATGGCTGGAATGTCCGGTAACCATGGGGCCGCCACGAGGTTGCGACATGTCGCCAACGAGAAGTCCTGGCCATCCATCAAGATTGCGCGCATCGGCAGCAAAGCGCTCAAGAAAATCGAGCAGTCGGGGATGGCCCCAGTTGCGGTTGCGCGAGAGCCGCATCACTTGCCAGTCAGGACCGTTGATTGGAAGCGCGACACCTCCTGCGAGGCATCCTCGCGCGTAGGAACCAATCGCCCGAGAGGCAAGTGGAGCAGGCGAGGTGGCAGAACCAAACAGCTCATTCGCTGGCGGCTCCTTTGGTGCAGACTTGGTCTCTTTGGGCGCGGGTAAAGGAAGGGCGGCTGTAGATTTTGATGGGTGCTTAACTGGCTCCGCCGCTACCGATCCGCATATCAGCAGCATCGATACCAAGCTTACGACTTTCTGAGTCATCTGACGGAACTCGGGTGAACCTGCCTTAAAACGGGCGAGCTGGCCCTAAGGAGGCCGTGAACATCAGCAAAGCAAAGAATATGGAGGATTGGGGGCCTAGAACCGCGTCAATACGCCCGATCCAGGGAAGAGCCATCCTCTCCAGCCTACTCGCCTCCAGACGGACTCAGAGAGCCGCCCAGGCCCCCTTTTTTGTTGAGTCCTCACCACAACACCGGCTGAGGCCCTTCGACTCTGTACGAGTCCTCTGAGGGCTTCAGGCGGCATCTGGCAATCGGTCAGACCGCATAAGAGGTGCGCCTTGGTACTCGCATCTGTGAAGCCTTCACGCGAACGATCTAGGCGCGATCAGTAACCTTCCTGGCGGGGGTGGCGGTGGCTTCGGCCGTGGCGGTGGACCCGGAGGTGGTCCGGGCGGTTTCGGTATCGGCATCTCAATCGGAGGACAACTCCAAGCGCGGTTTCCCCGCGATCCATCTGTGTAAGGCATCGCCCTAGTCAGACTCGGTATTCCTCGTCGCTTACCTGCTCCATCCAGTCCACGACTTTGCCATTCAGCGCCTCCTGAATGGCGATATGTGTCATCGCAGTCGAG
>Ga0207648_10007931_pt1 | contig 10353 bp, 8 predicted proteins | sample KBSMisM32_FD_184310 | JGI IMG/M metagenome (GOLD analysis project Ga0207648, IMG submission 184310) | Miscanthus rhizosphere microbial communities from Kellogg Biological Station, Michigan, USA - KBS Miscanthus M3-2 (SPAdes) (version 2) | ecosystem: Host-associated > Plants > Roots > Rhizosphere... | reverse complement strand
GATGAGATGCTGGCCGGAAAGATGCCACCGTTCAGCCACGTGACGCAGGGGGTTCTGCTCACCACGTCCGTCTCGATGGCGATCCCGGCGCTGATGATTTTTCTGTCGGTCGCGCTGAAGGCCAAAGCGGGTCGCTGGCTGAATGTGGTGATGGGAGCGCTCTACGCCGTCTTTGTCGCGGTGACCATGCCGGGCGCGTGGTCCTTCTATCTCTTTTTCGGCAGCCTCGACATCCTGCTGACGCTCCTCATCGTCTGGAACGCGTGGCGCTGGCCGCGCCAGGGGACAACGTAGCCCTGTTGCGCGACGTGCGCCCAATGTATAATCTCGCCCCATGATCGTCGAAGTCAGACTTCCTGAAATCTCCGAGAACGTCTCTTCCGGTGACGTCACCAAAGTCCTGGTGAAAGTTGGCGACACCGTCGCCGTCGACCAACCTTTGGTTGAGTTGGAAACCGAGAAGGCGGTGTTTGAAGTCCCTTCCACCGCGGCAGGCGTTGTCACCGAGATCCGCTTGAAGGCGGGCGACTCGCTCGAAGTTGGCGGCGTGATCGCCAAGATCGAGACGGAGGCGACAGCCGGCGCCGCTCGTTCAGGCGAGAAGCAACCTGCCGGCGCGGAGAATGCAGCGCCCGAGAAACCGTCCGTTCCGGAGGAGAAGTCGCCGCCGCACGCCGCGTCCGAGCCGGCTGAGCCGAAGCCGACTCCGGCTCCGGCTCCGGCTCCGCAAGAGCGTACCGAAGAACGCCGTCCTGCAGCAAATGCTCCGCAGCCAACACCAGCGCGCCCAGTTTCGCAGGATGCGCGTCCTGCGCAGGCAGGATCGCAGGAATCCACCGCAGAAAACATCCGCGACACGGTCGTGGCCGTTGCGCAGGAGCAGGGAGCCGCGGTTCCCGCATCGCCGACGGTGCGTCGCATGGCGCGCGAGCTCGGTGTCGATATCAACCAGGTGCGTGGGACGGGTCCGGGTGGAAGGATTTCATCCGAAGACGTGAGCGCCTTCGCGAAGTCGATTATTTCAGGGGCGTCTTCGCAGGGCGGTCCGGTGCAGACAGGACCCTCCAGCATTGGACCGGCGCAGACTGTCCGCGCGCTGCCCGATTTTTCTCGTTACGGCGAAGTCGAGCGTACGCCGCTCACGAAGATCCGCGCGCTCACCGCGCAGAGCATGAGCTACGCGTGGCAGACGGTGGCGCACGTGACGCAACACGACGAAGCCGACATCACCGCGTTGGAAGTGGCGCGCAAGAAGTATGCGCCGCGTGTCGAGCAGGGCGGCGGCAAGCTCACCATGACGGCGATCCTGGTCAAAGTGTGCGCATCGGCGCTGCACAAATTCCCGGATTTCAACGCCAGTATCGATGTCGCGCGCGGGGAAATCGTTCATAAGAAGTATTTCAACATCGGCATCGCGGTCGACACGGAGAGGGGCATGCTGGTTCCCGTCATCAAGTATGTCAACGACAAGAATCTGGTCTCGATCGCCTCGGACGTGACAGAGTTGGCCGAGAAGGCGCGCGCCAAACGCATCATGCCCGACGAGATGGAGGGTGGATGCTTCACCATCTCCAACCTGGGTGGCATCGGCGGCGTGGGCTTCACGCCCATCGTGTACGCACCCGAGGTGGCGATCCTGGGCGTGTCGCGCGCCTCGATGAAGCCGGTATACATCAACAACTCCTTCGAGCCGCGGCTCATCCTGCCGCTCTCGCTCTCATACGACCATCGTCTGATCGACGGCGCTGCGGCCGCGCGCTTCCTGCGCTGGGTGTGCGAAGCGCTCGAGAATCCCATTCTGCTTGCGATAGAGGGGTAATACGCACGCGACAGCGTGCGCTTCCTGATGTCTCCAAACGAGCGTTATCAAGTCGTCGTGCTGGGCGCTGGCCCCGGTGGTTATGCTGCCGCCTTTCTGGCTGCCGACCTCGGCTTGAAGACAGCGCTCATCGACACCGAAGAAAATCCCGGCGGTGTGTGCCTGTATCGCGGGTGCATTCCGTCCAAGGCGCTGCTGCACGCCGCGCGCCTGATCGACGAGGCATCGCACTCTGCCGACATCGGCATCAGTTTCGGAAAACCCGACATCGACATCGCCAAGCTCGGCGCATTCAAGGACAAGGTCGTCGCCCAGCTGACCGGCGGCCTGGCCGGCATGAGCAAGCAGCGCAAGGTGACGATCGTGCAGGGCACCGGCAAGTTCGTGTCGGCGAACGAGATCGAAGTCGAGACGAAGGACGGAAAGAAACTGGTCCGCTTCGAAAAATGCATCATCGCGGCCGGCTCGCAGGCGGTAAAGCTTCCGGGTTTTCCGTGGGACGACCCGCGCACGATGGATTCGACCGATGCGCTCGTGCTCAAGGACGTGCCGAAGAACCTGCTCGTCGTCGGCGGCGGCATCATCGGCCTGGAGATGGCCTGCGTCTACGACGCGCTCGGCGCGAAGGTCACCGTCGTCGAGTTGCTCGATCAATTGATGCCGGGGTCCGATCCGGACCTCGTGCGGCCGCTCGCGCAACGTCTGAACAAGCGTTATGCCGGCATCCATCTCAAGGTGAAGGTCGCGAAGGTCGAGGCAACGAAGGATGGCTTGAAAGCGACTTTCGAGGGTGAGAAAGCGCCGGAGCCGCAAGTCTACGATCGCGTGCTCGTCGCCGTCGGCCGCTCGCCGAACGGCAAGAAGATCGATGCCGACAAGGCCGGCGTGCAGGTCACCGATCGCGGCTTCATCCCGGTCGACAAGCAGATGCGCACGAACGTGCCTCACATCTTCGCGATCGGTGACATCGTCGGCAACCCGATGCTCGCGCACAAGGCCACGCACGAAGGCAAGGTCGCCGCGGAAGTCTGCGCCGGCCACAAGAGCGAGTTCGTTGCGCGCGTGATCCCGAGCGTGGCCTACACCGACCCGGAAGTCGCCTGGGTAGGCGTGACCGAAACCGAAGCGAAGAAGGACGGCATCAAGTTCGGCGTCGGCAAGTTCCCGTACGCCGCGTCCGGCCGGGCGATCGGCATCGGCCGCACCGAGGGCTTCACCAAGCTGATCTTCGACGAGGCCACGCATCGCGTGATCGGCGCCGGCATCGTCGGGCCGAACGCCGGCGATCTGATCTCCGAAGTCGCGCTGGCGATCGAAATGGGCTGCGAAGCCGCCGACATCGGCCTGACCGTGCATCCGCATCCGACCCTGTCGGAGTCGGTCGGCATGGCGGCGGAAGTATATGAAGGCACAATCACCGACTTGTACATTCCAAAAAGGAAGTAATGCGGCGACAGGTGCGCAATGCCCTGATCGCCGTGCTGCTGGTCGCCGGCATCGCGGCCTCGATCGCGACCGCGGTGCGGCAGTTTGCCGGCGGCGCGCAGGCGCCGGCACAGGCCGCGGCGGCTTCGCTGTTCTCGGGCAATGCCGGCTCACGCATGCAAGCCTCCCCTCCGCCAGTGAACGGTATGACGACCGCGCCGGACGTCAGCGCGCCAGGCCACGAGAAGAAGGTCGAACAGCGACCGCTGCCAGCCGCCGGAACGCCGCTGAAGGAGATTCAGGATCAGCTGGCTGCGCGCGCGGCGGACAGCGATGCCGCGGCGGCCTCCAGACTGTTTCGCGATACGCAGGCTTGCCTCGCCGCGCATCAGCAGCGCAAATTCATGGCCTCCAGTCCGCGCTGGCCACCCGACGACATGCTCGATGAAGCGCAGCGCGAACTCGATCGCATGCGCAGTTTCGACGCGCTCTGCGCCGGCATGGATGCCGAACTCGAGGATGGCCGCATCTATGCGATCAGCCTGCGGGCCGCGGAACTCGGCGACGAGCTTGCCGCGTGTTTCTACTTGAATGCGCCGCTACTTGTGGATGACGGTCGCCTGAGCAACGTGCTCAGCGATGTCGTCGATCCGTCGATTCCACCGCCCATCAGACGGCTGGATGCGAATATCGTGGCGCAATACCAGGCCAACGCGATCCGAGTCGCGACCGCGGGAGTCGAGCGTGGCGACTGGAACATGGTGGAGGCGCTGATGCAGATATACGGGGGAGGAGGGAACATCGTTACGAATCCACTCCCCGCCGACCCGGTCTGGCGTTATCGCTACCATCTACTGTGGAGGATGGGAGAAGCCGATCCTGAGGTGTTGCAGCGATATGAGGAGGTACCGCTCGAAATGGACGGATTGACCGAGCAGGAGATCGCTGCAGCGCGCGCGTGGGCAAACACGACCTACCGGCAATACTTTGCCCAACGACCAATCATGCCGTCGAGTGGTTATGGCATGTGTTCGATACCGCCGCTTCAGGGACTCAACTGAGCTTCAGGTGCTTGCGTCGCGTCGCAGGCAACAGCCGCACCGCACTGCGCCGCAATTTCGGTTGGTACCCTCATCGAGTCTTGCGGTTGCAGGCGGGTTACGCCGCTGCGCGGCTAACCCACCCTACGAGAGCAGCACATCCGCACGCTATTTGCGCTTCCTGCCCGTCGCCTTAGGCTCGGTCGGGCCAGTCTCTTCCGGCGCGATCTGTTCGGCCACGTCGTAGTGGCGCACGAGCGGTTCCATTTGCAGCAGGAAGTGTTCGTCCTCGGGGTAGTACACCGAGCGGTCCGGATTTTCGCCGGCGAACGCGCGCACCGCGTCCATCGATTCCCACAGTGAGATCAGCATGATCTCGCAATGCTCGCCCTGGTTGCGGCGCAGGATCGTGACGCCGCGGTTGCCGGGCGTCTTGGCATAGTCGCGCAAACCGGTTTCATGCAGGTAGGCCAGGTAATCGTCCGCCTTGTCCTTGAGCGTGATACCGCGCCAGATGCGAGCGATCATGGAAAAGCTCCGCGATGCCAGACGCAATCAGCATACATGAGAACCGCACGGACGGCCGCCGGGCTGCCGGCGCAAGGGCCGTGGCCCGAATCGGGTCGATTCCGGGTGGCTGACACGACCGGCGCCGGATAGGTTATCTTTGTGCGCCACGCTGGGGGGAGCGTGTCCGTCACCACGCACGCATCGACGAGGAAATTGCCGATGGACTGGACGTTGCTATTGCTGCTGCTGGTCGCGCTGGCGGCCATCATGCAGCTGTGGATTGCGCTGACCAACCAGCGGCGGCAGACGCTTTCCGCGAACTTCGCCGTCGAAGAGGCGCAGCAGGAACTCGAGCGGCTTCAGGCGGCCCAGGCACAGACGATCCAGGTCACCAAGCTTGCCGCGCTCGGCCAGTTGGTCGCCGGCGTGGCGCGCGAGATCAACGCCCCGCTCGGGCTCGCCCAGGGCAACATCGAGGTCGTCGGCGAGATGCTGGCGGAATACCGCTCGCTCGTGCAGCAATACGACGCCGCCGTGCAGCATTGCCTGCAGCCGGTCGACCTGCTGTTCAGCGCGGACAAGGCCAGCCTCGACAAGCTCGTCAAGTTCGTCGAGGAAGCGCGCCGAAAATTGTTCGAGGCGCGCGCGAACCTCGAGAACAGTGCGATGGTGAAAAAGGCCGAAGTCCTGCTCGGCGATTCGCGCAGCGCGCTCGTGCAGTTGTCCGGGCGCGCGCTGAGCATCAAGGAGTTTGCCCGCACCGACATCGATGCGCCGGTGTTGATCGACATCGGTGAGTGTGTCGACAACGCGCTCGCTCTGGCGCAATCGCGCCTGCCGGAGCGGATCAAGGTGGTCCGGCAGATCGGCGCGTTGCCGAAACTGCGCAGCGTGCCGGGCGACCTGGTCCAGGTGTTCCTCGCCCTGATCAACAACGCCGCTGCCGCGATGGAAGGCGACGGCACGCTGACGGTCAGCGGCAAGCAGGCGGCTGACCGGATCGAGATCGTGTTCGAGGATACCGGTTCGGGCATCGGCGATGACATCCTGCCGAAGATCTTCGAGCCGTTCTTCACGACCCGGCCACGCGGCGAAGGCGCGGGGTTGGGACTGACGATCGCGCACCGCATCGTGGCCGGGCTCGGCGGTTCGATCCAGGTCAAGACGACGCCCAAGCATGGCTCCGCATTCAGCGTGAGCCTTCCGGCCGGCAGCGCCGATGGCAGCTGACGAGGTCAAGCCGGCTGCAGGCCCGGCGTCGCGCATCCTGCTGGTCACGGCCGAGGCGAGCATCCAGCACGCGCTCGTTGCGTTGTTGCGCGAACATCAGGTCATCGTCTGCTCCGATCCCGACGCAGCCGCGGCGCAGGCTGCGAAGCACGACGTCGATACCGTGATCTGCAGCCAGCGCGTTCCGCCGCTAACCGGCGTCGACGTGCTGCGCGCTGTCAAGCGCGCGCATGCGCGCGGCGTGCGCGTGTTGCTGAGCGATCGTCCCGAAGGACGCCTGCTGCTCGATGCGATCAACGAAGTCGAGGTGTTCCGCTGCGTCGATCTGCCCTGGAGCAACCCGGCGATGAGGGAACTTGCGACTGCCGCCGCGCGCGGCGCACACGCCACGCCGGTGCTTGGCAGCGAGCCTCCCTCTTCCGACGAGGCCGCCGACCTCAAGCGCCATGTCGCGCTGGTCGTGATCGACAGCGATACCGATGCGCAGCAGCGCCTGCGCGACGTGCTGCAGCCGCATTACAAGCTCCATTTCGCCAACGAGTTCGAGCGCGCGCTGGTATTCATGGAGCAGCACGAGACCGGGGCGCTGATCTGCGCCACGCGCGTCGGCCGCAGCGATATGGTCACGCCGCTCAAGGCCCTCAAGCAGTCGCATCCGCAGATCACGACGATTGCGATCGACGCGCATCTCGACGTCGACCTGACGATCGAACTGATCAACGAGGCGCAGGTTTTCCGCCTCCTGCGCCGGCCGCTGCACCCGACGATCTGCCGCCAGTACGCCGACGCGGCGATGGCGCGCTACTGGCGCATCAAGCAGAACCCGCAGGCGGCCTGGCGGTTTGCCGCCGCGCCGGCGCGCGGGCCGCGCGCGCCGTGGCAACTGCCGGCGGGATTGATCAATCGCATCCGCGGATTGCCCGGGCGGCTGGTCGATACCGATGCGGCCGTCTGACAGCGCGGCCGCTCGCGCCTGATCCGGCTCGCCGCGGAAGTCGACGTTGTCCACATTCATGATATTTGGCGCGACCGGCGCGGCCGGCCGCTTCCTGCTGCCGGCCCTGCTCGGGCGCGGCGCGCGCGTACACGCCATCAGCCGGCGGCCGCCAGTGACCTCGGGCCTGCAGCCGGACTGGATCCGTGGCGATCTGTTCGGCGCGATCGATCGGCTGCCGGCGGTTGCCGACGTCATTCTCAGTCTCGGACCGCTCGACGCGTTCTCGGCCTGGTTCGACAGCGCTTCGATCGCAGGCGTGCGGCGCGTTGTTGCTTTAAGTTCGATGAGCGCGGAAACCAAGAGCGCGTCGCCCGACGCCGCCGAGCGCGCGCTGGCGGAGGGTTTGCGCGCGGCCGAGCAGCGTCTGCTACGCAGCGCCGCAAGCCGGGCCGTCGCCTGCACACTGTTGCGACCGACGCTGATCTACGGCGGCGGTCCTGATCGAAGCCTCGTGCCGATAGTGCGCTTTGCGCTGCGCTGGCGCGTCCTGCCGATTCCGCTCGGCGCCAGCGGGTTGAGGCAACCGGTGCATGGCGCTGATCTTGCCGGCGCGGTCGATGCCGTCGTCGACTGCGCCGCCGCGCACGGCAAGATCTACGCGCTCGGCGGCGGCGAGCGTCTGCGCTTCGATCGAATGCTGTTGCGCCTGCGCGCCGCGATGCCGAAGTTGGTGCTGCCGGTGCCGGTTCCGCAGGTCATGATCCGCGCTGCATTGCGCATGCGAACGAGTCGCGAAGCAGGCGCGATCAGCGCGGCCGCGGTCGGCCGCATGGGCGCGGATCTTGTCGCCGACAACAGCGCAGCCGCGCACGATTTCGGCTACGCGCCGCGCGCGTTTCTCGCCGCCGACGTGGTTGCATCGGCGCGTTGTTGAACGCGACCCGGAATCACTTGCGGTCACTGCTCCTGTTGCGGCGCAGCACTGAAATTGAAGGAAAAAGACGTGCGATTTTCGTTGCAAACAACCGTTTGAACTCCCTATGATGCGGGTCACGCTTCGCCGTCCGTTTTTCGTTGGGGAACTCATCATGCAAAGCCGTATCGCGCTCAAGCTCGGGCTGACTTCGCTGTTCTTGACCATGGCTGCAAGCCAGGCGTTGGCAGGCGTATCGCCGCCGCCATCGCTGAACAGTGACGGGTCGCCCGTGACCGGATTGATCACCGCCCGCTTTGATCCAAGCGGTGGCGTCGTGCCGTTTCCAACCAACCTGCTGCTGTCGGGGACAACCGACCTGACGTTGAACATCCCGGTCGCCAATCCGGCCAACTACGGCGATCCGGCCGTCGCGATGAACGCACTCGACGGCTTCGGCACCGTGGCGCCATGGACGACGACGCTTTCTGCTCCGCCGAAGGCCAGCAGCCTGGTCGGCGGCCAGACCGTACGCGTTTTCGAAGTCGCGCTGAGCGGACCCGGCGGCGTCGTGACGTCGATCGTGCGCGAGCTCGCATCGCCACAGGAATTCGTCGTCGCCCTCGCGTCGACCGACCCGACCGGCCGGACGATCGCGGTCGTGCCGACGAAGCCGCTACGCCAGCTGACCTCGTACATGGTCGTGCTCCTCGGCGAAGGTGGCACCGGCCTGCCGCCAGCCGATCGCGTTCCGAGCATCACCGATGCCGCGGGCAACGACGTCACCTCGGACCAGACCTACTTCCTCGCCAAGCGCCTCTTGCCGGTGTGCATCAACGGCCGGTCGACGATCTCGCTGTTGCCGCCGTCGACCACCTGCGCGCTCGAGCCGCTGCGCCGGCTGGTGGTTTCGCAGGAAGCCGCGGCGGCGACCGTCGGTATCAACCGCGGGCACATCGTGCTGTCCTGGGTCGCAACGACGCAGTCCACGACCGTCGTGCTGCAGGCTCTCAACAGCGTGATCGAGGCGGTGCCGGATACGGCCGTCTCGCTCGTGCCGACCGGGCTGAATCTGTCGCAGATAAACGCGGCACTGCCGCCGATCGCGAACGTCTACGTCGGCGCACTGAACATTCCCTACTACCTGTCGGTGCCGTCCGCGCAAAATCCGACTGCCGCGCTGACCGGCTTCTGGCATGCCGCACCCGGTGCCTATGTGCCGCCGTTCAATCAGCTCGGACTGGATCCGACGTCGACGAATGTCACGTTCATCAACCCGTTTCCGGTCGTGACGACTCACTTGAACGTTCCCGTGCTGATGACCGTGCCGAATGCGAATTCCGGCCGCACGAAACCGGCTTCCGGATGGCCGATCGTCATCTTCCAGCACGGCATCACGCGCAATCGCACCGACATGTTTGCGATCGCCGGTGCGATGGCTGCGGCCGGTTTCGCCGTCGTCGCGATCGACCTGCCGCTGCACGGCCTGACCGATCCGACCAATCCGTTCTTTCGCAACCAGCTGCTGACGGGAACGCCGGGCGCAGGCCTGATCACCGGCGAGCGCACATTCAACCTGGATCTGCAAAACAACACGACCGGCGCGCCCGGCCCGGACGGCAAGATCGATCCATCCGGCGCGTATTTCATCAATCTGAGCAGCCTGCTGACGTCGCGCGACAACCTGCGTGAAGGCGTCGCCGACCTGCTCGAACTGCGCACCTCGATCGCGACCATGAGCCTGGATGGACTGACGCCTTCGTTCGACACCGCGCGCGTCGCCTTCATCGGCCAATCGCTCGGCAGCATCGAAGGCACGACCTTCATGGCGATCGCGCAGACGCCGAACACGTACGTGCAGAATGCGGTACTGAACGTTCCGGGCGGCGGCGTCGTCGGTCTGCTGCTCGGTTCGCCGACCTTCAGCCCGATCATCCTCGGCGGCCTCGCTGGCGCCGGCGTGCTGCCGGGAACGCCGGCGTTCGGCCAGTTCGTGGTCGCCGCGCAAACCACGATCGACTCGGGCGATCCGATCAACTTCGCGTTCGCGACGGCAAACAAGAACATCCTCGCCCAGGAAGTCGTCGGCGGCAGCCCACCGTTGGCCGGCGACATCAGCGCCTCGAAGTGCTCGACTTGCTACGACGCCAACGGCAACTGGTTGCCCGACCAGGTGATCCCGAACACGGTCGCCGGCTCCCCATTGTCGGGCGGCCTGCCGATCATCTCCGCGCTCGGCCTCACGCGGATCAGTACGACGACGCAGTCGGCCACCGGCATCCACAATTCGGTGCAGTTCGTCAGCGGTGTGCACTCCTCGCTGCTCGATCCGTCCGCCTCGCCGCAGACCACGGTGGAGATGCAGACCCAGGCCGCGAGCTTCTTCGCGACCAACGGCACTGCCGTGCAGATCACGAACAGCGCCGTCGTGAAGCAATAAACCCGGAACCTTCAAGGACCATCTCGCCATGATCAAGAT
>Ga0207648_10007929_pt1 | contig 10354 bp, 8 predicted proteins | sample KBSMisM32_FD_184310 | JGI IMG/M metagenome (GOLD analysis project Ga0207648, IMG submission 184310) | Miscanthus rhizosphere microbial communities from Kellogg Biological Station, Michigan, USA - KBS Miscanthus M3-2 (SPAdes) (version 2) | ecosystem: Host-associated > Plants > Roots > Rhizosphere... | reverse complement strand
ACTGCTCGTCGATGACGGCGTCCATCATCGGGTGGGTGTTCGTCAGCCTCGTGAGGTCCGAGACCGCGGCAACCCAGCGGTCCAACCAGCCATCGCTGGCACGGCGTCGATCCCAGCCCGAGGGGAGCTCCGTCAGCTCATCTGCGGGCGGCAACGACACATCGGCGGGGGGAGCGTCGCGCAGAGCCATTCGCCCGCATATCGGCTGCCCTGGACGGAGCCTTGATAGGTCAGACGACATGCACCTGCTATCGGGTAGCTGGAGCTCGTCAGCCCGGGGCCAGGGCCAGCAGCAATAGGCCGCCGACCACCGCAACGACCCCCAGATATTGGTTGAGGACCAGCCGCTCCCGCAGGAACACCATCGACAGCGCCACCGCGATCATCGGGAAGATGGCGCTGGCCGCGAGCACGACCGACAGGTACCCCTTGGTCGCCCCGGCCGAATAGGCGGCCACGCCGAGGAGGTCGAAGATCCCAGCGACGGCGGCCACGAGGTAGGCCTTCCAGCCCGCGTCCTTGAGCCGGTCGAAGGTTCGCCGCCGGGCCCACAACAGGGGGATGAACGCGACGATCAAGGCCAGCCGCGTGGACAGCAACGTCACCACCCAGTCGTCGGAGTCGCGCGCGATCACCCCCAGCAGGAGTCCGGCCACACCGAACCCCAGCGATGAGCCGAGCGCCCACCAGAGGCCGGGTGGCCTCTCGTGCAGGCCCGCGAGCATGGCGGGCAGGTTCGTAGAGACGAGCACCACGCCGGCGATCGTGATCAGCCCGCCCACGATGGCGGCCGGGCCGGGGTGCTCATCGAGCAGCACCACGGCCAGGGTGAACCCGACGACGGCGTAGCCGGCGCCGACCGGAGAGACAACCGCCACCGGACCGAGCTCGAGGGCGCGATAGTGCAGCGCGTAGGCCGTCATGGCGATCGCGCCGTTGGCCAGCACGATCCAGAAGAGCCCCGCGACCGGCCCGAACCCGGTTCCGTGCACGACGAAGAGGACCACGGCCAGCAGCGTCCCGGCGATCTGGCTGACGGCGAGCGCGGGCAGCGACCCCATCCGGCGGCCCGAGACCGCGCCCAGGAAGTCCGTCGACCCCCAGCCGATGGCCGCGAGGAGCCCGTAGATCACGCGGGCGGCTTCGCTTCGGCCAGCGCGTCGACCGCCACGGCGCCGCGGGCGCCCACGAGCAGTGGGTTGGCCTCCAGCGACGCGATCCGGTCACGCAGGTCGTGCGCAGCGCGACCGATCGAGACGACCGCCTTCGCGACCGCCCCGAGATCGTGGCGTTCGGGATCCAACCCGCACCGCTTCGCCTGCGACGCCACGTAGGCCCGAGCTTGTGCGGTGGTCAGGGGCGCCGCGACGAATGTCGCGGCGCCCGCTTCCGCGAGAGCTCCGCCGGGCCTGATCGTGATCGTCGCGCCGAACTGGTCGTCGACGATCGCGCCCACCAACACCTCGTGGCCGTGCGCCATCTCCTGCACGAGCACCTTGGGGGCCTTCGCGCCTGCTCGTCGCGCGGCGGCCAGCACGTCCGCCGCGGCAACCTCCACCTCAGCGGCGCCGCGGAGCCCCAGGCGCACACCGCCGAGCTTCGCCTTGTGGGGCAGCTCGGGGGCGAGCGCCTTGACCGCGACCGCCCCTTCGATCTTCGCGGCTGCGGCGGCGGCCTTCGCCGGCGTCGTCGCCACGGCCTCCTTCGGACGGCGCAGGCCGTAGAGCGCCAGCAGCGACGCCGCTTTCGCCTCGTCGAGAGGCCCAGTGGCGCCGCGCAGCACGCGCAGCGCCGACGCTCGGTTGGCGTGGGGCGGCAACACCGGCACCGCCCGCTCGCGCACGTGCTGGTGCTCGAGCACCGCTCGGATCGCGTTGGCCGAGGCGCGATGCCCCTGGAGGAACGGCAGCGCCCTCCACTTCTTGGTGAACGCCTTGGCCTCGGCACCGTAGGCGAGCGGGCTCATACACAGGGACAGGAAAGCGACGCCGGTCGAGCGCTGCAGCTCGATCGCCTTGGACAGCACCGGGTCGGCCCAGGGGGTCTCCCCTTCCAGCCGCGGCGGGAATGCATCGAAGGCGACCAGGCCGACGCCGGGGTCCGCCGCCAGCGCCGCCAACGCGTCGACGAACATGTCGGTCTCGACCGCCGCCTGCCCCGTCACGTCGAGCGGATTGTTCTGCGACGCGAACGAGGGCAACGCCTTCTTCAGGGCTCGCCTCGTCGGCGCCGCGAAGGTCGGCAGCGGCAGATCGGCGGCGCCGGCCGCCTCGGCGAACAGCGTGCACGCCCCGCCGGACTGCAGCGCCGCGGCCACCCCATCGGTCCGAAGCTTCTTCACGTGGGACAGCAGCACCGCGGCCTCGAACATCGAGACCGGGTCCTCGACGAGCACGACCCCGTGCCCCCGCAGCCACGCGTCGCGCAGGCCCGTGTTGCCGGCGAGCGCGCCGGTGTGCGCGATGATCGAGCGAAGCGCAGCCTCGGATCGCCCCTCCGGCGCGCAGATCAGCACGGGCTTGCGGGCCGCGAGCAGCGCATCCAGCCCGCGCCCGATGCCCTCGACATCGCGCATCGTCTCGATGTAGCTGGTCACGACCTTGGTCTTCGGGTCGGCCGCCGCCCACTCGAAGAGGTCGCCGAGACCGAGCACCGCCTCGTTCCCGACGCCGAGGATGATCCGCAGCCCCACGGCGCGGTCCGATGCCATCTGGTTCATCGTCCACGCAACGGTGCCGGACTGGGACAGGACGCTGATCCCGCCCTTCACGGGCTCGGCCGGAGGCGTGGTGCCGTACGGGGCCACTTGGTCAACATAGTTGACGAATCCCTCGACGTTCGGCCCGAGCACGGGGATGCGGTTGCGCAAGGCGGCCTCCCGCAGGGACGCCTGGAGCGCACGCCCCTCGTCCCCTGCCTCGGCGAACCCCGACGAGACCACCATGATGCCTCGCACCCCACGCGCCCCGCAGTCGTCGATCATCCGGACGACGACGCGGGCCGGTACGACGAACACGACCAGGTCGACACCACGAGGAAGCTCGCCGATCGACCCAAGGCAGGGACGTCCCCAGACCGTGTCGTACTTCGGGTTGATCGGGTAGAGCTCGCCGTCGTAGCCGATGTGTCGCAGCGACCGCTCGATCTCAGGCGCCCAGGAATCCGGCGACTCCGACGCGCCAACGATCGCGATGGAGCGCGGCGCCAACAAGGGCCGCAGGTCCCAGCCCACGGTTACCCGTCCCCGCGGAACTTCGCGTCACGCCAGGCGATCGCCGCCTTGAGTCCCTGCTCCGCGGTGATCCGACGGAACTCGTCGCGGGCGGGCAGGTTCGCGGTCTCGATCATCACGTCGAGCTCGACGTTGGCGGCCATCGCCGCGCGGAACCCGGCGACCTCCCAGACGCGGTTCACCGCTCGTTTCGTGGTCTGCACGACGAACGGCTCGTTCTTCGCGATCTCCTCCGCGAGGGCCAGCGTCGCGTCGTCGAGCTGATCGCGCGGGACGACCCGGTTGACCAACCCGATCCGGAGCGCCTCCTCGGCGGGGATCCGGTCCTCGCCGGTGAACAGCATCTCCTTGGCGGCGCGGACCCCCACCACCCACGGCAGGAACATCGACACGACCCCGGAGCCGAACCGAACGTCGACGTAGCCGAACTTGGCGTCGTCGGCGGCCACCGCCAGGTCGCAGGCGAGCATCAGGTCCGTTCCACCGGCCAAGCAATAGGACTGGACGGACGCGATCACGGGCTTCGGGCACTCGAGGATGTCGACCATGTCCTGGACGCTCGCGGCAAGGCTCGCGTGCCAAGTCTTCGCGTCCAGCTCGCCCTCGTCGGCGTCCTCGGTGAGGTCGTACCCGGCGGAGAAGGCGCGTCCGGCGCCGCGCAGGATGACGACCGACACGTCGTCATCGTCGCCGGCCGCACGGATCTCGGCGGACAACCCTTGCGTCAGATCGTGGTTCAAGGCGTTCAGCGCGTTCGGGCGGTTCATCGTCAGGCGCCGGACGGACCCGATGTTCTCGACGAGTACGACCGGCTCGGCGTCGCTCACGGATATCCCTCCTCCCACACTCGGATGTCACTCGCCGCAGGCGAGGCGGGGATGCTAGTCGATGCCGAGCGGGCGCTGACAGGCCGAGGGGAGAACCAGGGCAACCGAACCTGCGTATCTCCAAGTGGAGAAGGGTTCCCGCACCTGCGGCCGCGCACTAGGCATATCGGGGGATGCCACGGCGACCTTGCATAGTGCCGTCGACCTATGGTACTCAGCGCCATCGACGCTGAACGGGCGGTCGAGATCCGACCCGTCCGAGGGAAGAGGAGGGGGCAGATGCGGCATCCCAGGGATATCTCCCGCAGGCAGTTCCTGAACAGGGCGGGAGGTGCGGCGATCGCGGTCCCGAGCCTGGCCGCGATCCTCGCGGCGTGCTCCAAGCCGGGCACCCCCACCAGCGGAGGAGCGGACCTCAGCAACATCCCGATCGCGACGCTCGACGCCCCCACCGAGCTCCCGCTGGTCGGCGAGCCGATCGCGGCCGACACACCCATCGAGAGCGGCCCGCTGGTCCTCTACAACTGGGCGGACTACATCTACAAGAAGACCGTCGGCGACTTCGAGGATGAGTTCAAGGTGAACGTCGAGATCAGCACCTTCAACAACCTCGAGGAGGGCATCCAGAAGGTCGTCAACGGCCAGGTCACCCCCGATGTCTTCGTGCCGACCCCCGGGTACCTGCGTCGTCTCGTGTCTCAGAGCCTGCTCCAACCCCTGCAGCACGATCTGATCCCGAACATGACGGCGAACGTGTGGCCGAGCTATTCGAACCCCGGTCCGTACTACGACCTGAACTGGCACTACAGCGTGCCCTACACGATCTACACGTGGGGCGTCGCATACCGCCGCGACAAGGTCGACGACAGTGTGGCGGCGAGCCAGGGCTGGGACGCGCTGTGGAACCACGACTACGCGGGTGCGATCAGCCTGTATGACTCCTACGGGGACACGATCGCGATCGCGATCCTGCGCAACGGCAGCCTCGATGTGAACTCCCAGGATCCCGCCGTGATCGAGGCCGCGAAGGAGGCCGTCCTCCAGACGATCAACGACAACCAGGCGCGTTTGACGATCAACGGTGTCTACGCCAAGCTCCCAGCCGGCGACTTCACCGTCGCGGAGGCATGGTCGGGCGACATCGTCGGCGCCCAGTGGTACCTGCCCAAGGGCGTCAGCACCGACGTGCTGGGCTACTGGCGTCCCGAGAACGGCAAGACGATGATCGGCAACGACCTGTTGGTGGTCCCGAAGTCATCCAAGAGCCCACGCCTGGCGCATGAGTTCATCAACTTCATGCTCGACGAGCAGCATGGGTACGACAACTTCGTGAACTGGAACGGGTACCAGCCGCCGTTCACGTCCATCGATCCGTCCACCCTGATCGACAAGGGCGTCGTGCCCAAGAACCTCGCGTCGGCGGTCGTGACCGAAGACATGTTCAAGACCGACCTCACGCCGTACGAGCTGCCGGCGGACGTCGACCAGATGTGGCTGGACGCGTGGGCCGAGATCAAGGCTGGTGCCTGAGATAGCGGCATCCACGGTCGAGGCAGAGGAGCCGCGGCGGCGCCGAAGGCGCCGCCGCGACGCCTCCGACCAGCGAACCGGCGTCTGGTACCCGCGGTGGTACTGGCCGTCGTTCGTTGCCCCGGGCGCGATCTGGCTCGCGCTGATGTTCGTCCTGCCCTTCTACGTCGTCTTCGCGGTGGCGTTCGGCTCGGTGGACAAGGTGTTCCGACTGCCGGTGCCGTACTACGCGCCGTGGTGGTGGTCGTTCGGCACGTTCAACCAGACACTGACCAAGTTCTACGAGTACCCGCACATCTATCAAGACCCCCTCATCCGCACCTTCGAATATGTCATCGCGGCAAGCGTGATCTGCCTCGTCCTGGGCTACGCGGTCGCCTACTACACGGCCCGGTACGCCACGAGGTACAAGGGGTTGATCCTCATCCTGCTGGTGTCTCCCTTCTGGATCAGCTACCTGATGCGGATCTACGCGTGGCAAGGACTCCTGGACGCCGGCGGCCCGATCAACAAGCTCCTCCAACCGGTCGGGTTCGGGGACACCCGGTTCCTGGAGGGCAAGCCGGTCACGGTCATCCTCGGATTGGTCTACGGCTACATCCCGTTCATGATCCTGCCGATCTACGCGTCCTTGGACCGCATCCAGGAGAGCCTGCTCGAGGCGGGGCGAGATCTGGGGGGCAGCGGCGCGTCGACCTTCTGGCGGGTGACGCTGCCGTTGTCGCGCCCGGCGATCTTGGCCGGGATCGTGATCGTCACCTTGCCGATGTTCGGCGACTACTACACGAACGACCTGCTCGGCACGACGAAGACGTCGATGTTCGGCAACCTGATCGCCCAACAGCGAGAGGCATCGGGCGGCTCCACCCAGGCGGCGAGCCTGGTGTTGATCCTGTCGGTGATCGTGCTGCTCCCGATGCTGTATTACCTCCGCGAGACGAAGCGACAGGTGGAGCAAGCATGAGCGTCGCCGTCGCGCCGAGTCGCCCGCGAGGCATCAAGGGCTACATCCGCAACCCATGGCGGCGACCCCGCTTCCTGCAGGCCACCACGATCCTCTACCTGCTGTGGTCGCTCCTGCCGGTCGTGCTCGCCATCATCTTCTCGTTCAACGCCGGTCGTTCCCGCGTCGTGTGGCAGGGGCCCTCCTTGACGTGGTGGATCCGCGACCCGACCGACTCGATCCTGCACGACGCCGCGATCAAGACCGCCATGGTCCAGACCTACAAGCTGTCGATCCTGACGGTGCTGATCGCGGTTCCGATCGGCACACTGTTCGCGATCGGGATCGATCGCTGGCACGGCCGGCCAGCGCGAACCGCCAACTTCGTGATGCTGCTGTCGTTCGTGGTTCCCGAGATCATCCTCGGCGTCTCCCTGTACATCCTGTTCACGAGCCTCTTCGCGAACACGATCGCGCTGGGCACGAACGCTCAGCTGCTCGGGCTCGTGAGCTACCAGATCAGCTACCCCGTCATCATCGTGCGCGCACGCCTGCTCTCGATCGGCCCCGAGTACGAGGAAGCCGCCATGGATCTCGGCGCGACCTCCGGCCAGGCGATCCGGCGCGTGCTGCTGCCCCTGCTCGCGCCCGCCATCTTCGCGAGCGTCGCGCTCGTCTTCGCCGACTGTGTCGATGACTTCGTCACCGTGTCGGCCCTGTCCGGCGCGGCCGACAGCGAGACCCTCGCGCAGAAGATCTACTCCGCCGCGCGTGCCTCTCCGACCCCGGAGATCAACGCCGCCGCCACCGTCATGCTGGTCACCACGCTGCTGGTGATCGCAGTCGGCGTGCTCTTCTACAAGCGGTTCAGCCGGGGCCAGGAGTTCGGCGGGGCGACGGACTTCGCGCAGCTGTAAGCCCGCGCGTCAGGAAGCGTCGCTCGTCGCGACGTCGAGCTCCGCTTCCTCGAGGACGGCGGTGCCGCCCTCGGGAAGCACCCGCAGGGACTCGCGCGGGAAGTGCACGGCGACGGCATCTCCCGAGCTGTACGGCGGGATGGCGCCGGTGTTCGGCGTCCACGCCTGGATCGTCTGGCCGGTGGCGATGTGCAGGATCACCTGCAGGATCGATCCGACGTAGACGGTCCGCTCGACCATCCCCGGGATCCGGTTCTCGCCCGTCGTGCCCTGCGCTTCGATCTCGACACGCTCCGGCCGGATCGTGATCTTCGCCGCCCCCGCGGTGTCAGCATCCCCCTGGCCGGCGATCAGCTCGAAGTCGCCCAGCGAAACCTTGCAGCCACCGTTGGCGACGCCGCCTGCGGCGGCGTCCATCAGGTTCGACACCCCGAGGAAGTCCGCGACGTAGGCGGTCGCGGGCGACTCGTAGATGTCCTTCGGCGCGCCGACCTGCTCGACACGACCCTGCGACATCACGGCGATGCGGTCCGACATCGTCAGGGCTTCTTCCTGGTCATGGGTCACGTAGATGAAGGTGATCCCGACCTCTTCCTGCAGCGCCTTCAGCTCGATCTGCAGGCGCTTGCGGAGCTTCGCGTCAAGCGCGCCGAGCGGTTCGTCGAGCAGGAGGACCTTCGGGTTGAGGATCAGCGCCCGCGCGAGGGCGACCCGCTGCTGCTGGCCGCCGGAGAGCTGGTTGGGCCGGCGCTTGGCGAACTGCGACATCTGCACGAGCTCGAGCGCATCGCCGACCCGCTTGCGCGTCTCGTCCTTGTTCGCCTTCTGGTACTTGAGCCCGAAGGCAACGTTCTCCTCGACGGTGAGGTGCGGGAACAGCGCGTAGTTCTGGAACACCGTGTTGACGTCGCGCTTGTGCGGCGGCGTCTGCGCCATGTCGACCTCGTCGAGCAGGATCTGGCCCTCGGTGGGCCGCTCGAACCCGGCGATCATCCGAAGGGTTGTCGTTTTGCCGCAACCCGACGGGCCGAGGAGCGAGAAGAACTCACCCGGGGGCATCTCGAGGTTGATCCCCGCGACCGCGGTGAACTCACCGAAGCGCTTGACCAGGTCGACGAGCTGAACCTCTCCCCCTGCCATCGCGCGCGGAGCATACCTTCGGCTCCCCCCCGCGAGTCAACCGTTGGCCGCGGAGGGAGAAGGCGGGGCGGTGTCACGGCCGGGAAACCGGGACGAGGGTCGAGAACGCGGCGTTGCTCGGCACGCTACTTGCGGGACTCCGCGTCTATCCGAACGTCAGGGCCGCTGGTCCTCGACCCGCGAGCCTCTCGCATCGCCAGCAGGCACATAGAGCCGATCACGACCACCGATCCGAGGAACTGCTTCGAGCCGATCGACTCTCCCAGCAACATGGCGCTGAAGAACAAGCCGAAGACGGGGATCAGCGTGAGAGACATGCCAGCACGCGAAGCGGACGTTCGCCGCAAACCGGAGACGAACAACAGGAACGCCACGCCGTAGTAGAGGAAGCCAGAGAGAACAGCGCTGATCCCTTGCAAGGTCGACACGTCGCCAACGTCGAAGGACAGCCCTGATGCGACCAACAACACCACCACGGCGAAGCCGAGTGCACTCGCTTGCTGCAGGAAGACGACTGGGAGCGTGCCGTCCGTCAGGTTCATTCGACGTAGCAACACCGAATAGAGGGCACACGCGAAGACGGAGGCGAACGTCAGGACGACGCCGATGGTGGCGTTACCTGGTGAAGGGGTTCCGACGATCAAGGCAACACCTGCCATAGCTGCAGCGAGGCAGGCAACACTCCAGAGAGGGAGCCGTTCGTGAAGGAGGGCGAAGGCCAGGACAACGATCACGACCGGCTCCGTCGCCCAGATGATGACTGACACGGAGGCGTCGATGTGCGCGAGTGCGATCAACCCAAGCGCGTATGCGATTCCAGGGTTCAGCACCCCCAGTGCAGCGACCTGCGGGGAGCGTTGGATACCCCGCAGCGAGGAACGGGTTACGAGCAGGGATGCGCCGAGCAGGAGCACGCTGCACGTCAGCTGCAGCGGAAGAAGGGAAGCAGCTTCGATGTCCCCGAGCGCGTACTTGCTCAGGACCGTGCCGAGGCCCCAGCACATGGCGGCACCGACCAGATATGCAGAGGCGATCCGCGATCCGAACATATTGCACTCCCGTGACGTAGGTGGCTGATCCGGACGGGCGGGAGTCAGCGGCGATCCGAGTCGCAGCAGTCGTAGCCGGGGAGGCGAGGACGGCGTCTCAACACGTGCATCACACCTTGGCCAGAGGGATGCCGAGTTCGGATAGAAGGCCGCGCACCCGCTCCCTCGGGCCGGTCAGCACTCATGGCGACAGTGCCGTTCGCAGAAGGGCAAGCGGTCCCTCTTCGACTCGGTAGAACGCCCATCGGCCGCGCTGCTCGCGGGAAAGCAGTCCCGCATCGGTCAGCACCTTGAGGTGGTGGCTGACCGTCGGTTGTGACAGGCCGAGCGGCTCTGTCAGGTCACACACGCAAGCCTCGGAGCCGCTACTCGAAGCGATGAGTGACAGGAGTCGCAGGCGCGCAGGATCAGCCACCACGCGGAGCGCCCCGGCGAGATCCTCCGCCTCGGCGGACGACAACAGAGACGCGAGAACTGGAGGGCAACACGACTGGTCGATGACGGCGATCTGCTTCACCAGGTCATATTGACACCGGTCGATGCATCTGGCAACGTATCGACCGTTATCGATGGAAGGAGGGAGCGTGCTTCTCGGCAACGACTGTCCACCTGACTGTTGTCCTCCGGACTGCTGCTGATCGATCGGAACCTCTGCTTCACCGAGCGCCCCTCTAGAGAGGGGCGCTTCCCATTGGATGCGGGATCCAACCTTGAGG
>Ga0207648_10007928_pt1 | contig 10354 bp, 6 predicted proteins | sample KBSMisM32_FD_184310 | JGI IMG/M metagenome (GOLD analysis project Ga0207648, IMG submission 184310) | Miscanthus rhizosphere microbial communities from Kellogg Biological Station, Michigan, USA - KBS Miscanthus M3-2 (SPAdes) (version 2) | ecosystem: Host-associated > Plants > Roots > Rhizosphere... | reverse complement strand
AGCTCGGGATTTTTCGCCCCCTTGATCAGCGCGGTGCCGCCCAAGTTCAAGGGCGTCGGCACGTTCCCGGTGCGGGCTATGGCGCGTCTGCGCTAGTCAGCTCCGGCACGCGTCGGCGCGGCGCCGTCAGGATCAGCAAGCCGAGCATCGTCGTGACCGGCAAAATCCAGAGCGCGTTGCTCGCCAGCCTGGCGTTGACGATACGCACATTCTCCACAAATACAGATGGCGCGGCGCGCGTACCGGCTTCATCGCCGAGGATGCGGCGCACGTCGGACGCGTCGAGCAGGTGGCGCAGGCGGTCACGCTGCGGATAGGGCAACGTGTCCGCCGGCGCATGTTCGATCGCGCCGGTGTCGCCACCATGGATATAGTTGACGAGCCGCGTGGTCTGCTCGCGCTGGTGGTCCGCGCGCAGGTTCATCGCATTCCAAGCGAACGGCGCGAATGCCAGGCTGAGAACGATCGCGCCACCCATGACGATTCGCGACAGCGCCGTCCACGCGTGCGGAATCGGCTCGGCGATCGCAAGGCGGCAAAGGCAACCGATGGCGGCGAATCCGGTCAGGGCAAGCACGTCGACGTAACGCGATATCGGATACCACAACCGGAACACCGGCCTGCCGAGCAGGATCGCGCACACCTGCATGAGGCCCCAAACGGCAACGCAAACGAAGGCGACATCGGCATTGCTCCCCTGCCCGCGCCAGAGCCGCAACAGCAGGATCCACGCCGGCGACAGCAGCAGCAACAAGGCGAAGAGTTCAATGGACTGCAGCGTGCTCCACTCGACCGGGCTGCGACCGCGGCCAATGACGAGCGCAGCGCACGTCGCGGCGGCGAACAGCAGCACGATCGCCATCCGCACGGCGCCGCGCGCCGGCAGCGTGCCGATGCGAACGCGCAAGGCAAGCGCAAGCAAGGCTGCGATGGCGGCAAAGAAGCCCGAGCCCATCGACACGCCTGCAGATACGGCGACGATGCCGAGCAGCACGAGCGCTGCGCCCGACGCGCGCATGGTCGACGCGAGAATGATCGTGGCCGCACTGAATCCGATAAGGAAGTAGTACGAACTGCCCCAGCCCATGCCGATGTTCTCCCATGCATACGGAAGCATCGCAGCGATCGAGGCGCTTGCGACAAACCACCATTGCACGGACCGAAAATTGCCGCCTGCGGATTTTTCCCTGGTGGTCAGACTGCCGGCGGCAAGCGCGATCAGCGTTGCGACAATGCCGGAGTAGAAAAACTGGCTGATCTCGCAGACTGGCACGTTGTCGAACTGCAGGTCGCCCGCGCGCAGCAGCAGATAGTTCAAGCCCTTGGTCCAGAACAGGACATGTTCGTTGTGCGGCACCAGCAGGTAGTGCAGTGAAAAATTGCCGGCCAGCAGCGGTCTCGCCATGCCATCGATGACCGCATCCCACTCGTCGTAAAACGGAATTTCTGGCGCAACCATCAGCGCCAGCGCAAGCCGGACAGGAAACAGGAGCACGAACAAGCCGGCGGCAACACGAACGAATTCCTGGCAGCGCGCTGGCGATTCTTGATTGCTCATCATGTGCCTGTCGGGCGCCTGCCGAACCCGGGTGCAGGCACACTCAGCGTACCGCGCGGGCCGGGCGAACGTCGAGTTGCGCCGCCCCGGACCGAGCCGATCCGTTCGGCGTGAAATCCGCGGCCCACACTGCACGTGCTGCGGCTCGCCTCCCGAAAGCTGAACGCCACTGCGGCGCGCGCTGAATCCATTGACCCTGCCGGCCGCGAGGTGTGTAATTCCAGTGGGGTCCGAGCTGTGAGGCGAGCAGCGACTGCAACGTCAACAGCCCGGCTACAGGGGAGTTCAAATGACCGTTCGACGTGATTGTCGATTCGTATTTCGGTTTGGCGTGCTGGCCTTGCTGCTGGCCTCTACATGCGGCGCCGCCGACCTCGATATTATCTTCGCCGCCGATTTCACGAACAGCCAGCCGATCCAATGGGTGCGACATCACCCAAGGGCGGGCGGAGCCTCGATTGCACTAGGGCCGGCATACGTCACCGCGCTGAGAATCACGAATAGCGGCACGATTCTGACCCTGTACCTGCAGGTTCCCCCTGATCTCAACGGCAATGCCGACTATCCGCTGTGGTCGGCGCTGAAGTGGTTTGGTGACTTAAGCGGAGACCCGCCCGCTATTGGCGACTGCGTCAGAGCCGAGGGATTCATTGCGATGTTCCGCGGAGCCACCGAACTGGCCAGTGCGGTCTGGACGGCCGCGCCCGGTGAATGTGGCGATACTGCTATTACGCCATATGTCGCGGCGTCGGTTTTGTCTGTTGCCACCGATGCCGATCCAGGCACAGTCGAGACCGAGCCCGGAACCAGCGCCGAATCTCTGGAAAGCGTGCTGGTGAAACTGAATTCGGCGACCGTGCAGAATTCGAACGGGGGCGTCGGGGCGTTCAAGATCGGAGACGCTCTCACGGGATCGTACCTGTCGGTCGCCGGTTTCATCTACCAGTACACTGCCGTGCAGGGCTCCGTGCTCACGTCGATCACCGGCATCCTCGACGACTTCGATCCGGCTCCTCCGCCGGATCCGCCGCCAAAAGCTTTCCAACTGCTGCCGCGCAGCGCGAGCGATATCGTCCAATAGTGATTGCGCGCCGCGTCAGGCAGACACGCGGCCGCCGCTGACGCGCTCGCGCTGTTCGAGATCGAGCGCCGAAAATATCTCGACGAATCTGCTTTGCGCGAGAAGGTCGCGCGCAGCACGGCCTTGGTCGTGGCCGTGTTCAAACAGCAGCCAGCCGTTCGGCTGCAGATGCGACGGTGCCGCCGTGACGATCGAGCGGATCGCATCGAGGCCGTCGGCACCGGACGCAAGCGCAGCGCGCGGCTCGAAACGCAGGTCACCCTGCTGCAGGTGGACGTCTGTCTGTGCGATATACGGCGGGTTCGACACGATCAGTTCGAAGCGTCGCCCGCCAAGCGCCGCGCACCAGTCGCCTTGCGCAAACTCTACGTTGCCGATGCCGAGACGCCCGGCGTTCTCCCGCGCGACGGCGAGCGCCGCCGCGCTTGCATCGGTCGCCAGCACGCGCGCAAGCGGACGCTCGCAAGCGATTGCCAACGCGATTGCCCCGGAGCCGGTGCCGAGATCGGCAATATCCACTTGTGCATTTTGTGGAACGCGCGCCAATGCCAGCTCGACCAGCAGTTCGGTCTCCGGCCGCGGAATCAGAACATCCGGATCGACCTTCAGGTCGAGCGACCAGAATTCGCGCCGGCCGACAATGTACGCAATCGGCTCGCCAGCCGCTCTGCGCATCAGCAGCGCATGGAAGCGCAGCGCGCCGTCGACGGCCAGCGCGTCGTCGGCGTGCGCGAACAGCCATGCCCGGTCCTTGCCGAGCGCGTGCCCGAGCAGCAACTCGACCTCGCGCGCCGACTCGTCGCCACCAAGCTCGGCCGACGCAGCGGCGAGCAAGCCCCGCGCTGTAATCGCCGGCGCGGTCATGCCGCCGGCGCCGCCGGGCTGTCGTCGGCTGCTTGCGTCGCAGTCGATGCAGCCGTGGGTTTGACTCGCGCGCGCCAGTAGCCGTCCCGCGTCCAGGCCGAGAAGGCCTCGCGCAACCAGCCGATCAGCGCGTTCGCGAGCCACAGCGCCCAGGCCAGCATCAGCACTTTGTATACCCACAGCGGCAGGCTGATCGCGCTGGCCTGCGGCAGGGCATCGGCGCTTCGATCGGTGAACCAGTGCAGCGACTGCGTGGCCGAACCGTTGCCGGTGACGTGCATGTCCGGCTGGCCGAGCAACCCTTGCGGGATAGCCGAGACGAGACAGACGAGCGCCCCCAGTGTCAGCAGTGCAAGCACGATCTGGAGAAGGTTGAATTGCCAGCGCACCTGAGGCAGAGCGGAACGGGCACGCCAGTCGAATGCGAACAGCCAGGCAACGACGACCAGCAACGCGATCCACGAGAACGTCGAGAAGCCCAACCCCAGCAGCAACCAGTCGCGCAGCGTCAGACGCGTGCGCCGCGTGCGCGCGAGCCCACAGGCAAGCGCGATCATCACGATCAATTCGCCCCAGTACAACACGGCCGGACCGACCGGAGGGCCGAACGTCGCGAGCAGCCAGCGATCGGCCGGCAACTGCATGGTCAGCGCAACGTTGGCCGCAGGCAACCCGAGCGCGACGGCCGGCGTGCGCGCGCTGAATCCGGCCGCCGTCGTGTCGCGGAAGCGCACCTCGTAGCGTTGCGATCCCGGCACGACCGGCAGGCTCAACTTGCCATCGAGCAGGCGCAGGTTCAGCGCCTGGCCGTCGCGACCGACGCCGAGCAGTTCGACATCCTTCGGCAACGTGACGACCTGGTCGCCGCCCTGGCTGGCGCGCAGTGTGAAGCTCAATGTATGCGTCGACGCACGCTGGCCGACGTCGCTCTGCAGGACTGCCGCGTCGATCGCGCGCAGTCCGCTTTGTACCGGCGCCGGTCGCGTGATGCGCATGGTCAGCGTCTCGCCGGGCAGCGGATGAAACTCGAAATTGCGAAAATCGTTCGGATCCTCGCCCGCGTCGAGGCCGACGCCCGGCGTGCCGCTGAACTCGACATGCCAGGTCGGGCTGACCAGTACGCGCCAGACTTCGGCGCGATCGCCAAGCGCGGGCGCCGTCAATGTCAGTCCGTCTGCCTTGTCGAGCGTGCTCTGCCAGCTCATGCCGGGCTGGCCGTCGGCAATCGCCACGGGCACCTTGCCGTTCTGCACTTTTATCCCCGCGCTGGAAACGTGCTCGCCGGCCAGTGCGGGTATATCGACGGTGAAACCGCCCTGAGCGGGCGACAGGCGCTCGATCGTTGTCGATGCGCTCCACTCCAGGCCGAGGTTGAGGCTGCGCACGACGCGCACATACGGAGGGAACTGCTGCACGCCGCCGTCTGTTGCCGAACCTGCCGGCGCCGCACCCGCGTTGTCGCGCGCGCGGGCAAGCGTCAGCGTTTCGGTCTGCAGGCGGTCGTCGACGAGACCTGCCGCTTCCCAGCCGTGCCCCTGGAACAGGACGCGCGCCGGCTTGAGTGGAAACGCCAGCGCGACCTTCTCGCCGTGCGCCGCGAAGTCGATCTGGACGCGATGCACGCCGCGGCCGACCGCCAGCCACACGCCGCCGTTCGCATCGCGCAGCAGCGCATCGTCGGCCGCTCCGTCCACTTGTATACGCAAAACGGTCGCGCCGGTCGCATCGCTCGGCAGCGGCAGCGCAACGCGTTCGCCGGCGTGCACTTCGATCGCAGCGGTCAGTGTCTCGCCGTTGGCCGTGACTTGCGCCTCTGCGATGCTCGCGCAGGCCGGGGCGCACTTCGGCGCTTCGCTCATGCGCTGACGGAGCTGCTGCAGAAGTTGCTCGGTCGGGTAGGCCTGCGCCTGCGCGTTCGACGACAGGGCCATCATGCCGAATATCAGCGTTGCAGCAACCGCCGGCGCGGAACGCGTGGGTCGGGGGTCGACTGCAGCGCGGATCAGGCGCCAGAGCAGCCACGCGAGCAGCGTCACGAGCACGATGCGCAGCAAGCGGACGAGCCACGGAGGGGCGATCAGCAGACGCACGTCCTGCGTCGCGAGAACCGGTCCGTTCCAGCTCAGCCACGCCGTGCTGCCGAGGTTCCAGTTCGGCGCGCCACCGCCGGTTTGAACGACGGTGGTTTCGCTGTAGTGGTCGATCTGGTCCGCGCGCTGCGGAGTCGACGGGGCGTTTGCGCGATGCCGCAGGCTCGCGCTCGCAGATTTGTCGGCCGACTTCGAAACGGCACCGCCAACTGCTATTTTCGATTGCATGGTCGGGGCCGGCTCCGGCGCTGCCGGTGGCGGCGGCGCAGTGGCCGGCATTGCAGCTTCCTTTTCTTCGATCGTGTCCACGGGCGGCGAATTCATCGCCTGGTCCTTGAGATCTCCCAAGCCGTCGGTATTGAGGTAGGGGCCATGCGCCACGCGCGGCACCGGAACCATCTGCGCGGCCATGTTGTAACCACCCTGTTCGAGCTGCGGATAGAGCGCGTAGCGGACCTCCGCAGCGACGAACGGCAGGGCAATCAGGACGAGAACAATGAGTGCCACGCGTCGCAGCAGTTCGGCGACACGCACGAGTTTTCCGGCAGGCAACGCGCGCGCGATCAGCGCGAGCGCCAGCGTGGCGAGCAGGCTCCACAACGGCGATCCGGTTTCCTGGTAGCCGAGCAGCAGGAAGGCGACCGTGACGCCGGCGCCCGCGAAGCCGAGCAGGCGCCAGGCGAGCAAGGCAGCGATCGCGCAGACGAATGCATCGAGCAGGTCCCAGCCCGACGCCCAGCTTCCCACTGCGCTGTCGGCGCCCGGCGCGGCCAGCAATTTGTATCCAAATGGAAAATGCAACGTCGCCTGGACGTTGTCGAAGGTCTGCTCCCAGCCGCTGACCGGCATTGCGCCAGCAGCCGCGATGCGCACACCGGCCGCGAAATCGACGTTCGGCGTGCGCCATTCGACGCCGGTCGAGTCGGCTTTCGCCCCGCGCGTGATCAGGAGGGGTTCACCTCGACCGTCTCCACGCCGCGAGTTCAGCGCCGTGGCCTGTTCGAGCGCGAATGGCGCGGCCGTATCGAAGCGCCAGCCTTGGGCGATGCGGCCAGTGAGGCGGTCGCGGGCAAACCAGCCGTCGCCGTCAAAGTCGAACCAGGCCTCGCGCTGCAGACTCAGCCGACTGGCTTCGTCGGGCGCCAAGCCGCGCGAACGCTCCTCGATCGTCAGCGTCGCGCCGTCGCCGAGCGCGAACGCCGGCAGCGCCTGCCAGTCGGCGGGAACTTCGGCCTGGCGCGGATCGACTTGCACCGCGCCGCCGGCCGCGGTCACGCGCAGGCGCGGCGCCGCTTCGTAGCTCCAAATCTCCTGCTTCGGCCAGGGCGCGGCTGGAAGGTGCGCGGTCGCCGCTGCCAGCGGTGTCGTCGCTCGCGCCTCGAGTGTCAGCGTGTCGCGACCCGGTTGTACCTGCACATGCAGGCGTCCCTCGTTGTCCATGCGCGCGGGCCAGGCGCTGCTCAGCGCCAGCGCAGCGAATCCCTCGGGCAGGACCGGTCCAACGATTTCCTCGCGCGCCTGGCCCGATACGCTGATCACGATGCGCGTGCTCAGGTACGCCGGTACGCCATCGGCGAGCTTGCGATACACGCGCAGGTCGAGGCTGTCGGCTTCCGGCGTCGCAGCGGCGACCCGGCCGAGCGTGATCTCGTTGCCGTCGCGCCGAACGGGACTCACCGGTTTGCCGTCGACATTCAGCGTGACCAGGCCGATGCTCTGCGGTAGCGCGAGCGCTTGCGGCTGCTCGCGCCACGGAATGCGTCCGGTCAGTTCGTAGCTGCCAGCCATCAGCCAGAGTCTCGGCAAGCCGCCTTGCAGCAATACCGGCTGGCGCTGGCCGTTGATCGACACTTGCTGCGGCCAGTGCTCCTCGTCGCCCGGCAGCGGCACCCATGACGGTGCCTCCACGCGCCAATGAACGGCGAAGGTTACCCCGCCCGCGTTGCTCGACAACGTCAGCCTTCCGGGCCACGCGCAGACGAAGTCGCCGGGTGACGCCGGCGCGCTGTTGGCCAGGAACGGGCAGGCCCGGTAGTCCAGATCCTTCGTCACCCACGGCCGCCAGTCGCGCAGCGCGGGAGGGATCGAAGCATCGGCCGGCGCGGGTTGGGCGTGAACCACGCAGGCAAGACCGGCCAGCAGACAGGACGCGAACGCTTTCAACATGTGACTCTCCGTGCGGTGTCGCCGGGACACTGCGTGCAACGCGCGAGCATCGGTCGGGGGGTTAAGTGTGCGGCCGTGGCGCGACGTCACGCGCGCGGTCATCGGCTGTCGCGTCTAGTGGCCTGTAATACTTGAATCGAAAGCGTCTCGCTCGATCTCGGCCGCCAATACGGCGGTGCGCCTCGTCGCCGTAGCCCCACTACGCCTCCTCGTCGCGCCTTGTCTTGGCAGCCGACCTCTTCGCGATCCCACTTCCGATTCAAGCGTTACAGACCACTAGTGAACGACCAGATGGAACAACTGGATCGCCGATGCGAGGATGAAACCGGCGAGGAAACACAGGTAGCTCAGGCGCAGATAGCGGTACTTGTGGTGGCTGAGGTACGTGCCGAGGCTGTAGATGTCGTTCGCCATCGCCGCGTAGATCGAACCGTCGGGTACCAGTGTGCGCGCGACTTCTGCGAGATAGCGCTCGCGCGGCAATTCGGCAAAGTGGCCGAAGAACAGCAGGTTGAAATTCGGCGGCAGCTCGACCGTCGTAAGTCGCAGCGGCCGGTACTTCGGCAGTACGGCAAGGATCGCGAGCAGCAGCGCGAACAGGGTGAATATGCTCAACGTCAGCACGCTGTCGCGCAGGTTCGGCTGGTCGAGCTTGCCCAGGCTCAGCGTCAGCACGATCGAGGACACGGTGATGATGATGTTGGCCTTGGTATCGGCCATCGTGCTCAGCTGGACGTGATGCTGCTGCGCCGTGCGCAGCAGGTTATCGCTGGTATTGCGCTCGGGAATGTGCGCGAAAAGCGCGCTCGTGCGTTCTGTCCCCGGCTGATCCATCGTCGACGCCCCATGCCACAATTGCCCCGATGATAGGAACGAACCCGGCGCTTGGCAATTTGCGCGTTTGGTGCGGCGCGGCGAGATGGCTCGCGCCGCTGCTGGTCATCGCGCTGGGAGGCTGCGCCGACGTGTTCTTCGCGACGGTCAGCGCCGTCGGTCCGGCACAAGGCGTAAATGCGGCGAAAGGCCTCGAGTTCGACGCCGTCCATCACTTGTCGCTCGACGTCTACGCGCCTGGCGACGCTGCGCTCGCGCCGGTCGTCGTGTTCTTCTACGGCGGCAGCTGGGAGGACGGCAAGCGCCGCTGGTATCGCTATGTCGGCGACGCACTGGCCAGCAACGGAGTCGTCACTATCATTCCGGACTACCGCAAGTATCCCGACGTGCGCTTTCCGGCATTCATGCACGACGCGGCCAATGCCGTCGCCTGGGCGCGCGCTCACGCGCGCGAGTTCGGCGGCGATCCGCAGCGACTGTTCGTCATGGGGCACTCGGCCGGAGGACAGATCGCCGCGTTGCTCGCCGCCGACGGCCGCTACCTCGATGCGGTCGGCATGAGCCCGCGCGATCTGGCCGGCATGATCGGACTGGCCGGCGCGTATGCGTTCCTGCCGTTCGTCGACAACGAAGGAAAGATCTTCGGCAACGACGCCACCGGCCGCTACGACTCGCAGCCGATCAACTTCATCAGCGGCGACGAGCCGCCGATGCTGTTGCTGCAGGGCGCAGACGACGACGACGTGCCGGCGCACAATGCGCAGATCATGGCCGAACGCGCCCAGGCGATGGATGGCACGGCGGAGTTGAAACTCTACCCGGGCGTCGGCCACTCATCGATCCTGCTGTCATTCGCGCGCGGGCACGCCAGCAAGGTGCCGGCGCTGCACGACACGCTGGAGTTCATCGCGCATCCGCCGGTCACGACGCACCCTGCGCTTGGTGCAGAAGCGCCGCCGCACTCGCCGTGACAAGCGCGGCGCGAAAGCCCCCGGCTCTGTACGGGACGTTTCCGGGGAAACTCCGATCAAGCCGTCATCCCAGCGAAGGCTGGGATCCAGTTCTCCCCAATTCGCCGAGAAAGCTCGATTACACGCCGCTTCCTGCGGCGTGCCCTGTGGGCCAGCTTCGCTGTTCGCTACGGCATCCGGCAACTGCTCCTGCGTTGCTCTACCTCCGGCATCCATGCCGTCGCCTGCCTTCGCAGTCCAGCCTATGCAGCTCCGCTGCTAAGAGACGCTGGAATGATAAGCAAAGACTTCTGTTTCCCTAAGCAGCCATTGCCGTCGCGTTCGACTCGGACGCCCGCGCCTGCTCGAGCGTCACCGCGACTGCATTCACGACCGCCGCGATTCGCACCGCGCTCTGCACGGCCTGCGCCGGCAATTCATGCTTGCGCAACGTCTTCTCGTGCGAGTCCATGCACATGCCGCAACCGTTGATCGCCGACACCGCAAGCGAACACAACTCGAAGTCGAGCTTGTCGCAACCCGGATTGGCCATTGCGTTCATGCGCAGTCCGGCGCGCAGCGTCTGGTACTCGGGCTCGCCGACCAGGTGCGTGAATCGGTAGTAGACATTGTTCATCGCCATGATCGCGGCAGCCGTGCGCGCGCCGTTGAGTTCCTGCGCGCTGGCGTGCTTCGCCGCTTCGCCGGCTATCGCCGCAACCAGCGGTTCGTAACGCGACGCGATCGCGCTGGCCAGCGCGACCAGGCCGACCTGCTTGCTGCTCAGCCCCGGCGCGCCGGTTTCGCTCAG
>Ga0207648_10007925_pt1 | contig 10357 bp, 11 predicted proteins | sample KBSMisM32_FD_184310 | JGI IMG/M metagenome (GOLD analysis project Ga0207648, IMG submission 184310) | Miscanthus rhizosphere microbial communities from Kellogg Biological Station, Michigan, USA - KBS Miscanthus M3-2 (SPAdes) (version 2) | ecosystem: Host-associated > Plants > Roots >... | reverse complement strand
CGCCGTGCACTTGTCATGTAGAAAGAACTTGTCGAAGCCCGCGGCCGCCTGCCTGAGTTCGTCTGAGTGCGGCGGCGGCGCCGCCAGGGCGGCGGGAACGCAACTCAAGAGAACGGCCAGCGCTTGCCGGAGGCGTCGTGTCAGTTGCATTGGATCTGCTTCATCCGTTTCTTGGCCTTGGCGACCGCTCCGTCGATGTCGCCCTCGAAGATCGCCGTCCTCACCATCTCGATCCATGGACTCGAATCGTCGTTCGACATGTCGTTGAAATGGAACGTCCACGGCGTCTGGGCAATGGCCAGCGCCTCTGCCGTCTTGATCAACCTCGGATCGGCGGCGAAGTATTTGTTCTGCGTGAGATCGGTACGCGATGGCAAGTTGCCGGTCCGGGCATAGATCTCGAGTTGTGGTTCGTCGGTGAGGACCCAATTGAGGAACTCGAGCGCCTTCGCGGCATGCTTCGCGGTGGCGGGGATGGTGAGAACGTCGCCGCCGGCGAAGGAGGAGACATCCCCCGGGTTCGGCCCGGGAAGGAAGGCGACGCCAAAGTCGAGGCCGGGCGCCTTTTCCTTCAGCAGAGGCACCGCGTAGTTGGCGGCCGCCTGCATTCCGATCTTTCCGCTCATGAAGGCCGCCATGGTGTGGTCACCCCGATCGGCCTTGGCGTATTCAGGGATCAGGCCTTCCTTCCACATCGTGCGGTAGTCCTGCAGCACCTGCTTGATCGATTCGCCTTGCAACGGCTCCGCGTCGCACCCCGCGGGCAGGACCACCGTGCCGCGCGCGGCCCACATCTGCGGTGCAATGGTGAAGATGTTGCAGCCGGGGCAGGAGCCCGAAAAATAGAAGCCGTAGAAGTCGGGGCCGAGCGCCTTGATTTTCCTGGCCGCCGAAACGATCTGACCGCTGGTCATCGGAGGCTTTTCCCCGTCGAGGCCGGCCTTCCTGAACAGCGCCTTGTTGTACAAGAGCACCGAGTCGTCGGGCGTGAAGGGAACCCCATGGAGGCGCCTCTTGTACGTCGCGAGATCGATATGGGCCGGCACGACCTTCTTGATATTGAGGTTCCCGGCCATCGGATCGGTGATGTCCTTGAGGTACCCCGCCTTCATGAAGTCGGGCGTCAAGATCAAGTCCAGGGACAGAAGGTCCGGAACCGTGCCCGCCGCCACAGCGCGGGCCAACGTCGGCATCATGCGGTCGTGAGGAATCAGGGTCAGTGTGATGGGGTCGGCGGGATGGGTTTCGTTCCAGTGATCGATCACGCGAGTGGCCAGCGTGGCGCCGTTGTCGCGCACCCATATGGTCAGGGGTTCAGCCGAGGCGGCCAGAGGCGCCATCAACGCGAGGGCAAAGAAAGCTACCGATCGGGTCGGACAGGTCCCCATCGTGTCGGTCGGCTCACTTTCTTCGTCGAGAGGGCCGTGAGTCAGATCGCCCGGGAGCGAGTATAACGTCACCATCATGAGGCCATCGACTCTCCTGCGCACCGCGTCCGTCCTGACGCTGGTGCACTGCATCCTGCACACGATCGGCGGAGTGCTGGCGCCGCCGAGCCACGGCGCCGAGGAGATCGCCCTGGTCGAGACGATGAGCGCTCATCGCTTCGATTTCATGGGATCGATGCGGAGCTACGCGGACTTCATGCTCGGCTATGGCCTGTTCGTCACGGTCGCGCTGCTCGTCGACGCGGTGATCTTCTGGCAGCTGGCCGCGCTGGCCCGGGCGAGGCCCGAGGGGCTCCGGCCGATCGTGGCCGTTTTCGCCGTGGGTTACGTCGGGCTCGCGATCGTGTCCTCGAGGTTCTTCTTCATCGCGCCCGTGGTCACGGAGCTGCTCATCGCGGCCGGCCTCGCCGCCGCCTTCGTGGGCCTGCCGCGGCGTCAGGCCTAGCCGACCCTCCTCGCCGCCTTCTCGCCGTTACCGCGGTGCGTTCACGACGACATACGTCGTCGTGGTGCCGGCAAATTGCGGCTGGTACCAGGTGCTGCCGCACTGCTGATACGCGAAACCGTTCACAACCACCGACGTGCAGGACGGCGGGATCGAGTTGACGATCGACCCCACCACGGCCGCGGTCACCACCGCTGCCGCCGTGACGGCAGCCGCCGTGGCCACCGGGTGGTAGCAGCAGCCATAGCCACCGTAGTAGCCGCCGCGGTAGCCGCCGTGGACGTTGACGTCGACGTTACGGTTGACGTTGACGTTGACGTTCCGATTGACGTTGACGTTCGCGTTGCGGTTGACGTTCACGTTGCGATTGACGCTGGTGTTCGCGCTGCCGCGCACCGCGCGAGCAGCCAATGCGTTCGTGTCGGACAGGAGGCCCGCCACGGCCATCGAGAGAAGCACGCGGGTTGTCGTCCTCATCCTGGGCCTCCTACTTCTTGACGGCGCCGGCCGTCGCGCTTGCTTCGGTGAACACGATCTTCTGGGCGTCACTCGGCGGATCGAAGGTGAACGCGGCGTCGTTGAACGAGGGCGTCGCGTTCCAGGTGTAGACGGCAGTGTGCTGCGGCCGTGCTTCGTCGGTCAGGGTCGTGAGCACGAGCTTTCGCGGCAGGGGGTAGTCGCCCTGCTGGATCCAGATCTGCCAGTCGAGCCCGGGCTGACGGAACGCGTAATGCTCACAGGTGGTGCCCTCGACCACGCTCGGCCCGATGTCCGCCGCGGACTTGATGTCGGCGGCGCTCGCGCGTGGTCCACCCCAGCGGAACAGGTCCACGAGAGGTACCTCGATGCCGTATTTCTCGTCGAGCCGGTCCACCAGCTCGACGGTCGTAGGCGGCGCCGGGACGGTAGCGTAGTAGCCCACACGCTGCGCGAACAGGGTGAAGCTCTTGCCGTCGTAGAAATACATCCGTTGCTGCTGGTCGCTGACCACCTCCACCCGCAAGCGGTTCGGTGCCTGGGCGAGCAGGTCCGTGACCGCGGCGTACTGGACCTTTTCGCCGTCGTCGAGGACGTCCTCCGTGGTGGTGGCCGCTCGGACCTGGAACGCCTTCAAGGTGCGGAGGTAGGCGCCCATCGCGTTCAGGGCGGCCATGGCTTGGGGCTCGATCGCGGGCGTGACCGTGGCGGGGGTTGCGGTCTGTGCGCTGACGAGCGGCGGGAAGGTCGCGAGCGCCAGCAACAGGCCGGCTGCAGGGCCAAGGTGTCTCATAGGACTGACTCCTCTCGTGCGGTTCATGAGGCAGCTTCGTTCCACCCGCGGCGACCGTCTATTGCCCTTTGGTCGCATGCCGACCGGGCCGCAGTCACGCCGCGGATGCTGGCGACGAGGGGATCTATCGAGCGGGCGCGGGCCTTGCGTCGGCGGCCACGAAGTACCCCGTCCGGCTGCGCACGGTGCCCTTGCGGCCCTTGACCTTCACCGACAACCGATGCCAGCCCGCGCGCGCCACCCCGGTCGGGGCGAAGCTCAGCAGGTAGCGCGACTGCATCTCGGCGAGGATGCGAAGGAACGTCGGCTCGAGCTGGGCGCTGACCCCGGCGTACCAGAGCCGGCCCCCCGTCGCCTCCGCGATCTGGCGCACCAGGCGGACGTGCGCAGGCTCGACGAGCTCGCGTTCCGGCCGCATGATGCTGGCACCCTTCACGACCTCCTCGTATCGCGGCGTGATCGCGACCACGTACACGACGGCTTCGGACTCGCGGGCCACCTTCAGGACCTGCTCTTGCGAGAGCCAGCTCAGGTCGTCGCGCCCATCGGTGAAGACGATCACCAGGGGACGCCCGCCGGCCACCGGCATCTTCAGGCCGGCGTAGAGGCCGTCCCAGAGGGCCGTGTGACCACCGGCCTCGAGCTTGTCCACCGCGCGTCGCACCGTCGAAGGATCCCCGCCGAGAGGGACGGCGATCTGCACCTCGTGCGAGAAGGTCACCAGCGCCGGCACATCCTGCGGGCGCAATCCGGCGATCAGGGCCCGGCCGGCCGCCCGCAGGTCGTCGAGGCGGACGCCGGCGACGCTGGCGCTCACGTCGAAGACCATCACGGCGACGATCGGTACCGCTTCGACGCTGACGAGGCTCACGTCCTGGCGCACGCCGTTGTCGCTGACCTCGAAGTCCCCCGCATTGAGCCCGCCGACCGGCTGCCCGTCGCGCGTCACGAACGCGTCCACGTAGACCGCCTCGACCGAAGTCGTGAAGGTGGGCACGGGGGGCGTGGCCACGGCCGCCGCGAGCAGCACCGACGGCGCGAGTACCGTGCCGATCGTCACCGCATCGCCCGCTCGCGCAGCGCCGCCAGCCGCGCTTCGACCTCGTGCGAGCGACCCCACCGGTAGCTCCACCAGGCGTCCCAGTCCCTCCGGCGCCGCCCGCCGGAGAGGGCCGTGCGCAGCACGTCCTGGGCGGCACCACGCTCACCGGCTTCGTGGAGCGCGTGGCTGAGCGCGACCGCCGCCACCGTGCTCTCCGGATCGAGGGCCACCGCCGCCCGATAGGCTTCCACCGCCTCCGGCGGGCGCTTCTCGGCTTCGCGCGCGGCGCCCAGGAAGAGCCAGGCGAGATAGCGCGTCGCCTGATCGGCCTGCGGATGCGCGGCGGCCACGGCCAGTTCCGCTACGGCCTGGCTGGAGTCTCCGCGCTGGTGCAGCACGCGTCCGAGGCGAACGCGGGCCTCCACCAGATCCGGCATGACGCGCAAGGCGCGGCGATAAGTGGCCTCCGCGTCGCCCAGCCGGGCGTAGAGCTCGGACCGCCGATTGAACACAGCGGTCTCGCGGTTGGACGTCGTCACGAGCACGTCGGCCTTTGTCGACGGCAGATCGGCCGCGACCTGGCTCTCGATGAGGGAGCCGCGCGCGAGCAGGAGCAGCGGGTCGTCTTCGTAGCGCCGCAACGCCTCATCGACGTAGTGCAGGGCGAGCGGCCATTGCCCACGGCGATAGAGGTGCAGCGTGACGGCGAGGAACCACGGGCGCTCGAAGGCGCGGCGCCGCTCGTCGTCGCGGATCAGGGCGAGGATCTGGCGCGCCGCGTCCAGATGGGGCGCGGTGTCGGGAGCCACCTCCTCCGCTTGCTCGGCCGCGTCACGCTCGTAGATGTCGCGGTCGGTGTGGAGCATGGCCGCGGCTTCGTAGGGAAAGCCCTCCGCCGGAAGACGCTTCAGCTGGCCGATCTCATCCGAGACGCGCTCCGTCCACGCGGTCTCGCCGGCGACGTAGCGGTCGCCTCGACGGTAGCGCTCGATCGCGTCCCGGTACGTCGCCGACGGGCCCGCGGCCTCGGCGACGGTCGCCACCAGCAACACGGGTACCACTCGCCACATGGCTAGTTCACGGCCTTCTCCAGCGGCTCGACGCCTTACGCGCCAACGATCTTCCAATAGAGGTTGTAGTGCTCGTGCGCGATGCGGTAATAGGGGACGAGCGTCACCTCCGCGGGGCGGCCCAGTCCTTCGGTCCTGAAGGTGAGCGGAGAGTCCGTCGGCTTGATCTTCCCCGCCATCTTCGCCAGGTCTCCGACGAGCACGGGGACCTCGATCGCATCATTGAACGGCTCCCCGATCGTGCGCTCGTTGACGTGCAGGTCTGCGCCCGGGGCTACCTTGTGGCCCAGGGCGCCCACGAGGACGATCGGCCCATAGATCACGGCGGCATGAGTCGTACTGGCGTGCAATGGTTCCATTCGCAAGGCCATCGGCACGTCGACCTCGACCACGTCGCCCGCTTTCCAGGTCCGCTTCAAGGCGATGTAGCTGCCGGGATCTCGCGACGTGGCCGCAATGGTGCCGTTGACCTTCACCGCGGCCAGGGCGCACCAGCCGGGGTGGCGGATCTTCAAGATGACGTCCCCCGGCCTGGCCGCGGTCACCTCCAGGCGACTCGCTGCGACCTCGGGGAACTTCGTGGTCTGGGTCAGCGCCAGCCCTTTTTCCTTCCAGTCCAGGGTGGAGGGGATGAACAGGTTGACGTACAGGCTATCCGTGCCGTCCTGGGTGCCGTGGAAATAGATCGAGTCGCCGTACTTGGCGTGATTCTCGATTCCCGTCCCCGTGCAGCACCAGAAGGAATCGACCGGCGTGCAATAGAGCTTCAGGTATCCGGGGCGCGTCGATTGGAAGTAGGTCACCATCCCGGTGTCCGGATCCTGGGACGCGAGGATGGTGTTGTAGAGCGTCCGTTCGTAGTAGTCGGCGTAGCCCGCCGTCGGCTCGGTCATGAAGAGCGCCCGCGTGAGGCGGAGCATGTTGTGGCTGCAGCAGGTCTCCATGGTCTTCGCGGAGGGGATGTGCTTGTCGAATTCGTCGACGGGAAAGAAGTGCTCGTTGTCCGCGTTCCCTCCGGTGGCAAATGATCGGGTGGTCACCACGGTCTTCCAGAAGAACCGTGCCGCCGCCGAATAGCTGGGCTCGCCCGTCAGGATGTGGATGCGCTGGAAGCCCACCACCTTCGGGATCTGCGTATTGGAATGGAGTCCATCGAGCGTGTCGCGCGATTGCGACAACGGCTCGAGCAGCCGCTTGTGCGAGAACCGCTCCGCCAGTGTCAGGTACCTGGCGTCACCGGTGATCGCATACACGTCGGCCAGCACTTCATTCATGCCGCCGTGCTCGGTGCCCAACATCGCTTCGAACTGGGCATCGGTCATGTTCTCGGTCGTGGCGATCGCCCAATCCGACAGCTTCACGAGCACGGTTCGCGCCGCCGCGTTGTCGCAGTAGAGATACGCATCCCGCAGGCCGGCAAAGATCTTGTGCAGCGTGTACCAAGGCACACCCGTCGCGCGTTGCGTCTTCACGAGGTTGTCGATCTGGGTGGTGTTGTCGGGGAAGGCGTTGACCAGTCCCGTCCTGGCCGCGGTCTGGCATTCCGCCAGCTCCTTCACGATGTAGTCGCAGCGCTTCTTGAACTCCTCGTTGCCGGTCGAGGCGTACATCAGCGCGCAAGCGGTCAGATAGTGTCCCGCCGTATGGCCATGGGCCCGGATGTCCGCCCAGGTCGCCACCGATTCCCACCCGCCATAGACAGGGGCCTTGGGCGCCAATCCGGCGTTGACGCGGAAGTTGTGCAGCATCCGGTCGGGGTCCAGCGACAGCAGGTATTTGCCGTTCCGCTCCTGCGCATCTTTGAATGGCCCGTCGAGCAGACGCACCGCCGTCAGGCTGAACGGCTGCGCGCCCAGCGCCACGGGATGGAGAGCGGCCGGCGGTGCCGTCGCGCCCGGTGTCACGACGGAGGCGGCCGAGGCACGGAGGTCGCGCAGCGGCTCGAGGGTTGCCGCCGCCGCCGCGCTCCCCAGGACCTGCAAGATGCGCCGCCGGGTGAGACCCTGCTCAGCCATGTGACCTCCCATGCGCCAGGTCGAACGATCGATCGGGTCGTGCCGGCCTGTCAACCCGCGGCAGAACGGTTTGCTGCCGTCGTCTCCCCGGAAGTATCGTGGGCTCGGAGATTATCGAAGCCTGCGCGGCATGCCGATGGCTCTTCTCAGGAAACTCGGCCTTCTGGCAGCCTTGTTGGCTTGCCATTCCGTGGCCCTCTCCCAATCCAACGAGGATCCGACGGCGCCGATCGGTTCGGCGCTCAGGGCCGGGGAATTCGACAAGGCCGTCGAGCTGACCCGCTCCGCGCTGAAGGCCTCGCCCGGCAATGCGCAATTGTGGACCTTGCAGGGCATCGCCCTCGCCGGCAAGGGCGACCGCAAACAGGCCCTGGCCGCCTTCCAGCAAGCACTGAAGATCGCACCCAACAGCGTGGCCGCCTTGGCGGGGGCCGCTCAGATCGGGTACGAAGCGGACAGCCCGGAGGCCATACCGCTGCTCAACCGTCTCCTGGAGCTGCGCCCCGGCGATCCAACCGCTCACGCCATGCTGGCGGTGCTGGAATACCGGAAAGGGGACTGCGCGGCGGCGGTCCCCCACTTCGACCAGGCCGGCCGGCTGCTCGACTCGCAGCTCGACGCCCTCCATGCCTACGCCACCTGCCTGGCCAGGCTCAAGCGGCTCGACGCCGCCGCCGCCGTTCTCCAGAGGGCCGTGGCTCTCCGCCCCGATGATCCACGGGAACGTCACCTCCTGGCCTCGATGCAGATCATGGGCCGGAAGCCCAAGGATGCCCTCGAGACGCTGCGGCCCCTGCTCGAGGCCGGCCGTCCGACCGCGGACACCTTGCAGCTCGCGTCGAACGCCGCCGAAGATGCGGGCGACACGCCCCAGGCCGTAAGCACGCTCCGGCAGGCCATCCTGCTCGACCCGCGGAACGTCAGTCTCTATCTGGATTTTGCCAACATCGCTTTTGCGCACGAATCGTTTCAAGTCGGCATCGACGTGATCAGCGAAGGAATGCTGCTGCAGCCCCGGGCGGCGCCCCTCTACGTGGCCCGCGGCGTCTTGTACGTGCAGCTCGCTCAATACGACAAGGCGGAGGCCGACTTCGAGAAGGCCTACGAGCTGGATCCGCACCAGTCACTGAGCACCGCCGCTCAAGGACTGGCGGCGGTGCAGGCCAACGATCTCGATCACGCATTGGCCTCGATCCGATCGAAGCTCGAACGGAAACCCGACGACGCCGTTCTCCTGTACCTGCAAGCTGACGTGCTCTCGGAAAAAGGGGCCGATGTCGGCACTCCCGAGTTCGAGCTGGCCATGCGCTCGGCGAAGAGGGCGGTCAGCCTGCAGCCGACGCTCGGCGCCGCGCGCGGCGTGCTGGCGAAGCTCTACATGCAGGCGGAGCAATACCCGGAAGCCGTCGAGCAGTGCCGGAAGGCGCTGAAGAGCGATCCCAAGGACCAGACCGCGCTCTATCGCCTGATCCAGGCGCTACGCAAGACGGGACAGAAAGACGAGATCCCCGATCTGCTGAAGAGGCTCGCCCAGCTTCGCGAAGAGGCCACCAAGGAGGAAAGGGAGCGTTATCGGTACAAGCTGATCGAGGACGCTCCGGCGGGAAGGCCGGCGCCGCAGTAGCCCACATGCGCTTCATCCATCTCTTCGAACGCATCAAGCGCCATCAGCTCTACGACGGCAGGACGATCGCATCCGGCCTCCCCTTTTTCGGGGCGGTCGTGACCTTGCACTGTTCCCGGGCCTTCGCCAGGGCGCTCGTACGCACCGTCGGTTCCACCACCATCGAGAGCACGTCGCCTACGTTCACGTCCAGCGTCTCGCGCAGCTCCGCATCGATGATGAGGAAGAATCGGCCCCAGCGCACTCCGATGTAGCCCTCGAAGCGCGTGCCGTTTGCCTTGCCTTTCACCAGCCAGCCATCGCGGCGCGGATCAAGCCGGACGGGCGGACGGCCCCACTGCTCTTCCGGATCGAACGGCACGATCACCGGCGTCACGCCTTTGTGGCCCTCGATCAGCTCGGCCTCGAAACGCACTTTGGTCATCCTCTTCTTGCCGCTCATGTGTAGAGCGTCCCTTCTTCCACGAAGCACAGGTCGTTGCCCCACGGGTCGACTACGTAGAAAGAGCGTTCGCCCCACGGCCTCCTGGTCACCGTGCCCGCCGGCTCTCCGTGGACCTTGTAGGGAGCGAGCGCTTCGAGTCCCTTTGCACGGGCATGCACCGCCTTGAGGTCGTCCATCGCGAAGTAGAGCGACTTGGGGCCGGGCGTGGGCGTGAGGCCGCCGGCGGTCGGATCGAGCACCGCCAGGATCACGCCTCCGCAATCGAAGTAGTGGCGCGCACCAGGGTGCCGCTTGCCTTCGATGCCGAGAAGCTTCGCGTAGAACGCCGCTGCTTCGTCGATGTTCGAAACTTCGAGCGTGATGCGAAAGATCCGTGGAGTGTCGTTCGTCTTGCGTGCCGTCATCGTTTCTGTCCTTTCGGTTCGTTCTTCGTCGCCTTGCTGCGTTTTCTGCGGGCGAGTCCCCGCGTCGTCCGGGGACCCGAGGGAGCCCACGTCCGTTCCGGCGCCGGCGGGCGGAGGTTCTCCAGCCAGCCTTCCAGGACACGGGACAGTTTTTCTCGATTGATGCGGTACTGGCTGCTCCGCCCTCGGCGGTGCACTTCCACCAGCCCCGCCTTTTCGAGCACTCCGAGATGGCGCGTGGTGGTGGGCCAGCTGTGGCGGAACCGCGCGGCCAGATAGCCCGACGGCAGTTCTCCGCCCAGATGGCTCAGGATCAGCAGGATCTGTCGGCGCACGTCGTGCGAGAGCGCCATGAAGACGGTCTCGGTTTCTTCGAGCGTGGCGGCCGGCCGATTCATGACCGAATTATTACCCTAATAGCTAACTATTAGCAATCTCGCTAATCTTGTATTTGACTGCACTCCTTCGACAAGGAAGTACGGGCCAGCACCGGCTCCATCTCGGCCTTGGCCGCGGGCTCCGCACCCGCGGAATCGATTGAGACTCGGCCCGAGTTCGACTAGCGTGCGGGTGTGACCCCGCCGGTCCGGCCCC
>Ga0207648_10007923_pt1 | contig 10357 bp, 6 predicted proteins | sample KBSMisM32_FD_184310 | JGI IMG/M metagenome (GOLD analysis project Ga0207648, IMG submission 184310) | Miscanthus rhizosphere microbial communities from Kellogg Biological Station, Michigan, USA - KBS Miscanthus M3-2 (SPAdes) (version 2) | ecosystem: Host-associated > Plants > Roots > Rhizosphere... | reverse complement strand
TGCCGATGCCGAAATATTTGAGGTTCCATGGCTTGGCGCGGCCATTCTTGCGCCGCTCATTGGCCAGCGAGGCGTTCTCGCTGGAGGTCATATACTCGACCCATTGCGCCATGTCGTAGGGCGTCAGCGAGCCGACATTGCCCGAGACATAGGCGTCGGTGCCGATCAGTTCGGCGAAATCCATGAATTCATGGGTGCCGAACGCATTGTTGTCGGTCACCCCGCCCCAATGGACATTGATGCGGGTCGGCCGCTTGGCGCGCGGGCCGATGCCGTCGCGCCAGTTATATAGGTCGGCGAAACAGCCGCCCGGCCAGCGCAGCACCGGCACGTGGATCTTCTTCAGCGCATTCACCACATCCGTGCGATAGCCCTTGATATTGGGAATTTTGCTCTCTTCCCCAACCCAGATGCCGCCATAAATGCCGGTGCCCAGATGCTCGGCGAACTGGCCGTAGATGTGGCGGTCAATTTCCGCTCCCGGCTTGCCGGTATCGATGGTGGCGGTCGCCGTCGCGGTCTGCGCGGTGGCCGGCGCCGCGAGCGCTAACATCAGTAGGCCCGCCAGAGTCACCTTCAGCATTTCATATTCTCCTGTTGTCTTGAATCAGAGTGCCGCGGAACATGAGGCAGGCCCAGTTGCCACGCAGGCGCCAATCAGCGCACGATTTTTCCATCTCGACGTCTGCAGATTTCGGCAATCAAGGCGTCTTTGCTTCCAAAATAGTGATTGATCGTAGAGCGCGATATATTCGCCATCTTCGCGATTTCGCTCATTTTGAAGCTACCTCCGCTTGGCGCGCCAAGCGCCGCTTCCGTCGCGCGTAGGATGGCTTCACTGGTTTCTTTAGGAGAACGCCGCCTTCGCCCTGAGGACATCACCACCATTTTGACCTCAAACCACTGTGTTGACACGGTTTCTGAGCACCAGCGCCGTCGCATTCTACCAGTTGGTAAATGACCCATCGGGCCGGTGATTAAGCAGCATGCCCGCGCGATAAGTGGCGTACTCGCCGATCTTGGTCAGCTTGCTCACATCCACTTCCACGCCCAGGCCGGGACGGTCGTTGGGCCACAACTTGCCGTCCTTGAAATCATAAACCTTGGGCAAATGCGGCCAGGTGCGCCTGCCATCGCCCAGCATCTCCATCAGCGCCGGCACCGAGGTGGCGGTCAGGCAGTTGACCAGGGCCGCTTCCGCGATCGGGCCGGTGAAATGCGGGATCATGCCGACATAGTGCGTCTCGGCCATCGCCACGATCTTCATGAACTCGCTGATGCCGCCGACATTGGGCAAGGTCACGCGGGCATAGTCGATCAACTGGCGTTCGATCAGCTTGTTGACGTCCCACTTGTAGCCGAACTGCTCTCCCACCGCGATCGGTACCTTGGTGCGCTGGCGCATCACTTCATATGCGTCGACATTCTCACTGCGGATCAAGTCCTCGCAGAAATAGGGGGCAAGCTGCGCGTCCTCGATCATCTGACACAGCCGCATGGCATCGGGCGGATCCAATTCGGTATGGAAATCCAGCGCCCAGCCGCCGTCGCCCGCCGCCTTCTGCATAGCGGCACAATCATCGAATATCCGCTTTACCAGGGCGAAGCGGTCCACCTCGCGCCCGCCGCCAATATCCGTGGCGCTGCGATAGACGCGGAATCCCGCATCGCGGCAGGCGCGCGCGGTGTCACCGATGGTGGCGTTAGGATTGGGCCGCGGATAGGCCGTCGCATAGAGTTCGACATAATCGCGCGACTTGCCGCCCAGCAATTGCCACAGCGGCCAGCCCGCCGCCTTGCCTTTCAGGTCCCACAGCGCCAGATCCAACGCGCCAAGGGAGTGAATTTTTTCCCGCCCGGCCGGATAGAAATAGCCGCGCATCATGCGCTGCCACATATTTTCGATGCGATGCGGGTCTTGCCCGATGAGCATGGCGGCGCATTCTTCCATGGTGCGGGGTTCGCCGCCTTCGCCGATGCCGGTCAGGCCGCTTTCGGTCTCGATCATCACCACATTGGCGGACTGGTTCACCATGGGCTGGCCCTGGCGGCCCTGGGCATCGCCCTGGCTGGTGTAATAGCGGATGCGTTTGATCTTGTCGGCGGCAAGACCTAGCGCATCGGCCGATGGCGGCAGCCACAGCGCTGCGCCAGCGGCCCCGCCTATTTGCATCAGCGTGCGCCGGCGATTCCACAATGTCATGAGTGCTCCTTGAATGGCGGGCAAAGCCGCCGCGCGGAACTACGAAAGCAGTATGCTCCGCACATTCGCGTCTGGATCGTTGACCATGCGGCAGTGGTTATCGAAAATCATGGTCTGCATGGTGCCGCGATCCGCCGGGGGCCATGCAAGCCCGCTTTGGCTGGGATTGCCGATGGCGGCGAAGTTGGCCCAGGCCGTGGCCATGATTTTTGCCAGCTTCTGGGCTTCAGGCGTGTTGCCGGTCCCTTGTTCGCAGCGTTTGGTATTGTCAAAGCAGAAAGCAAGTTCCGACGTATGCCAAGCCCCCGCTACACCATCTAACTGCGGTGATTGCCAGGTAAACCAGTATTGATAGACCGGCGCGCCGCCGATCGCCTGTTTCAGCCGGACCATGCGATCAACATTGTTGCGCACGGCCAGACCCCGGACGCCATAAGACAGGGTCCGAACGCTTTTGCTTGGGTTGGCGGTTTTCATGGCATCGACCAGCCGGTTCGCTTTGTCGGCTCCATAGGTCTTGGTCAGCGTGGTGCGCCATTCGGTTTCGTTCGGATTGGAACGGTAGCTATAGCCCTCCTCACTGACCGATCCGATGATGAGGGGGATGTCCTTCGAGATTTCCGGGGCGGCATCAAAGAAGGGCCTCATCGGCACGACATGGCCGTCCATCGTGGGCGCCCAGCCGGCGCGCCGCACCGCACCCGGCGGGAAAGCGTCAAGCGGAAGACTGGCGTTCACCTTGGCGATCGCAGCCTGGCCGGCCGCATAGAGTTTTGACCATTCCAGCTGTTGCAATGCCGCGATGTCGTTGGGCTTTAGTCCCAGCTCGACCATCAGCTGGCGCGCCAGGGCTCGGGACTGTTCGGCATCGGCAAAATTTCCGCCACCGCCCGATTGCACAGCGGCGCTGTGAAACAATCCTTTGGCCGACGGCATGCCCATCAGGCATGTGACCTTTGAGCCGCCGCCCGACTGGCCATAGATCATCACCCGGTTCGGATCGCCGCCGAAGTTGGCGACATTATCGCGAACCCAGCGCAGCGCGGCCACCAAGTCGGTCATGCCGACATTGGCCGATTCCGCATAGTCGGGCCCGCCGATTTCCGATACGTCCAGAAAGCCCAATGCATTGAGCCGGTGATTGACCGAGATTTGAACCACATCATGGTGCCGTGCCATCTGCGCGCCATCATGCGAGGCCAGCTCATAGGCCGAACCGAAGGAAAAACCACCACCATGGAAATAGACCATCACCGGGCGCTTGCCGGTCAGGCTGGGCGTCCAGATGTTAAGCTTCAGCATATCCTCGCCGAGAAAACCGTCATCCCAATCGAACAGGAATGACGTCTCTATCGCTTTGAAATCGTGGAGCGTCTGCGGGCAATTCGCGCCATAGATCAGGGTATGGCGTTCGTCGGTCCAGGGTGTGGGAGGCTTGGCCGGCAGCCAACGATTGGCGCCGCCGGTGTCCTGGCCATACGGCACACCTTTAAAAGTGAAAACCCCGCCATCCAGAAACCCGCGCACTTTGCCATATTGGGTATTGGCGATCGCCGAACGCGGTGTGCTGCAATTGCCGGGATCCTGATGCGCACCGATCTTGGTGCCGTCGGCCGCGTGAGCCGGATTGACCAGCGCCGCGCTCGCGGCGGCGGAAAGTGCAAGGGCGCTACGGCGACTTAAGGAGGCACCATCCCGGTCCATAATCCTTCTCCCCAACTTTTTTCTCAGGCTAACAACAGCTGCCTGGGAGTGCCAGTGAATTGTCTGAGAAATGGAATTTTATCTGAGGCCAGATCTTCCAAAAAAGAACCGGCGCCGCGAAAACGGCGCCGGTCCAAAGCAAATCAATATCGGCGATTCTAGAAGTTGCCCTTGAGGCCGATGGTGAAGTAGCGGCCCACATCGCTGTAAACCCCCGGGCCAGTCGTGTTGCCTGAAGGATAGAACAACCCCGGAACCGACGGGTTCTGGCCCCGCAGCGGCGCGCGGGTGTTGCCGATATTTTGGACATTGAAATAGAAGGTGGAAGAACCGCCCCACAGGTCAAACCTGCGGTCTATCGTGACGTCCATCACGTTGTAGCTGCTAAGACGCGGGATAACATAGTTCTGGCTGCTGAAACCGGTGGCCTTTTTCGCGCCTGACAGCCACTGGTTCTGGATATTAAAGCCCCAATCGCCGACCTGGTAGTTGATGAAGGTGGTCATGCGGGTCTTGGGCTGGTTGGTCCAGCCATAGGGCGTGTTAGGCAGGTTCTGCGTCTCCAGCACGGGCTGGTAGGTCACCAGGTGCCGCAAGGTCATCGAACCAGGTATGACGTCCCACACATCGGCCCAGTCGAAATTGTAATCCGCTTCGAAGTTCCAGCCTTCCATCAGGATCTTGGCGCTGTTCAGAGGTGAGCTGAGAATCTGGGTCGGATAGTTCGCGGGTGTGGTAGAGCCGGGCTGGCCAAGGGGAATCGGCCTGATCGCCAGCTTGCAGAAGGGCGAAGAGTAACTCGGCGCGCTGTCGATGCAGAGCTGCTGCACCGTCCCATTCTGATAGCTGATGTTGGTAATCGCGTTCGACATATGGGTGGTGTAATAGTCCAGCGAGGTGGTCAAACCGGGCAGGAAATCCGGCGTAAACACCACGCCCAGCGTATAGGTATGGGCGAGCTCCGGCGTCAACGTGGGGGTGCCTTTGGTCACCAGCTGGACGCTGTTGTTGCCGGTGGTCAAATTGTCTCTGAACCCGGTCGAGGAAATGCCCAGCGGCTGGAAAAGATCGTTTAGGTTTGGCGCGCGAATATCGAATGACATGGTGCCGCGAACACGGATGGCGTCGCTGACCCTGTCGTTGACACCGATCTTCCAGGTCTCCGCGGTGCCGGAGATGGAATAGTCGGTATAACGGGCGGCAAAGTCGGCGCTCAATTCCTGGGCAAGCGGGACGTCCTTGAGGAGGGGGACATTGAGCTCAAGTGCCGTCTCCCAGACATTGTCGCTGGCGCTGACAGGCGCGTTGACATTCTGGGTCCATAGCGCGGGCGCGGCCCCGCCATTGACCGTGCACATGCGCAAGCCGGTACAATTGACAAAGTCCGTCGGCAGGGCATTGGTGATCAGGTCATAGGTGCGCCAGCGCATTTCCGCCGAAACCGCGCCGGTGATCTCGCCAGCCGGCAGGCCCAGGCCGAACAGACCGCCCGAAATGCTGCCGCCGAGATTGTCCATCTTCTGTGTCAGGGTCCAGAAGGTATTTTTCTTCAAGTAATTGAAAGCGGTCTGGGAAATGCCGTTGGTGTCGAACACATTGATCGGCACGCATCCCGGATAGAGAGAGGCGAACTGCGCCTGGGTGGTGACCCAGCATTGGACCGTACCGCCGACATCCACGCCATTCACCTTAAGGCCCGCCGGCGCGATAACCGCGTCCTGCGCCGCCATAAATTTGGCATTGTTGGTGTTCTGGGGATCGCTGACCGTCAACCGGTTTTCCTGGTGACTGTAATAGGTCTCCCAGCTGAAACCGGACAAGGTGCCGCTCAGACCCGCCGTCAGGCTCAGCAGCCGGTTGACGGTCTTGGTGGCATAGACATTGTCTCCGAAGCTGGCATGCACGCCATCGACCTTGTTGATGTAATGGGCGTCAGAGAAGAAGGGCGTGTTCGGGGCAACCGCCGGGGCGATGCTGGTGATGTTGCCCACGACTTGGGTGAAAGAAACCGGCGCGGGCATAAAATTTCCCGCGGCCGTGGCCGCCGCCGTCAACTGTGCTTGTTGCTGAGCCGACAGATAGGCGTTTGTGGTGAAGAAGGTGTTGGGCCGGGAGCCGGCCTGGCTGACCGCCAGGGGAGTCCATTTGGAATAGTCCCCCGACTCGGCCGCGCTGGCTTCCAGATAGAAATTGACGTCCGGGGTGATGTCATAGCTGAAGCGGTTGAAGAATTCGAGATTGCGCTGCCGGGCTTGCATGGTCGTGTCGGCAGGATCCGCATAACCGCCGTCGCCACCATTCTCCGTGTTCGCGGTCGTGGTGGGGATGCCGCGGGTCATGGGAACGAGGTTGCCGTCCTTGAACGTGTAATTGGTCAGCGAGCAGCTGTTTCCGCACTTGATGGTGCCGGTCAGGGACTGATTGAAAAGCCGGCCATACTGTATGTCGACAAACGGATCCGCCACAGTTCCGGAACCAACTTCAATCCAGGCCTGATTCTGGTAGCCGTAAGGACGCGCGCCGATCGGAATCATGTCCTGCTGGAATGCGCGCACGGACATTTCGTAATGAGCGCGGCCGCCAAACAGGTCGGTACCCCAGGCAAAACCGATTTTCTCTTCCGCGGCATCGCCATATTTCGAGATACCGGCATTCATGTCGTATTTGAAGCCGGTGAATTTCTTGTCGAGGATGAAATTGACCACGCCGGCCACGGCATCGGAACCGTAAACCGCGCTGGCGCCGCCGGTCACCACGTCGACCCGGCTCATCAGCATCTGGGGCAGCGTGTCCACATCCACGGTGCCGGTCTGGTTCGTCGCCGCCAGGCGACGGCCATCCAGCAGCACCAGGGTGCGGGAAGCGCCAAGGTTGCGCAGGTTCAAGGTATTGCCGCTGTTGTTGGTGGAGCCGTTGCCCTGAGAACGGGGATTGGCGCCGCCGATGAAGTCGGGGAGCTTGTTCAAAGCATCAGGGATGGTGGTGGGCGTCGTGGCCTGCAGCTGTTCGGCGCTGACCGCGGTGATCGGCGTCGGCGACAGCGTGATGTCGGAAATGACGCGCGAGCCGGTGACGGTGACCGCTTCCACATTGGAGCTTTCCTGCTGGGCGCGGGCGCCGGCGGTCAGGGCAACAACACTTGCCGCGCACATAAGCGCGAACTTGCTCGTCGAATTCATGGTAACCCCCTGGAAATAAAGTCTTTTTGTCTGAGTAAACGCTAACTGTCTGAGTTAACGCTACCAAAGCGGACGCTAGAGCAGTTTTGGCACCGCTGCCAAGAAAAACTGGAAGCGCTACCATTGTCCCAAAACGTCGCAAAAAGGTCGCCAAATATGGGCTTTCAAGCAACCTGCTGTTTTTCCCGGCACTTTACTAGATAACGCTACCATCAGAATCCGCGATATCGGTAACACGGGTCGGCGGATAGTTTAGGACCGAGGGAATTTTGCCACACTCCGTATTTGGGAGGGCCTGAACGCAGAAGGTCGACAGCCGCCTGCCCCGTTGCAGTTCGGGCCGCCCGATCGTCAGGCGATTCAGTGAGTTGATTTTCAGCTCGCTATGGATGGGCGATGCGCGCCGTTACATGCGGCGAACATGATAGGCGACGCCAGGCTCATCCTTGATCTTGAGGACGAATTCGTCGGCGGCGGCGACAACAGTCACGAGATAAGTGCCCGCAGCCCTATTCCATTTGGCGAAGGCAAGATCGGATTCCTTCTGCTGATAGGTCTGGCCGTTCTTCAAGACCACGGTGAAAGTCCCATTCCGAGCGAATTTGTAAGATTCCATCGGCACATTGCTGGCAATAGGCTTGGATGAACCAAGAAAATCAGCGAAAAACCCGCGAGATTTCTGCGGCTGCGCGTATCGGTTGGCCTCGGTAGTGGCATAGGAAGCGCCGGCCGGAGGAACCAACTTGGTCTGTGCATAAGGGGCCGGTGAAAGCCCCAACGAACCGCGCATGGGCTGAGCCGCGCCATAGTAGCAGTCAAGCCATGTGCGATCGTCAGTGATTCCGGCGCAGCGGGCAGAACCCGCCATGACCTCATCCCGCGCGGGCCCGGCAAGCGCGCCTTGTGTGGCAAGCACAAGTATTACCGGAAGAATTCCCCATCGCATGGCCAAGCTCCGCAAGATCGCGGCGCTTTTGGTAGGCCATCATGCGCGGCCAGGCAACCACCGCCAAATTCGTACGTGGCTATCAAGCCGAGAGCCGCGGATCGACATGTTGAGCTTTGGCTCCCGGATTTGCCAGCGGACCGGCAAACCGGACAGGTCCAGCCGTTTTGCCCAGGATGTCGCTGTGAATTTGATTGACCGCGCCGACCCGTGGCAGCGGCTTGTTGCTGGTGATGGCGAGCTCGAGCGTGTCCGGATTAAAGGCGATCTGGGCATCGGTAATCACCGAGTTCTTGTCCCAGCCTTTGAGCGCGCGCCAAGCCGCAAGGTCATAGAATTTGAAGTGGGTCCAGGCGTTCGGGTCATAGTCCGGCGGCGGAGCGCCTTCGAACAGGGCCTGAAACTGTTGCGGCATGTCGACATAGACATTCCCATCCGCCTGGTTGTCGGTATTGAGGAAATTGATGGCGGATTTGCATCTGGCGAAGATGTTGTTCGCGACATTGTTCCCGGACGCATGAATCTTAATATTGCGATCCTGCCGGATGATGGCGAAAATCCCTGCATTGTCGCAGCGGCCGATCAGATTCTGCGCGATAATGAGGTTGTCCGTGGCATTGTCGAAGATGCCGGAACCTGCGCAGCCACGCTGACCCGGCGTGCCTGGCTCGGCATTGCGGACATCCCAGATAATATTATTGTCGATGGAATTCTGCCCCGGATTCATCTCCATATGAACGGCGGCGCCGACCGTCAGGACATCAGCGAAGACATTCTTGGTGATGCGGCAGTTGACATTATCGACGTCCCACCAGGCGGCGTTGGCATGGCGCATGTGCCGTATCACGTTGCGGCGGAACAACATGTTTTTCGCGCGGTGAAACTTGGCTCCGGCGGCCTCCCAGCCCCGTTCGGCATCTGCCCAGCCGCACCACTCGATCAAATTGTCTTCCACCAGAGTGTCGCTGGTTCCCATGCCGCCGATACCCTCGATGCCGCAGTAGCGAAACGTGTTGCGGCGGACGATCTGCGACGCCCCGGGATGCGGAGCACCGGCACTATTGCCGTCGCTGCCGATATCCAGCCCTACGCCATTCGCCCATTCGATGGTGTTGTCTTCGAGGATCCAGTGATCGCCGCCGGCCAGCGAGATCATGCCATATTGCGGAAAAGGATAAGCATTTCCCGCGTGTTGGAAGGTGATGCCCTTTACCCGAATGAAGCCCACCCCGCTTTTCGCCGGAATGAAGGCGTACTGACGCGTGGTGACCTCGATCTGGTGATCAGCCGGCGTTCCCGAAGCAAGCCGCACATGGATGGCGGTTCCCGAATAATCGACGGAAAACCGCGCGTCCGGCGACCCGCCGACTTCCTGCATAATCGGTCCACCGCGCCGGCGCGGGGGCATTCCCAACTGTGGCGCAGGTGGAACGGTGAAATCCGGGAAGGGCGGCAGCTTTGCCATTGCCAATTCGCGAAGCTGTTCCATCGGCTCCAGCGGCTTGCCATCGACAAATACCAGCCCGCGCCGGCGCAGATACGGCCCAATGTCGTTCACCTTGGTGTCCAGCCATCCCCAACTCCCCATGATGCTGGGCAACGCAAACGGATTGTAGGTATCGGGGAACAGCGCATTCGTAAGTTCATGGCGCCACACCGTAATTCCGGTTCCGGGCGGGGCGTTGAAGCTTTCCGAAACAGTCTCCCGCGTCCAGCCATCCTTCAGCACTTCAGAGCCTTTGATGGTGACTTTGGCCCCAGACGCCGCTTCATAGCTGATCATCTGGCTGGGTCCGGTGCCGCCTCGCGCCGGGCGGACGCATTCGCGATAAATGCCGGCTGCGATGACAACCCGTTCGCCCGGTTGGAGGACTTGCGCGGCTTTGTTGATGGTTTTGAAGGGCTTCGCCTTGTCGCCGGGACCATTGTCGTCGGCATTGGGCGAAGTATTGTCAACATAATAGGTTTTCGAGAATTTAAGCTCTTGCTCCCAGCTGACAAACTCCGTGCCGTCCGGCAACCGAGAGTCGGCCGACGTCCGGCCGCTTGATGGAGCACCGATCGCTTGACCCCAAAGGCTGCTGTCCAGGGTCAACATTCCTCCAACCGCCGCGGCACTTTCCATAAATCGCCGGCGGTCGACGGACCGGCCGACAGCCTTTCTCACTGCAGGTTGCTCGGACGCGGGAAATTGCTCATGTTCTGATTTCATGATCCACCCGTCTTCTTGAATTGGCGCAAATGAACTTGAGATCGGCTTCTTACACCAATCGTTGCGATGAGTCGGAAAATATTTTCGCCAATGTTAGAGACTGTATCGATGTC
>Ga0207648_10007922_pt1 | contig 10358 bp, 10 predicted proteins | sample KBSMisM32_FD_184310 | JGI IMG/M metagenome (GOLD analysis project Ga0207648, IMG submission 184310) | Miscanthus rhizosphere microbial communities from Kellogg Biological Station, Michigan, USA - KBS Miscanthus M3-2 (SPAdes) (version 2) | ecosystem: Host-associated > Plants > Roots >... | reverse complement strand
CACGTAACGCACGAACACCATCTGGCAGACGATGATCACGCTGGCCGCGATCAGCGCCGCGGCGAATACGCCGCAAATCTGCGACAGCAGCGTGATGCCGCGGACATATCGATCCATAGGTACGCCCCTCCGTCCCCGCTCGGCACATGCCGACCAACGCACGCGCGCCGGCCGGTGGCAATCGGGGCGCTATTTGACCGCGAGGGCCTCGTCGATCAGCTTCTTGCCGTCGGAAACCTCGGAAGCGAACTGCTTGTAGGAGCTGTCCTGGGCGATCTTCACCCACGCCTCGTATTCCGCCGGCGTCAAGGTGACCACCTCCACATTGTTCTTCTTGAAGGTGGCGACCATCTCGTCATCGAGACCCTTAGTCGCCTTGTTGAAATACTCCTCCGACTTCATACCGGCCTTCATCAGGGCGTCCTGTTGCTCCTTGTTGAGCCTGTTGAAGCTGCGCTTCGACATCAACACCGGCTCGTACATGAACCACAGCGCATTGTCGCCGGGCGCGGTGATGCACTTCACCTGCTCATAGATGCGGAACGAGACGAAGCTGCCGGTGCTGGTGTCGGTGGCATCGGCCACGCCGGTCTGCAGAGCGTTGTAAACTTCGTTGCTCGGAATCGAGACGATCGACGCGCCCGCCTGCTGCCACATGGAGGCGAAGGTCGGGCCCGCGGAACGGATCTTCAGGCCCTTGATGTCCTCGGGCTTGCGGATACAGGCCTTCTTGGAAGCCACCGCACCGGCGAGCCAGGCGTCGGCCAATACAACGACGCCGGCCTTGTCGATCTTCGCCTTGATCTCTTTCATGAACGGCGACCCGTTGAGCCGCGTCGCGCGCTCGTGGTTACGCACCAGGGCCGGCATCAGCGTGGCGCTGAACGCGCCCACCTTGCCGCTGGCGTAGTCCAGCGGGAACGATGAAATATCGAGCTGGCCATTGACCATCGCGTTCCATTGGTCATTGGGCTTGAACAGCGACGCGCCGGGATAGACCTGGACATCGAGGCCGACATTGGCGGCCTTGGCATCGCGCGCGATAATCTGCACCATCTCGTCGCGGGCGTCGCCCTTGCCGCCGGGGAACTGGTGGGACGCCTTGAGCACGGTTTGGGCGTGGCCAATGGCAGGAATCGCGCAAAGCGCGGCGGCCACGGCGAAAGTCGACGATAGCTTCCTCATGGGTCTCCTCCGATAAGATTGTCTTGCTTTTCTCTTCCCAAGGAACTGAATTTTACGAGCATTGTCAAAGCCTAGGTCGTCGCAGCGCGGCTTCGATGCACCTTCCGGACGGTGGTGGCGGCCGTGCTGGCGGCGCTCCCAAGGACAAGTCGGGTAGCGCAGGCCTACCACGTCAATGTGCGGACATTGTCGGCGAAGACAAAATTCTCCAGGTAGCCTGGCCGGCCGAGCTGCACACCCGGCACGATATCGTCCAGCCGCAGCCCGAATTCCTCGAGGCAGGGCTGGCAGAGCAGCACCACGGCTCCGCCCCGGATCAGGTCGGCGACAAGGTCGCGCGGGATCTGCTGCATGGACGATTTCTTCTCCTGCTCACCGGTACGCAGCGCAAGCTTGACCGCATCGAGATTGAGAAACACGGCGACGGGATGCCCGATCTTCATCATCGCGTGGGCGAATTCGAGCCCCATGGCGCCGCGCCAGCTGTCGGCCGTGGTCATGTGCACCAGCAGCGGATGGTTCTCCGGCGCGGCCAGCGCGCCGGTCAGATCGTCGTGCGCCTTCCCTGACGGAACCGCCGCCACCAGGCTGCCACCAACCAGAACACCGAGCAGGAAGATGACGATCCGTCGCATGGGAGACCTCGCTGCGGCATGGCTGCCCGTAGGCTTGGCGGTAATCTCGCTCGAATCTCCGGCAGCGTCTATGGCGGCACCCTTGACCTCGCGGCCGGGACCATCGAAGCATGGCACGCAATGAATGCCGCTTGCGGCTCAGGCGCGAGCGCAAATGTGGGAGATGTGGATGACGCGGCTGCTGTCGATCGCGCTGGCAATGCTGATGCTCGCGGGCGCAGCCGTCGCCCAGACGGGCGATGCCGGATGGCCGGACCGGCCGATTCGTCTGGTGGTGCCCTTCCCCGCCGGCAGCAGCACCGACATCGTCGCGCGCATCATTGCGCAGAAGCTCGGCCAACGGCTCGGTCAGCAGATCGTGGTCGAGAACCGGGCCGGAGCAAGCGGCAATATCGGCGTCGATGCAGTCGCCAAGGCTGCCCCCGACGGCTACACGATCGGCATCGCCACCGCGAGCACGCAAGCGGTCGCCGTCAGTCTCGGCACCAACCTGCCCTACGATCCGATCAAGGACTTCGCGCCGGTGGCCATGATCGGAAGCCAGCCTTATGTGCTCGTGCTCTATCCGGGCCTGCCCGCGCAAGATATGGCGCAGTTGATCGCGCTGGCCAAGGCGAAGCCCGGCGTGCTCAACTATGGCTCCGCCGGCGTCGCGTCGCTGGCCCACCTCGCCACCGCGCTGTTTGCGAGCATGGCGGGCGTGAACATGACGCACGTCCCCTACAAAAGCTCGGCGCAATCGATGACTGACATGATCACCGGCCGGCTCGACATGCAGTTCGCGACCATCGCGCCGTCGCTGCCCAATATCCGCGCCGGGCAACTACGTCCGCTCGTGACCAGCGGCAAGACGCGCGTGGCCGCGCTGGCGGAGGTCCCAACCGTGGCCGAGTCCGGGCTTGCCGGCTACGAAGCCGCGCTGTGGGTCGCGCTTGTCGCACCACCCGCCACACCGCCGGCCATCGTCGCGCGGCTCAATCGCGAGGTGAACGACATCCTCGATACGGCCGAGGGCAAGGAGGCCATGATCGCGCAAGGCATGGCGCCCGAGCCCGGGCCGCCGGAAGCCGTCACCGAGCGCACCCGCACCGACATCGAAAAGTGGCGCGGCGTTGTCGCCAAAGCCGGCATCCGCGCGGAGTAAGGTATTCCCCCGCGAAGTCGATGACGCCGCGTGCTAACATGCGGACGGTGCTTGCGAGCAAAACAACAGACCCTCGGGAGGAAAATATGAGAATCGCTTTCTTGGCGTCAGCCATCGTCCTCGCCGCGACGCCGGCGCTTGCCAACGATGCTCCCCGTTTTCAGGTCGATGCGTCCTGGCCGCAGCCCCTCCCCAACAACTGGATCATGGGTCAGGCGGCCGGCATCGCGGTCGATGCACAAGACCATGTCTGGGTGGTCCAGCGCCCCAGAAGCCTCACCAACGACGAGAAGGCCGCGTCGCTCAGTCCGCCGACCAGCAAATGCTGCGTACCTGCGCCCCCGGTCATGGAGTTCGACCCGGAGGGCAAGCTGGTGCGGGCCTGGGGCGGCCCGGGCAAGGGCTACAACTGGCCACAGAACGAGCATGGCGTGAGCATCGATCCCAAGGGCTTCGTCTGGATCGGTGGCAACGGCGAGAAGGACGGGCAGTATCTGAAGTTCACGCGCGACGGCAAATTCGTGTTGCAGATCGGCAAGCAAGGCGATCAGACCGACAGCAATGACGTGACCCGCCTGGGCAAGCCGGCCGACGCCGAAGTCGACCCCGACACCAACGAGGTCTACATCGCCGACGGATATTTCAATCATCGCGTGATCGTGTTCGATGCCGACAGCGGCGCCTACAAGCGCCACTGGGGCGCCTACGGCAAGAAGCCGACGGACGAGAAGCTCGAGCCTTACAATTCGGCTTCGTCGCAATTCGGCAATCCCGTCCATTGCGTGAAAATCGCCAAGGACGGCCTGGTCTATGTATGCGACCGCGCCAACAACCGCCTCCAGGTCTTCCGCAAGGACGGCAGCTTCGTGAAGGAGTTCGCCTACGAAAAGAACACCAGGGCCTCGGGCTCGGTCTGGGACCTGGATTTCTGGATCGACGGCAAGCAGACCTTCCTGTTCAACGCCGACGGCACCAACAACGAAGTGCGCACGCTCGTGCGTGAATCCGGCGAGGTCGTCGGCGCGTTTGGGCGCAACGGCCGCAACGCCGGCGAGTTCCATTGGGTGCACAATCTCGCCATCGACTCCAAGGGCAACCTCTATACGACCGAGGTGGACACCGGAAAGCGCGCGCAGAAATTTCGCTATGTCGGCCCGGCGGTGGCGAAGTGACGCCATACGATCGTTGACGGCGAGGTCGTAAGCAGCGAGATCGACCGGCGAAAGGGCGAGCGGCGAAGGGTCGCGGCCTGTTGAACCGCCGCTAACGCACTTGAACCAGCGACGCAAAGCGGCAGAATGCCCGCCAACAGATAAGAAGCGTCGGGGCGGGTTTTTGCCCTGCCGCCGGTGACATCCAAGGAGGACGCGATGCCCGAGATCAAGCCCACCTGCCTTTGCGCGACCGCAGCACTGGCCATCGTGCTGGCGGCGGCGCCGGCCATTGCCTGGGAACCGAATAAACCGGTTGAGATCGTCGTGGCGGCCGGGGCCGGCGGGGCATCCGACCAGATGGCGCGAATGATGCAGTCCGCCATCCAGAAGAACAACCTGATGAAGCAGCCGGTGGTGGTCTCGCTCAAGGGCGGCGCCTCGGGAGCCGAAGCGCTCATGTACATGAAATCGAGCGAAGGCGATCCCAACAAGATGCTCATCGCCTACTCCCTCATCTACATGCTGCCGCTGTCCGCCAAGATACCGTTCAACTGGCGCGATCTCACCCCGGTTGCGGTGATCGCGCTGGATCAGTTCGTGCTGTGGGTGAACACGCAACTGCCCTACAAGTCGGTGAAGGAGTTCGCCGACGCCGCCAAAGCCGCTTCGCCGCCGCTCAAGATGGGCGGCACCGGCTCGCGGCGCGAAGACCACGTATTGACGGTCTTCATGGAGAAGAAGACCGGCGCGAAATTCGCCTACCTGCCCTACAAGTCGGGCGGCGAGGCCGCCACCCAGCTCGTCGGCAATCACACCGCCTCCAACGTCAACAATCCATCGGAGAATCTCGAAGTCTGGCGCGCGGGCCAGGCGCGTGCGCTGTGCGTGTTCGACAAGGAGCGGATCGAGTACAAGACCAAGGTCACCGCGGATCAGTCGTGGAACGACATCCCCACATGCAAAGATCAAGGTCTCGAGGTCGAGTACCTGATGCTGCGCGCCATATTCCTTCCGGGGAAGGTGACGGCGGACCAGACGGCGTTCTACGTCGACCTGATGAAGAAGTTGACGCAGACGGCCGAATACAAGGACTACATGGAGAAACAGGCGCTCAAGCCGATCTTCCTCACCGGTAAGGACATGCTCAAGTTCCTGGAGGAGGACGATACACTGAACAAGAACCTGATGACCGAGGCAGGATTTGTCGCGAACTAGAGCCGTTTTCGATCGATTGGACTCGCCGGTAGGGTGGGCAAAGGCGCCAGGCACAACGCCAATGCTGGCACCCGCACGTTCTAGGCGCCAACGACCGGGATCGGCGCACCGTCACGGCGCCGCGCGCCTTTGCCCACCCTACGGAGCCGGGGGACCGAAATGACTGCCGGGAGACCGCCGCGAGCCGGTCGCATCGCACCAGAACTCCATGCCGACACCTGAAACTGAAATCATCGTCGAGGACCCGACCGCTCCCGCGGACGACTCCCCCTCCGTCGTCAGCACCCGCACCGTCGAGATCGTCGTTTCGCTGATGCTGCTCGCGCTGGCGGTCCTGCTCGGCTACGACAATTGGCGCACCGGCATCGCGTGGGCCTCGGACGGACCGCAGGCCGGCTACTTCCCGTTCTATCTCGGCCTCATCCTCGCCGCCGCCAGCCTGTACGGGCTCGTGACCGCGCTGGTGACCGGCGCAGGCGCCGGGCAGACATTCGTCACCCGTGCGCAGCTCAGCCGGGTGATGCAGGTGTTCATCCCCACGCTGTTGTTCTGCCTGCTCACGCAATGGCTCGGGCTCTACGTCGCGAGCTTCCTCCTGATCGCGAGCTTCATGCGTGTCGTCGGACGCATTGCGCTGTGGAAATCGCTGCTCACCGCCTTCCTGTTCGCCGCCATCATGTTCGTCACTTTCGACATCGCGTTCGACGTCATCATGCCGAAAGGACCGCTGGAAGCGGCCTTCGGCTACTAGGGCGCCGCGGGGTTTGCAAATTTCGGAATCGGAACACTAGGCCGGCACGATGGAAGCGTTCAGCCTGCTGCTTCACGGCTTCTCCGTCCTGCTGACGTGGAAGATCCTGGCGGTGATGATGGTCGGGCTCGTGCTCGGCATCTTCGTCGGCGTGCTGCCGGGACTTGGCGGGCCGAACGGCGTGGCCATCCTGCTGCCGCTCACGTTCACGATGGACCCGACCTCGGCCATCGTCATGCTGTCCTGCATATACTGGGGCGCGCTGTTCGGCGGCGCCATTACCTCGATCCTGTTCAACATTCCGGGCGAGGCATGGTCGGTGGCGACCACCTTCGACGGCTATCCGATGGCGCAGCAGGGCAAGGCGGCGGAGGCCCTGACCGCAGCGTTCACCTCGTCGTTCATCGGCTCGCTGGCCGCGGTCCTTCTGATCACGTTCCTGGCGCCCGGCATCGCCTCGTTCGCGCTGCGGTTCGGGCCGCCGGAATTTTTCGCGGTCTACCTGCTGACGTTCTGCTCGTTCGTGGGCCTCGGACGCGAGGATAAGCACAAGACCATCATTTCCATGGCGCTCGGCCTGCTGCTCGCCGGCATCGGCATGGATACGGTCTCCGGCACCCTGCGCATGACGTTCGGCTCGAACGAGCTCCTGCGCGGCATCAATTTCCTGGTTGCGGTCATCGGCCTGTTCGGTATCAGCGAAATCCTGCTCACGATGGAGGAGCGGCTCGCGCTGCGCGGCCACGCCGCCAGCATCAGCCTGCGCGTGGTCCTGAAGGTGTGGAAGGAACTGCCGCGCTACTGGGCGACGCTGCTGCGCTCGTCGGTCATCGGGTGCTGGCTCGGCATCACCCCAGGCGGGGCGATTGCCGCCTCGTTCATGGGCTACAACCTCGCCAAGCGATTTTCCAAGGACAAGGACAGCTTCGGCAAGGGCCGGATCGAGGGCGTGTTCGCGCCGGAAACGGCCGCGCATGCCTCAGGCACAGCGGCGTTGCTGCCGATGCTGGCCCTGGGGATTCCCGGCTCGGGCACCGCGGCGATCCTGCTCGGCGGCCTGATGGTGTGGGGGCTCAATCCCGGCCCGCTGCTGTTCGTCGAGCACAAGGACTTCGTGTGGGGCCTGATTGCCTCCATGTATCTCGGCAATGTCGTCGGGCTGGTGCTGGTGCTCACCACGGTGCCGGTTTTCGCCGCCGTCCTGCGGGTGCCGTTCGCGGCCATCGCGCCGATGATCGTGGTGTCCTGCGCGATCGGCGCCTACGCCATCCAGAACGCCATGTTCGACATCTGGCTGATGCTGGGTTTCGGCGTCGTCGGCTACGTGTTCAAGAAGATCGGCATTCCGCTGGCGCCGTTCACCCTCGCCTTGGTGCTGGGCAATCGCGCCGAGGATGCATTCCGCCTGGCGATGATCGGCGCGGGCGGCGATTTGCGCGTGTTCTGGTCGAACGGGCTGGTGGGCTCCATCACCACGCTGGCGTTTGTTCTGCTGTTCTGGCCACTGCTCGGCCGATTGTTCGAACGCGCAAGCCGGTTGTGGCGCCCGGCCGACGAGGGCGGCGCGCGCGCAACGTGATTATTGAAGCGCGTTCAGCAAAAATGAAACCGGGTTTGCGTCCGAACGCACTCAAGCCGCGCTGCGTTGACGCCGCAGTTGCCCGATCGCGCCGTTGGCGAGCCGCCAAACGTCCCGCTCACCGTTCTGAGCCAATCGTGTCAGGCTTTCGGTCAAGCTCGCGCGCATTTCCCTCACATCACGATGCGCGAGTTCGGGATCGGTCCTGACGAACTGCCACGACTTGTCGAACGCGGTATCGACCAGGGCAATGATCTTGGGATCAAGATTTGCGGTCCAGGTCACGGACATATCAATTCCTCCCGCCAAGATTTTTCTTTTTGTATCCCACGCGCAAGGATGGCCGTCCAGCACGCAAGTCGATGGTGCGACGCCAAAATATTGCTGCACTGCCCTACCGTTATAGCGAATTTACGCCGGTTTTCCACCTCCGGCTACCTCCCGGGAGAAGCACTTCATCCTGCAACGATCGATGGAGGCCATGGCGTCCGCCGCGAAAAACGCAGCGGCGCCGCGTCAAGCCGCCGCGCTGATCTTGCGGCCGGTCCACTGGCGATAGGCCCATTCCGCCGCAAACGAGGCGGCGGCAATGATGACCAGCGCGACCAGCGCCGCAGGCTGTTGCTGGTAGGTGTACACGCACAGGACAGCGAACATCAGGAGGCAGGTCAGCAGCGACAGCCATACCAGGACGGCGTTGGCCCCGGTCGCCTGCAGCACCTTCAGGTGACCTGCGTTCACCGCCGCATAGATCAGGAGGAAGGCGGCGCTGCCCATCATGGCGATGCCGGCGAGATCGAAGCACAACATCACGGCGACGACGAGCGCGGCGGTGAGCAACAGTCCACCGGTCGCCTGCTTCCAGTCGGTCCGCGACAGCCCGACAGGCAGTTCGCCGTCGCGGGCAATCATGTAGCAGACGTTGGCCGAACCAAACAGCGTGGCATTGATCGCCGAAGCGGTCGAGAACAGCGCGGCAATGGCGATCAACCGGAAACCGAACTCGCCCAGGAACGGCTTTGCGGCCTCAGCCAGCGCATAATCCTTGGCGCGCTCGATTTCATAATCCGACAGATTGCCGGTCACGGTCAGGGAAACGGCGAGGTAGATGATGATCACCAGGATCACGCTGGTGTAGAGCGCGCGCGGGAGCATCTTGCGTGGATTGCGCATGTCGGCGGCAGTATTGGTGATGAGACCGAAACCCTCGTAGCCGATGAACAGCACGCCCGCGCCGAACAGGATGGACTTGGTTTCCGGCCACAGCTCCGGCGAGAGATAGCCGGGCCGGATGAACCACAGGCCCACCGCGGCGAACAGCACCAGGATCGCCACCTTGATCACCACGATCACGGTCTCGGAACGGCCCATGAACTTGGCCCCCAGGGCATTGACCACCGTCAGCAGGACGACGACGACGACCGCCAGCGATTTCAGCAGCAGCGGCGACGGCGTGGTGGTCACGAAGGTGGCGGCGTAACCGCCGAAGGCCGTGGCGTAGAGGGCGAGCGAGATGATGTAGCCGGCCCACATGAACAGGTTCAAGCCGCCGGCGAGGATGCCATCGCCGAAGCTCTTCACCAGGAAATGCACGGCGCCGCCGGCTGACGGGAATGTGGCGCCGAGCTTGGCATATGAATAGGTGGACAACAGCGCCACCACGCCGCCGATGGCGAACGCCAGCCACATCGCATTGCCGGCCGCCTGCGCCACGACGCCGAGGATGGAGAAAATGCCCGCGCCCACCATCCCGCCGATACCGATCGACACGGCGGCCACCATACCGATCTGGCCCGAGCCGCGATCGGCGCCGGACGAAGTATTGGAAGGCCCGGTGGAGCTCATCGTCATGGTTCGACTCGCTGCTCGATTTCGCAGACAGCTTAGCTGATAATGGCGATGGGATTCGAGATAATCGCCGGATGGGTTGAAGGCGCGACGATGTGGCCAGGCGGAGTGACATCGAGATCGCGCTGCGTCGGCTGGCGCCTCGGATCCCAGCGCATGAGCTCGGTGCGGTGGTCGACCACGCCGTCGACAGTCCCGGACTGAAGCGTGCCTCGCCCGAGACCGCCGCGTGGCTTTCCCTGGTCGCCTATGTGCGGCACGTCTTCACGGACTACGACGAGCTGCTGACCCAGGACTACGACCAGGACAGCGCGCGGCATTTCGTGGCCGACGAGATCACTGCGGTCCTGAACGATTGGGGCGTGCGGCGGCGCCTGAGCGCCGACGATTAACGCGCCGCGACGCAGCCGCGGCGATCACCCTCCGCCTCGATTGTCAGTCGTCATTCCGGGGCGCGCCGAACGCGCGAGCCCGGAATCTATATTCGCAGGCGGCGATTATGGAAAAGGGCCGAAATCATTTGACAAGAGACACGGTAGATTCCGGGCTCCCTCGCTATCGCACCCAAGTCGGCTTTAGCCGACTTGGCACAAAAATGCCGATCTCGGGTAAACCCGAGATCGGTGGCCCCGGAATGACAACCTCAGCTCACCGCCAGCGGCGCCAGCGCGTCGATGTCGGTCACGACATCGATGATCACCGGACGGTTGGCCTTAAGTCCCTGCTGGATGGCGGGACCGAGGTCGCCGGGCTTCTCGACCCGGATCCCGACGGCGCCCATGTCTTCAGCGATGCGGGCGAAATTGACCTTGCTGAAGGTCCACATCTCCCGCGCCTGCTCGGTCTG
>Ga0207648_10007919_pt1 | contig 10360 bp, 10 predicted proteins | sample KBSMisM32_FD_184310 | JGI IMG/M metagenome (GOLD analysis project Ga0207648, IMG submission 184310) | Miscanthus rhizosphere microbial communities from Kellogg Biological Station, Michigan, USA - KBS Miscanthus M3-2 (SPAdes) (version 2) | ecosystem: Host-associated > Plants > Roots >... | reverse complement strand
TGGCTCAGAGCGATCCCGTGGACGTGACGGCGCTGCTGAACAGCTGGCGCGACGGCGACTCTGCCGCCCTCAATCGTTTAATCGAAGCCGTCCACACCGAACTGCATCGCATCGCCCATCGCCTGATGCGCGGCGAACGCGCCGGCCATACTCTGCAGACCAGCGCACTCATCGACGAAGCGTACCTGCCATACTGCCGCCGGAAATGGAAGGAATCCACCGCGGAAACCACTGAGGACCGTATCCAGTACCACCTCGTCCGGGATCTCGGGAAAGCGCGCGCCCTCGGTCTGCGACGGCGCGTAGTCGACGGCGTCTCCGGTGCGCTCCCGCCAGCGTGCGATCCAGGTCTTGCAGAATCCGCACGTGCCGTCGAAGAGCACGAGCGGGCGCTCGGGAGGATTCGCGACGCGCACACCCGGACGTGCCGGCATCGGCGCAGTGTACCGGCGCCGTGGAGGCGCCTCGACCTCCCGAGGGGACGCGATTCCCGGGAGCGGGACGGCGATAGAATGACGGCCGCTCAAGATCCCCCGAAAAACACGGCCTTTTCAGCGGTCCGGCCGCGTTCCTCGGTGTCGCCGGACACAACGACAAACGGGAACCGGCCTTGCATAAGCACCGGACGAACGGAGGACGCGATGATTCGAAAGATGAACGGAACCTTACAGATGCTCGCGGGGCTCTTGCTCGCTCTGCCGATCTCGGCGGTCGCGCTCGCGCAAGGCGCGAACGAATACGGCGAGGAGCCGGAGCAGCAGGCCGACGTCGTCCAGACGGTGGCCAGAGTCTCCTACCTCGACGGAAGCGCGTCGTACGCGCGCGGCGACGAGCCGGACGACTGGCAGCCGGCCGACGTCAACGTCCCGATGACCCTCGGCGACCGGATCTACACCAGCGACCAGAGCCGGATGGAGCTCCGGGTCCACGGCGGCGACACCATCTGGGCCGGCGCGCACACGGACCTCGCCGCGCTGAACCTGACGGAAGACACGAAGCAATTCGCGGTGAAGAGCGGGGTCGCCACGTTCCGGATCCGCTCGCTCGACCAGAACGACGTCTGGGAGGTCGACACCCCCAATGCGGCGGTGAACTTCGAGAGCGAGGGCGACTACCGCGTGCGCGTCGATCAGGACGGCAACACGCGCATCGCGGTCCAGCGCGGCAACGCGACCGTCGCCGCGGGCGGGGGACAGATCGCCCTGAACGCGGGCGAGGAGATGGTCATCGACGGCGTCGACTCGCCGCGCTACGACGTCGTCTCGATCGGGCAGCCCGACGCGTGGGACCACTGGACCGACGGCCGCTACGCCCGAGTCCGAAACAGCGCGTCGTATCACTACGTCAATTCCAACATCGTGGGCGCCGAGGACCTGGACCAGTACGGCAGCTGGAGCAACATCCCGAACTACGGCATGGTCTGGTCGCCGACGCAGGTCGAGGCCGGCTGGGGTCCGTACCGCCAGGGGCACTGGGTCTGGCAGGACCCCTGGGGCTGGACGTGGGTCTCGAGCGAGGCGTGGGGCTGGGCGCCGTATCACTACGGGCGCTGGGTGAACTACTCCTCGCGCTGGTTCTGGGTCCCCGTCGCGCCCGCGGTCCAGGCGGTCGCGTACTCGCCGGCGCTCGTCGCCTTCGTCGGAGCGGGTCCCGGCTTCTCCGCCTCGGTCACGGTCGGCGGGCCCGGCTACGTCGGCTGGTTCCCGCTCGCTCCGCGTGAGCCCTTCGTTCCCTGGTGGGCGCCTCACCCCGCGGGGGTCCAGGTGAACGTCACCAACGTGACCTACGTCAACAAGACCTACGTCACGGTCGTGAACCAGAACACCTTCGTCTCCGGCGGCCTCGTCGCACGTAACGTCGTCACGGATCGGGCGGTCGTCCGCCAGGTCGAGGCGACGCAGGTCGTGCATGGGGCGATGCCGATGATTCCGACGGTCGCCTCGACCCGCGTGTCGGTGCGCACGGGGACCAACGTGGTCCGGCCGCCCGCCGCCGTCGTCGCACGCTCCGTCGTCGCGCGCGTCGCGCCCCCGCCGGCGCCTCCGCGCTTCCAGCAGAAGCTCGCGGTGATCCAGGAGAGCAAGCGGCCGGTCGATCCGGTCGCCGCGGCCCGGCTCACGACCCAGGCGCAGGCCCAGCCCCGCTCCGCCGTCGCGGTTCGCCCGGCGGTCAACGCCGGCGGAAACGTCACCCTGGCTGCGCGTCAGGGGGCCTCGACGGCCACCGCAGGTCGCTCTCGTCCGGCGCCCGCGCCGGGCGCGGCGACGGCCGTGAGGGGGCGCGCCTCGGCCACGGCGCAGCAGCCCGTGGCCTCCGAGCCGGTGAGCGCGCGCAAGATCGGCGAGCGCCCCGCGCCGTCGAGGCCGGCGCCTCAGGCCGCTCCGGCTCCCGCGGAGGCCGGTCGCGCGCCCGGCGCCCAGCCGGCCGCTCCCGCAGCACCCACGCGTCCGCCCAACGCAGCCCAGGCCGAGCGCGAACGGCAGCTCGAAAACGAGCGGGACAAGATCGAGGGGCGCCCGACTCCGCGGCCGGGGATGGAGCGTCAGACGGCTCCCCAGCGGGAGGCCGCGCCGCCGGCGCCCGCGCGCCAGGCCGAGCCGGAGGCCCGGACGCGGCAGGAGGCCGCCCCGACGCCGAATTGGCGGGACCGTGGTCGTCCAACGCCGCGCGAGGCGGGTCAACCGCCGCGCGAGGCGGCTCCGCCGAAGGCGACGCCCGAGCGCGAGCGCGCGCAGTCGCAATCGCAATCGGAACGGGCCAAGGCCGAGCAGGAGCGCGAACGGGCGCTCGTCCAGCAGCAGCAGAAGGAGCGCGCGCAGGCGCAGCAGGAGCGTGAGCGAGCACAGTCTCAGACCGAGCGCGCTCAGCCGGAGCGTCCTCAGGCGCAGCCCAACCGCGAAGAGACGCGGACGCAGGAGAACGAGAAGCGCAAGGAATCCGAGCAACCTCAGCCTCAACGTGGCCGGCCGACTCCCAGGCCCAAGCCCACGCCGAAGCCCACGCCGGATCGTTAGATCGTCAAAGTTGACAGAAAAAGGTATTTTGAGGGCGCCCGCTTCGGCGGGCGTTCTTATTTATCTGGAGACAAAGGACTTATTTCGCGACGTAAAGTTGACAATTTGGTATGGATTCAATACGCTGCGCCATGAGGTGTCAGGGGCCGAGCCGAGAGGCACCCCGAAGATTGCATGAGCTCTGATCCCACTTCCGTCCTCGAGCTGACCAACCGGGAGTACAAGGCCGGCTTCGTCACGGACATCGAATCCGAGACGATCCCGCCAGGCCTCTCGGAGGACGTGATCCGGCTGATCTCCGCCAAGAAGAGGGAGCCGGAGTGGCTGCTCGAGTGGCGGCTGAAGTCGTATCGCCACTGGCTCACGATGAAGGAGCCGACCTGGCAGAACGTCCACTATCCCCCGATCGACTACCAGGCCGCGGTCTATTACGCCGCGCCCAAGAGTCAGTCCAGGAAGGACGCGCCCAAGTCGCTGGAGGAGGTCGACCCCAAGCTCCTCGAGACCTACGAGAAGCTGGGCATCCCCCTGCGCGAGCGCGCCAAGCTGGCGGGCGTCGCCGTCGACGCGGTCTTCGACTCGGTCTCGGTCGCCACCACGTTCCGCGACCAGCTCGCGAAGGTCGGCGTCATCTTCTGCTCGTTCTCGGAGGCGGTCCAGAACCATCCGGACCTCGTCCGCAAGTACCTGGGATCGGTCGTCCCGCACACCGACAACTTCTTCGCCGCTCTGAACTCGGCGGTCTTCTCGGACGGATCGTTCTGCTACATCCCGAAGGGCGTGCGCTGCCCGATGGAGCTCTCGACGTACTTCCGGATCAACTCCGCCAACACGGGACAGTTCGAGCGCACGCTCATCGTCGCGGAGGAGGGCTCCTACGTCAGCTACCTCGAGGGCTGCACGGCGCCCATCCGGGACGAGAACCAGCTTCACGCCGCGGTCGTCGAGCTCGTCGCGCTCGACAACGCCGAGATCAAGTACTCGACCGTCCAGAACTGGTACCCCGGCGACAAGGAGGGCAAGGGCGGCATCTACAACTTCGTCACGAAGCGCGGCGCCTGCCGCGGCCGGCGGTCGAAGATCTCGTGGACGCAGGTCGAGACCGGCTCCGCGATCACGTGGAAGTACCCGAGCTGCATCCTCCAGGGAGACGACTCGGTCGGGGAGTTCTACTCCGTAGCCGTCACGAACAACTACCAGCAGGCGGACACGGGCACGAAGATGATCCACATCGGGAAGAACACGAAGTCCACGATCGTCTCCAAGGGCATCTCGGCGGGCCACGGCCAGAACACGTACCGCGGGATGGTCAAGATCCTCGGCAAGGCGGACGGCGCGCGGAACTACTCGCAGTGCGACTCGCTCCTCATCGGCGACCGCTGCGGCGCGCACACGTTCCCCTACATCGAAGTGAACAACTCGACGGCACAGATGGAGCACGAGGCCTCGACGTCCAAGATCGGCGAGGACCAGATCTTCTACTTCCAGCAGCGCGGCATCTCCGCGGAGGAGGCCGTGAACATGATCGTCAACGGCTTCTGCAAGGTCGTCTTCAAGGAGCTCCCCATGGAGTTCGCGGTCGAGGCGCAGAAGCTGCTGGGCGTTTCGCTGGAAGGAAGCGTCGGATAACGATGACTCAAGCCGTCATTCTGAGGAGCGAAGCGACGAAGAATCCCGATCGTTTTGGCCATTCGGCATCAATCGCGGGATCCTTCGCTGCGCTCAGGATGACGGTATGAACGAGGACGCATGAGCAATCTTCTCGAGATCCAGGACCTCCACGCCTCGGTCGGCGGCAACGAGATCCTCCGCGGCGTCGACCTGACCGTCTCGCGCGGCGAAGTCCACGCGCTGATGGGGCCCAACGGCTCCGGCAAGTCGACGCTCGCGCACGTCCTCTCGGGACGTCCGGGCTACACCGTCACCCGGGGGCGCGTCCTCTACAAGGGCCAGGACCTGCTCGCGATGGCGCCGGAGGCGCGGGCGCGCGAGGGCGTCTTCCTCGCGTTCCAGTATCCCGTCGAGATCCCCGGCGTCTCGAACGTGTACTTCCTGAAGGCCGCCGTCAACGCGGTGCGCAAGCACCGGGGGCTGCCCGAGTACGACGCGATGGAGTTCCTCGCGCTCGTCAAGGAGAAGGCGAAGCTGGTCGAGATCGACGAGGACCTGGTCAAGCGGCCGGTCAACGAGGGCTTCTCCGGCGGCGAGAAGAAGCGCAACGAGATCTTCCAGATGGCGCTCCTCGACCCCGAGCTCGCGATCCTCGACGAGACCGATTCGGGCCTCGACATCGACGCCCTGCGGATCGTCGCCGGCGGCGTCAACTCGCTGCGCTCGTCCTCGCGGTCGATGATCGTCGTGACGCACTACCAGAGGCTGCTCAACTACATCGTCCCGGACTTCCTCCACGTCCTCGTCGACGGGCGCATCGTGCGCTCCGGCGGCAAGGAGCTCGCGCTCGAGCTCGAAGAGAAGGGCTACGCGTGGCTCGAGAAGGAGCCGCCGACGGCCGTGGGCGCGGCACGGTGATGGAAGCCATCGCCGTCCGGACCGGCTACCTCCCCGAGCCCGTCGAAACGGCGGGCGCGCCGGAGTGGCTCTCGAGACTCCGGCGCGACGCGTTCGCGCGGTTCGAGGCGCTCGGTTTTCCGACTCCCCACGACGAGGCCTGGCGCTACACGGGCATCCAGCCGATCACGGGAACCGCCTGGGCCCCCGCGGGCGCCGCGTCGCTCGTCCCCTCCGAGCCGCCCCGCGGCGCCAGGATGCGCCGGCTCGCGGAGGTTCCGGAGCGGGAGGTCGAGCCGTACCTGGCGAAGATCGCGACGCTCGACGGCCGGCCCTTCGCCGCGCTCAACACCGCCTCCCTCGAGGAGGCCTGGGTGCTGGAGATCGCTCCCGGCGCGATCCTGTCCGAGCCGATCACGCTCGCCTGGACCGCCGCGGCATCTCGCCCGGAAGTCGCTCATCCGCGCCTGCTCGTGCTCGCGGGGGAACGCTCCCAGGCCGCCGTCGTCGAGACCTTCTCCGGCGAGGGCCGCTACTTCCGAAACGCCGTGACCGAGATCGCGCTCGCCGAGGGAGCCGTTTTGGAGCACTACGCGCTCCAGCGCGAGAGCCTCTCCGCGAGCCACGTCCACACGGTGGCCGCGCGCCAGGGCCGCGCCAGTCACTTCACCTCGCACAACCTCGCTCTCGGCTCCGCGCTGGCGCGCGTGGACCTCGACGTCGTGCTCGACGCCGAGGGCGCCGAGTGCACGCTCAACGGGCTGTTCGCCGGCGCGGGGACGCAGCACCTCGACAACCACACGACGATCGACCATGCGAAGCCGCACTGCGTCAGCCGCGAGCTCTACAAGGGCGTGATGGACGGCGCGTCGCGCGGCGTCTTCTTCGGCAAGATCATCGTCCGCCAGGACGCGCAGAAGAGCGACGCGATCCAGACGAACAAGAACCTGCTGCTGTCGCGCGAGGCCCTGGTGAACTCGACGCCGGCCCTCGAGATCTTCGCCGACGACGTCAAGTGCAAGCACGGCTCGACGACCGGCCAACTCGACGCGCTCGCGCTCTTCTATCTGCGTTCGCGCGGGATCGGCGAGGCACAGGCCCGGACGCTCCTGACGCAGGCCTTCGCGGCCGACGTCGCGGAGCGCCTCCGCGTCCCCGCGGTGCGGGACGCCGTCGCGGACGAGCTCGCGCGCCGGCTGGGAGGACGCGTATGAGCCCGAGCCCCAGCACGGTCGAGAAGGCCCTTCCCGAGACCCCGCCGCGAGCCGGCTACGACGTCGACGCGATCCGCCGCGACTTCCCGATCCTCTCCCGCGAGATCTACGGGAAGCCCCTCGTCTACCTCGACAACGCCGCCTCGGCCCAGAAGCCGGAGGCCGTCATCGCCGCGGAGCGCGACGTCTACGAGCGCTGCTACGCGAACATCCACCGCGGCGTGCACTGGCTGTCGGTGCACGCCACCGACGCCTACGACGCCTCGCGCGAGAAGGCCCGCGCGTTCCTGAACGCGGCCGCGGCGCACGAGATCGTCTTCGTGCGCGGCACGACCGAGGCCGTCAACCTGGTGGCCCAGACCTACGGGCGGACGCGGGTCGGACCGGGCGACTCGGTCCTCATCACCGGCCTCGAGCACCACTCCAACATCGTGCCGTGGCAGATGCTCTGCGAGGAGAAGGGCGCCACACTCGCCGTCGCGCCGCTCAACGACGCGGGCGAGGTGGACCTCGACGCGCTCGAGCGCCTGATCACGCCGAGGACCCGCATCGTCTCGGTCGCCCACCTGTCCAACGCGCTCGGCACCATCCTGCCGATCCGGCGGATCGGCGAGATCGCCCACGCGCGCGGCGTCCCGGTCTTCGTGGACGGCGCCCAGGCGGCGCCGCGCATGCCGTTGGACGTGCAGGCGCTGGGCTGCGACTTCTATGCGTTCTCGAGCCACAAGATGTACGGCCCGTCCGGGGTTGGCGTCCTCTACGGGAGGACCGAGCTGCTCGAGGCGATGCCTCCCTACCAGGGCGGCGGCGACATGATCCGCTCCGTCACGTTCGAGAAGACCACCTACAATGCGCTGCCCTACAAGTTCGAGGCCGGCACCCCCAACATCGCGGGCGGCATCGCCTTCGGCGCGGCGCTCGACTACGTCCAGGGCGTCGGCCTCGAGGCGATCGAGGCGCACGAGGCGGGCCTGCTGCGCTACGCGACCGAGGCGATGCAGAGGATCCCCGGCCTCACCGTCATCGGCACCGCCCGCGAGAAGGCCGGAGTCCTGTCGTTCGTGCTGGACGGCGTCCACCCGCACGACATCGGCACCGTCCTCGACCGCGAGGGCATCGCGATCCGCACCGGCCATCATTGCGCCCAGCCCGTGATGGATCGCTTCAAGCTGCCGGCGACGGCGAGGGCCTCGTTCGGCCTCTACAACACGCGCGGCGAGGTCGACGCGCTCATCCGCGCGATCCACAAGGTCATCGGGATGTTCCGCTGAGGAAATCGATGTCTGAACTCCGAGATCTCTACCAGGAAGTCATCCTCGACCACAGCAAGCGGCCGCGGAACTTTCATTCTCTGCCGTCGGCCAATCGCAAAGCCGAGGGATACAACCCGCTCTGCGGGGATCGCGCGACGGTCTACCTCCAGGTCGAGGGCGACGTGCTGAAGGACGTCGCCTTCGAGGGCTCGGGCTGCGCGATCTCCACGGCCTCGGCGTCGATGATGACCGAGAGCCTGAAGGGAAAGACCAGCGCGGAGGCGAACGCCTTGTTCGAGCGCTTCCACGGGCTCATCACCGGAAACCCCGAGGCGGCAGCCGGCCCCGCGCTCGGCAAGCTCGAGGTCTTCTCGGGGGTCCGGGAATTCCCGGTCCGGGTGAAGTGCGCCACGCTTCCCTGGCACACGCTGAAGGCCGCCCTCCAGGCAGACGGCTCGACCATCTCGACGGAGTCGGAAGGCCCGGCGGCGGAATCCGGAGGTGCCTGATCATGCAGATGCGTAAAGAAGCGACCGTCGCCCGCGAGGTTTCGGCTCGCGAGATCCCGAGCGGCACGCCCATCACGCTGCGCGCCGGAGATCCCGTCGTCATCACACAGTCGCTCGGCGGAAGCTATACGGTCATGACGCCGGTCGGATTCCTGGCGCGGATCGACGGCAAGGACGCGGACGCGATCGGCGAGCCGGTCGTCGTCGCCGACGCCGCGGCTTCGGAGGGCAAGACGACCGAGGAGCTGGCCTGGGACCAGCTGCGCACGTGCTACGACCCGGAGATTCCCGTCAACATCGTGGACCTCGGCCTCGTCTACAGCTGCGCGCTGACTCCGCGCCCGGAGGGCGGGAACCGGATCGACGTCAAGTTCACGCTCACGGCGCCGGGCTGCGGCATGGGCGATGTCCTGCGCGAGGACATCAAGGGCAAGCTGCTGACGGTTCCCGGCATCGACGAGGCCGACGTCCAGGTGGTGTTCGACCCTCCGTGGAGCCTCCAGATGATGTCGGATGCGGCCAAGCTCCAACTCGGGATGATGTGATGAAGAGAAACCCTACGCCCGAGAGCGCGAGGTAAGAGATGAAGCTCAGCTCGCAAGAGGAATACGGACTGCGGTGTCTGCTGCGCGTGGGCCGCGAGGCCGACGGCGGGAGCCTCACGATCGCGGAGCTCTCGCGGGCCGAGGGGATCTCGGAGCCCAACGTCGCCAAGATGATGCGGATCCTGCGGCGCGGCGGATTCGTGAATTCGACGCGCGGGCAGGCCGGCGGCTACCAGCTGTCGCGGCCCGCGGACCAGATTCTCCTGGGCTCCGTCCTCGCGGCGCTCGGCGGCCGCCTCTTCGAGCCCGCGTTCTGCGACGGGCACTCCGGCTTCGAGACGGCGTGCACGCATATGCCCGACTGCTCGATCCGCTCGGTCTGGCGCATGGTCCAGCGCGCGGTCGACGAGGTCCTCGAGAAGGTCACGCTGAAGGACCTGCTGCGCTCCGAGCCCGAGATGAACGCCTGGCGCGGCCAGACGCCGGTCCTGCCGACCTACCACCGACACGGAGTCTGAGCGGTCCGCTCCCCGGACCCGGGGAGCCTCTCCACTCCCCTTCCCCCGGGGAACTCGAGGCACCGCCGAGGGGTCTCTCTCTTCAGGAGGGAGTGCTCCCATGCGCGCCATTTCTGCCGAGATCAACGTGACTCCCCTGGTCGACGTCTGCATGGTCCTGCTCGTCATCTTCATGGTCGTGACCCCGCTGATGAACCGCGAGGTCGAGCTCCCGCGCGCCGAGACCGCGATGCCCTGGCCGAGCCCGCCCGCCCGCTCGAAGGTGATCCTCGCCTACGGGATCCCGCCCGCGCTCTCGGTCGACGACGATCCGGGACCGCTCTCCGAGGCGGCCTTCCGGGAGCTGATCCGCGCGCTCCACGAGCAGAACCCGCGGCGCGAGATGCTCATCCGGGCGGACCGACGCCTCGCCTACGGCGAGGACATTCTGTACTCGGGGCGCGCTCTCGATGACCAGGAGGCGTTCCGCATCGGCTTGATCCAGCGTCTCGTACCCGCCGACGATCTCGAGAAGCACACCTACGACTACCTCCGGGGCGTGGCCGCCAATGCACCGCTGTCCATCCGCGGCACGAAGGCCCAGGTGCAGGCCATCTTCGACGGCATCACCGAGGCGCACCGGGAGAAGCTCCGGGTGCTGGGCATCGAGACGTTCGAGAGCGCCGACTACAAGGAAGGCACGCGCGCATTCCTCGAGAAGCGGTCGCCCCGGTTCCTGGGCCGCTAGAGCGATGATAAGGGCCCATCTGCTTCGTTGGCGCCCTCGACCGCCGTGCCACGTAACGCGCGAGACGATCGG
>Ga0207648_10007916_pt1 | contig 10362 bp, 8 predicted proteins | sample KBSMisM32_FD_184310 | JGI IMG/M metagenome (GOLD analysis project Ga0207648, IMG submission 184310) | Miscanthus rhizosphere microbial communities from Kellogg Biological Station, Michigan, USA - KBS Miscanthus M3-2 (SPAdes) (version 2) | ecosystem: Host-associated > Plants > Roots > Rhizosphere... | reverse complement strand
AGTGTGGAGCGGCCAGCGCCGATTCGATCTCGTGGTGCGGTTGCGGGATGACCGCCGGAACAGTTTCGACGCGATCAAGAGCCTCCTGATCGACGGGCACGACGGCACGAAGGTCCCGCTTGGACAACTGGCAGACATCACACAGACGTTCGGGCCGGCGTCGATTCGACGCGAAGCTGGTACGCGTCGAATCGCGATCGAGGCGTCGGTGACCGGCCGCGATTTGGGCGGCGCCGCCACCGACGTGCGCGAACGGCTGGCCAGTCAGCTCAAACTTCCCAGTGGCTACTTCTTCGATCTGGCCGGCCGTGTCGAAAGCCAGGCGCGCTCGTCACGGGCCTTGATGATCGCTACCGCCGTGGCCCTCTTTGGCGTCTTCGTGCTACTCAACATCGCGCTGGGGTCTGCTGTAGAGGCCTCCTTGATTCTGGTCACGGTGCCGATTGCGTTCGTGGGAGGCATCCTGGCGTTGCTCATTTCAGGGGAGACATGGAACGTCTCGTCCCTGGTCGGCCTCATCGGTCTGTTTGGCATCGCTGTCCAGAACAGCCTGGTGCTCGTTACGCAGGCGCGCGGGTTGGAGCGCGACGGCCACACCGTCGCAGCGGCGGTACGCGAGGCGAGCATCGGCCGGGTCCGTCCCAAGCTGATGACGGCTGGCACGGCCACCCTGGGCTTGTTGCCGCTGCTCGTGCTGCGGCTACATGGCACCGAGATCGAGCGGCCGCTAGCGACCGTGATGATCGGCGGCCTGGTCACGTCGACGCTGTTCACGCTGTTCGTACTACCCGTGTTCTACCTGCAGGTGCACCAATGGCTGCGCCGTCGAGCTGAGCGGCGAGATCTCGGGGAGGCAGTGGCCGAGGTCACGCCATAGACCCAAGCGCATGGCTCAGCGCAGGTGCGTCTTCAGGAAGCGCCCGGTGTGCGACGCCTTGCACGCCGCTACTTTCTCGGGCGTGCCGGTCACCACCACTTCGCCGCCGGCATGTCCGCCGTCCGGACCGAGGTCGATGACGTGGTCGGCGGTTTTGACCACGTCGAGATGGTGCTCGATCAGGATGACGGTGTGTCCGGCGTCCACTAGCTGATTCAAGGCCGCCAACAAGTGTTCGATGTCGGCCAGGTGCAGCCCGGTGGTGGGCTCGTCGAGGATGTAGATGGTGTGCTTGGCGCGCTGCAGCAGGCTCAGCTCGGTAGCGATTTTCACGCGCTGCGCTTCGCCTCCGGATAGCGTCGTCGCCGACTGTCCGAGCGTGAGGTAGCCCAGGCCGAGCGCGTGCAGAACCTCGAGCTTGCGCCGCACCACCGGCTCCTTGTCGAAGAACGCCACCCCCTCTTCGATCGACATGTTCAGGATGTCGTCGATGGTCTTGCCGCGCAGCGTCACCTCGAGCGTCTCGGCGTTGAAGCGGGCGCCCTTGCACGCACCGCAGGTCACTTCGACGTCGGGCATGAAATAGAGCTGCGTCGTGATGACGCCCTCGCCCTGGCACTCCTCGCAGCGCCCGCCCTTGACGTTGAAGCTGAATCGCCCCGGCTTGTAGCCGCGCTCCACCGAGAGCGGCGCCGCGGTGAACAGGTCCCGGATCGTGTCGTAGAACCCGACGTAGGTGGCCGGATTCGACCGGCTGTTGCGGCCGATCGGCGTCTGGTCGATGCTGATCACCTTGTGGACGTGCTCGAGCCCGTCCACGCCGTCGTGGTCGCCGGGCAGCGTGCGGGTGTCCACCAGCCGCTTCCACAGCGCCTTGTAGAGGATGTCGTTCACCAGCGTGCTCTTGCCCGACCCCGAGGCGCCGGTCACGGCAATCAGCTTCCCGAGCGGGAACTCCACGTCCACGTTCTTCAGGTTGTTCTCTCGCGCGCGGCGGACGGTGACGCGCTTGCCGTTCCCGGGGCGGCGGCGCGACGGGGTCTCGATCTCGCGCGCGCCCGAGAGGAACTGCCCGGTGGGCGACCGCTTGCTCTTCAGCAGGTCCTGGAGCGAGCCTTCCACCACCACCTCGCCGCCGTGCACACCGGGGCCGGGACCCATTTCCACCAGATGGTCGGCGGCGCGAATCGTGTCTTCGTCGTGCTCCACGACGATCACGGTATTGCCGATGTCGCGCAGGCTCTTGAGCGTCGCGATCATCTTCACGTTGTCCTTGGGGTGCAGGCCGATGCTGGGCTCGTCGAGCACGTAGAGCATGCCCATCAGGCCGGAGCCGATCTGGGTGGACAGGCGGATGCGCTGCGATTCGCCGCCCGAGAGCGTGCTCGATCGGCGGTTGAAGTTCAGGTAGTCGAGGCCGATCCCGAGCAGCAGCTCGACCCGCTTGCGAATCTCGCCCACCACCTGACGGCCGGCGTCGGCGCCGCGGCCCGACGGCTTGATGTCGCCGATGAAGTCGTGCAGCTTGTCGAAGTGCAGCTGCCCGACGTCGTACACCGTCTTGTCGTGAATGGTGAAGAGCAGGCGAGTGGAGCGGACACGCGTGCCGTTGCAATCCGGGCAGGTGCGCTCGATCATCACCTTGTCGAGCCACGCCTCCATCTTCGAGTTGGCCTCGCCCCGCTGCCGGTAGCGCCGGTACCACCGCTCGATGCGGCGTGCGACGCCGGGAACGCCCACCTCCTTTCCGATCTGGCGGGCGATCCATTTCCCGGCCGCGGCCTTGGCGCCGGGAGGGGCGACCAGCTTCACTTTCTTCGGCTCGATGCCGTAGAGGATGGCGTTCCGCGTGCGTTCGGGCAGGTCCTTCCACGGCTTGTCGAGCGAGAAGCCGAGCTGCTTCGACAGGCTGAACATCTGGATGCCGTCCCAGGTCTCCGGGTTGTAGCGGAAGGCCTCCTTCACGAAGCAGCCATCCAGGATGCTGCGGGTGACGTCCGGCACGATCAGATCCGGGTGGGTCAGCTTGTCCACCCCGAGGCCGCCGCATGTGCGGCAGGCGCTCTCGGGGTTGTTGAACATGAAGAACTCGGGCCCGATGTCGCCGTAGACGAAGTGGTGGGTCGGGCTGGACAGCCCCTTGTAGAAGCGCTCGGTGTCGGCCTTCGACGCGCCCTTCACGACGTGGACCTGCAGCAGCCCGTCGCCGACGAGCAGCGTGGCGGCGATGCCGGCGCGAATCGCCTTCTCGTGCTTCGGGCTCACCGTGAAGCGGTCCACGATGGCGTCCATGTGCTCCACGTCCGAGGCTTCGAGCTCGGTGTCGTCGGCGATGTCGATGGTCTTGCCGTCCACGATCAGCCGCCGGCAGCCCTTCTTTCGCAGTTCGGTGAAGACGAAGTTGAGATCCTCGCCGTACACCTTGAACACCGGGGCGCGCAGCTCGATCTCGCTCCCCTCGGGCAGCGCCAGAATCGCCTCGAGAATCTGGCTGGCCGTGCGGGCCGGCGTGGGCTCGCCGGTGCGCGGGCAGCGCGCCTGCCCGATGGTGGCGAAGAGCAGGTTCAGATAGCTGGCGATGTCCGTCATCGTGCCGACAGTCGATCGCGGGTTGCTGGTGGCGGTCTTCTGCTCGATCGAGATGACGGGCGAGAGTCCGAAGACGAAGTCGACGTCCGGCTTGGCCACCTGCGTGACGAAACGCTTCGCGTAGCTCGAGAGCGACTCCATGTAGCGGCGCTGGCCTTCGGCGTAGATGGTGTCGAAGGCCAGGCTCGACTTGCCGGATCCCGAGAGCCCGGTGACGACGGTCAGGCTGTTGCGCGGGATCTCGACCGAGACGTTCTTCAGGTTGTGCACCCGCGCGCCCTGGACGGCGACCGTCGTCCGCATCGCAGGCGGACCTGAAGGTCCGCCTCTACGTACGCGTCCGTTACGCGCCATCGGGCCCCTCTGGAAGAAAGAACGCCAGCTCCTGGAGCGAGGTGGAGCTGCGCTTGGTGGCGCGCACCGGCGCCGACGCCTTGGCCACGAGGTCCTGGTCCGCGAGGTACTCGCAGGCGGTGGTCACGCACTCGATGCCGAACGAGCGCGCGAAGTGGCTCTCGATCTCGCTGGCGGAGCGAATCTCACCGGCGTCGCGCAGGTAGTCCAGCACCGGCGCGAAGAGGCGCTTGGCGCGCTTCGCCACGTAGGTGTCGGCGGCCGTCAGCGCCGCCTCGACGGACTTCTTCGTCTTCTTCGCGTTCAGCAGGTCGGTGTAGATCGTGGTGAAGAACGCAGGGTTGAGCGCCAGCGCCTGTGGAATCACCTCGCGATCCACCAGCTTGCGCGCCGAGATGATCTCGATCTGCGCCAGCGGCGTCGCCGCATACAGGATCCACAGCGCCGTGTAGTCGAGGTCGCCGCGGGTGACGAAGAACTTGTGCGCCTTGTAGAGGCACGGCAGCGCCGCGGTGGCGGCCTCGAGGAGCGCCAGCCGCGTGTCGCGCTCGCCGATGGCCTGGAGCCGCGCGCAGAGGTCGGCGATGGTGTCGTCGTGCGTGAAGAGCACTCGGCTCTTCGCGAGGAACGAGTGCATGAACGACTGGTGCACGGCGCCTTCGGCCAGCTTGCGGAAGGCACTGCGCTGCATCAGCAGCGCGTGCACGTTGAGGCCGTCGGCATAGAGCGACACGTGCGACGGGCCGGCGAGCGTGTCGTCCACGGTGACGAGCAGCAGGTCGATGTCCGACTTCGCCCACACCTTGTCGTGCGACAGGCTGCCGCCCAGGATCGCGGCCAGGATCGAGCGGTCCTGTTGGAGCTGCGGCACCAGGGCATCAAGCGCGGCCGCAAAGGTATCGCGTGCGGTGGCCTTCATCTACGGTGTACCCTGTATAACACCCGTGGCTCAAACCGTTGAAATCAGTCTCAAGGTGCCTTCGCTCCGCGTCCAACGCGAGGGCAAGGACAGTCCCGAAGCCATCTCCAACAGCGACATCCGCTTCACCAAGGCGATAGAGGTCGACTCCATCCCCAAGATCGGCACCGTGCTCGAGATGACGATGAGCGCCGGCGCGCCGTTCCAGTGCGAGGTGGTGCGCAGCGACTGGCGCGAGGACAAGCAGTGCTTCGTCGTCGCGTGCAAGTATTCGAAACGTTCGATTACGGCCGCCGACTACGACGCGCTGACCGCCTCGACGGACTGGATCCTGACGCCGCTGTTGTAAGACCGCGTCAGTTCCGGCCCTGCGCCGACGACAGCAGGGTGACAATCTCCTGACGGCCTGGCGGCACCGGACCGTCTCCCCTGGCCACGTCGAGCGCCGTCTTGCCGGCGTCGTCCTTCACGTCCGTCCTGGCCCCGTGTGCCAGCAGGTACTTCACCACGCCGGCTCGCCCCAGCTCGGCGACGTGGAAGAGCGCGGTCTGCCCCTGTTTGTTCGTCATCGTGTTGGTGCGGGCGATGCGGCCGGTCAGGCTGGTCACGTCGGTGATGCGCGCGTTGACGTCGGCTCCGGCCGTGCGAAGAATCTCCATCGTCTCGAGCGACAGGGCCACCACATTGTCCGGCGCGCCCGGGCCGAGCACACTCGATCCCGTGCGCGCGCCGACGCCGGCGGCCGCCATGAACGGGGTCACGCCGGAGGCATTCGGCAGATCGACGAGCGCACCGTGCGCGAGCAGCGCGCGCACCACGTCGTTGTCGAACGTCTGCGCGGCGCGCAGCAGCGGCGTGGCACCCGTGGTCAGAAGGTCGTCGCGGAAGCGGTTGTCGCGGCCGCCGCGGCTCGGCTCCTTGAAGGCGAGCTGCGGGTTCGGGTTCACGCCGGCGTCGAGCACGGCCTTGATGAACGCCAGCGACTCGGGCGGCCGGGGGCCCTGGCGGCTGTCGGGCCCGCCGCGCATCGTCACCGCCACGTAGAGCGGCGTGCGGCCCCACCAGTCCCAGGTATGCGGGTTGGCGCCGTGGTCGAGGAGGTACTGGGCGACGGCGGGGTAGCCGTTGTCGAGCGCCATCATCATCGGCGTCATGCCGTCGGGATTCGGTTTGTCCACGTTGGCGCCGGCGCCGACGATCGACGCCACGCAGCGCAGGCAGCCGGCGCGCGCCGCGTAGAGCAGCGGCGTCAGGCCGCCAGTCGGCCGGTACTGCACCCGCGGTTCGCTGGAGATCTGCGTCTCCCAGTCCGTGGACCTGGCCCGCACGTCGAGCTCCGCCTTCTGCGACACCAGGAACTCGACCATCTCGGCGTGGTTTTCGGCCGCGGCCCACATCAGCGCCGACTGGTTGCGATAGGTCTCGCGGCGGTTCACGTCGGCGCCGTGCTGCAGGAGCAGCCGGGCCATCGCTACGTTGCCGGTCCGCGCCGCGAGCATCAGCGGCGTCTGCCCGTCCTCGTTCGACACGTTGGCGTCGGCGCCGGCCTCGAGCAGCATGCCGGCCAGCTCCACGTCGGCGATACGGGCCGCCTCGGCCATCGGGCTCGCGCCGTACTTGTTGACGGTGCCCGCCTTGGCACCGCGCCGCAGGAGCGCCGTCACCAGCTCGCGGTCGACGCGGTAGACGGCCCAATGCAGCGGCGTGGAGCCGTCCGGTTGCGTCTGGTTGACGTTGGCGCCGGCGGCAATCAGCGCCAGGGCAGCCTTGCGGTCGCCGGCCTGAATCTTGTCGGCGAGCGTAGAGGTTTGCGCCTGCGCGGCCGCCGAACACCCGAGCGCGACGACGAAGAGTGCGGTGAGCTTCATGACCTTAGACCACGTTGGGTGACAGCTTGTTGTGATGGGCCCAGAGGCCTTTCTGCAGGTCGTACAGGAATTTGTGCGGGTCCGTCAGCGTGCGCGCCAGCCCCTTCAGGACACCCGCGTCCAGCATGTCCTCGGCGCTGTCGCCTTCGCGCACGCGGTCGACCGTGCGGTCGTAGATCGTCTTCATCATGTCGCGCTCGGCCTGCAGCTGCGCGCGCGTCATGGCCGGTCCAAATCCGGGCACGATCTTCGTGTCCGCGTTGGCGAGGTCCACCAGCCGTCCGAGGGCGTCGGCGCGCCCGCCAATCCAGGCGCCGGTGAGGTAGTCGAGCTCGGGATCGCGCGCGGGCGAAGCGACGTCACCGACCGCCAGCACGTTCGAGTCGCGGAAGAACACGTAGATGTCGCCGCTCGTGTGCGCTTCGATGAGATACCCGTAGTCGATGCGCTCGCTGCCGGCCTGCAGCGACGCTTCGGTGTAGATGGTCTTTGTCGGGTGCGCGCCCTTCGGCCGCGGCTGGCGGTAGCGATCCTCGGCGGGGAGCCATGTCGGCGTCGCCATCCACAGCCGGGTGTTTTCGTGCGCGACGATCGTGGCGCCCGTCTGGCGCAGCGGCTCGTTGGCGCCGGTGTTCTCGGTATGGAAGTGGGTGTTGAAGACCGTGTTCACCCGGCCCAGCGGCCGCAGCGACGCCATGAGCGAGTCGGTCGCTTCGGGCGCGCCGCTGTCGACGAGCACCAGGCCGTCGGAGCCAGTGAGCGCCAGCACGTTGGTGCGGGCGGCACTGATGAGCGACAGGCGGCCGGTCAGGGCCGTGATGCCGGGCTGCTGGGCCGTGCTGGAGCGCGGCAGGACCAGCCCGCCGAGCAGGCCGCCTGCGAGTCCCGTCAGGAGCTGTCTTCGATCGAGCATGGCCGGGCGGCGCTAGTATGCGACAGATTGAAGCCCTGCGGCACTAGTCAGAGCTTGTAGCGCTCGAGCAGCCCCTTGGCGATGATCAGCCGCTGCAGCTCGTTGGTGCCGCCGCCGATGACGACGAGCGGGGCGTCGCGGTACAAGCGCTCCACGGTGAAGTCCTTCGAATAGCCGTTGCCGCCCATCACCCGCATGGCTTCGAGCGTCACCTCCGCGGCCGTCTCGGTGGCGAACAGTTTGGCCATGCCGGCCTCGACGTCGCAGCGCTCGCCGCGGTCCTTCTTGGCCGCCGCGGAGTAGATCAAGAGTCGCGACGCCTCGATCTTGGTGGCCATGTCCGCCAGCTTGATCTGGATCGCCTGGTGCTGGGCGATCGGCTTGCCGAAGGTCACGCGCTGCTGGGCGTAGCGGATCGCCTCGTCGAACGCCGCGCGCGACAGGCCAAGTCCCCGCGCGGCCACGTTGATCCGCTCGGCCTCGAGGCCCGTCATCACGTGCTTGAAGCCGAGCCCCTCGACGCCGCCAATCAGGTTCGCGGCCGGCACCGGAAAGTTGTCGAAGTGCAGCTCGGAGGTTTCCACGGTCTTGTAGCCAAGCTTGTCGATGTCGCGCCCGACCGTGAGACCTGGCGCGCCCTTCTCGATGACGAACGCGCTCATGCCGCGGTGCGGCGGCGAGGCGGCAGGGTCGGTCCGGGCTAGCAGCAGGAACGCCTGGGCGTAGCGGCCGTTGGTGACCCACATCTTCGACCCGGTCACGTGATAGCTGTCGCCGTCGCGACGGGCCACGGTGCTGATCGCCTGGAGATCGGTGCCGGCGTTCGGTTCCGACAGACAGATGCCGCCACGCGGCTCGCCCCGGGCCAGGCGCGGCAGGAACTGCCGCTTCTGCTCGTCGGTGCCGTAGCGCACGAGCACGTCGGCGAGGACCAGATGCGTGCCGATGATGCCCGCCAGCGCCATCCAGCCGCGCGACAGCTCCTCGAAGACGACGGCAAACGTCGTGTAGTCCACCGGGTTGCCGCCGTACTCCTCGGGGATGTTCAACCCGAAGAGCCCGAGCTCCTTCATCGTCTCGACGAGGGCGTGGGGATATTCGCCGCGATGCTCCATGTCCGACGCTACGGGCACGACGTCCCGTTCGACGAACTCGCGGATGGTGTTCACGACGAGCTGTTGGTCTTCAGCGAGATCAGCCACTAAATCACTCCGCTCTCCGCCCAGCGGGCGATGGCGTCGGGGTCGAATGCCAGCTGCTCCAGGACCGCCTTGGTGTGCTGGCCAAGCGCCGGCACCGCGCCCATCACCGGTTCCGCACCCTCCATGCGCACAGGCGGCACGAGCACGCGCAGCGGTCCGGCCGGCGACTCGATCTCCCGCCAGCAGTCACGCTGGGTCAGTTGCGGGTGCTGGAGATACTCCTGGACGCTGTTGACGTTCGCCGTGGCGAGGTCTGCGGCCTCGAGACGGCCAAGCACCTCGGCCGACTGCAGCTGCGAGAAGGCCAGGTCGATCGCCTGCGTCAGCGCCTCCCGGTGCCGCACGCGCAGCGCGTTCGTTTCAAATCGCGCGTCCGAGGCGAGGGCGGGCTGTCGCAAGACGTGCACGCAGAACTCGCTCCACTCGCGATTGCTCTGCACGGCGACCACGACAGCGCCGTCGCGCGTGCGATAGGGGCCATACGGTGCGATGGTGGCGTGCGTGGCTCCCGTCCGTGGTGGCGCCGTGCCGCCGTACCCCGTGTAGAGGGCCGCATACGTCATCCACTCGCCAAGGGTGTCGAGGAGCGCCACGTCGAGCACCGTGCCTTCGCCGGTGCGCGCGCGCGTGAGCAGCGCGGCGAGGATGCCGGAATAGGCGTACATGCCGGCCGAGATGTCGGCGATGGAGATACCGACCTTGCTCGGTGTGTCTTCGGTGCCGGTGATGGACACCAGCCCGACCTCGCTCTGGATCAGGAGGTCGTACGCTTTCTTGTCGGCGTAAGGGCCCGCGGTGCCGTAGCCGGAAATGTTGCAGACGATGAGGCGTGGATAGCGCGCGCGCAGCTCCGCGGCGGAGAGCCCGAGACGGTCGGTCGCGCCGGGGGCCAGGTTCTGCAGGAACACGTCGGCGCCGCGGAGGAGTCGATCGAGGATGCCGGCCGCTTCGGGGCGTTTGAGGTCCAGCGTCACCGACTCCTTGGTGCGGTTCAACCACACGAACCAGCTCGCCAGCCCTTTGACGGTGGTGTCGTAGCCGCGCGCGAAGTCGCCCCCGTCGGGCCGTTCGATTTTGATGACGCGCGCGCCAAGGTCGGCCAGCTGGCGGGTGGCGAACGGGCCGGCCACCGCCTGCTCGATGGCGACGACGGTGACGCCTTCCAGCGGCACGCCCATGTGTCTACGCGGTGGCGAAGCGCGCGGTGAGGTCGCGCACGTTCGCCACGCCGGCCAAGTCCCGCACCACCGGCCAGGCGGCGGTTGCGCCCGCCGCCGTCATGGTGCCGGTGGCGCAGGCCGTGAACTTCGCCGCCAGTTCGCCGTCCGTCAGACGTCCGGGATAGCCGCGCGCGCCGTCCGCGGCCTGGGTGAACCTCCGGCCGTCGGACAACCGCACCGTCACGCGCGCCTGCGACAGCGGCGCCGCCGCGTCGAAGGCGGGGTTGGCCCGCAGCGTCACCCGCGGCAGAAGCGCCTGCACGGCGGCGTTCCGGATCTGGTCCACGTCGAACGTTCCGATATCGAGCCGGCCATACACGAGCGCGGCGGCCGCGCAGAACGGCATGCTGAACTTGGCTTCCAGGCCGGTCGTGGGCGACGGATGAATGAGCAGGCGAGGGGTCATGGAGTCCACCTCCA
>Ga0207648_10007910_pt1 | contig 10367 bp, 6 predicted proteins | sample KBSMisM32_FD_184310 | JGI IMG/M metagenome (GOLD analysis project Ga0207648, IMG submission 184310) | Miscanthus rhizosphere microbial communities from Kellogg Biological Station, Michigan, USA - KBS Miscanthus M3-2 (SPAdes) (version 2) | ecosystem: Host-associated > Plants > Roots > Rhizosphere... | reverse complement strand
CGTTAGGCGCGAACCCGTAGGTCCGCACCAGCCAGTCGGCCTGGTACAGCCGATGCTCGCGGAGTACGGGCGCGGCGGGCGCCCCTTCCATGGGCGTGTCGCGGATGGGACGGAACGCACTGAAGTGCGCGTGATGAATCCCGCCGCCCTCGTAGAGGGTCGTCACACGGTCCATGATCGTGCGGTCCGAGTCGGGCGTCGCGCCGACGACGAACTGCATCGTCATGCCCGCAACGCCGCCCGGCTGCCGGCCATCGCGCGGACGGCCGGCCCGCTCCTCGGCGCGATTCGCGACGACGACCCGCCGCGCGCTCTCGAGCGTCACGAGGGTGGTCGCCAGCTGCTTCTCGGGCGCCACGCTCTGGAGCGAGTCACCGCACGCCGCCTCGAGGTTCACCGACACGCGCGACGCGAGCGCGGTGATCCGCTGCACCTGCGCTTCCTCGGCGCCCGGCACGAGCTTCACATGGATGTACCCGGTGAATCGGTGCCTGACGCGAAGCATCTCGAGCACGGCGATCAGGTCGTCCGTCACCTTTTCGGGGCGTGCCGGGATCCCGGTCGTGATGAACAGCCCCTCACACCATCCGCGCCGCAGCGCGCCGAGGAAGATGCGAACGAGCTCCTCCGGCTTGAGCAGCGTCCGCCGCATCGCACGATCGCGCCGCATGGGACAGTAGTGGCAATTCAGCGCGCACGCGTTCGTCATGAGGATGCGCAGCAGCTTGATCGGCCGGCCCGATCCGCGGAGCACGCGAATGTTGAGGGGGCGAAGGGCTCCCGCATCGCCGGCGTGGCGGAGTCGAGGCGGCAGCGGCCGGGCGGTTTCCGGGGGTCCTTCGCGATCCTCCGCGGCGAGCGACATGAGGATCTCCAGCTTCTCGGCCAGCTCCAGCTCTCGCGGCATCGGCACCCTTCCCCTAATCGCAGTGCATGGAGAATGCCCGAAAGAACACCGAAAGTCCAGGGCCTTGAGCTGCTGGCTGCTAGCCGCTGCTGGGCTGGTAGCCGACGGCTGCTCGCTACTGGCGCGTGCTGCTGGCTGCTGCTATTACCGCGAGGTCATCCCGAGCCGTCAGGCGAGGGATCGCGACCGTCCCGATAGAGGGCCACGGTTCCCGGTTCCCCGTTCCCGGTTCCCTCCGATCAAGGGGTCAGAGCCCTTGAAACTGCGCTTTCAAGGGCTCTGACCCCTTGATCCGTCGCCCGCCGCCCGTCGCCCGTCGCCCGCCCTCCGTTCGCCCCCGTCCCTATTCCGTCGCTTCCGCCGGGGCCGGCAGCGACGCGAAGAAGTCCTCCCGAAAGCGTCGGACGTAGGTTCCCAGCAGCGCCTCGACTCTCTCCTGCGCGGTCGACGACACGATCAGGCCCGCGTGATGCCGCTTCGACAGGCGCCACGAGATCTCCGGATCGTCATACGCCGACAGGTCCGGCCACTCCTGGCGCGCCAGCGACATCAGCAGGCCGGCGTGGTCCGAACGACACACCGGAATCTCGTAGTCCTCGCCGCGCGCGCTCGCGACCTCCACGCGCGCCCACTCGCGCCACAGGTTCAGACCCGTCGCGGCCTCGACGAGCGCCACGATGTTGGCCCCACCGACGCGCGCGGCCGTCTCCAGGAAGTAGTAGCGACCATCCTCGCGGCCACGGATGAACTCCGTGTGCAGCGCGCCGCGGCTCATGCCTAACGCGGTCACGATCCGCTCGTTGAGCTCGAGCAGCGTGCGGGATTCCGGAGAACCGCGCTGGAGCGTTCGCGTGCAGAACACGCCCCCGCCGTGATACACGTCGAACGGCGGCTGGAAGTATCCGTGTGCTTCCGCGAACACCACCCTTCCGTCCCAGGCGATCGCGTCGACGTGAAAGACGTCGCCCGGCACGTATCGTTCGAGCAGGTGATACGACTGCTTGTCGCCCAGCTCGTCGAGCGCCGGCCACAGGTCATCCGGCCGTGAGATCTTCCGGATGCCGATCGCCGACGCCGAAAGCCTCGGCTTGAGAAACCACGGTCCCGGCACCCGGGCCAGGTAATCGCGGATCCGATCGTAGTTGAAGATCGACACGAACTCCGGGACCAGCAGCCCGCGCTCCTCCGCCTGCATGCGCATCGCCAGCTTGTCACGGAAAAAGCGGACGGTGCTCTCGCCCATGCCCGGGATCCGCGTGTGCTCCCGAAGCGTCGACGCCATCTCCAGATCGAACTCATCGAGCGGGACGATGCGGTCGATCGACTCGCGTCTCGCCAGCCAGCTCACGCCGTTCAGCATGTGATCGCGGCGGGTCGTGTCGGACATGACCAGCAGCTCGCCTATCGAGTCGCGCGGCCAGTCGAGGTCACGGAGCGCCTCCCGCGTGACCAGCAGAACCCGGGCGCCGAGCCGGTGGCATTCGCGGACGAAGTCGTGGCCCTTGAAGTAGCTGGCCAGGCAGAGGATCGTGACGGGGGTTCGAGTCATATCCGGTGCGGAAGGAGCCGACGCTACGACAGATTGTAACGATCACGCGACGCACTGGCAGCTATCCGGTATCAGCCTGCACCTTCGTCGTCCCGCTTCCCGACGGTTCCCGACTCGCGCTTCCCGTCTGTTCGATTCGCGATCTCCGATTCCCTATCCCGATTCCCGACTGAATGCCTGCGCGAGTCGACAACCTTCGTGAATCGACCGATCGTTCGGTCCGGCTGGTGGCGCTGGGTCACCTGGCGGACGCGACTGCGGCCCAGACACGGCTTGCGAACGAGTCCGATTATGAGGCGCTGCACGACTTCCGCGTCGCGCTCCGGCGCCTCCGCAGCTGGGAGCGTGCGTTTCGGCCGTACCTCCGCGACGATCTCGGGAAGAAGCTGCGACGTCGCCTTCGCGACCTGGCGCACGATACCGGGGACAGTCGCGATCTCGAGGTGCATCTCGCCTGGCTCGCCGACCAGCGCCGCTCGCTCGGCCGGCGGCAGCGGGCCGGCCTGGATTGGCTCGTGTCTGAGATGGAGAGCAGAAAGGCGGACGCGGATCGAGTACTGGAAAAGGACGTGGACGGGCGCTTCACGCGGCTCGAGACGAGACTAGCGCGCGCACTCGAGTCCTACCGCGAGCGGATTCGGCTGCGGAAGGACGGCCGCGCCGCGCCGGTCCCGGTGTTCGCCGAAGCGCTGGCGCCGCGCGTGCGCACGGCGGCCCGCGAGCTCGAGCGCCACCTCGGTCACGTGCGCACCGAACGCGATGTTCGAGAAGGACACGAGGCGCGCATCGCCGCGAAGCGACTGCGATACCTGCTCGAGCCGGTGATGAAGATCATCCCCGGCGCGGCGGACATTGTCGACCGTCTCAAGGCACTCCAGGATGTGCTGGGCGACCTGCACGATGCGCAGGTCTTCGGCGCCGAGATCGCGAAGGCGGCGATGGATGCCGCCGCGGTGCCTAACGCGGCCGTTTCGGCCGCCGGGGGCGAGCAGCTACCCGCCACGGTCTCGGACCCCGCCGATTCGCGGGCCGAGCAGACGCCGGCCCCCGGCCAATCCGGCGCGCCCGCTGTGGCTGTCCCGGACGCGCCGCCGACCGCCGCGACCCCGGTCAACGGATCCCCACCCCCGGCACCCGTCACATCACCCGGCTCGCCGCCTAACGCCGACCTCGAGCCCGGACTCTCCGCCATCATGGAGCGCCTCCGGGCACGCGCCACCGCCGCGTTCAGCCAGTTCAGCGCCGAGTGGCTGGGCGACAAGGCGGCCGGCTTCTTCCGCGACATCGACGCGGCAGCCGACCGAATCGCGCAGTCGGCGCGCGAGGGCCAGGAGATCGAGCGCAAGTATCTGCTGCGGTTCCTGCCCGAAAAGGCCCGCGACAGCCGGTGGGTGGACATCGCGCAGGGCTATCTGCCCGGCTCCAAGCTCCGGGAACGGATCCGGCGCGTCTCGACTCACCACAGCAGCGGTCGCAAGGACCTTCACTTCTATCGCACCGTGAAGCTCGGCGAGGGTGTCACGCGAACCGAGGTCGAGGAAGAGACGACGGAGGCAATCTTCCTCGCGATGTGGCCGCTCACGAAGCGCCGCCGGCTCCGGAAGCGGCGCTTCGAGGTCGATGTCGACGGCCTCACGTGGGAGATCGACGAGTTCAGGAACCGCGACCTGGTGTTGGCGGAGGTCGAGCTCGACTCGGAGGACGACGAGGTGACGTTCCCGGACTGGCTGGCCCCGGCCGTTCAGCGTGAGGTAACGGGGGAACCGGAGTTCCTGAATATAAACCTTGCCCGTTAGGCACCGAGACAACAGGCCGGATCGACCCCCATGTCCTGGCATCCCTGCGGGACGAGCCTTTCCTGAAGTGCCATGAAGCGGATCAGGCGGGAACTGCCGGATAAACCCTAACGGGAAGGAGCTGCCCCGATCGGCGGTTTTCGCACGATCCGCTTCATCTTCATCGTTGTGCCTGAAAAATGTTGCCGACTGGGATGCCGGACTAGCTATTCCGTAGCGCGGTCATCGGATCGACCCGCGTCGCGCGGAGGGCAGGCACGTAGCTCGCCAGCAGGGCCACGCCGGTAAGCGCGACGATCACTCCGCCGAACGCCACCGGGTCGTTAGGCGCCACGCCGAACAGGAACCGGGAGAGGAGCCGCGCCACGAGCAGCGCCATCACGGTTCCGATCGCGATCCCGAAGAACGCCAGCGTGAACCCCTGGCGGAGCACCATCCGGAGCACATCCCCGGACCGGGCACCGAGCGCGACCCGCACCCCGATCTCCTGGCGCCGCTGGGTGACGACGTACGCGATCACGCTGTACACCCCGAGCGTCGCGAGCAGCATCGCCGCCGCGCCGAAGACGCCCACCAGCATGAGCACGAACCGCCGATCGGCGACGGACTCCGAGACGACCGTCTGCATCGTGCGGAACCGCGGCGGCACGTCCGGCCGCAGGTCGGAGACGATCCGGCGCGCCGCCGGTATGAGCCGCTCCGGCGGCGCACTGCCGGCCACGACGAAGTAGAACTCGTGGGCCTGGAGCGGCCGCTGCCGGTAGCTCGCATAGAAGGTCGGGCGCGGCTGGTCCGCGAGGCTCGCCTCGCGCACATCGCCCACGACGCCCACCACCGCGAACGGATGCGGGTCGCCGTCCATGTTGCCGTACTGGATGATCTTCCCGATGGGGTCCTCGTTAGGCCACTTCTCTTTCGCGAGCGACGCGCTGATCACGCCGACGTGCGGCGCGTCCGGCCCATCGCGGCCCTCGAAGACACGGCCGCGGAGGACCGGGATGTTCATCGCCTTGAAGTATCCGGGCCCCGCCACGCGGAACTCGGCGTCGCCACTTCGCGCCGGATCACTCATGAGAGCGGAGAGCCGTGACATCTCGAGCTGCTCGTCGGGACGCGTCATGATGATGAAGGTCCCGTTGGCGTGATTCCCGCCGGTGAGCGGGAAGGCATTCACCCCGCCCACCGCCGAAACACCCGGAAGTGCGGCGAGGCGCGCCGTGATCTCGTCATAGAGCCGGACCCGGTCGCGCATCCCGCTCGGCCCATCAGGCACCGATGCGGAGATGTCGAGCACGAGCGCGCGCTCCGTGCGATAACCGGGATCGATCCGCGCGAGCCGGAGAAAGCTACGGGCGAGCAGCCCTGCCCCGACCAGCAGGACCAGCGTAAGGGCGACCTGCGCGATCACCAGCACCCCGCGCACGCGGTAGCTCGCGCCTGCGCCCGCCTGCGTGCGCTGCGCCTGTGCCATGGCTTGCTTGAGGTCGCCGCGGCTGCCGCGAAGTGCAGAGAGCACTCCAAGAAGCACCGCCACGAGGACAGAGAGCCCCAGGGCGAAGGCAAGCACGCGCCAATCCACCCCGACCTGGCCAACGCGCGGCAGGTTGCCCGGCTCGAGCGCCAGCAGCGCCTTCACGCCTAACGTGGCGAGCACGACCCCGAGCACCCCACCTGCGATCGAGAGGACGAGCGCCTCCGCGAGAAACTGCTGTGCGATCCGGCCGCGGCCCGCGCCCAACGCCAGGCGCACCGCGAGCTCGCCCTCGCGCACCGCCGCCCGAGCCACCAGGAGATTCACCACGTTCGCGCACGCGATCGCCAGCAGGAACGCGGAGGCGGCAAGCAACAGAAGGAGCGTCGGCCGGGTTTTGCCCACGACCTGCTCCCGGAGCGGGACCGCGACGGCGTCGTACATCCACGTCTCGTCGCCGTACTGCTGCTTGAGCCGACGCGACAGTGCGCTGATCTCGCGGTTCGCCTGCTCGACCGTTATGCCATCGGCAACGCGTGCAATCGCCTGCCAGTTGTGGCCCGTCCGGTTCGGGTTCCTCGGCACCAGGCCGCGGGCAAACCAGATATCCGCGCCGAGTGGGAAATCGACCGTCGCGGGCAGAACGCCGACAACGGGAAACACGTTCCCGTCGAACGTCAGCGTGGTACCGTTCAGGCCCGACCGTTCACCCAGGTACCGCCTCCAGAAACGCTCGCTGACCAGAGCGGCTGGAGCGCCCCCCACCCGCTGTTCATCGGACACGAAGGGTCGACCGCGAATAGGCTGAACACCCAGGATTTTCAGGAAGTCGGCGCCGATGACGGCAACGCGCACGCGCACTGGCTCGGACGCGCCGGCAACCGAGGTAATGCCCCAGTCGGCGAACTCCGTCATAGCCGTGTAGCTCCGGGTTCCGGCTTTCCAGTCGTCGTAGTTCGGCTCGGAGACCTGGCCTCGCCCGCCCTTCTCCCCGACCTGCCACAGCTGGACGATCCGGTCGGCGTCCGGGTATGGCAGTGGTCGGAGCAGCACACCATCGATCACGCTGTAGATCGCGGTGGTCGCGCCGATGCCGAGCGCCAGCGTAATGACCGTGACGGCGAAGAACGCAGGAGTGCGGACGAGCGCCCGCGTCACGTAGCGAATATCGCGAACGAACGATTCCAACGATTCCATGGGCCAGGTCCGGAGGATGGGTCGGTGGATTCAACAGAACGCCGTGGAGTTGCGTTGCGGAACGCGGAACCCGGACTCGTGTATCAGGCCAGGCACTGCTTTCGCACGGAGTTATGACAGCACGAAAGCGCATTTGGCTGGAACCCACCCAGGAGCTCGCCATGCAGACCGAGGTCTCCGTCGCGCGGCTCGTCGACCGGCACTGGCGTGTTGGCGTCCGCACGGCGGGCGTGAGACCTAACGCGCTCGTGGCGACTGGCCTGATTGCGATGTGTGCGTTCGCCTCCGGAGTTCGCGCGCAGGGCAGCGGGAAGGGATTTCTCTTCAAGAAGCCGGTCGGCAGCTTCGCGTTTCGCGGCGGGTACGCGGTGGCGAACGCCAGCAGCGACGTCTTCAACGACGCGACCACGCAGCTGACGCTGAACAAGGGCGATTTCAGCGGGTTCAACTGGGGCGGCGATATCTCCTACTCCACGGGCGACCGGTGGGACGTCCTGTTCGATGCCGAGGCCGCGAACGCGTCGAAGAGCTCCGAGTTCCGCAACTTCATCGACAACAACAACCAGCCGATCGAGCAGACCACGAAGTTCCTGCGGGTGCCCCTGACGCTGGGCCTCAAGTACTACCTCACCAGCCGCGGCCGATCGGTGAGTCAGTTCGCGTACGTCCCGACCAAGTTCGCGCCATACGTGAGCGTCGGCGCGGGCGCGATGTACTACGATTTCCAGCAGAAGGGCGATTTCGTCGATTTTCAGACAGATCCACCGGATGTCTTCAATACGACGCTGGAGTCGACGGGGTGGGCCCCCATGGGACAGGGGGCTGCGGGGGTCGAGTATTCACTTGGCCCATGGCTCGCGCTGACCGGTGAAGGGCGGTACGTTTGGGCCAAAGCCACGCTGGATCCCGAGGCGTTCGAAGGGTACAACAAGATCGATCTCAACGGGTTCACGGGGACGGTTGGATTCAGGGTCAGGTTCTAACAGGCGGGGATCATGACGATGCGACTCGACATCGACCGGAAATCGAACTGCACGAGTGCTGTTCTCGCAGCGGTGCTGCTGCTCGGATCGGCTCTGGCCGCCGGAGCGCAGGAGACCCAGCTGGCCTCGAACGACGCGAGGTGGGGTCCCTGGATCGGCTGTTGGCAGTCCTCCAGTCGTGACGCCATGAGCATGGAGCTCGCCCCCAACAAGGCGGCGCCAGTGATCTGCTTCATGCCTGCGGCCGGGAATGGGACGGTAGACTTCGTCACCATCAATGGTGGCACCGCGGGTGCGCCGGAGCATGTCGACGCGAACGGCACTCGGCGCGCAGTCGATCGCGACGGGTGCACGGGCTGGGAGATCGCGGAGTTCTCGGCCGACGCCAAGCGGATCTATCTGCACTCCGAGCATCAGTGCACCGGAAACCGCACGCGGACGTCGACCGGAATCATGTCGATGACGCCTAACGGTGAGTGGCTCGACGTGCAGGGCGTGAAGGTCAACGAACACACTGGCGTACGGGTGGCCCACTACGGGCGCGTGCCGATACCGCCGACGCTCGCCGCCAACCTTCGCTCGAAGATCGAAGGCGTGCAGCTCGCCACGAACACCGCCGTGATCGCGGCGAGTGATTCGGTTCGAATCGGCGACGTCATCGAAGCATCGAAGAAGGTCGAACCGCTCGTGCTGCAGACGTGGCTCACGGAGCGCGGCCAGGGATTCAACCTCGACGCCAAGCGGCTCACGCAGCTGGCTGACGCGAAGGTGCCGAGCAATGTGATCGACGTGATGGTCGCGCTGACGTATCCGCAGACGTTCGCGGTGAACCTCGCCCAGGCGGATGGGCAGATGGTGCAGGCAGCTGGAGCGCCGCAGGTGGCGATGGATGAGGGTGTGCAGGCCGGGCCGATGATCTTCATGAACTGGGACCCCTTCTACTCCAGCAGCTACGGGTACGGATACGGGTACCGCTACGGTACGTATGGCTTCGGGAACGGCAACGCGTATGGCGGCACCTGGTACCGCGGGTACCCGATCGTCCTCGTGAGGTCGGGGCAAAACCTGAACGTGCCACAGGAGTCGAGCGGTCACATGGTTCGTGGCCGCGGGTACACGCGCGGCAGCAGCGGCGGTGGCAGCAGTGCCTCGCCCAGCAGCAGGACGTCCGGCGGGTCGAGCAGCTCCGGCGGCTCGAGCTCGTCAGGCAGCACCGGAAGGACGGCGAAGCCGCGTCCGTAGACTAGAGGGATGAGGGATGGGGGATGAGGGATGGGGGTAGAAAGCGAGAACCCTCGGGATGCCGCTCTGCACAAGCTGAGCGTCCCGAGGGTTTCCGCATCTTACTCTCATCCCTCATCCCCCATCCCCCGTCCCTCTTCCCAGCACCTTCACCAGCGTCTCCGCACTCACGTTCCCGCCGCACAGCACCACGACGCTCTCGTGATCCGCGAGACGCGGGCGGCCGGCGGTGAACTTCCGCCAGCCCGCGACCGCGACGCCGCCGGCACCCTCGATGACCATGTGGTCCGCCAGCATCACGTCACGCATCGCCTGCGCGATCTCGCCCTCGCTCACGAGCACCAGCTCGTCGATCAGGTCGCGGCAATAGGGAAACGTGATTGCCCCGGGCTCGATGTTGCCCGCGGTCGCGTCCGACAGCGTGGGCTCGTCGGGCACCTCGATCAGACGGCCGGCGCGTACCGATTCGTACATCGCCCTGGCCTGCTCGGGCCAGCAGCCAACCACGAGCACATCCGGCCGTACCGATTTCAGATACGACGCGATGCCGGCGATCAGGCCGCCACCACCCACGGCAACGAAGACCGCCTCGACATCCGGACGCTGCTCGAGCAGCTCCACGGCCATCGACCCCTGGCCGGCCATCACGTCGGGGTCATTGTACGGCGAGATGTAGACGCGCCCTTCCCGTTCGCCGAGCGCGCGCGCCTCGAGCTCGGCCGCCATCGGGTCGCCGTCGGAGACCACCACCTCGAGCCCGGCCTTCGTTAGGCGCTCGATCTTGTAGCGAGAGGCCAACGACGACACCACCACCGTCCCTCGACCGCTCGTCAGCCTGAGCGCCTCCGCGACGGCCAGCCCGTGGTTGCCGGTCGACGACGTGACGACGCCGCGCTCTCGCTGCTCGCCCGTGAGGAGCAGGAGCTTGTTCAGCGCGCCGCGGATCTTGAACGAGCCGGTGCGCTGCAGATTCTCGCACTTGAAGTACGCGTGAGGCACGAGGCAGCGCCCCGGCTGGAGCGGAGTGGCGAGGCCGAACGGAGCGAGCCGTTCGCTCGCGGCGACGACGGCGTCGGGAGCGGACACGGGTTCATTGCGCATCCCGAAAGTATATGGGCCTCGTCAGCGGGGAATCGGACCGGGGATCAAGGAGCGATCAAGGGGTCAGAGCCCTTGAAAGTCGACTTTCAAGGGCTCTGACCCCTTGATCGCTCTTTATCCA
>Ga0207648_10007903_pt1 | contig 10374 bp, 10 predicted proteins | sample KBSMisM32_FD_184310 | JGI IMG/M metagenome (GOLD analysis project Ga0207648, IMG submission 184310) | Miscanthus rhizosphere microbial communities from Kellogg Biological Station, Michigan, USA - KBS Miscanthus M3-2 (SPAdes) (version 2) | ecosystem: Host-associated > Plants > Roots >... | reverse complement strand
GCCTTTGCCACGCACGTGCTCGGGCCGTTCCTGCTGACCACCGGGCTCCGGCCACTGTTGCAGGCCGACGGCGACGCCCGGGTGGTGCTGGTTTCCTCGGGCGGGATGTACACGGCGGCACTGGAGACCGATTTCGAGTACACCGAGGGTGAGTTCAAGGGGGTCCGGGCGTACGCGCGGACCAAGCGGATGCAGGTGGTACTGGCCGAGCAGCTGGGCGCGGCCTTTACCGCGCCGAACGACCCGGTGGTGCACAGCATGCATCCGGGCTGGGTGGCGACCCCGGGCGTCAGCGATTCCATTCCGGGATTCGAGAAGGTAGCGGGGCCGATCCTGCGGACCCCTGACCTGGGCGCGGACACCATCGTGGATCCGTCGACCGTTTTGGTCTTGAGGGCCACGGAATCGCGAAACGCCGCGCGATGCTTGTCGGTCCCGCTCCCGTACACGAGCGTCCGAACCGTATACGTTCCGGGCTGGCCCGGATTCGGCGCGGTGATCGATTGATGCGAGAGAACGACGGGTGAATCGTCGGTCGTCAGCTTGAGTGGCTGCTGAATGCAGGCGACGGCGCCAAGCAGAAGAGAGGAGACCGCGAGCGCCACCGCGGGGTGACGGCTAGGCAGCATGTACGGATCGGGTGTCGGGAGTGCGAGCTCGATGGGTGCCTGATGATGGTCGGCGCCCGGGATCTTACCATCCGGCGCGCTCGCCCGCACCGCGCTCAGAAGTGCGCGTTGACGAGCGGCAACCAGCGCAGCCCCGAAGAATTGTTGCGCGCCCGGTTGATCAAGCCGAGTTGGATGCCCTTGAGATGACGAGCGTCGTTGTAGAGACCGATCGTCAGCCCCCGCTGCTGCGCCACGTAGTTGTAGCCGGCCACCGAGATGCCCCGGAGCCAGATCGCGCGCATCTGCACGGCAGACAGCGAGAGCCCGGTCACGCGGGGGCTCCTCACGCGATAGAGGCCCATCAAGAGGCCGGACGCGTCTCCCCTCGCCACGAGCGTACCGGCCGTGATCGTGGCCCACCCGACCTCGCCGTCCGCCACGACACCGAGACCGCCCACCGTGATGCCCTTGATCTCGTCGTTGGACATCACCGCCCCTGCCGACGCCGTGATGCCATGGATGCTCGATGACGACAACACCGCGAGACCGCCGACGGTGATTCCGCTCACGCCGCCCTCGCCAATGACCGCGAGGCCGCCAACGTGTACACCCCGGGCTCGTCCGGACGCAAACGCAACGAGCCCGCCGACACCAAGACCCGTCATGTCGCCACGAGTCGTCACGCCCAATCCCGATATTGCCACACCCGTGAGTGGCCCTTCCGTCACGACGGCAAGTCCGCCGACCGCAACGCCGGTGGCTCGCCGCTGAAGTATCGTCGCGAGCCCACCGATCGCGGCGCCGCGCAGTCCGCCAGACGCGATCACCGACACGCCGGCCACGCCGATTCCAGTCATCGCGCCTCGCGACATGACCGCCAGCGCTCCGGCCGAGATGCCATCGATGTTGCTGTCCGCCACGACCGCGAGGCCGCCCACGGTCACGCCACCAACGGACCCGTGCGAGAGCACCGCGAACGTGGCGAGCCCCACACCCGTTAGGCGGTCATCGGCGCGAATGGCGATACCTCCAACCACGATGCCATTCAGGCGCGCCGCACCGGGCGCGACCACGCCCACCGCCAGGCCGTTCACGGACGCCCGCGGATTCTGCCCTGGCGACCAGAGTGTGAAGTTGAGGCCGTTGACGTACTCTACGCCATCGTCACGCCAGTTGAGGCGGATTCCCGTCAGCCGGCGCGAATTCCCGATGCTGATGCCGACGTGGTTGATCGCGATGTCGAGGCTGTGATGCTCACTCGAAGTCGATACCGGTGGAGCAGGCTGTTGGGCTGACGCGATCCCGGTGGCGACAACGCAGAGCATTGCAACGATGAATCGCGTCAACGTCCTCCCTGAGCACGAGATGGCAGGCGCTACTCGCGCCTGAGCGCCGTGAGCGGATCGAGGCGGCTGGCTCGACGCGCAGGAAGATAGCACGCGAGGGCCGCCACTGCGCAGAGCACCACGGGGACCGTCGCGAACGTCACGGGGTCCGATGGCGTCACGCCGAACAGCTGGCTTGCCATGAGTCGCGTCGCACCCGCCGCCGCAGTCAGTCCGAGCAACAGCGCGACGAGCGTGAGCCGAAGCCCCTGCCCGACGATCAGTCGGAGCACCTCGCCACCACTGGCGCCGAGCGCCATCCGCACGCCCACCTCGTGCGTGCGCTGCGCGACCGCGAAGGACATCACGCCGAAGACTCCGACACCCGCGAGCAGCAGCGCGACGCTCGCGAAGGCTCCAACGAGCGTGAGCAGCACCCGCTTCGACCCGAGTGCGTCGGCCACGAGCGAATCCATCGTCCGGATCTTCCACACCGGCTGATTGCGATCGACTCGCCAGATCGCCTCTCGCACGAGCGGGCCAAGCGCGATCGCGTCGCGATTCGCGCGCACCACCACGCTGGTGAAGATCTGCGGCATCTGCATGTACGGGACGTACGCCTGCGGCGTCGGCTGATCCGCGGGCCCGAAGTGCTTCGCGTTGCGCGCGACGCCAACCACGGTGAGCCAGCGATCGCTGTCCACGAACCGAATGCGTTGCCCAATCGCCGATGCGTTCGGCCACTCTCGCCGCGCGAACGTCTCGTTCACCACGACAACGGGGGGCGCGTCTGCGTCATCATGCTCGGTCACGTCGCGCCCGGTCACGAGCGCGAGGCCGAGCGTCAGGAAGTAGCCGGGACTGATGGTGTTGAGCTGCAGGACGGGCGCCTGTCCTTGGTCCGGCTCCGGCGCGCCGGCAACGGCGTACGCCCTGGCGTCGGAGTTGCCGCTCAGCGGAACGGACCTAACGAGTGCAGCGTTGCGGACCCCTGGCACCGAGCGGATCTCGGCGATGGCTCGCGTGAAGAAGCCGGAGATCTGCTGGGGCTGCGAATACTTCGTCGCGGGAAGCCGGAACTCCATCGTGAGCAGGTTCGACGTGTCGAACCCGAGATCGACCCGCTGGAGTTTGACGAGCGTGCGAGTCAGCAAACCGGCGCCGACCAGGAGCACGAGGGAGAGCGCGAGCTGCGCGACGACGAACACGCCACGCATCTCGACACCTCGAACGCGAGCCGGGAGCCCGCCGGTACGCGTCGACAGGGCGTCCTTGAGACTCGCGCGCGACACGTGTATCGCCGGCGCCAGGCCGAACACGATCCCCGTCACGATGGACACGAGTGCCGCGAACGCCATCACGCGCCCGTCGACGCGAATCGGGCTGAAGAAGGTGAGGTCGATCGGAATGATCTTGATCAGCAGCGCGACGCCGCCGTACGCCACGGTCACCCCGAGCAGCCCGCCAAGCGCGGAGAGCATGACGCTCTCCGTGAGCAGCTGCCGAGCGAGACGCCCCCGGCCGGCGCCTAACGCAGATCGCACCGACATCTCTCGCCGTCGGGCAACCGCGTGCGAGAGCTGCAGGTTGGCGACGTTCGCGCAGGCGATCAGCAGCAGGAGCGTCACGGCGCCCATCACGATGTACAGCGGCGCGCGGACGTCGCCGACCAGCAGCGTATGCAGACTTTCGACGTGCGCGGCACTCCCGGCGTTCTCGGCCGGGAATTGCTGTGCCAGCCGCGCTCCGATCGCGCGCATCTCCGCGTCCGCCGATGCAAGAGCGACGTTGGGGCGCAGCCGTCCCACGACAAACATGCTGTGGTCCTTCCGCGTGAGCCCCGCGTTGTTCGGGTAGTACGCGATGGGCAGGTACACCTCGGTACCGTTGAAGAACGCGAACGTCGACTGCATCACCCCGATGACGGTGAACGGCTGTCCGTTCAGCACGATCGGGCTGCCCACGATCGCCGGATCTGCGCCGAACCGACGTCGCCAGAGGCCTTCACTGATCACCGCCACGGGAGACGCGGTTCCAACCTCGGTCTCGTCGTGCGCGAAGAGTCGACCGGTGAGCGGTTCGGCACCGAGCAGCGAGAGGAGGCTTGCCGAGACGAAGTTGCCGCTCAAGCGCTCGGGCGTTTCGTGCCCCGTGAGGTTCACGCTCTGCGAGCGAGTCACCGCCAGCGATTGAAACGAACGTGACTGCTCGCGCCAGTCGAGAAAATCAGGGTACGCCGGAGGCTCGCGCAACGACCCACCGCGTGTCATGCTCACGACGACGATCTGCTCCGGGGCGGGGTAGCGGAGCGGCCGAAACAGCATCGCGTCGATGACGCCAAAGATGGCGGACGTCGCCCCGATGCCTAACGCCAGCGTGAGTGCCGACACGATCGTGAACGCCGGACGGCGACGCAGCGTACGCACGGCGTACCGGGCATCGTGGATGACGGTGGCCATGAGCTCCTCGGGAGGGTCGGTGTCGGGGACGAGCGCTTCGCGGGCGGCGTTGACGCCGCTCGCGGATGAGGCCGGCGCGTGAACGGCCAGGCGCTCGCGAACGGCGCCCACAACGCCGTCCGCGAGGATGTGACAGACGAGGGCGACGCCACCCCACGCGGTCGCATAACGCGGCTCGCCGAGCCGCGCTCGCACGAACGCCCGCATCTCGTCGCCATACTGTCGCCGAAACTCGTTCGGGTAGAGTCGCAGGATGAGCCCGAAGACGTGTTCGACCACACGCATCAGGCGGGCTCCGGGCGGCGAAGCACGTTTTTCGACCTGGCGAGCGCGACGACTCTGGCGAGACGCTCTGTTTCGGACTCGAGCACGCGACGGCCAAGCGCCGTCATCCGGTAGAATCGACGCCGCTCGTCATCGCTCCCTCGGCCGCGCGGCCGAGTGGACTCCTCGATCAGCCCGCCGGCCACCATTCGGCCGATGGACCCGTACAACGTGCCTGGCCCCATCCTAACCGTGCCGCCGGTGAGCGCCTCGATTGCCTGCGCGATGGCGTAGCCATGCTGGTCGCCGTCGGCGAGCGCGAGCAGGATATGGAGAACGGCGGGTGTCAGCGGCAGAAAGTCGGCCGGGCGGGGTTCCGTGGAGCGCATGAGGGTTGGTGCGTGAGTCCGTAGCAGATATATCCGTTACGGACATAGTAGTACCCGGGTTTCGCCCGGGGCCACCACGCGCGGGACCGCCGCATACGTTTCGTCCCGCCCGGACGCGACGTGTCCCCGCGAGACACCGGACAGAGCGACGTCACTCGCGCGGCGCATGCACCGCCAGTACTATAAAAGTGCCGTACACGCCTCGTCGCGCTCTGGAGGCCAACGTGTCTATGCTTCGCTCTCTTGGCGCTCTGTTCGTCGCTGCCTCGCTGGCCGCGATGCCCAACCGCGCCCGGGCTCAGGATCAGCTTCCGCCCGGCGCCATCTCCGTCAGCGTCCGCGATTCGCTCGGGCGATCGATCTCCGGCGCCGAGCTCACCGTCGACGGCACGTCGGTTCGCGGCGTGACCGATGACCGCGGCGAGATCCGCTTCACCGCCGTGCGTGGCGGACCCGCGACCGTGCGCATACGCCGTCTCGGGTTCAAACCAAAGAACGTGGATGTCATCGTCGATCCGCGAGTGCCAGCCACGAGCATCGTGACGCTCTCGCCCATCGCCCAGGTGCTCGCGCCCATTGTTGTGAAGGGCGGCACGAACTACACGGGCCGCATGGCCGGATTCTACCAGCGGCGCGACCTCGGCATCGGTCACTTCATTTCGCGCGAGCGGCTCGAGCACGACAATCCGGCGGAGCTCACCGATGCCTTACGTCGACTGCCAGGCGTGCAGATCACTTCGACGCGCACGATCCGGAACGCTGTTCGGTTCCGCGGCAACGGCGGGTCGTGCTGGCCGCTCGTGTGGCTCGACGGCGCGCCGCTTCCATCCGCCGAGTTCGACATCGACTTCCTCTCACCCCAGTCGATCGAGGGAATCGAGGTCTACAGCGGCGTCTCGCAGATTCCGCCGCAGTTCATGGGAGCGCGCGGCCTTGGCTCGTGCGGTGTGATCGTCGTGTGGTCGCGTGAGGGCGAGCGGCGACAGAAGAAGCGGAAGAAAGCCGTCACCGCCACGGAGCTCGCGGAGATGGTGGCGTCGCTCAAGGTGTACACGCCGGACCAGGTGGATGTCCCCGCCCGGGGAGACAGCCTGTCGCGACCACAGCCGCAGTATCCCGAGGCGCTGCTGTTCACCGGTGTGCCGGGGCAGGTCCTCGCCGAGTTCGTGGTGGACACGCTCGGTCACGTGGAGCTCGACACGTTCGGCGTGATCTCGTCGACGAACCCGAAGTTCACCGAGGCAGTCCAGCGCGCGCTACCCGAGTGGGCCTATGCGCCGGCGATGCTGCAGGGGAAGCCCGTGAGGCAGCTCGTCCAGCAGCCGTTCACGTTCGTCGTCGATTCCACCGTGCTGAAACGTGCGAGCCGTCAGTAGGGAACCGATCCCGATCTGACCTGCGTCACCAGGGAGCGTCACCGCGTAGCCAGCGTGCGCAGAAGCGACGTGATGGTCGCCAGATGGTGATCGTCGTGCTCGGCCACGAACGACACGTGGTCGATCACCCGCATCGGCTGCTCGAGCCGAGGGTGAAGTGAGGTGCGCACGATGAGGCCTTCGCCGTAACGCTCGAGGCGGTTTACGATCGCCTCACGCGCGCGCCGAAATGCGGCCAGCAGGTCTGACAGGTCCGACGCGTTGTGGTTCGCATCGAACGTTCGCTGGTTCTGCAGGTCGGCCGCTGCCAGTCGCTCCGCTCCGCGCTCGAAGTCGTCGAGCCGTGCTGCCCACAGCGGTTCCAGGTCGAGCAGATGCCCCGCGTTCTCCTGAATCGACCACTTGCCGTCGACGCGCGTCGTCAGCACGGCGCTGCTGAGCCCTCGCAGCCGATCCTCGAGCCGCGCCGGCGTGCCGCGAAGACGCTCCACGAGGTTCGGGAACGCCCACGGCTCGAGGTCGAAATTGAATCGACGCGAGAACCAGAGCTTGCGTTCGACCGGGACGTTAGGCGCCGAGGCTCGCGAAAACGGAGATGTCGCCATCGGCCGGTTACCAGCCCATGCGCTCGCGCAGCCGCGTCACGTGGGCCGTATGGTGCGGCCCGTGCCACGCGTACAGCGCCAGCACCTGGTCGAGGCTCTGGCGGCCCGACTCGGGGTGAACGAGCATCCGGTCGAAGTCGGACGGATTCATCCCCCGAAGGATCGCGATCCAGCGCTCGTGGACGGCGTCGAGCAGCGCGAGCGACGTTTCGATCGGTACCGCCTTCACGTCGGGGAGCGCTGCCCAGCGGGCTTCGTCGTACGGCTTGATCGTGGGCTCGTCCTCGGTGAGCGCGAGCTTGAATCGACAGTACGCGTTGAGGTGGCTGTCGGGCACGTGGTGGATGACCTGCCTAACGGTCCATCCTCCCGGCCGGTAGGGCGTCTCGATCTGCTCGGCGGTGAGGCCGCGCACCGCCTCACGCAGTCGGGCCGGCGTCGCGGCGACGGTGTCGATCGCCTTCGCTCGGGCCTCGGGATCGAGCCTGGCGGGCCGCTGAAACCTTCCGGTCGGGAAGGAGAGGTCGCTGGAAGCCTGGGCCGTGGAAGTCATGGCGAGAGCACTCCTGTGGGCGTGAGTCCGAGACCCGGAAGATGCTCCCGGACGCCGCGACGATCCAGTCGCGCGGGCATCTGTCACCCGCATGAGCGGGTAGCGGGAAACGCGTTGCGCAGCGCCGTCGCGACATGCCCTCGAGGAGGATGAGCGAGGAGGTCAGCGCCCGCCGCGGCTCCGTTCCTCGGAGGTGGACTTGCTTCGCGCCGACGCGACCTTCTCGTATCGCGACGGCAGCACTGCCAGGTGAAAGTGGGGCGGGTGCCTCTCTTCCGTCGCTTCGATCATGCCGCGGCGCTCGGCGGCGAGCAACGTACGTCGCAGCCAGGTGCGACATCGGCCAGCCGGCTTGCGGAGATCGACTGCCATGCCGGTCGGGTGCACCGAGAGCTCCGAGGAGTTCGCGAGCCTGCGCGATATCGGTCTGGTCGCACTGGTGATCACGAGCGGCGCGCCGCAGACGCGATGATAGTTGGCAGCCAGATCGAGCACGAACGCCTTCGTCTCGGGACGCACGTACGGCATGCCGATGTTGGCGAGCCGGTAATGCGAGTTGCCGTTCAGCCTGACCAACTCGCCACGTACGACGGCTCGTTTCACGTCGGACGTCGTTTCGAAGAAGTCGAGGCCGCCGCGCACGGCACGGCGGTACATGAGACTCACGCTGGCGTGTGAGCCGTGAAGAGACTGCGCCGCACCCGGCTCCGGGAGAGCGATGAGCGACGCTGCGACGAGCGCGGTGGCGATGAGGCGGGACTGCATCGATGACAGGACGACTCAGCGAAAACAGGGTCAGCGCACGGAGCTATCGGCTCGCGAAGACCTTGGTCTTACCGTCCTTGCTGAACGCAATGACGTCGTACTTGTCGGACCGACCGGTTTCCATGCCCGGCGACCCCTGCACCATCCCGGGCACCGCGAGGCCAATCACGTCCGATGGCCGAGCTGCGACGAGCTTGTCGATCAGGTCAGCGGGCACGTGGCCCTCGACCACGTAGCCGCCCGTCACCATCGCGGTGTGGCACGAGCCGAGGTTGTCGGGGACACCGTACTTTTTCTTGTACACGCCCACGTCAGGCACGTCGTGCGCGGTGACGGTCCACCCACTTTTCTCCATGTGCTCAACCCACTTCTTGCAGCAGCCGCAGCTCGCGTCCTTGTAGACGGTCGCTTCCTTTGCCGGCGCGAGCGCGAGCAAACGCGAGGCGCTCGCGGTGCCGAGGGCAAGCCCGCTTGCCGTGATGCGCAGCATTTCGCGGCGGGAGATCATCAGTCCTCCGAGGAGTGGAAAACCGTACGCGCCGCCACGTTTGGATGAGGCGCGCGCGGACGTCGCTGTCGGGACAGCACAATAAGCGAGGCAGGTCGGTTGGGCTACCCGTCATACGTCGGGGACCAGCCGAAGGTCCCCAGCGGGCCCGTCAGTCGCGGCCGTCAGGCTGCGCCCCGTGACTCGGCTCGGTCGCCGGTTGATGAGGCGACCTTCCCGAGATGACGGTTCTGAAGGAAGTACGCATACCCGGCAAAGAGGAACCGGCTGCGGTTGCGCGCGACGCCGAACTCGGGGATGTACTCGGACCGGACGGTGGCGATGCGTCGGACGGCGTTCTGCCGATCGCGAACGATGGGCTCGAAGAGGAATTCGTCTTCGCCATCGCGGAAGAGGATCCACGCGTGTCGGCTGTTCTCCGACCCCGGCGGCACCCGCCGCCCGATGACGAGATCCGCGTCGATGCCTAACTCGACGAGCTTCCGCCACGCCCAGAGCGCGAAGTCCTCGCAGTCACCCCGCCGCAGCTGCTCGAAGGTGTGGGGGTGCTGCCAGTAGTCCGCTTCGCGAAAGAGGGTCGCGTCCGTTTCGTACTGACAGGTCGCGAGCCAGTCGAGGATGTCGTCGAGACTCTCGATGGCAATCGTGCTGTCGCCCTCGAACACCCAATCGAAGCCGTGCCGTGCGCCGTCGCCGTAGACGTCGAGCGGCGCCTCGTAGGGGAGGCGCTGCCACGGGTCACGGACGGGGAAAAGGCGCAGCCGGAGCTGATCCAGAGCGCGACGAACGGGTCCGAGCAATCCGGCGACGCCTCGGCTCACCTCACCCCGGCGTCGGCGACGACCGACTCCGAGCGGCGCAGCTGCTCGCGGAGGTCCCAAACGGTCGAGTCGCGAGCGTCCTTTGGAGCGAACGTGTAGCGCTTCTGTTCGCCCTTGTCACTCACGAACGAACGGTAGTGCACCGTAGCCCCGGCCACGCTTTCGGTGGAGTCCTTGTGCTTCCACCGATCGCCGGACTCGGTGTGGAAGGCGACCCAGCCATCGGCCAGCGGCTCGAGCTTGTCTCGCTTGTTCATGCCGTATCCTCCGCGCGTGAAGGACGTGGATGACGTCGGCGCCATCGCCTGACGTTAACGCTACGCCCTGGACCCGGCTAGCTCGCGACGGAAGGATCCGTATGGGGTCAGACTCCTAACGGGCCAATCGGACGCCTACTGGCGCGGAATGATCCCCCGCGCCCGCCTGCCAGGTCACGCGAGGCGGCTGGGGACTGGTGGATCAACCGAGTGATCGTAAAATCCGCGACCCGACTTGCGGCCGACGTGCCCGGCGAGCACGAGTCGGCGCAGCAGCGGAGGCGCAGCGAACCGCTGCTCCCGGTACTCATCGAACATCACTTCAGCGACGCGCTGCACGGTGTCGAGTCCGACGAAATCCAGCAGCGTGAACGGGCCCATGGGATACCCAGCGCCGAGCTGCATGCCGGCATCGATGTCCGTTACGCTGCCGACCCCGTT